>JAEAMG010001059.1_pt1 | contig 23943 bp, 19 predicted proteins | sample 8958741 | NCBI WGS metagenome assembly JAEAMG01 (sample SAMN16933256, study PRJNA681125) | bioreactor sludge metagenome | isolation source: anaerobic bioreactor treating anionic surfactant - SDBS | place: India: Bengaluru | collected 2019-02-28 | reverse complement strand
TTCCCCTTTATTCCCGTTGCCCTAGGGCCCGTTCGTTTGGGGAGTGCAAAGGTAGGCATCTTTTTTAAATTAGCAAATTTATTTAGAAAATTTTCTGATTTTTTTGCCTTGATATGAACTCGTTCCCAAAGGGGCTGCAAAGGTGGAAATATATTCTTAAAAACACAAAAAAATATCAAAAATCGATTAAATATTTATTCTTACATTTGTACCTTATTAATTTTAATATGGAATCAACCAAGATAATAATCATCCCTACCTATAATGAAAAAGAGAATATTGCAAAAATCATAAATGCAATATTTAACCTTGAGGATAAGTTTCACATTCTTATTATTGACGACGGGTCACCTGATGGCACCGCAGATATAGTTAAAGGTCTACAAAATGCTTATAATGAATCGCTTCACATTATTGAACGAAAGGGAAAGCTAGGCCTTGGGACAGCTTATATGACTGGTTTTAAGTGGGCTATAGAGCATAATTACAGTTATATTTTCGAAATGGATGCAGATTTTTCTCATGATCCTAAAGACCTCCCAAGACTCTATCATGAAGCAGAAATGGGTGCCGATCTGGTAATTGGGTCCAGATACTGTAATGGTATCAGCGTAATAAACTGGCCTATAGGAAGGGTTATAATGTCCTATTGTGCATCTGTATATGTCCGCAAAGTATTAGGTATAAATGTATTTGACACAACATCCGGATTTAAGTGCTATAAAAAGGAACTTCTTGAAAAAATAGACCTGGAAAATATAAGGATGCGTGGTTACGGATTCCAGATTGAAATGAAATATAATGCTTATAAGCTGGGCTATAAAATAAAAGAGGTGCCAATAATATTCATTGACCGCAAGGAGGGTGTCTCAAAGATGAGCAGCAGCATTTTTGGTGAAGCTTTCTGGGGTGTTTTATGGATGAAATTAAGAAGAATACGGCCAAGAAAGATAAAATAACTATATGTCAACACTGATAAATAATGGAACTATAATCAATGAAGGACTTTCATATAAAGGAAGTCTTTTATTGGTTGATGAGAGAATAAAACGGATTATTCCGGCAGGAGAGTCTCTTCCCGATGCTGATACTATAATTGATGCAGAAGGGATGTATATAGTTCCGGGTATTATTGATGATCAGGTACATTTCCGGGAACCGGGCAACACACACAAAGGTACTATCGGGAGTGAGAGTGCAGCGGCAGTATTAGGTGGTGTAACATCATACATGGATATGCCCAATAACAATCCGGCTACGACAACCATAGAATTGCTTGAGGCCAAAAATAACCTGGCCGACAGTGATTCATACGCAAACTGGTCTTTCTATATGGGTGCTACAAACAGCAATATTGACCAACTAAAACAAATCGATCCTTCACGTACATGCGGAATAAAGGTCTTTATGGGTTCGTCAACCGGAAATATGCTGGTAGATAATCCGGCTATGTTGGACACAATATTCAAAGAGTGCAGGATTTTGATTGCTACTCATTGCGAAGATGAACCCATAATTCAGGAAAATCTCAGAATTGCCAGGGAAAAATATCATGATAACATTCCGTTTTCTGAACACCCATATATCAGAAGCCGTGAAGCTTGCATCAAGTCCACTAAAAAAGCTGTGGAACTTGCAGTCAGACATAACAGCCGGTTACATATACTCCACATAAGTACTGAAGAAGAGATAGAGATTATAAAAGAGGCATCCCTGAGGAATCCGGGAATTACAGGAGAGATATGCGTACATTATATGTTATTTGACAAATCTGATTACGATGAGTATGGCAGTCTCATGAAATGCAATCCTGCAATCAAGGATGAGAGGGATAAAAAAGCCATCATTCAGGCTGTTAAAGAGGGAATAATCAAAGTAGTGGCTACAGATCACGCACCTCACACTATAGAAGAAAAGTCGGGAGACTATCTGAAGGCTCCATCTGGGTTACCGCTTATACAACATAGTTTTCAAATAATGTGGGATCTTCACAAAGCAGGTCATTTTTCTGAATATGATGTAGTTGACAGACTCTCCCACTCTCCTGCTGCCAATTTTAAAATAGTTGAGAGGGGATACATACGAGAGGGGTATTATGCAGATATTATGATATTTGATCCAAATATTGAAGATAAAAACACTACAAAGAACCCTGCATATAAATGTGGGTGGTCTCCATTTAGAGACAGAAGTTTCAGCTCTTCGATCATACACACGTTTGTAAATGGTAAACATATTGTTGAGAATGGAAAACTGACAGGTGAAAAGGGTGGAAAAAGATTAGAATTTAATTATGGGAAATAAACACTCGCTGGCAGTTTTCATATCTATAACAGCCGCAATAATACTATGGGGCTTTTCATTCATCTGGACCAATATGTTACTTTTGATAGATGTCCCTGTCTATACAATAGTGTTTTTCAGAATTGTCCTTGCATCAATTATACTGACAGTTGTATCACTCTCTTTAAAACGACTTCAAAAAATAGCCGGAAAAGATATTCCCTGGTTATTACTTTTGGTTCTATTTGAACCGTTTCTCTATTTCATTGGCGAAACATTCGGTTTAAAGGCGGTTAACTCTCCCACTCTTGGGGCTATTGTAATAGCAACGATTCCTGTTTTTTCACTGATTGCCGGTATCTGGATATACAAAGAAACGATTTCAATGCTTAATGTATTCGGAATAGCAATCACTCTTCCGGGAATACTTCTTGTGGTTCTTGAAAACGGATGGGGCAGCGGAGCGCATATTAACGGGGTAATACTTCTGTTTCTTGCTGTCTTCTCTGCAACCGGATATTCTGTAGTTGTAAAGAGACTTGCAGCAAAATATAACAGCTATACGATTGTTACATATCAGAATATTGTAGGATTGATATATTTTCTTCCTCTGTTTCTAAGCTATGATATGAGCAACTTCTCGGCTGAACGTTTTTTCAGAGCAGAAATAATAGGTCCTATAATAGCACTTGCCGCCCTCTGTTCCGGTTTGGCATTTATACTATTTGTCAATTCAATAAAAATACTTGGTGTTGCAAGGACAAACATATTTACTTCACTTATACCCGCCGTTTCCGCATACGGAGCATACATGTTGGGGCAGGAAAGCATGAGTGTAAGCAAAATCGCAGGAATTATAATTGTAATAACCGGGGTTATCATTGCTCAAAAAGAGAAAAGGGCTATTTCTTCCTAAGACTAAGCTGAACACGCCCTCTTTTAAGATCCACCTCGATTACCCTCACATTCACATGTTGCTGTAGTTTGACTACATCGGCAGGATTTGATATAAACTTATCTGCCATCTGTGAAATATGGATCAGACCATCCTGCTTAATCCCGATATCAACGAATGCACCGAAATTAGTGATATTTGTGACAATGCCCGGTAGCTCCATGTCTATGCGCAGATCTTCGATTGTCTGAATGTCAGGAGAGAATTCCATTACTTTTGCTGATTGACGTGGATCTCTGCCGGGTTTGGCAAGTTCAGTCATAATATCATTCAGAGTTGGGAGTCCTACCTCTTCTGTTATATAGTGTTTAATATCGAGCTCCTTTCGAATCGACTCATCCTTGATAATATCAGATATTGAGCGCTTTATATCCTTAGCCATCTTCTCTACCAAGGCGTATCTCTCAGGGTGTACAGCCGAATTATCCAGAGGATTTTCAGCATCGGGTATTCTGAGGAATCCGGCACTTTGCTCAAAAGCCTTATCACCAAGACGTTTTACTTTTTTGAGTTCAAGACGAGATCTGAAAGGACCGTTTTTATCTCTGTAATCAACAATATTTTGGGCAATAGATGGTCCAATTCCAGAGACATAACTCAGAAGATGCTTGCTTGCAGTGTTCAGGTTAACACCAACTTTATTGACACAACTTTCAACGGTATTATCCAGCATCTCCTTTAAAAGAGTCTGATCGACATCATGTTGGTACTGTCCTATTCCAAGTGATTTGGGGTCAATCTTAACCAACTCGGCAAGCGGGTCCATAGCTCTTCGCCCTATAGATACGGCTCCTCGTACAGTTACATCATAATCGGGGAACTCCTCTCTGGCCACCGGTGAGGCTGAATAAACAGACGCACCATCCTCACTTACCGCATAAACCTGAATGGTCGAAGGTAAGGCTATCTTTTTTATAAAGGACTCTGTTTCGCGGCTTGCTGTACCGTCTCCTATTGCAATCACCTCAATTTTATATGATTCAACTAAGTTTGAAATCTTTTTTATTGAGGAAATTTTATCATTTTGTGGCGGGTGAGGAAAAATCGTATCGTTGTGAAGTAATCTTCCCTGTGCATCGAGACACACCACCTTGCAACCTGTTCGGAATCCTGGATCAATGGCCAGAACCCTCTTTTGACCCACAGGGGGTGCAAGTAGAAGTGCTGTAAGATTCTCACCGAAGACTTTTACTGATTCAAGGTCAGCTTTATCCTTGGCTATACGCAGAGTCTCGTTTTCAATAGAAGGATTCAGAAGCCTTTTGTAGGAATCATCAATTGCTATTTCAAACTGCTGAAGAGTACTCTTGCTATAACTTCTGTTTCTAGGTAATATGTGTCTTTTAATAATTTCAAGAGAATCAGTTATATCCGGTTCAATCTTAATAACAAGTTCTCCATCCTTCTCTCCCCTTAAAATGGCCAATAGTCTGTGTGACGGGATGTTTCCCAAATTACCGCTAAAGTCAAAATAGTTTTTATACTTGCTTGAATCTCCATCTTCATTTTTTTTCTGAGGTGAAGAGCAGATTTTAGCCTTCCTGAGATAACTGTCTCTTAATTGTTGCCTTATCGCAGGCTGCTCACTGATCCATTCCGCAATTATATCCCGCGCACCTGAAAGGGCCTTCTCCACACTCTCTACTATATCGCTTAGATAATTATATGCCTCTTTTTCGCAATCATCAATTTTAAAGGAATAAATGCGTTCAGCTAATGGTTCCAGACCATTCTCCCGGGCAACAGATGCCTTTGTCTTCCTTTTAGGTTTATATGGAAGGTAAATATCCTCAAGCTTATTTATATCCAGAGTCTCCTCAATAGATACTCTGAGCTCTTTGGTCATCTTCTCCTGCTCTTCTATGCTTTTTATAATAGCAGCCTTCCTTTTGTCCAATTCAATGAATCTGGTATAGTAATGCTTTATTTCAGAAACCTGTACCTCGTCAAGGGCCCCTGTCCTCTCTTTCCTGTATCTCGAAATAAAAGGGATTGTTGCACCCTCGTCAAAAAGCTGGACACAATGCTCCACCTGCCACGCAGAAACGGACATAGTAGAACAGATATATTTTATATATAGGCTATTCATGTGAAACTTGTTGTAATTGTTCTCTGTATGCAAAGAATATCTTGGATTTTGAGACAAATCCCCTGTAGTGACCCTCCAGATCTATAACCGGGAGGTTCCATGCTTTACTATCCTCAAATTTTTTCATCACTGACTCCATCTTTTCCCTCTCGTATACATACGCCGGGGGCTGTACCATAATATCAGAAACCTGTTTTGTATCATAGAGCGACAGATCAAACATAAAATGGCGAATATCGTCAAGAAGAATAATTCCGGCAAAATAACCATCAGAAGTTACTACCGGAAATATATTTCTTTTGCAATTTGCTATCACATTGACAAGATCTCTAAGGTATCTCTGAGGCTCGATTGAGATAAAATCCGTTTCTATCAAATCTGCCGTCTTCAGCAATGTCAGTACCGCTTTATCACTGTCATGAGTAAGCAAATCACCCTGTTTTGCTATTCTTTTTGTATATATAGAGTATGTTTCAAACCTCCTCATTGTGGCAAATGAGACCACCGAGGCAATAATAAGAGGCAACAACAATACATAGCCACCAGTAATCTCGGCTATTAAAAATATAGCCGTCATCGGGGCTTGCATAACTCCCGCCATGAGTCCGGCCATTCCGACTAGAGTAAAGTTCGCTTCTGGAATATCATATCCGCCGGCTAGATTAACAAACCTGCTAAAAACAAACCCAACCAATCCTCCCACAATAAGTGTCGGACCAAATGTCCCTCCCACACCACCTCCGGCATTAGTCAATGACATTGCCAGCACCTTGATTATAAGGACGGCAAGAAAAAATATCGGAATTGCCCAAGGATTTGTGAGAATATCTCCGAAGATTGTATTTCCTATTGCCTGCTCAGTATTATTATTCAGTAAAGAGGTCAAAGAGTCATACCCTTCACCATAAAGTGGTGGAAATAGAAAAATAAGAAGACCAAGAGAGAGGGCTGATATCATCCATCGTAAATAGGGCCTTTTTATCAGTCTTATCTTATCTTCCATAAACAGGGTCGTTCTCATGAAATATAGAGAAAAAGCACCGCATACGACTCCAAGGATTATATAAAAAGGGATGTTTCTAATATTAAATGCCTGAATACTGTTAGTGAAGACCACGGACTCTCCCAGAAAGATAAAGGATACAGTAGTAGCAGTTACTGCAGATACAAGCAAGGGAACAATTGATGTCATTGATATATTAAACATCAGTATCTCCAGCGTAAACAGAATACCTGCAAGTGGGGCCTTAAATATTCCAGCAACAGCTCCGGCAGCACCACAACCGAGTAGAATGGTCATGTTTTTATATGAAAGACCAAGTTTTTGAGCAAGATTTGAACCAATTGCAGCTCCCGTGTAGACTATTGGAGCCTCAGCTCCGACAGAGCCGCCAAATCCGATTGTAAGAGAACTGGAAACTAAAGAACTCCACACATTATGTCCCTTTATTTTTGACTCATGCTTTGCGACGGCTTTGAGAACCTTTGTAACACCGTGACTGATGTTATCCTTGACAATATATCTTACAAACAAAAAAGAGACCAGCATTCCCAGACCGGGATAGACAAGATATAGCCAACTTTCTGATGATCCGTTAAACCAGCTTTTGAGAAACAAACTGACATAATGAATTGCATATTTAAGAATCACTGCGGCCAAACCGCTGCATAAGCCGACGACAAGTGCCAGTAAGAGCATTTTATTACTCTCCGGCATCTCATTTATTTTATTTTTAAGAGTATCTGATAATGCTGCCATATTTAGCACGAAAATACAAAAAAAGGCTGAATAAATACCCAGCCTGACAAATGTTGAATGCAGAAAACAGATTAGTCTTCGGGATCTTCTTCGTCTGCAAAAGCAGGTGCTGTATCGTCATCTGGAAATTCATCCGGTTCGTCTCCGTCATCATCAGAAATTCCGGAACCAAATAATCCCTGCTCGGCATCCTCGTAGTCATCTATCTTGACATCAATCTTAACAAGATAGATAGCATCAGGAACTTCAAGTGAAATTGCATAGAAGAAAGTCCCGTCAGGTTTGTCAACCTTGAAGATTTCTCCCATATAATCCGCATAGCCCTTAGGGTACTTCTCTTTAAATGCAGCCATGAGCTCTGGGCTCATATTGGCATAACTTATTACAGCTCTGCGCTTTGTCGAATTCATTTTAGTAGTATTACTCTTCTTATCCATTACTAAAGTGGGTTCAATACTGTTTGGGCTGCAATTATAGTGCAAATTTTTATATTACAACCCATTTTAATTCTTTTTCTTAAAAAAAAATGATTTTTGTCTTTGCTTCTCTAATGGGTCACTTTCTACATATATGTGTTTCAATGTTTTAGGATCAATACCTGTGTAGTATGCAACAGATGAACGGGTCATAGGTGTTGGTGTAAAATCCTGAACCTGTTCCAACGAAATACCGGTCAGATCCCTATTCTCGGATAAAGCCTTCATATCACTCATTTTACATCCCGGATGGCTTGATATAAAATATGGTATAAGCTGGTATTTTAAGCGCTCCTCCCTGTTTATCCTATCAAACTCAGATTTTAGAAACCTGAAAGAGGAGAATGAAGGTTTGCCCATAATGTCCAGGACACTTTTTTCTGTGTGTTCAGGTGCAATTTTCAGCCTTCCTGAAGTATGTCTTGTAACAAGCTCCTTAAAATAGCTCCGGCATGTATCATCAAGATATCCTCTTTCGTTTAATATCAGATCATATCTTATACCGCTGCCGATGAAAACCTTCCTTACCCTATCCACTTTCAGGACACTTTTGTACAGTTCCATAAGCGGTGTGAGATCCCTGTCCAGATTCTTACACAGTGCCGGAAAAATACAGCTCTCCCTTTTGCAATTCTCACATATTTGAGGATTCTTTCCCTTCATGTTATACATATTGGCAGTAGGACCGCCAATATCAGAAATCACACCCCTGAACTCTTCCATTGAAGCCATTTTAGAAACCTCCGACAGAATTGAGGCTGCAGACCTGGATTGTACAAATTTTCCCTGGTGTGCTGAGATTGTACAGAAACTGCACGAGCCAAAACATCCTCTGTGAGTGTTTACAGAAAATTTTATCATCTCATAGGCTGATATCTGTTTGTCTTTGTATCTCGGGTGTGGTTTGCGTGAATATGGCAGATCATAGTAGGAATCCAACTCTTCTGATGTAGGAGGTTCATAAGGAGGGTTTACATGGATAAATTTATCACCTGAAGGCTCTACAATATGTCTTGGGCGTAACGAGTTGGACTCTCTCTCTATTATATTGAAATTCTCAACAAAAGACATCTTGTTCTTGAGGCACTCCTCATATGAATGTAACAGTTCTCTTTCTTTTACACCATTATCTTCATATTCTGCTGCATAAGCCACTTGAGAGACAAGGTACAGCTCCTGCATAGAAGCACCTGACTTTAATCTTCCGGCTATCTCCAGAATCGGTTTTTCTCCCATACCATATACCAGCAAATCCGCACCGGAATCGATCAGTATTGATGGTTTAAGGGTATCTTCCCAATAGTCGTAATGACAGAACCTTCTTAATGATGCCTCTACTCCGCCGATTATTACCGGAATATCCTGATACAGTTTCTTTAATATTCGGGAATATACTGTAACTGCATAGTCAGGCCTTTGTCCTGCTTTTCCTTCCGGGGTATATGCATCATTGCTCCTAAGCCTTTTGTTCGCCGTGTAATGGTTTATCATTGAATCCATCACTCCGGCATTGACTCCGAAAAAAAGCCTTGGTTCACCCAATTTTCTGAAGTCACGGAGGTCATCTCTCCAGTTTGGCTGAGGCACAACAGCAACACGATATCCCGCGTTCAGAAGGACTCTTGATATAACAGCAGTACCGAAAGAAGGGTGATCAACAAATGCATCACCTGAAAAGATTATAATGTCAATATAATCCCATCCGAGAGCCTCCACCTCTTTTTTTGAGGTTGGGATGAAATTATCGTTATTAAAAACCATTTTACATTCTTTCAGGTAATGTTATACCAAGTATACCCATTCCCTTTGAAAGCACTTTTGCAATTTGAAGAATCATCATCAACCGCTGATCTCTCAATGCTTGATCACTCTCTTTGAGAATTGACACCTCGTGATAATACTGATTGAATTCCTTTGCAAGATCATAGCAGTAATTTGCTATTATTGCCGGAGAGTGCTCTTTTCCTCCCTCTGCAATCTTGTCAGGGAATGTGTTCAGAAGTTTTATAATCTGTATCTCCTTCTCACTGAATGATGCACCTGATAAAGACGGAGTGAATCCAAGATCAGCCGCCTTTCTCAGTATCGATTTAATCCTTGCGTGAGTGTATTGTATGAATGGGCCTGTATTTCCGTTAAAATCTATTGATTCTTTTGGATCGAAAAGCATTGTCTTTTTCGGGTCTACTTTTATGATGAAGTATTTCAATGCTCCTAATCCCAATGTTTCAAAAAGTTCATCCTGATCTTTCTTCGACATATCTTCAAGTTTGCCCAACTCCAAAGATGTCTCTCTGGCTGTTGAAACCATATTTTCAATAAGGTCATCGGCATCAACTACCGTTCCCTCCCGTGACTTCATCTTGCCCTCCGGGAGTTCAACCATACCGTATGATAGATGGTATATTGAGTCTGACCAGTCAAAACCTAGTTTCTTCAAAATAAGTTTAAGAACCTGGAAATGGTAGTTCTGTTCATTTCCGACTACATAAATATGTTCATCAAGCTTATACTCCGAAAAACGTTGGTGGGCTGTGCCCAAATCCTGAGTCATATATACAGACGTGCCGTCTGATCTGAGCAGTAGCTTCTCATCCAATCCGTCTGCAGTAAGATCACACCAGACAGATCCATTTTCCTTCTCGTAGAATACCCCTTTTTTCAGCCCCTCGTTAACCAGAGCCTTGCCAAGAAGATATGTCTGCGATTCATAATAAGTCTTATTAAACTCCACTCCCAATCTCTTATATGTAGCATTAAATCCTTCATAAACCCAAGAGTTCATTGTAGACCACAGATCCCTCACCTCTTTATCTCCCTCTTCCCATTTAACCAGCATACTTTGTGCTTCCTGTAAAATTGAAGCTGATTTCTCGGCCTCCTCTTTTGATGCTCCGGCTGCTACCATCTGCTCCACCTCTCTTTTGAGAGCATTGTTAAATGCCACATAATATTTGCCGACTAAATGATCCCCTTTTATTCCGGAACTCTGAGGAGTCTCACCATTAGCCTCTCTCTGCCATGCAAGCATTGATTTACATATATGGATACCTCTGTCATTTACCAAATTGACTTTTATGACATTGTGTCCGTTAGCTTCAAGTAACTTGGCAACCGACCAGCCAAGGAGATTGTTCCTTATATGGCCGAGATGTAAGGGTTTATTGGTATTTGGAGAGGAGAACTCAACCATGACACTCTTCCCAGAAGGGGGAGCCTGGCCGAAATCTTTTGATTCTGCAATAGAACTGAACGAATCATACCAAAAACGAGACGAGAGTTTAATATTTAAAAATCCCTTCACGACATTGAAAGATTCCACTTCCGGCGAAATCTGCTTGATTACGGTACCGACCTCGAGACCGGTCATTTCAGGGGTTTTCTTAGAATATTTCAATAGAGGAAACATCACAGCTGTAATATCGCCTTCAAACTCTTTACGAGTAGCTTGTGTCTGGAAAATCTCTTTCCCGGCATCAATACCGTAGAGTGAGAAGACTGCCTCTTTTAATTTTTCTGTAATTAGGAGTTCTGGATTCATAAATTATTTGTTGTTAGCAAAGTATTTTTTCATCTCCCTCTTGACTTTAGGAGCGAGCAAAATTAACGTTATCATTGTTGGAATAGCCATTAGAGCATATGCACTGTCAATCACACCGACCACCACATCAAGTGATATGACTGCTCCTACAACCAACATTATCAAAAAGAAATAGTTATAATAGTGGGCATACTTTGCACCAAACAGATAGTTGGTACATTTCACGCCATAATATGAATAGGAAAACATTGTCGAGAAAGCAAAGACTATTGCCATCAGCATAAGCAAGTAACTACCGAGTCCGGGTATAGATGCCTCAAATGAATTAATAGCCATCTGTATTCCCTGGATTTGAGAGACTTCGTACTGCCCATTTATTAAAATTGCCAAAGCAGTAAGTGTGCAAACCAATCCGGAATCTATTGAGGGACCAATCATTGCTACAAGCCCTTCTCTTACAGGTTCGGTATTTTTCGATGCCCCATGCATCATTGAGGCAGTTCCTACACCGGCTTCATTTACAAAAGCAGCTCTTCTAGCACCAATTACTATTGCAGAACCAGCAAGCCCCCCTAATCCGGCTTTAAATTCGAATGCCTGGGAAAATATACTATAGAATACATCCGGAACTACCGACAAGTTAGTTACGATGATATATCCTACTAAAACAAAATAAAAGCCTACCATGCTTGGAACAAGCTTTGCCGAGACTTTTGATATCCTTTGAATACCTCCTAGCACAACAACAGAAACCAATAAGCAGATGAAAATACCTATTCCGAGTTTAAGCCCGAACGAACTCTCAATACCATTTGGAACGACAAACGTTGCAATAAGAGCCTCAGTAAGCTGGTTTGCCTGCATAAGGCACAGTGTACCGATTAGTCCGAATATTGAAAAGAATATTGCCATGGGTTTCCATTTCGGGCCCAGTCCTTGGGTAATCATGTACATAGGACCGCCTTGCACCTCTCCGTTCGAATCTTTCCCTTTAAACATGATTGTAAGAGTACCCTCAAAGAACTTAGTAGCCATCCCGACAACGGCACTCACCCACATCCAGAATATTGTACCAGGTCCCCCCATGGTTATTGCAACTGCCACCCCGGAAATATTGCCCATTCCAACAGTTGCAGCAATCGCACTTGTTAGGGCCTCAAAAGAGCTAATTTGTCCCGGAGCATCATTTTCCTTCTTTTTTAACGATTTTAAAGCCCTGCCATAATACCGGAATGGTACAAAACCGGAATAAACAAGGAATCCAAAACCTCCTCCAATTAATAATAAAAACAGGGGCATACCCCATATCCAGTTGCTAAACCAGACAATCGACCCACCAATTGTCCCCCAGAATTCTGTCATGTTAAGTTTTAAAGTTTAATTCAGATGTTTCACAAATATAGTTATTCCGGAGGATTGGACAATTTTAGTTTCTCTGCTGCGAAGTTTATTGTCGTACCCTGAATTATTAATGATATTAGTGTTACAAAAAATACAATATTAAACATGTGCCCGGCATTCTCCAACCCGGCGGTAAGAGGGTATGTGGCAAAAATTATCGGGACAGCACCTTTTAAACCGACCCAAGAGACATAGTACTTTGCACGGTTAGACAGTTTCCTGAATGGTAAGAGAGTGAGAAACACTGTAGCTGGTCTGGCAACCACTACCATGACAAAGGTAACCAGCAGACCAATCATATATATGGACAACAACTCTTTGGGATTTACGAGCAGTCCCAGAGAGAGGAACATCACTACCTGGAAAAGCCAAGCAACGCTTTCAAAGAATCCCGAAGCATTCTCTTTATATCGGAATTTTGAATTTCCTATTACCAAACCTGCGATATATACAGCCAGGAAACCGTTCCCGCTTATAAATTCTGTCGCAGAATATACGAAAAAGGCAAATGCCAGAAGCATAATATTATATTGGGAAGGAGTCGGGAGTTTAAACATGCGGGCCGCATAAACAATAAGTTTACCAAGAACATATCCACTCAATCCGCCGACAGAAAGCTGTATCAATAATTTTAAGCCAAACCCTGCAACGTCTATCTCACCGGCTTGCACAACACTTATAAACATAAGTGTAAGCATATATGCCATCGGGTCATTTGACCCACTCTCAAGTTCAAGAAGCGGCCTAAGATTCTCCTTCAAATGCAGACCTTTTGATCTTAGGATAGAAAACACTGAGGCTGAATCTGTTGATGACATAACAGCTGCAAGTAACATTGATTCAGGCAACGAGAGTGTGATAAAGCTATCTATTTGATTGGTTATAAAATAAATAGCGCCACCAACAATAATTGTTGTAAGAAGGACTCCTATAGAGGCAAGAATTATACCCGGAAAAATAATCGGTTTGATCTCTTTATAACTCGTATCAATACCACCGGAAAACAGAATCATCGTCAATGCCAGGATACCGATAAACTGGGCTGAAGAGGCATTGTTAAACTGAATACCTAATCCGTCGCTTCCAAAGAGCATACCAATGACTAGAAAAAGAAGCAGGACAGGTACGCCAAAACGGTACGCTGCCCTACTGGCAAAAATGCTTATTAAAAAAAGTACTGATCCGGCCAGTAAAATATTCTGCGGAGTAAATAACATTATTTGAGTCCTCTGTTTTTAAGCAGCGGCTCAATACCTGGTTTTTTCCCTCTGAAATTTACATAGAGATTCATTGCTTCATCCTGACCGGCTCTTTCAAGAATCTCCTTTCTGAATTTTGAGGCCACCGTTTTGTTAAAAATATCTCCTGTCTCAAGAAATGCCTCATATGCATCACTATCCAGAACCTCTGCCCAGATATATGAATAATAACCGGCGGTGTATCCTCCCGTAAAGGTGTGTTGGAAATAAGTGCTTCTATAACGTGGAGGTATCTGCGAAAGAAGGCCTCTCTCTTTAAGTACCCTCTCCTCGAATGATATTACATTAAAGTCTGCAGGAATAGTTTTTAAAATATGATAATCCATATCAAGCAACGAAGCAGCAAGATACTCAGTAGTGGCAAATCCCTGGCCATATTTGCCCGAATTCACCATTTTATCTATAAGTTCCTGAGGAATAACCTCTCCTGTCTTATAATGCTTTGCATATTTTTTCAACACCTGGGGTTCAAATGCCCAATGTTCCATGATTTGTGACGGTAATTCAACAAAATCCCTCGTCATGCCCCCAACTCCGCTATAGTGTACATTTTTGAGCAATCCGGCCAAAGCATGACCAAATTCATGAAACATCGTCTCAGCCTCATCTATGCTCAAAAGCGCCGGCTCATCACCTGTGGGCCTTGTAAAATTCCCTACAATAATCATAAGGGGGGCAACCCTTTTCCCGTTTTTGTATGTTTGAGAACGGAATCCGCCACACCAGGCGCCTCCCCTCTTTTCACCAGGTCTGGCAAACATATCCATAAAAAGAATTCCAAGATGAGAACCGTCAGCATCCTTACATTCAAAAGCAGTTGTCTCATCATTTGGAAATGGAACAGATTCTAGTTTGGTAAATGTTATTCCATAAAGCTGATTAGCCACATAGAATATACCCTCTCTGACATTTTCCAGCTTAAAATAGGGTCTTAGTTCAGAATCACTCAGATTAAACTTCTTGGCCATACTCTTTTCAAAGTAAAACCTCCAGTCTTCAGGGCCTAAATCTCCTTTGAACCCCTCTGAATCAGCAATAGCCTTCATATCCTTCAACTCGTTCCTGGCTGAATTAAGTGCAGGCTCCCATAGCTTATCCAATAGCTCATAAACGGCCTCAGGAGTCTTTGCCATCCTGTCGTCAAGCTGATATTGTGCAAAATTTTCAAAGCCGAGAATCCGGGCCTTTTTAAGACTCAGAGAAATAAGTTTCTTTATAACATCCTTATTGTCATTATTATTGTCATTGTTGCACCTGTTCAGATAAGCATCAAGAATCTGTTTCCTCTGTTCCCTGTTTTCTGATTGTTGTAAGAATGGTATAATGCTAGGATTATCAAGACCGAAAACCCATTTTCCGGGAAGATTGGATTTTTTAGCTCTTTCTGCAGCGGCATATTTCAATGATGGTGAAATTCCGGTCAGATCTCTTTCATTGTCTACTACAAGCCTGAAATTATTTGTCTCAGAAATGAGATTTTGCCCAAAAGCCAGATGAAGCGCAGCAATTTCCTCATTAATTATCTTGAGTTCAGCTTTTTTGGATTCGGGAAGATTTGCTCCTCCCCTTTCAAAACCCTTATAGATCTCTGAAACCAGTCTTTTTTGTTCCGGATTGAGTGATGATACATCTTTTGCATCATAAACCGCCTTTATCCGGTTAAACAATCCGGCGTTCAAACTTATATCATTGAAATGTCTGCTTACCAGAGGAGAGAGCTCCTTTGCCAGAGACATAATATTATCATTCGATTTCGTTCCCTGGATATTTGAAAAAACAGCCGAGACTTTTTCAAGAAGTTCTCCTGAATTATCGTATGCAAGGATCGTATTTTCAAATGTCGGTTTCTCCGGATTATTGACAATTGCATCTATCTCTGCAGTGTGCCTTTTTATAGCTTCCAGATAGGCAGGCATGAAATGTTCTGCTTTTATCTTATCAAAAGGAGGTATGTTATATGGAGTATTCCACTCTGTCAGGAGTGGATTCTCTTCAGGTTTATTCTGAAATGCAGTAATGACAAAAAAGGCTGCTAACATCGGGATTAGTAGTTTTCTCATATTATATGTAGTTTAAAATTACCCCAGGTATGATTTCAGAAGCTTGCTCCTGGCACTGTGTCTCAATCTGCGTATTGCCTTCTCTTTGATCTGGCGGACCCTCTCTCTTGTAAGGCCAAAGTATTCGCCTATCTCTTCAAGTGTCATCTCGCTGGCTCCTATTCCAAAGAAATATTTTACAATATCTCTTTCTCTCTCTGTTAAAGTAGAGAGTGCCCTCTCTATCTCTTTGTTCAAAGATTCATTGACAAGTCCCCTGTCTGCATTTGGAGAATCATTATTAACCAATACATCGAGAAGATTGTTATCTTCACCGTCAACAAAAGGGGCATCTACAGAGACGTGCCTGCCGGAAACCCTCAGAGTGTCCGCAATTTTTTCCCTTGGAATATCAAGAATGTCTGCCAGCTCTTCAGGAGATGGCATCCTCTCATTTTCCTGTTCGAATTTAGACAGGGCTTTGTTGATTTTATTAAGAGAACCAACCTGGTTTAACGGAAGTCTTACAATTCGTGACTGCTCTGCAAGAGCTTGAAGAATTGACTGCCTGATCCACCAAACCGCATAGGAGATGAATTTGAAACCTCTGGTTTCATCAAACTTTTCAGCAGCTTTAATCAGTCCGAGATTACCCTCATTGATAAGGTCAGGAAGACTCAGTCCCTGATTCTGATACTGCTTAGCTACAGAAACCACAAATCGAAGATTGGCCCTTGTTAGTTTTTCCAAGGCCTCCTGATCCCCTTTTTTAATCCTCTGCGCTAATTCTACCTCGTCTTCAACTGTTATTAATTCTTCTCTACCGATCTCCTGGAGATATTTGTCCAGAGAGGCACTCTCCCTGTTTGTAATTGATTTGGTTATCTTAAGTTGTCTCATTCCAATATAATATCCTGCAAAAGTAAAACAAAATAGTTGAAGCAACAAAATTTAGGTCCGATTCACTAATAATCTACCTCTCTATATTGCTCCCCTCTAATACAACCGACAGCTCCTTTTGTTTACCTTCCCGCAGAATAACAACCTTTATACGGTCTTTAGGCCTGAATTTGCTGATCTGCTCCTGTACTTCCGGAGATGAGTTCACGGGTTTACCGTTAATCGACAATATTATGTCTGATTCCCTGATTCCTGCTTTATGAGCTGCACCACCCTTCAAGACATCGCTTACATATACACCTTTGACATCCCTGATTCCCCTCTCACGGGCAAGCTCGCTTGACATATCCTGCATTGTTATACCAAGCAAGGCTCTCTTAACCTCTCCGAAATCAACAAAGTCATTGACAATTTTCCTTGCAATTGATGCAGGAACAGCAAATGAATAACCTGTAAAGGAGCCGGTTCTTGAGGCAATCGCAGTATTTATACCGACAAGTTCACCTTTAATATTGACCAGGGCACCGCCACTGTTTCCCGGATTCACCGCGGCGTCAGTCTGTATGAATGACTCTATTTTAAATCCCTCATCATAGGATGGCATGCTTCTGCTTTTTGCGCTCACAATACCGGCAGTTATAGTGTTTGTAAGATTATAGGGGTTGCCTATTGCAATAACCCATTCACCCAACCTTAATGCATCTGAATCGCCAAACTCAAGGTAAGGAAGTCCGGAGGCTTCGATTTTAACAACTGCAATATCAGTTACTTCGTCTGCACCTATCAAACGTGCTTTAAAACTCTTGTTGTTTTCCAGTGTCACTGATATCTCTTCCGCCCCTGACACGACATGACTATTTGTCACAATATAGCCGTCAGGACTAATAATAACACCGGATCCTGCACTTAACTGTTCCCGCTGCATCGGTTGGGGAGATCCGTTTCCGAAAAAAAAGTCGAACAAAGAGTATGTCTGAATAGCTCCTTTAGATAATACTTTAACATGTACAACTGCCTTCACACAATTCTCCGCAGCAAAAGTAAAGTCGGGATATGACTGTTGAGTCAGACTAACCCTGCTGATCTGAGCTGCAGGGAGATTCATCGCAACTCTCTCCCGGTGTCTTTCATGATAATTGATTACAATTACAGAGGTAATTCCACTTAAAATCACAGATAAAATTATAACAAGTAGGTTCTTTCTCATAACTATATATATAATTTTTATTCCATTATATTTTTCAAATTATATGCCATAACTTATTTTTTTTATCTTTGTAAAAAATCTAATCTCATGAAGTTTGTAGTATCCAGCACAGAATTATTAGCACGCCTTCAATCAGTATCAAGGGTGGTTTCGTCCAAGAATACTATTCCTATTCTTGACAATTTTCTTTTTGTATTAAAAGACGGCTCACTAAGCATTACAGCATCAGACCTGGAGACAAGTCTAAAAGCTTCAATGAATATTGAAAATATTTCTGAAGAGGGGGAGATTACAATACCGGCAAAATTGCTGGTAGACTCTCTGAAAGAGTTTCCAGATCAGCCTCTTGAATTCAAAACCAATGCTACATCAACAGCCATTGAGATAACCTGGGCGAGCGGTAATTCAAATCTGCCCTGTACAACTTCAGATGATTACCCTACAATAGCTGAGCTGTCAGGAGAATATACCGAGATTACCATTCCGTCGGCAGCATTGCTTGAAGGTATAAACAGAACTCTGTATGCAACCGCGGAAGAGGAGCTGAGACCGGTTATGAACGGAATTTTCTTCGACATTGATGTAGAGGAGACGACACTTGTAGCATCAGATGCACATAAGCTTGTATGTTACACTAGAAAAGATATCAAGTCTGAACAGAAATCGTCATTCATTTTGCCTAAGAAGCCGGCATCTATCTTAAAAAACATACTTTCTAAAATAGACGAAAGCGTCAGTATACGTTTTGACTCGAAGAACGCCTATTTTGAATTTGATGCATTTGTTCTTGTATGTCGTCTGGTTGAGGGCAACTACCCGGCGTACAAATCTGTCATACCAAAGAACAACGTCAATAAAATGGCGATAAACCGACAAGATTTCCTAAATTGCACCAGAAGGGTTGCTGTATGTTCAAATCAGGCCAGCAGCCAGGTTAAGCTTAAACTCTCATATAATCAGCTTGTAATTTCAGCTCAGGATCTTGATTTTTCAGTTTCTGCTAATGAGAGGATTAGCTGCCAATATGAAGGTGATGCCATGGAGATTGGGTTTAAATCAACATTCCTTATAGAAATATTAAGTAACCTTCCATACACAGACATCTCACTGGAGTTGTCAGACCCAACAAGAGCCGCTTTGATTCTTCCTGCCGGTCAACAAGATCCTAATGAGGAGATTCTCGCATTGATCATGCCTATGATGGTTAGTGCTTAAGCACATTTATCCAGATATGAAATTAAATTTGAAAAATCCCATACTCTTCTTTGACATTGAGAGTACAGGGTTGAATGTTGCTACGGACAGAATCGTAGAATTAAGCGTTCTAAAAGTTATGCCTAATGGTGACAGAGAGGTTAGAACCAGAAGGATTAACCCTACAATTCCAATATCTCCTGAAGCTCAAAAAGTTCATGGCATATCAGATGCTGATGTGGCTGATTGTCCTACATTCAAGGAGGTTGCCAAGAGTCTTGCCAATTTCATGTCCGGTTGTGATTTTGCCGGTTATAATTCGACAAAATTCGATATACCCATGTTAGCTGAAGAATACCTGAGAGCGGGGGTATCATTTGATTTCAGAAAAAGGAAAATGGTTGATGTACAGACCATATTTCATAAGATGGAACAAAGGACACTCAGTGCAGCTTATAAGTTTTACTGCAACAAGGATCTTGATAACGCCCATTCGGCTGAGGCAGACACAATAGCTACACTCGAAGTCCTTGAGGCACAGCTGGACAAATACTCAGACACACTTCAGAATGACATTAAGTTTCTCTCTGAATTCTCTACAAAATCCAAATTGGCAGATTATGCAGGAAGAGTCGCTATCAATGAGAAAGACGAGCCGATATTTAACTTTGGCAAATACAAGGGAAAAAGTGTAGAGTCTGTTTTCAAAGCTGACCCAAGCTACTACTCATGGATGATGAACGGCGACTTCACCCTGGACACCAAACAGGTGATTACTGAACTGAAAATAAAGTTTGACAGCAATAAACTTCTATGAACATAGCCGTCTTTCCTGTAAAAAGCGAAGATTTCTATTTCAAGCCGGATAACACTTTGGTAAAAGGCTGTTCTGACTACTTTATCCCCGATATCGTAGACAGTCTGTATGTGTCAGTTGCATTTGTTGTCCGGATTAACAAGGCTGTGAAATACACTACATCTGACTTTGCTGGCAGATATTACAGCGAAGTTGCATTCGGATGTATAATTAATCCGGCAGATATTGTCAAATCGAGCACTCCTTTGTCTTCGGGATTAGCTCTTGCAATGGATCATACAGCATATGTGACGGATAAATATGCCGACAAAACCGGACTTTCAGGAGAACTCACTTTCAGGTTTGGCAAAAAAGAGTTCCGGATTACAATTAGTGAGGAGTATCTTATAATAGCGGACAAAGCAATAGAGAGATTATCAAGGTATTGTTCACTAAAAAGTGGAGACCTGATATTTATTGAGCTTTCGGAGATGTCTGAAATTAATAGAGATGAGGAGGTTTCGATCTTTTATTCAGATGAGCTGTCCTTTAACTTCCTTATCAGATAGGATGCTTCCCTTCCTGCAGTGTAACCGGTAGAAAATGCTATCTGCAGATTATAGCCCCCGGTATCTCCGTCAAGATCTATGACCTCTCCTGCAAAAAAAAGGTTTGGATATTTTCTTGAAACCATTTTCTTGGCTATTATTTCATCCAAAGATATGCCTCCGGCTGTTATTACAGCCCTTTCATAAGAGGTATAATCCTTTATATCCATCTTCCACTCCTTCATTAACGAGGCAATTTCATCCGCAATCCTGACATCAGGATTTGTAAGTGAGGAGAACCTCCCCGGAATTGCAGAGATAAAGGTTTCGACCAGTTGCTCAGGCATATAATGTCTCAACAAGCGTCTGATATTTTTGTCAGTCTCCATATCCTTTAGTAGCCTGGATGAAAGAGAAGCTTTATCAACTGCCGGTTTTAAGTCCAGGACAAGAGAGACCTTCTCCCTGTTTATCAATGCCCGGACAGCTCTACGACTCACCTTATATCCTATGGATCCCTCCAGCCCGTTATCGGTAAACTCAAGCTCCCCCATCTCATGTTGTACCATATCTTTTCCGACAAACAATGACAATCCTACATTTTTGAGGATGAGCCATTTGAGGGGTATATAGTCGAAATCCGGTTTTAATGCAGTAAGTGAAGGATGGCAATCTTTAAGTGAAATGCCCAGTTTCTTTGCAAATTTGTAACCATCCCCGTCAGATCCGGTTGACGGATATGACAGTCCGCCTGTTGCTATTATTACAGCTTCTGCATCCTCGTTAAAAATTTTCCCGCCATTTTCATAAACGACTTGCTTTATAATACCACTCTCTTGCACGATATCTCTTACTACGGAATTATATCTGATTTCAACTCCGGCAGATTTCAGGTGTCCGGTAAGCTTCTCAACCACATCTGTTGCTAGTTGTGACTTGGGATATACCCTGTCTCCCCTTTCAACCATACATTGCAAGCCTATATTTTCAAAAAATGCTATTGTCTCTTTATTTGAGAATGAATAAAAGGGGTGTTTGAAGAAACTTGGATTTGGATGAATATGTGTTGAAAATTCATTCCAATCCTTAGTGTTTGTAATATTACAGCGGCCTTTACCGGTTATTCTTATTTTCCTGCCGGCCTTCTCCATCTTCTCCAGAATAAGAACCGAAACACCATTTTTAGCAGCAGATGCTGCTGCCATCATACCTGCCGCACCGGCACCTATAATTATCAATTCTCTCTTTTTCATAATACAAATAAAGTCAAATAATATAAATAAAACAATCCGCCCCTAAAATAGATTAAAGGCGGATTATCTTGATTTAAAGAGTGTTAATTATATTCCAATGGACTTTCCTTTCCGGATATTACTGCTAAGGCATTTTCTGCCAAGGCTGACATCTCGTCCTCACCAGGGTAAACCTTGACAGGTGCGATAAATCGTACCATCTCATCAATTTTATCCATAAGTTTGGTGTTGTGTGCCACACCTCCGGTCAGAATTATAGCATCGACCTTTCCTTTTAGGACTGCAGAAGATGCACCTATAGATTTGGCAACATTGAATGCAAATGCATCTGATAGAAGTATTGCCTTCTCGTCTCCTTCCTCAACCCTTTTTTCTACGATATTGAAAGAGTTTGTTCCCAGATGTGCTACAAGTCCTCCCTCTCCGGTAATTATTTTTGTGATTTGTTGAAAGGTATATTTTCCTGAGAAGCAAAGTTCTGCCAGAGCATAAGCGGGCAAGGTGCCGGATCTCTCAGGAGAGAATGGCCCCTCTCCGTTGAGGGCATTATTGACATCTATAACCTGGCCTTTTTCATGTGCTCCGACCGATACTCCACCGCCAAGGTGTGCAATGATGAGATTAAGATCTGCATAAGACTTCCCTATTGAAGCAGCGTACCTTTTTCCTATTGCCTTATGGTTGAGGGCATGAAAGATAGAGATACGGCTAAACAGAGGGTGACCTGCAATTCTTGCAACCGGGATAAGCTCATCTACAACAATAGGGTCAGCTATAAAAGCCTTGCAGCCCGGGATTGATTTTGCCATATCTGCGGCAATGATTGCTCCAAGATTGCTGGCATGTTCCCCTCTCTGTGGATTTTTGAGATCTGAAAGCATTTTCGCATTTACCTCATAAGTACCTGATTTAATAGGTTTGAGCATTCCACCTCTTCCCACAACAACTGAAAGAGAATTAACAGGAACTTCATGTTTATCTAATGCGGCAAGTATGACACTCTTTCTGAATTCAAACTGATCAGCTACATTGCTGAACGGAGCAAGCTCTTCATTAGTATGTCTTAGGGTTTCTGTAAAAACGTTATTAAGATCTTCAAAAACAGCAATTTTTGTAGATGTTGAACCAGGGTTTATAACTAAGATTCTGTGTGGCATATCTGTATTAATTGGCAGTTAAGGCAGCGAGTGCTATTGAGTTAAGTTTTGTGTCTATACTGTCCGATCTGCTTGATAAGACACATGGTGCCTTGGCTCCTGCCACAATAGCGGCTTGCTGAGCTCCGGGACAAAGTTGTGTGTTAGTTTTGTAGAAAACGTTTGCTGATTCCAGGTTAGGGAAAACAAGGCAATCTGAATCACCTGCAACAGGACTGACGAGTTTCTTAACGGCTGCAGCCTCCTTTGAGAGAGCAACATCAAGAGCCAGTGGTCCATCAACAACGCATCCGGTAATCTGTCCCCTGTCTGCCATCTTTGATATAATCGCAGCATCAACACAGGCCGGCATGTGTGGCAACATCTGCTCTGTAGCACAGATAATTGCAACCTTTGGTTTTGCTATACCTATAGCTTTAGCTGTCTTTACAACATAATTTGTAATAGCTATCTTCTGAGTAAGATCCGGTGCAGGAATAACGGCAATATCACCTATAACCAAGAGCTTATGATAATTTGGATTAGCAAGTACGGTTACGTGGCTAAGGACAGCTTTCGGAGGAAGTAATCCCTTCTCTTTATTGAGAATAGCTCTCATATATTTATCTGTAGAGCAGAGACCCTTCATGAGAATATCGCCCTCTCCGGCATTTATCAGATCTACTGCCATTGAAACAGCTCTCAGCTCGTCATCATTAGGGACAATTCTGAAAAGAGCCGGGTCAATTTTTTCGTGAGCACATACCTGACGGATTTTCTTCTCGTCACCCACAAGTGTTGCCTCAACCAAACCAGCTTCAACAGCAAGCTTAACGGCATTAATCGTGTGATCATCAACAGCCCAGGCTGCTACGAGTCTTTTTTTGGGTCTGCTTCTTAAATTCTCAAAAATTTGTTCAAAAGAAGTAATCATATCTTTTATATTTAAATATTTCAGTTTTTTGTGTCTGAGACTATATACATTGTATCCTGAGCAATAACCAACTCCTCATTGGTTGTCACGGTCACCATCTTTACTTTTGATTCAGGTTTTGACAGAATAACATCTTTGCCCCTTACGCCTTTGTTAGCATTAATATCAAAGTT
>JAEAMG010001053.1_pt1 | contig 23983 bp, 25 predicted proteins | sample 8958741 | NCBI WGS metagenome assembly JAEAMG01 (sample SAMN16933256, study PRJNA681125) | bioreactor sludge metagenome | isolation source: anaerobic bioreactor treating anionic surfactant - SDBS | place: India: Bengaluru | collected 2019-02-28 | reverse complement strand
AGAAAAAATATCGCCCTTGTTACTCAAGACGTTATTCTTTTTAACGACACCATCAGAAATAATATCGCCTATGGCGTCATACCCGACCAGAAAAAAGTCGAGGAGGCCGCTGTAATGGCTTTTGCCCATAACTTTATCACCAAATTTACCAAAGGTTATGATACGATAGTAGGTGAAAAAGGGGCCAGACTTTCAGGCGGACAAAAACAAAGGATTGCCATCGCGCGAGCCCTTTACAAAAACGCGCCTATTCTTGTCCTGGATGAAGCAACGAGTTCTCTCGATGCCGCATCGGAAATTGAGGTACAGAAAGCTCTGGACAATCTTGTGAAGGGAAGAACGACGATCATAATCGCCCACAGACTCTCAACTATTATGAACGCAAATAGAATTATTGTCCTTGAAAAAGGTATGGTTGTACAGGAAGGTTCCCATAACAGTCTTATTGAAGCTGACGGACCTTATAAAAAGTTATATGAACTACAGTTCAAGAAAGCTCCGGAGAGAAAAATTTTTAGAATAGGAAAACGTTAGCCATGTTTAAAAAAATACAATTCTTTATCATGTCAAAGGTCCTTCCGCCTTTTCTCTACGTTTTTCTTCTGCTTTTAAGGTCAACACTTCGTATACAACATCTAAATAAGTCACCCCTTGATGAAGTTTCTTCACAGGGTTCCGGTTTTATTGTCTGTTTCTGGCACGCGAGACTTCTCATGATGCCCTTCGCGAGAAAATGGGGCCCTATAAAAGTCCTCATCAGCCAGCACAGAGACGGCGAATTTATTGCTCAAGTTATAAAATTCTTCAAAGTGGGAACTATAAGAGGCTCATACAAAAAAATGAGTATTTCTTCTCTCAGAGAGATTATGGACAACCTTAAGGCCGGTACTGATATTGCCATAACGCCTGACGGGCCTAAAGGTCCCCGATACACGGTAAAAAGCGGGGTCATCGATCTGGCACGTCTTTCAGGGAAAATCATTGTTCCTGTTTCCTACGGCGCGAGTAAAAAAAAACTTTTCAATCCTGGGACAGGTTCATCCTTCCCTTCCCTTTTTCAAAAATTGTTTTTTTCTGGGGAGATCCTTTCATTATCCCTCGTAACTTGAGTGCCGAAGAAATCGAAAAGAAAAGGATAGAACTGGGAGAAACACTTGTCTCCCTCACAGAAAAAGCGGACAAAATTGCATGTGGAAAGTAATATATAACATCCTCATCACCTTCTTTTTTCCTTTCTTTCTCCTGTATGGTCTTACGAAAAATAAAATAAGAAAAAATTTGCTTGAACGGTTGTTTCCTTCAATACAAAAAAGCGATATAGATAATGGGGTTTGGATCCATGCAGCATCAATCGGTGAGGCCGTCATAGCGGATAATCTCATGCAATATCTTGCAAGAGAGGGGCGTGCGTATCCATTTCTTATTACCACAAACACTTACTACACCAAAGAACTCCTGCTGAAAAAAGCGCAGATACCTAAAAAAGTATTTGCCCTTCCCTTTGATCTTATTTTTTCTGTAAAACGTTTTCTCAAACATGGTCTTCCAAGATGTCTTCTCATTATAGAAACTGAAATATGGCCTAATCTGATCTGGGAGTCTAAAAAAAAGGGTATCCCTGTCGTTATTATCAACGGCCGCATCTCCGACAGTACGTTCAAAAATTATCTCAATTTTTCATTTTTCATGAAAAGTGTCTTTTCCTGTGTTGATCTCGTTCTCGCGCAGTCGGAAGAACACAGGGAACGCTTTGTCAGGATTGGTATGGATCCTTTTAGGGTAATAACAACGGGCAATATAAAATATTTCCGTTCAATTGAAAAAATCACGGATACGATAGAAAAGAAAAAAATGATAACATTCGGAAGCGTTAAAGAAAAAGAACTCAGCGACATTTATGAGACGATAAGAAACATAAAAAATATGTTTCCGGATTATAAAATCTTTATCGCGCCAAGGGAATTACATCTGACAAGCTCAATCGAAAAAGACCTTTCATCTTCTTTTTCCGTTACGCGTTACTCTGTATTAAGAAACGGGACAGACGTTAATGCCGATATTGTGGTCGTCGATACCGTCGGAGATTTACTTAATATTTATGGTCAAAGCAAAGCGGCTTTCGTAGGCGGCAGTCTGGCACCATATGGCGGTCAAAATATCCTGGAACCGCTTTTTTTCGCTACTCCTGTGCTTTTCGGTCAGTATGTTGAAAATTTCAAAGATATTGCCCAAAGGGTGCTCGAACATAAAGCCGGTATGATGGTGTACAACGAGGATGAACTCACAAACAAAATAGCGACACTCCTTAAAGATGAAAATCTTCGGCATGAAATGGGAAAAAACGCACAATATGTTATAGAAGAACAACAGCAAGCCATGAAAACAACTATGGATCTCGTTACAGATATTATAAAAAACAATTAGACATTTCCGTATTAGTCGTAGCATATCATAAAAGGAGGATTCGTGGAGGAGTTTTCAAAATTAGTAAAGCTTATGGAAACATTACGAAGCGACAAAGGGTGTTCATGGGATAAAAAACAGACTACAGATGCGTTTAAAACATTCATGCTTGAAGAGGTTTATGAGGTTGTTGATGCCATAGAAAAAAAAGATGCCGGTATGCTCCAGGAGGAATTAGGCGATCTTTTGTTTCACATTGTCTTTATCGCCCAGATCTGCAAGGAAGAACATCTTTTTGAAATAAAGGATGTCATAAATGGGGTTTACCGGAAAATGCATAACCGGCATCCCCATGTTTTTCAGAAAGAAGCTTTATCTATTCCTCTTGAAAAAAAATGGGAAGAGATCAAACAAGAAGAGAAAGAAGATTATTCTCCACTTTCCGATATTCCTCTTGTCATGCCCGCTCTCCTTCGGGCATACATTGCGACAAAAAGGGCCTCACGGGTCGGTTTCGACTGGGAAAAAATTGAAGATATATATGAAAAAATATTTGAAGAAATTGAGGAACTGAAGAGTGCTCAAATCGCAAAAGACGCTGCATCTATAAGAGAAGAAATCGGCGATCTCCTCTTTACCATAGTCAATATTTCACGATTTCTCAACACTGACCCAGAAGACGCCCTTCGTTTTACCATAAATAAATTTATACGCAGATTTTCTTACATAGAAAAAAATACAGACATCAGGAACACATCACTTGAAAAGATGGATAAGCTCTGGAACGATATAAAATATATAGAAAAAGAGGGGGGGTAACCCCTTTATTTATTCTGTTTTTACAACATTCGACGCCTGAGGCCCCTTTGGTCCCTGTACGATTTCAAATTCGACCTTTTCGCCTGTCTTTAAAGACTTAAAACCGTCTTGCTGAACTGCTGAAAAATGCACAAACACATCCTCTCCACCTTCCTGCTCAATAAAACCATACCCCTTAGAATCGTTAAACCATTTTACTTTACCTACTGGCATACAACTAAGCTCCTTTCATTGAAATTTATTAAGCTTTTCGGCTTATTGGCTATATTATGACTATTTAAAAAGCGTGTCAAGTTAAATCTTCATTTTTCCGGGAATTTTTATCGCAAAAGTCAAATTATATAAATCATAGTAAATAATATAATTTCAGGACAATTCCGTACAATCTGCTTTATTGCAACTCTTGAGTAACCCGTAATTTCATCATCTTTAGTTAAAATATATTTCCTCTTACCCCCCTGTTGGCCCTATCCGTTATTATCGAAATTTCATTTATTTCATTTGAATCTGTTTATAACAATACGTTATATTTGCGTATGGGCAAAGTATTTCTTGTCGGAGCGGGACCGGGTGATTTAAAATTGATAACCTTGAAAGGGCTTGAGTGTATTCAAGCTGCCGAAACAATCATTTACGATAACCTCATCAATAAAAATCTCCTGCATTTCGCCAAAAAAGGGGCGGAAGTTATTTACGTCGGAAAAGAAGCATCACGACACGCCCTGCCCCAGGATAATATTAATGCCCTTCTCGCTCAAAAAGGAAACCAGAAAAACATGGTCGTAAGACTCAAGGGAGGAGATCCTTTCATTTTTGGAAGAGGTGGGGAAGAGGCAGAATATCTCAAGGAACATAATATAGATTTCGAGGTGGTACCGGGCGTTACCTCTGCTATTTCCGTACCGGCATACGCGGGAATACCTCTTACACACAGGGATCATGCTTCTACCGTGGCTTTTATCACCGGCCACGAAGATGAAAAAAAGAAAAAATCTACAATCAGATGGCGCGAACTCGCAAACGGGCTCGATACACTTGTATTTCTTATGGGTATCAAAAATCTGACAACAATCAAAAAAAACCTTCTTAAAGAAGGAAAAAAATCACAAACCCCGGTTTGCGTTATTACATCAGGAACGTTACCGGAACAAAAGGCAGTGACAGGCCCATTAAACAGAATTGACGCTATTGCGAAACGAGAAAACATAAAACCGCCCGGCATTATTATTGTAGGTGATGTTGTCAGTCTCAGAGAGAAGCTCGTGTGGTATGAACAAAAACCGCTTTTCGGCAAAACCATTGCGATCACGAGGGCGGCACAACAATCAAAAAAATTCGGCGAAATACTTGCTGAAAAAGGCGCCCGCGTTCTATATATGCCTACAATTGAAATAATCCCTATTGAACCAAATAAAAAACTGCGAAAAGCAATCGATAATATTTCCGGTTATTACGCGCTTATTTTTACGAGCGTAAACAGTGTATCGATTTTTTTTAATAACCTTATGGAAGCCGGCAAAGATACCCGCGCGCTTCGCGATACGAAGATCATTCCCATCGGACAGGCAACCGCCGCGCTTCTTGAAATGAAAGGAATTTCGGCCGATTTTATTCCACGTAGTTACACCTCGGAAGGTATCATCGAAATATTGAAAAAACTGAAACTAAAAGGGAACAGGTTCCTTTTACCAAGGGCAGAAAGGGGACGGAACATACTTATAGAATTCGTCAAAAAACGTGGTGGCATATGCGATGCTATCCCGGTATATAAAACGATCATTCCAAAAATAAACATACCTCTTATAGAAAAACCTGATATTGTCACTTTCACCAGTTCTTCAACAGTCGATAATTTTGTGACTATATATGGTAAAAAAATACTGAAAAAAACACTCGTTGCTTCAATCGGTCCCGTTACCAGCGCGACACTGCGAAAACACAAAATTCCGATTCATATTGAAGCCACTCAATATGATATTCCGGGGCTTATTGAAGCAATTGAAACATTTTTTACGTAGAAAAATATTGTGGAGGTTAAATATAATTTTCAAGAAGCAATGAAATTGTCTTTTCAACACTGCCGGGTTCTTTATCTTCCATTTCTTTTATCGTTTTTTTCATTTTAAAATATGTCAGCTCATCCTGAAGATCATCGGTACTTCGATAAATGCCCGATCTCCTGCCGAAACGATAGACAAATCTTTCCTCATCATTCAACGCAAAATATTGATCTATAGCCCTCAGCATTTTTCCTTTATCAACCGGCAGTCTTCCATCAACTTCTTCGAGGAGATTGAGTATGTGGTCACTTTTAATCCAACTCGTAATATCATCCAGATTTTCTATGAGCAGCCGTTCTTCCTGAAGGATACCTTCCTCTGTAGGGAGGATAAAATCACCTTTTGTCAATTTCTCGTAAAGCGGCATATTCTTCAGTACCTTAAGAGTCCTGAAACGAATAAAATCAGGATCGATCTTATTCAACGCGTCAGCGGTTTCTATTGCGTGTTCTTCCCACCATTTCTTTCCGCCCAGTCCGAGCATGACATATTCAGAAAGCTCAATCCCTGATTCTTTAATTTTTCTTCCGCATTCGATGTGCTCTTCTTTTGTGACCCCTTTATTCATATAGTGCAGCAGCATATTGCTTCCTGATTCAAGACCGATATGGAGTCTTGTGAGTCCCTCGTTTTTCATATTTTTTAAATCATCAAGAGATATTTTTTTCGCTAATGTGCTCGAACGTGCGTATGAGGTTACTCTATTAATAGTTGGAAATGTTTTTTTCAGATACGCAAGGGCCTCAATAAAAACCCCGAGATTCATGGCAAGGGAGTTGGCATCCTGAATAAAAACGTTTTTACCACCAAAATACATCCAGACGGCAACGCTTTTGTAACATTCGTTGATGATATAACTTGAAAAAATATCTTCTACAAACGATTCGGTTATCCTGCCGCCGTAACCTTTTTCTAATGATGTCCGCTCGATATCGTCACAAATCGCTTTTACCGTATCAATATCTGCTATGATATCTTCCAGCTTTCTCTTTTCAAATTTTTTCTCTTTATAGATATGGCAAAAGGCACACCTATTCCAGGAGCAATTCCGAGTAAATCTTATGAGAAGGCTATATGCTTCATTGGGGGGCCTGATCGGCCCTATTTCATATCTTAACGATTTGTTACTCATTCCTGTTTACATGAATGTCAAAGGCAGGGGTAGACATTTTTGACATTATTTTTTTTCTTTTTTTTGCCTGACTTGTTTTCTTTTTCTTTCTGCGAAGTTCGGTTTTTTTCGTATTTGACGGCATTTACTCCTCCTTTTTCAAAAACATACCACATAGCTTCAATGTTTTCAATATATACGGGGCTTAGGTACGATGCGGCAAAATATTAAAAAAATAGTTAATAATGTGAAAAAACATGATACAATGATTATCATTGAGGGGGAGAATAATTCGAAAATAACAATTTTTTCCCCTGTTGGCATTTATTCAACATGATCCGTCATATATCTTCAATGCTTTCAATACATACGGGGCGCCACAAAATATTAAAAAAATAGTTAATAATGCAAAAAACATGATACAATGATTATTATTGAGGGGGAAAATAAATCAAAAATAAATTTTTCCTCTACTGGCGTTTATTCAGCATGATCCGCTGCGGTTGTTAAGAGACAAAATCTTTCTTAGGGAGTGATTTCTATGAAAGATGTGGAAAAAAGAAATAAACGTCCCGGCAGCAACCCATCAAAGCTACCTTCTTTAATTACAATATCGAAAAAAATACCTCGTAATAAAAAAAGGACATCTATCAAGGGTCATTTAAAGACAATACGCCAATTACGATCAAAAACAACATCAGAAGGTGGCATGCATGAACCCGGGAAATGGTTATCCAATATCATTAATTTCTTACCTGACGCAACTTTTGCAATCAATACCGAAGGCAGGATAATAGCATGGAACAAGGCTGCCGAACTAATTACAGGTATCCCATCAACCCAGGTACTGGGGAAAGGTAACTATGAACACGCAGTCCATTTTTACGGAAAAAGACGACCGGTGTTGGCTGATTTAGCATTAAAATCTGATGAAGATATAGAAAAAACATATACCTTCATCACAAGAGAAATGGGCTGTCTCATTGCCGAACCGGTCTCTCCTGTCATTATGCTTGGTCAGACAAGGTATCTCTGGGCTAAAGCAAGTCTTATGTACGATGGGGACGGCAATATAATTGGTGCCATAGAATCGGTAAGGGACATTACTGAGCGAAAGAAAATAGAAGAAACCTTAAAAAAAAAGCGAACAGACTATCCGGACTCTGTTGAACGCAAATCCCGAAACAGAACTCCTTGTTGATAAAACAATGGTGATCCTTGCCGGAAACGATACCTTAGCGAAAAGAATCGGTAAAAATATACGTGATATCATCGGAAAGGCTTTCTCTGATATGTTCCCGGCAGATGTGGCAAAGAAAAGAGAAGCAAAAATCAAGGAAGTGATTAAGACAGGCAAATTGGTCCATTTTATTGATTCCCGTGATGGTGTTATCTTTGATAATTACATCTATCCGGTTTTTGATGAAAAAGGCAATGTTGAAATGGTCGCCATATTTGCCATGGACATCACGGACCGCGTCAAATCGGAAGAAGCCCTCCGTGAATCGGAAGAGCGTTACCAGATTGCTATAGAATATTCCAATGATGGAATAGCAATCGTCAAAGGCGGTATCCATGTTTATGTGAACCGGAAAATTCTGGAAATGTTCGGCTATGATGATCCCGGGGAAATTATCGGAAAAACACACGCGGTTACTGTCCACCCTGACGATCTCCGCCTGGTAACAGATTTCAACAGAAAGCGCCAGATGGGTGAAACCGTACCTTCTCGTTACGCGTTCAAAGGTATAAAAAAGAATGGTGATGTCATTTATGTTGAGACATCTGCCACCAATATACAGTATCAGGGTGAGCCAGCATCTCTGGTGTTTTTGAGAGATATAACCGAGCAAAAAAGCGCGGAAGAAGAGCTGCGTGTTTCTGAAGAAAAATACCGCCTTCTCGTTGACACATCAAACGAAGGAATTCTTGTGGTACAGAATGGAAAACTGCGGTTTGTAAACAAAATAGTATCTGAAGTGACCGGCTATAGAGAGGAAGATATCCTGGATAAACCATTTCAGTTTTTAGTACATCCCGATGATCGTGAAACAATGCTCGAACGTTATAATAAAAGGATAGAGGGTGAAGAACCCGGTGAATATTCTTTCCGCATTTTTACAAAAAATGGCGATCCGCGATGGCTTGAAATACGGGGAACAAAATTTTTATGGGAAGGGAAACCGGCCCACCTATATTTTCTAAATGATGTAACAGCTAAAAAACTGGCGGAAGAAGAGATGTCTCTCCAGCACGATCTGACCTTTGCTCTTACAAATGCGTCTACCCTTGAAGAAGCATTGTCTGCTTGTATGAAAACAGCAATCAAAGTAACGGCCATGGATTCTGGAGGAATCTATCTTTGCGAAAGCATAACCGGAGTATTACGACTCGCTTTAACGGAAGGCCTTTCAACCCCATTTATCAAAAAAGTTACGGCAATGAAAGTCAATTTTCAAACATTACACAAAGTCATAGAAGGGAAATCAGGATACTATTCTTCCATACCGAGCACGCTGTCACCGAATACTGAAGAAGGGCTTTTATGTTTTGGTATTGCACCGATAACGTCCAGAGGAAATATCGTTGGTTATATTGTCGTTTCATCTCACAGATTACAAGAAGTCCCCGTCGAGAAAAGAAAAACATTAGAAAATATAGCTATGCAGATTGGTAATGTCATCCAGAGAATAGCGAGTGAAAGAAAATACCGGAATATTTTTGAAAACACCGTTGAAGGTATTTTTCAGATGAGCACTGAAGGGTCGCTTTTAAGCGTCAATCCCGCTATGGCAAAAATGTTTGGATATGACTCTCCTGAAGATATGATTAAATCCTTATCAGAAAGCAAAGTGGGCTATTATGTCAAGCCTGAGAGCCGTGAGGATTTTAAATACCTATTAGAAATAGAAGGTGCTGTGTATAATTTTGAAGTTGAAGCCTGTCAAAAGAACAGCGGAACAATCTGGATTACGGAAAATGCCACGGCGGTGAAAGACGAATTGGGCCAGATTCTTTATTATGAAGGCACTGTTGAAAATATCACCAATCGCAAGCTTGCTGCCGATGCGCTCCGAGACAGTGAAGGAAAGTATCACACCCTTTTAGATAACCTGAACGACGCCATTTTGCTTTTGTCAAAGAATATTTTCGTTGACTGTAATGAAAAGGCGCTCTTTATCTTCGGATGTGCCAGAAAAGATATTATCGGCAAAACTCCATTCCTATTTTCACCACTTACACAGCCTGACGGCAGAAACTCCCAGGAAAAAGCAATGGAGATGATACAAACAGCGCTATCCAATAAATCACATGCTTTTGAATGGAAACACAGCAAACTGGATGGAACACTCTTCGATGCTGAAGTGAGTCTCAATTCTATTGAATTAGGAGGAGAAACTTACCTCCAGACAATTGTCCGTGATGTTACCCAACGCAAACAGTACGACCAATCATTAAAAATGACTCTCGCGAAACTCAGAAAAACGACGGGGGGTATCATAGATGTCATTGCTATAGCCGTTGAAATGCGAGACCCTTATACGGCAGGCCATCAAAAACGTGTAGCGAGTCTTGCGCGATCAATAGCTAAAGAAATGGGTCTCTCAGAAGAAATGATAGATTGCATCCGCATGGCCGGTATCATTCATGATGTGGGCAAAATATCGATACCCGCTGAAATCCTCACGAGACCTCGCAGGTTGACGGAAACCGAGTACGACCTCGTCAAAACCCATTCTCAGATTGGGTATGATATTCTCAAGGATATCGAGTTCCCCTGGCCGATTGCCAAGATCATTCAGCAACATCATGAAAGATTAAACGGAACAGGGTATCCGAAAGGTTTAAAACAGTCTGACATCCTCCTTGAAGCCCGTATTATAGGTGTTTGCGATGTCGTTGAGTCAATGGCCTCTCACCGTCCATACAGACCCGCCCTGGGTATCGATACAGCGCTGGAGGAAATCATAAAATATAAGGGTATTCTTTATGATGCCGAAGTTGTGGATATTTGCGTCCGGCTATTCAGGCAAAAAGGATTTTCTTTCGATCAGGGCCGCCTTTGATGTGTGATTATTTTCCTGTTATAAAATACACTGCAAACTTTTAGTACTTTTCATAATTCTCATGTAAATTACTTGAAATACTGAATAATATATGCTATTTATACTTGCGTAATAAATATGCACGTCTTTCAATTACTAACAGGGTGCAGGTAACTGTCTGTTAATAAAGCGCGAAAGACGGAAGATAAAAACCAGGAGGCCTAATGTCAAATCTCACCATTAAACAACTACTTGAAGCAGGCGTACATTTCGGACATCAAACAAAAAGATGGAACCCCAAGATGAAACCATATATCTTCGGGGCGCGGAATGGCATATACATCATTGACCTGCAAAAAACCCTCAAAATGTTCAAAGAAGCTTACAACTTCGTGAAAGAAGTGGCATCTCACAACGATTACATCCTCTTCGTGGGAACCAAAAAACAGGCACAGGAGGCAATAGCAGAGGAGGCAAAGCGATGCGGAGCTTTCTATGTCAATAACAGGTGGCTTGGCGGCACTATGACTAATTTTCAGACTATTGAAAAAAGTCTTGATCGTTTAAAAAAATATGAAGAGCTGAAAGAAGGAGATATCTATAAAGTACTTCCTAAAAAAGAGGCCATCGGCATCGAGAAAGAAATTGACAAACTTGAAAAAAACAAAGGCGGTATTAAAGGGATGGAGCGTCTCCCGGGCGCAATCTATGTTGTCGATCCAAAAAAGGAATACATTGCGGTAAAGGAAGCAAAAAAGCTCGGCATACCGACGGTAGGAATTGTCGATACAAACTGCGATCCGGATGACATAGACTTTATAATTCCCGGTAATGACGACGCCATAAGGGCAATTAAACTCATTACAATGAAGGTAGCTGATGCCATTCTTGAAGGAAAGGCACTTTATGTGGAAGAGTTCCAGGGCAAAGAAGAAGAGTCATCTGAGGAACTCAAGCCCTTCGTCGACGAGAGTATATTCGAAGATAATGAAAATGATGATGAATTAGATATTAATTCCTGAGGAGGATATTCATGGATATCAGCGCAGATGCTGTTAAAAAATTGAGAGAAAAAACAGGCGTTGGACTTATGGACTGCAAAGAGGCCCTGAAACAGTCTAACGGTGATATAGAAAAGGCAATGGATTACTTGCGTGAAAAAGGATTGGCAAAACTGCAGAAACGTATGGGAAAAGTCGCATCAGAAGGCTCCATAGTGTCATATATCCATACGGGCGGGAAAATAGGCGCTATGGTTGAAGTTAACTGCGAAACCGATTTTGTTGCTAAAACACAGGAATTTCAGGAATTTGCCAAAGATATCGCCATGCAGATAACCGCGTCAAACCCGCTCTATGTGAAACGGGAAGATGTGCCCAGGGACGTGGCTGAAAAGGAAAAAGAAATATACAAAAAACAGGCCCTTGAATCAGGAAAACCTGAAAAAATACTCGATAAAATTGCCGACGGAAAAATGGAAAAATTTTTTCAGGAAATCTGCCTCGTTGAGCAGGCATATATTAAGAACCCTGATATAACCGTAAAAGAATTATTGGAAAAACTTGTCGTAAAAATGGGAGAAAAAATCCTTATTAACAGATTCGTCCGTTTCCAGTTGGGGGAAACGATTGAAGAGTAACATCAAGTACAAAAGAATACTGATTAAGCTGAGTGGTGAAGCCCTTACGGGTAGCGAGGGTTACGGCATCGATCCGGATGCTGTTTCGGAAATTGCCCGGCAGATTAAAGACCTTAAAAAAATGGGTGTTGAAATAGCCATTGTCCTTGGCGGCGGCAACCTCTTTCGCGGTAAAAAAAGCGAAAAAACAGGCATGGACAGAGTAACAGGCGACTACATCGGTATGCTGGCAACAGTCATGAATGCCCTTGCCTTCCAGAATGTACTTGAAAACCTCGGGCTTGAAACAATTGTGCAGACTGCTCTTAAAATCGAAAAGATAGCCGAACCTTACAATCAAAAAAATGCCCTTGCGTATCTCAAAAAAGGCGTCATTGTTGTCTTCGGCTGCGGCACGGGCAATCCATATTTCACTACAGATACCGCGGCAGCTCTCAGGGCCATCGAGATAAAAGCCGACATTCTATTCAAGGCGACAAAGGTGGACGGAGTTTACGATAAAGACCCCGAACATTATAAAAATGCAAAATACTATCCTGAGATATCCTACAGTGATGTTTTGAAAAAAAATCTTCAGGTCATGGATCTAACGGCTATTACCCTTTGTAAAGAGAACCGGCTTCCCCTTGCGGTATTCAATATGAGAAAAAAGGGGAACCTGAAAAAACTAGTCCTCGGTGAGCGCATCGGGACCATTGTGAGGAGGTAGTATGAATCGTGAGATTGCCGAAGAACTGGAAGATAAACTCAAGAAATCGCTTGTCGCTCTTAAAAAAGATCTTTCGAAACTGAGAACCGGAGTGGCATCAGTCTCCCTTCTTGAGGACATTAAGATTGACTATTACAATCAACCGACTCCGCTTAACCAGGTAGCGGCTATCGGCGTGCCTGATAACAGAACAATCACGATCCAGCCATGGGACAATACGGTTATCGGTGAGATAGAAAAAGCCATACAAAAATCCGATCTCGGGGTAAACCCCGTATCAGATGGAAAAATCATCAGGCTTTCTTTTCCCAAACTTACTGAAGAGCGAAGGCGTGAACTGAGCAAAGTCGGCAATAAAATGCTTGAAAATACAAGAATCGCCATGAGAAATGTCCGGCGGGACATCAATGAAAAATTAAAGAAAATGGAAAAAGACAAAGTACTGTCTCAGGACGATCACAGAAAATACCAGGACGAAGTCCAGAAAACAACCGATAAATATATCGGAATGGCAGATAAAACATATTTAGAAAAAGAAAAAGAGATTATGGCGATTTAAAGCCGATTATTTCAATGGACAAAATAAGATCTGATAAGCTCCCCACCCACGTTGCCATAATCATGGACGGCAACGGACGATGGGCCAAACAAAAAAAATTGCAGCGTGTCGAAGGCCACAGGGTAGGCATGGAATCGGTGCGGGAGATTATTACCACCACCTGTGAGCTTAAAATACCATATCTCACGCTCTATGCTTTCTCAAAAGAAAATTGGGCCCGACCAAAAGATGAAGTGAAAACCCTCATGACACTTCTAAGCGTTTATCTAAAGAAAGAGCTGCCTGTCATGCTGGATAAGGGAATACGCTTGAATATCATCGGAGAAATAGATGATTTTCCGAAAAATCTCCGGCATCAAATGATGGATGTTGTTCGAAAAACAGCGCGAAACAACAATCTTCACCTCAACCTTGCCCTCAGTTACAGCGGAAGAAGAGAGATTATCCATGTGACAAAAAGCATTGTGAGAGACGTCAAAAAAGGTATCGTTAAAAGAATAGATGAAGACCTCTTCGGGAGATATCTTTACGCAAAAGACACCCCTGACCCTGATCTGCTTATCAGAACAAGCGGTGAGATGAGGCTCAGTAATTTTCTCCTGTGGCAGATTGCGTACGCGGAAATATATGTGACAGAAACTCTCTGGCCTGATTTCAGGAAAAAGGCCTATCTGGAAGCCCTGCGGGAGTTCGCCCGAAGGGAAAGAAGATTTGGAAAAGTAAAGGAAGGCTGATTGGGAGAACTCCGAAAAAGAGTAATAGCCGGCTGCTTCCTCGCACCCGTTGTCACCGCGCTATTTTACTTCTTACCGCCTTTTTGGTTTTTCATTTTTCTTGCCGTTGTTGTCTTCATTGCACTTCATGAAATAGCCGTAATTGCACAGATAGATGGTAAGTATATACTTGTGCTCCTGTCTTTTACAGGTTTATTACCTCTTTATTTCAAGCAATTTCCCCTTTACATTCTATGGCTTCTCGCTTCTCCACTTCTTTATCTTCTCTTAAAATTTTTTCAGAAAAACAATGAGCAAAAAAATGTAAACGAGGAAATCGTAAAGGGAACAACCGCTCTATTGCTCAGCGAAGTCTTTATCATCATCCCTTTTTTCGCGATTTATATGCTTAAGGAGCACAATAATTATTATCCGATTATTCTTCTCTTCGCGGTGTGGGCAAGCGATATTTGCGCTTTTATTATGGGGAAAAACTTCGGGAAAAGACCTTTTGCTCCTCTTATAAGCCCGAAAAAAACATATGAAGGCTTCATGGGAGCGATCCTGGGAAGTACAATCGTTATTGTATCTTCTCATACGCTTTTAAATTTAAGCATCGGGAAATCTTTCATTGCCGGGATCATTATCGGCATTCTCGGCCAGGCAGGCGATCTTCTGGAATCCGCGGCTAAGCGGGTATCGGGCGTTAAAGATTCATCCTCCCTTATTCCCGGACATGGGGGAGTACTGGACCGGATAGACAGTTTTATTTTTACCGCGCCTTTTTTAGTCTGTGTCTGTACAACCTGGAAGGTATGAAATCATGAAAAGGAAAGTCCTTGTTCTTGGCTCTACCGGCTCCATCGGGAAGGCAACGCTTGAAATCATAGAACATGAAAAAGAAACATTCGAGATTTTTGGTCTTGCGTGCAGGAACAATGTAGATCTTCTCAACAAGCAAATACAGAAGTTCAAACCCAAATTCGTTTGTGTATACAATGAATCGCAGAAAGCAAAAGTAAACTTCAACAAAAGAAAATTGCTGACCGGTATTGAAGGCATGAAAGAAATGATAAGCATGGATTTCGATACTGTCGTCAATGCCCTGCCCGGAAGTATCGGCCTCACGCCTACCATAGAAGCGTTAAAATACAACAAGTTTATCGCCCTCGCGAATAAAGAAAGCCTCGTTATGGCAGGAAGGATCATCACAAAACTCCTGAAAAAACACTCAGGGAAACTCATCCCTGTTGATAGTGAGCATTCCGCCCTTTATCAACTGCTGAAAACAGTTCCGAGAAACGAAGTAAAAACAATGATCATCACCGCTTCGGGCGGGCCCTTCAGAAATCGCAGAAAAGATGACATGAAGAATATAAAACCCGAGGAAGCGCTTAATCATCCGACATGGAAGATGGGGCAGAAAATTACCCTCGACTCAGCAACTCTTATGAATAAAGGGCTCGAAGTAATCGAGGCCCGATGGCTCTTTAATATGGACCCATCAAAAATAAAAGTACTTATTCATCCGGAAAGCATAATCCATGGCATGATTGAATTAGCCGATCATTCCCTATTGGCACATATGGCATGTCCTGATATGAAGGTCCCCATTGCCTACGCGCTGAACACTTCTAAGAGACTGCCGCTTCCAGTCAACAGGCTCAGTCTTGAAGATATGGGCTCTCTCTCTTTTTATCCGCCTGATCTGGATAAATTTCCTTCGCTCAAGCTCGCCTATGACGCCCTCGCGTCAGGTGACAGCGCCCTTATCGTGCTGAATACGGCAAACGAGGTCGTTTCTGAGGCGTTTTTCACGGAAAAAATCAGATTTATCGATATTCCCCGTATCGTTGCCGACGCACTGGAGCATCACCGGAAGAAACCCATTATAGAAAACATAGATGAATTATGGTATATACACAACGAAGCTAAAACCTATACAAAATCCCTTTTGAAAAAAAAGCGATGGAGTAAGCTATGACAGGTATTATTTACGCTATTATCGCTCTGAGCGTCCTTATAGTTGTTCACGAGTTTGGCCATTTTATTATCGCCCGACTCGTTAATGTTAAAGTCATTACGTTCTCTCTCGGCTTTGGAAAAAAACTATTTAAATGGAAAAAAGGAGAAACAGAATATGCCGTCTCCGCCATGCCTCTTGGAGGATACGTAAAACTTCTGGGTGAGTCATCGGACGAAGAAGTACCGGAAGAGGAAAAAGAACGATCTTTTACAAACAAAACACCTTTTCAGCGGTTTCTCATTGTCTTTGCCGGACCATTTTTCAACCTTGTCTTTGCTCTTCTTATCATTTATTTCTCTCTCACAATCAACGGTTATGGCATTCTGCCCGCCAGGATTGAAAACGTAATGGAAGGTTACCCCGCTCATACCGCGGGGGTAATAGCCGGTGATAGTATACTTGAAATTAATGGAACAAAGATTGACGACTGGCATGATCTGATTCGGGAAGTTACCTTTGCTGATGTAACACCGATGAAATTCGTTTTCAAACGCGGCAATGGAATATATGAAACAACCATTACCCCTATTGAAGTGGAAGAAAAGGGCGAGCTGGGGAATATCACAAAAAGAAAAAAGATAGGTGTCGAAGGGCCTAAAGAAATTATCTGGAAGAAAGAGAATCCCCTTTCAGCTTTTCCTAAATCCATTGAAGTGACCTACATGATGACACATAACATGATACGCGGTATATACCATATGATTGTCGGCGATATTTCTACAGACGAAATAGGAGGACCCATAGCTATATTACAGCTTACGGGAAAACAAGCTAAAAAGGGTATCTGGAGTCTCGTTACCTTTGTCGCGTTCATCAGCATCAACCTTGGTATCCTCAATCTCCTCCCTATACCTGTCCTTGATGGAGGACACATTCTCTTTAACTTCATTGAATTCGTCACGAGAAGGAAGGTGTCGGAAAATGTAATCAATGTCGCACAAAAGATAGGGTTGACACTTCTCATCATGCTTATGGTATTTGCATTTTATAACGACATTCGACGTTTAGTTGAAACACCACCGGAATTTCTCAAAAAGATACCGGGTTACCAAAAACTTTTTCCCTCCAAATCATCTCCATAATCTGTCAGGTACATCAACATGTTCATTGCCGCTATCGACAACTCCCTTGATCTTCTCAATATCATCATTGCCAGTGATGAGAAAATCCTCGCGGAAAAAAACATCGATAGTCCACCGGTCCCCTCGGAAATTATCGCTAACGCGTTCTCCGGTACCATCGCTGACGCAGGTATGAGCATTGCCGAAATACAGGTCCTTTTCGTAACTCTCGGGCCTGGTTCATTTACGGGTATACGGGTGTCCCTTGCCTTCTGCAAAGGCATAAGCGCGGCGAATAAAATCCCCCTCATCGGCATTCCCACGCTTGATGTCCTAGCCCAACCAATGTCCCATATGAACGGCTCTTTCCTCTGCCCCATTATCGACGCGAAAAAAAGCGAAGTATTTCTATCACTCTATTACGCGTCGAAGGGAGAGTTGAAAAGACTTACCGATTATCGCGCGGTCAAGCCGGAGGCGGTTCCTGGGATTATTCAAACACCCTGTATCTGCTTCGGTTCAGGCGTTAAAGCCTGTGAACCGTTTCTGGATAAACAAAAAGGTATAACAATCGAAAGAGATTCTTATCAGACAATAATTCCTGGAGTGTTCATAAAAACAGGCTTCAAGATAATGAATAATTTTCATGCGTGCGACACAAAGCCTATCTATGGAAGAAAATCAGAAGCGGAAATCAAATTCAACGTTACAGTCGATTAAAAACAAGAATTGTTGTATAATTTGTTTTCGGTCATTCCTGTTACAATTCGAATATATGGATAGCCGATCCGCAAGGAGGAACGATTGAAGACGATAGAAGAAATTAACGAAAAAATAAAAAAAGGTAAGGTCGTTGTTGTCACCGCTGAAGAAATGATTGATATAACAAAGGAAAAAGGTACAAAAAAAGCGGCGCAGCATGTTGATGTGGTGACGACAGGGACTTTTGGCCCTATGTGCTCAAGCGGCATGTTCATAAACGTCGGGCATTCAAAACCGAGGATAAAGATTGGCGGAGGGAAGTGTTACCTCAACGACGTTCCGGCTTACTGCGGTATTGCCGCTGTTGATATTTACATCGGGGCCACCGCGTCTCCTGATGATGACCCACGCAATACAGTATATCCCGGCGCCTTTAAATACGGTGGAGGACATGTTATTGAGGATTTTATTGGCGGAAAAGATATTAAGCTTACAGCAACCGCTTATGGAACAGACTGTTATCCCCGAAAAAAGATTGAAACGTACATCAATAAAGATACTGTGAATGAGGCATATCTTTATAACCCGAGAAACAGTTATCAAAACTACAATGTGGCTGTTAACCTTTCCAATAAGGTAATCCACACCTATATGGGGGTGTTGAAACCTAATCTGAATAGCGCCAGTTATTGCAGCGCAGGACAGCTCTCTCCTCTTCTCAAGGACCCAAAGTACCGGACAATCGGGATCGGGACAAGAATTTTTCTGGGGGGTACCGCGGGGTACGTCTCGTGGAACGGCACCCAGCATAATCCCTCGGCATTGAGAAGTCCTGACGGTCTTCCAAGGGCCGGCGCGGGAACACTGGCGGCCACCGGTGACGCGAAAAAAATGAATGCCTCTTTTCTAAAAGGCGCCAGCTTTGTGGGTTACGGAGCTACTATGTTCGTGGGGCTGGGTATCCCTATACCGGTGCTTGACGAAGAAATGGCGTATTTCACTTCCAGAAGCGATGAAGATTTTTACGCGCAGGTCGTGGACTATTCTCACGACTATCCCGAAAGGATATCAAAAAGTCTCTGTGAAGTAACGTACGCGCAATTAAAATCCGGGAAAATTAAAGTCAACGGTAAACCGGTACCTACATATCCCATATCGAGCTATTCAAAAGCTCAAGAAATTGCCTCTATCCTGAAAGAGTGGATCCGCACGGGTGAATTCCTCCTTTCAAATCCTGTAGCACCTCTGCCCGGTATTGACGCCGGAATTGTTATGAACACGCTGGAGGAAAAATAGTATTAACAACAATAATCAATGACCAAGCATCAAGATACAAAAAACTTCGAGTGGTTTTCATTTGGTAATTGGCATTTGGTCATTGGTTATTATTTTTAAGTTTGCTTATTGTAATTTGGTTATTGGTATTTGTCTTTGAGTTATGAACAGGAAAGCGATATCACTTGTATCGGGGGGTCTTGACAGTGCCCTTGCCACTAAGCTCATCCTTGATCAGGGCATTGAAGTAGTAGGCCTTTACTTTACTTCCCATTTTGCCAGCAAAAAAGATAAGGAAAGAGGGGCACAGGCGGTAAGGACCGCAAGGGAACTGGGGATCCGTCTTATCACAAAAGATAAAGGCCCCGAATATCTTGATATCATAAAAAAACCACGATATGGCTATGGAAAGAACATGAACCCATGTATTGACTGCCGGATATTTATGTTTCAGAAAACCGGGGCAGTTATGGCAGAAGAAAAAGCAGGTTTCCTGATTACAGGAGAAGTTGTCGGTCAGCGGCCCATGTCACAGAAAAGACACACTATCGAATTAATCGAAAAGAGAAGCGGCCTCAACGGTCTCATTGTAAGGCCACTTTCGGCAAAACTTTTCCCTCCAACAAAACCGGAACAGGAAGGAGTTATTGACCGGGAAAAATTACTCGATCTATCAGGCAGATCACGGGAAACTCAGTACAACCTTGTCGCGTCTTATCGCCTGAAAGAATTTGCCCGTCCCGGGGGAGGTTGTCTGCTTACGGACCCTATTTTCAGCCATAAATTAAAAGATTTTATGTCGTTTAATCAGGAGTTTACGTTAAAAGACATGGAATTATTAACCATGGGAAGGTATTTCCGGCTTGACAAGGACACAACTCTTTATGTCGGCAGAAATCAGGAAGAAAATGAACGTCTTGAATCTCTCTGGGAGCCGCCTTATTTATTAATTTCACCCGGTGATTTCATAGGACCAAAAAGTGTCCTCAGAGGTGTTTTAACAGAAAAAAACCTAAAAATAGCGGCACATATTATGGCATTTTACAGCAAACACACTGCATCGATAATTAAAGTAGAATCGAACAATGGAACACATGAAGTAAAAAGGGAAGAAATAGACATTGAATGGTTCAAAACTAAAGAAACGAAATAAGACTTTCGACGATTTGATATAAGTAGCAGGACTTTTTCGTGAGCATAAAAAGTAATTATATTATAGTGTTGAAAAATGATGATTTATTCTTAGCAGAATATCTTTTTCTTGCTCTTGACAAGAGACATATTATGTTGGACTATTATCATACGCAGACAATAAAATACTGTCTCAAGAGGGAATAAGGAGGAAACGTGTGGATACCTGATGAATATACCTGCAGTTTATGCGGTTACGGATTTCTTGAGGGTGAGGTGCCTCATAAAGAGCTATTTTGCCCGAATTGCGGCAGCAGTCTGGTTATTAAAGAGTTCACATACGACGAGTTTATTGATGACGATGAAGCGTTTATCCATGCCATGGATTACGGAGAATATAAAAACAGCGGAATCTAACGCACAATATCCGCTGTCAGACAAATAAACAATAAATATTTTATATTGACTTTTTTCCTGATAAGATGTTTTATATTATTGTGTGCCGCTTGGATCCAACCTGGACCGAGACGGAAGGAATAAGTAAGTTATGCCTTCTGAGAACGTTCAGAAGGCTTTTTTTATCAAGGGGGTAAGACGTGGATAAGATAACAGTTCCAATCCTCAGAGAGATGAAAAACAAAGAAAAGATTACCATGCTTACTGCTTATGATTACCCCACCGCAAAGATCGTTGACAACGCGGGTATTCATACCATACTCGTTGGAGATTCCGTCGGGCCTGTTGTGCTCGGGTAGGCCATATAGGTCTCACCCCGCAATCAATCCATCGCATGGGCGGCCATAAAGTCCAGGGCAAAGGAGACACGGCAGCGAAACTACTCGAAGACGCGCGGGCGGTTGAAGACGCAGGCGCTTTTATGGTGGTTCTTGAAGGCATACCGAGGGAACTGGGAAAGCAAATAACTCAGATGCTTTCCATACCCACCATTGGTATTGGAGCAGGTCCTGATTGTGACGGACAGGTTCTTGTTCTCCACGATTTACTGGGAATGGCAGGGGAAATAAGACCAAAATTTGTTAAAACATATACAAATCTTCAGCAAGAGATGGAAAGAGCGATAAAGACATTTGCAGAAGAGGTAAAAACGGGTGCCTTTCCTGACGACGCCCACTCATACCACTAATATGAAGATAATAACCGGCGTAAAAGAAATGCAGAAATTATCCGATGAATTGAGAAAAACAAAAAGGATAGGTTTCGTTCCGACTATGGGGTATCTGCATGAAGGCCACTTGGCGCTCGTTAGAAAAGCCAATGAGCTTGGTGATATCACCGTTGTCAGTATCTTTGTAAATCCCATACAGTTTGGTCCTCAGGAAGATCTTGCTAAATACCCCCGTGATTTCGAAAGGGATACGGCACTTCTTGAAAAAGAACAAACAGATATTGTTTTTTATCCCTCAGCGGACGAAATGTATTTTCACGATTTTTCAACCTATGTGGAGGTCAAAAAGCTACAGGATTTTCTCTGTGGAAAGTCAAGGACCGGTCATTTTGTCGGTGTCGCCACCGTCGTCACAAAGCTCTTTAATATCGTCAAGCCTCATTTCGCGGTCTTCGGCCAAAAAGACTTCCAGCAACTTGCTGTTATTGAAAAAATGGTGCGGGATCTGAATATTGATATAGAGATTATCGGCTACCCCACTGTGAGAGAAAAAGACGGACTCGCCATGAGTTCCCGAAATACCTATCTCAGCGCGAGCGAACGGGACAAGGCGCTCCTCATCAGTATATCCTTAAAGAAAGCGGAGAATTTGTTTCTGGAAGGTGAGAGAAAAACTGCTGTTCTTAAAAAAGAAGTGGAAGGTGTGTTACTTCAAAAGGAAGGGATTAATATCGAGTACATAAACATCTGCGATGTTCACACGCTCGAAGATCTTGAAACAATAAAAAACAAAGCTGTCCTCGCTATTGCCTGTCGTATCGGCAAAACACGGCTCATTGATAATACTATCTTGACGGAGGTATGACATGGAAAGAAGGATGATGAAATCAAAAATACACAGGGCGATTGTCACGCAAAGCAATCTCGATTATGAAGGCAGTATCACCATTGATTCCCGTCTAATGGAGAACGCTAACATCCTTCCCTACGAGCAGGTGGATATTTACAATGTTACATCAGGCGAACGATTCACCACCTACGCCATCAAAGGCGAAAAAGACTCAGGCATAATCTGTATCAACGGAGCTGCCGCCCATAAAGCAAAAAAAGGAGACATGATAATAATTGTCTCCTACGCGAATTTTTCAGAAAAGGAACTTGAGTCTTTTAAGCCGGCAAAGGTTTATGTGGATAGCCGGAACAAAATCAAGAACACACAGCTTTTAAAAGCTGTTAATTAAAGATAATTCTAATAGCTTGAGCAGTTTGAACCGTTCAAACGATTGAAACCCTTATAACGGCTCAATGGGTTCTTTTTACTGAAACAATTCCTTAAACGGCGCCTGCCAAGCATTCTTTAAGAGGTCAATCTCCGTATCAATAATCATTCCGCCATTCATGCCACATAGAATGAATTTTTGATCCTTTCTTACTTTTCCCGCAATACCATAGTAAATACCCTTGAAGATTTTCTCAAATGCTGCCATGTCATGTTCACGTACTGTTAGAACAAACCTGCTTTGCGACTCTGAAAAGAGAAGAAAATCATCACGGTAGATATTCTTCTGAGGTATTTTAGAAAGATCGACTTCAATACCAAGGCCACCGGCAAAAGCGGTTTCTGCCAGACAGCAGGCGAGACCTCCGTCAGAAATATCGTGGCATGAACGGATAATACCTGTTTTAATCGCTTTTTCAAGGCGCAGGAAGCATTTTTTTGCCTGCGCAGCCCTTACCCTAGGGGGGAGGTTTCCAAAGCGCCCGGAGAGCGAAAAATACTCCGAACCTCCCAGTTCAGGATAAGTCCTTCCAAGAACAACAACGACATCTCCTGGTTCTTTGACATCCATTGTAACAGCTTTCCTCACATCATCCATAACCGATATGGCAGATATAAGCACTGTCTGGGGGACCGATATCTTTATGTCGTTAAACATGTAATCATTTTTCATGCTGTCTTTCCCTGATATGCAGGGTGTCCCAAAAAATGTCGTAAAATCATAGAGTGCCCTGTTGGCTCTCACTAGCTGGGCAAGTTTATATGGTCCTTCCACATTTTTTTCCGATTCGACAGGATCAGACCAGCAGAAATTATCAAGGAGGGCCATTTTATTCAGAGAACCGCCTGAAGCAATATTGTTCCGTATGGCTTCATCAACAGCACAGGCAACCATGTGGTACGTGTCAAACCTGCTGTATTTTGGGCATATGCCGTGACTTACCACCACGCCATTATATGTATTCAGATCAGGTCTTACAATACCGGCGTCACTCGGCCCATCGTTTTTCTTCCCTGTAAGGGGCTTAGTCACGCTCCCGCCCTGCACTTCATGATCGTACTGTCTCACCACATATTCCTTACTACACACATTCCATCTTCTTAATACATCAGAGAGGGTATCAACATAATCCACAGGCTCCGGAAGAGGCTCTTCATCAATTAACCTGCGCTGCCATTTGGCCTTCAGGTTCATTTTCGGATGACCCTCATGGAGAAATTCCATATCGAGATAGGCAACTGTTTTTCCGTTATAAAGCATATGGAACTTACCCGTATCGGTAAATTCACCGAGTACCGTCGATTCCACATTCATCTTTTTGGA
>JAEAMG010001046.1_pt1 | contig 24087 bp, 21 predicted proteins | sample 8958741 | NCBI WGS metagenome assembly JAEAMG01 (sample SAMN16933256, study PRJNA681125) | bioreactor sludge metagenome | isolation source: anaerobic bioreactor treating anionic surfactant - SDBS | place: India: Bengaluru | collected 2019-02-28 | reverse complement strand
GGTAGAAACTTTTATTAAAGTTGTTCGAGCATCATTTTGGGAAAGTCGGTAATTAATCCGTCTATTCCCAAGCTTTGCAGATGTTTGGCACGCTCAACCTCATTGACTGTCCAGACACTGATGTCTAAATGTGCCTGTTGTGTGGCCTGAATCATCTCATCGCTTGCCAGCTGGTTCATCCAGCCAATTTGACAGCAACCGAGTTCTAAAGCCTGTTCAATAGCCAAATATTGAATGTCATCTTCAACCAGTAAGCCGCGTTTAAAAATCGAGTACTGCTGTTTTAAAGCCTGATGGATTTTCAGGTCAAAACTGGTAATGACCGCTGTTTCTTCAAAGCCGTGTAATTGTCTTTGTAATTCTAAAACCAGTTTTTCGGCTTCCGCCATGGTTGCCACTTCTTTGACTTCAACTTCAATATGCTTAAAGTCATGAATAATGCTCAGGGTTTGACGGAGGGTCGGGGTAAACTGTTTTTCCCAGTCCATCCAGATATGTGCCTGATTATAAGCTTCAAGTTGTTGGCTGTTTAATTCGTAAAGTTTTTGATCGATACCTGTAGTTCTTAGGAAATTGTCATCGTGCATGATGATCAGCTCATTGTCTTTGAGTTGACGGACATCAAATTCGACTGCACGGATGCCCAAGTCATGAATATACTGAAACCCGCCCAAAGTGTTTTCAGGGGCTTCACCACGTGCGCCACGATGTCCGATGATTCGCATGTGTATCTCTAAGACAATTTATGAAAGTTATTTTACTTCAAATTTTAAATATGGATTTATTAATTTCTTTAAGGAATATTGTCACTACAGCGTCTTTTCATTTGAATTATATCTTGAAAATTAACCTTCGGTTCGACCTACTTTTGTTTCGGCAAAAGTAGGCAAAACCATTATCATCTGCAAAACTCGTCAAAAACCGTAATTTTTTTAAGTTTTTCGCAAAAACATTAGACTTTAAATATAGTCCTGCCTCGAACAGTTGCAGATGACGTGGCCGAGTATCAAATAGCAGATTTAAATTTTAATTTTTTCAAATCGTCTCATTAATATTTTTTTGCCAAAGCACTTCAGATCCGCCTTCAGCACGTTGCAAGGTACGCGATGCAACAAATAACCAGTCGGACAGGCGATTAAGCAACTGTAGCGAGTTGGCCTGAATATTCTGGTCACGGCTATGTACCGACATTACACTGCGCTCGGCACGACGGCAGACGGCACGGGCCTGATGGGCATAACTGCAAGCTAAAGTTCCGGCAGGTAATATAAAGTCTTTCAGCATTGGCAATGCTTCGTTCATACGGTCAATGTCATTTTCCAAAAACTCGATGGAAACCGCTTGAACCAGGTTAAAGTTTGGAATGCAGACTTCACCGCCGAGGTCGAATAACCAGTGCTGAATCAGGCTTAAGGATTTATCCCAGTTGGCTTTTTCTGCAATAGTACTGTGGGCAATCTGTGAGCGAAGTACGCCAATACAGGCATTCAGCTCATCCACATCGCCTAGTGCCGTAATGCGCAAGTCATCTTTGGCGACACGCGAACCATCACCGAGTCCAGTTGTGCCTGAGTCGCCGGTACGGGTATAGATTTTACTTAAACGGTGGCCCATATCTGTTCCTTGAGTTTTTGATGAATACAATAAAAAAGGATAATGTCGGTCATAACATTATCCATAAACTGCGCTGTTTTAAAATTTTTTGCTGTTAAGAGCTTAGTAACGGAAGGTTACACCCGCAGAAGCGAGGCGACCGCCGTTGACATAGTAATAACCTTGGTCTTGGTATGCAGTCTTATATTCAACATCCCCAATATTTTGAATATTGGTAAATAGTTTCACATTTGGGTTTACATTCCAGAAAGCATTTACATCAACCGTCGCATAGCCCGGGTTCTTGTAGTTTTTATCCCAATCTTTAGATTTGGATTTAGCGACCAAAGATGCACTAATACCATATACTTCGTTTTGTAAGCCAGTTGTTAAGGTAAAACCTTGACGAGGGCGACGATTTAAATCTTGATGAGTTGCTTCATTTTGAGGTTTAACGTAGCTATAGGTTGCTTTGGCAAATAAATCATCTTGCTGCCAGCCTAAATAAGCCTCACCACCTTGATAAGTAGCCTTTTGAATATTTGTCAGTTTGCCATTGCTGCCTGAGGCGATCAAATCTTTAACTTCTGTGTAGTAAGCAGATAAACCTGTTTGCAAACCATAAGCCAGATTTTGGTCAAAACCAATTTCATAAGATGTACTTTCTTCAGGGTTCAGATCTGGGTTGCCATTCCATGAATTATAAAGTTCATTCAAGGTTGGCGATTTAAATGCTGTACCTACATTTACATATGCGCTGGTTGATGGCAGCAATTGGTAGCGAGCAGCAATTTGACCTACAGTATGAGTCCCATATTTTTCATTGTCTTCTACACGGACACCAATCTGGGTGTTGAGTTTAGTCCCGTTAAATTGATGCTGAATATAATATCCAGTTGAGTCCACATCTTCATTATAAGGTGTGCCATAAGACAGAATATCGCCATCCAGATTGCGATGAGTCACACCTGTAAGTAAAGTCTGCTGAGGCATGAGGTTCCATTTACCATAGAGTTCTGCTTCTTGAGTTTTACCATGTACAAAGTCGGTTGAATCTTTTTGGTCGACTTCATCCGTAAATTGAGATAAACGTGCATTCAGTTCAAATTGATCAGTCAGGTTTATACGACCACGAAGATTGATAATTTCATTTTCAAAGTCTTGTTTCAGCAATGCACCATTAAATGAATAAGCATCATATAGGCTGGTGCCTTTATTGGTACTGTAGTCAATTGATGTTGCAAATTTTTCTTTTTCCACACCAAATTTAGTACTAAAGCCTTTTTGATCAAAAGAAGCGGTTTCATGGCTGTTGGTTTTTTGGTTGGTTACTTTTGTTGCATCAGATTCTAATCGTTGGCCGCGAATTTGAGCATAAAAACCGTCTTCATATAAATCAGTACCGATGACAGATTTATAGGTTTTATGTTCTCCTATTTCACCTGTAACGAATGCACCTGTTTTTTCAGGTTTTTTTGAAATCAATTGAACCACACCGCCAATAGCATCTGTACCATATAGAACAGAAGCAGGGCCTTTTAGAATTTCGATTTGTTTGATATCTGTGGTATCAATAAAAGCAAGGCTTGCTGTACCCGAAGATGCATTATTTAATCGTATGCCATCACGTAAAATCAAAGTATGGTCTGATTCAGTACCACGTAAATAAATATCGGCAAGTTGCCCCATACCGCCACTTTGAACCATGTTGATGGTAGCATCATGTTTGAGCAAATCAGGAAAAGAGGCAATTGGTGATTGTTCAACAATTTGGGGTTCAATAATTGAAATACGCGCAGGCACATCTTTAATCTTTTCTTCAGAGCGTGTTGCGGTAACGACTAAAGTGTCTAAAGAAGCATTCACAGTCGTTGTATTGTCTTGTGCAGAGACAGATGCAGAGAAACCCATCGCAATAGCGATTGCGCCCACTAAAGCTGTAGGCTGAAATTGAATAGACATAATGTGCTCCATACATTCACTCCCCGTGAATGATTGAGTTAAAGAACACAACAAGCAGGTATCCGGACTTAAATGTGCAGGGCAGGCACCATGCTGCCAATCCACCTTCCCACATTTTCATGCAGTGGCGTAAACCAGAGGTTTAAATTGATTGACGTTTCATTTTTTACCGTTGCGGGGGCAGTGTTGGATTTTCACCAACTTCCCTAAAGCTTTAAGGCTTTGACTTGTTGCAAGATGGGCGCAGTATAAAGATAGTATGGCTGATAAACAACGTCAGACAAGAATTATTCGGATGAACTTTACGCAAGCTAAAGAAATTGCATTACAATGATTCGCCCTTATGTTTATAGCATGACTATAAATTGGCAAAGTTAAGGTTAAAAAATTAGAGCGAATTGTATGCGAACCCGTGCCAAAATTTGCGGAATCACACGAATAGAAGATATACATTCAGTTGTGAATGCAGGAGCAGATGCGATTGGTTTTGTATTTTTTCCACCTAGTCCACGTAGTGTGACCAAAGAGCAAGTGAAAGAACTGATCCAGCATGTACCTGCCTATGTGCAAACAGTGGGTTTATTTGTCAATGCATCTGCGGATGACATTCAACACGTTTTAAAAGATGTGCCTCTGGATATGCTGCAATTTCATGGTGATGAAAGTCCTGAACAGTGTCAGCATATTTCCAAACAGGTCGGCCGCCGCTGGTACAAAGCCATCCAGGTGAAACCAGGTTTAGATATTCAAGCCGAAATTCAAAGTTATCAGGATGCAGGGGCAAGTGCTGTGCTGTTAGATGCCTGGCATCCAGATTTAAAAGGGGGCACCGGGCATAGCTTTGACTGGACCACTTTCCCAAAATTAAATATTCCGCTCATCTTGGCAGGGGGCTTAAACCCTGACAATATCGAGCAGGCAATTCTCACCACACAAGCCTATGCTGTGGATGTGAGCGGCGGTGTCGAGTCCGCAAAAGGTATAAAAGACCAACAACTCATCGAACGCTTTATGCAAGGAGTCCTACGTGGATCAGCAAAATAATGTGATTGACTATACCCAATTCCCTGATGCAAAAGGGCATTTCGGTATCCATGGCGGACGTTTTGTGTCAGAAACTCTGATGGCAGCTCTAGAAGACCTAGAAAAGCTGTATCTCCGTATGAAAAATGACGAACAGTTTCTGGCAGAATTCGACCGTGATCTGGCTTACTATGTAGGTCGTCCTAGTCCTTTATATTATGCTGAGCGATGGTCAAAAGAGTTGGGTGGTGCGCAAATTTACTTAAAACGTGAAGACTTGAACCATACCGGCTCACATAAAATCAACAACACCATTGGTCAGGCACTGCTGGCAAAACTTTCCGGTAAAAAACGTATTATTGCGGAGACCGGTGCAGGTCAGCACGGCGTGGCAACAGCGACGATTGCAGCGCGTTTAGGCCTGGAATGTGTCGTGTATATGGGTGCCGAAGACGTAAAACGTCAGGCTATGAACGTGTACCGTATGCGTTTGCTTGGTGCTAAAGTGGTGCCAGTAGAAAGCGGCTCTAAAACCCTGAAAGATGCATTAAATGAAGCGATGCGTGACTGGGTAACGAATGTAGACAGTACCTACTATATTATCGGTACAGTGGCGGGTCCTCATCCGTATCCGATGCTGGTACGTGACTTCCAGTCTGTGATTGGTCGTGAAGCACGTCGCCAGATTCTGGAACAGGCGGGCCGTTTGCCAGATGCATTGGTGGCTTGTGTGGGCGGTGGCTCGAATGCGATCGGTTTATTCTATCCATTCCTGAACGATCAGGACGTGAAAATGTATGGTGTGGAAGCAGCAGGTTTGGGGATTGAAACCGGTAAGCACTCTGCTCCGCTAAACGCAGGTCATGTCGGTGTGTTGCATGGTAACCGCACTTATCTGATGTCTGATGAGCAAGGCCAGATCATTGAAACCCATTCAATTTCTGCCGGTCTGGATTATCCGGGCGTTGGTCCTGAACACAGTTTCTTGAAAGATATGCACCGTGTTGAATATGTGCCGATTAATGATCAGGAAGCGCTTCAAGGTTTCCGTGATTTAACCCAGATTGAAGGCATTATTCCGGCACTGGAAAGTTCACATGCGATGGCTTACGTGACCAAACTTGCGCCTACCATGTCTAAAGATCAAATCATTATTGCAACGGTTTCAGGCCGTGGGGATAAGGACTTGATGACAGTTGCACGTATTGATGGCGTGGAAATGGTTGAGATGTAATTTGCCTTGAAGCCCTCCTTTTTAAAGGTGAGGACTTCCGAATACAATTTGAATCCGCAAGAGTGGATTTTATAAAGAATAAAATCGTGCTGAAGTAATTCAGCACGATTTTTTTTATCCATACAGAAAAACTTTTCCTTTTTAGAAGGATATCGAAGATGCAAGAACATATATTCTTTACTTTTGACGGGGCAAAAGTAACAAAACCCCTTTGTTTGGCAGAGAATACATACTTGTATTCCTGCCAAACGGGCGACATCCATGTCGCCAGCGCGTATCATATTGAGATGTAATAATTATTCTCCTAACTAACTTTTGTCATGTAAAGTTCCCCCTCCTTTGAAAAAGGATGAGAAACACTGTTTCGCAAGGGAGGAGGATTAAAATTAAGGAGAGAATCATGCCCAGTCTTTTTATTGTCATGCTTGGTGGTCGTCATGCACGTGCCAATACCGAAGTGCATGATGTCGTACTGGCAGTCGGTGATTCTCTTGAAGATGTTTATCCTCAACTGAAAAATGCATGGTTTGGCGAGCAAAAAGGGCTGCATATTGATGCCTGGGCACAAATCAACGGAATTGAATTTGAAGGTAAAAAATATCAAATCCAGTTTAGTGATGCAGCGCCGAATTCATCTTCAGAACCTCTGTTTTTAGTGAATTTGGGTGGCTACGATGCCCAGGAATTTGGGGAGCTGCATCGTTATGTTCTGGTCGTGGCGCAAAATGCCAAGGGGGCAAAACAATACGCTAAGGCTTATTTTGCCAAGCATTGGCAGAAACAGCATACCGATCGAATATTAGATGTGGATGATTGTATTGCGATTGATCATGTCCATGGCCGTTATGTACAGCTGGTCGAAGGTGATTTTGTAGCCAACCGCTGGGAAAATACCTATTTAATCCTAAATGCGGGTTAATTTATATCTAATTGATTAATAAATTATATTTATCAAATATTAGACCAGGTGAAATATTATAAATTTTTGTATTTTTTCGATGAAAATTGCTTTTTGACACTTTCAAGTCCCGCTTATATAGGCATAATAACGCTAAGGAATTGTTATCTCTTGGCTAGATGGAATTTGATAAATGGATTTGATTCAATCAAATGGACAACCGCATTATGGACGTTTTAGCGTCCTCCCCAAAACCATCGATTTGAATCAATACCAGTATAAGACGCCTTATGGCGATGTCTTAACCGGTTGGCGCAAGCGATTAAAATATAAAAAGTTTAAATTTTGCTGCATTCAGCATGGACATTATACGATTGGTCTGGCGATTGCTGATATTGCATGGGCTGGGCATGCCTTTTTCTATATTTATAATCATCAAAACCATGAAGTTTTAGAATGGAATGCCATCAACCTGTTATCACGCAATACCGTGGTAGATGAACAGCCGCTTTATAACCAGAGTTTTTTTTCCAAGTCGCCTTTTCAAATTGATATCCAGCATGCCAATGGTGTGCGTTATATCCATGTCACCAAATATGGTGAAATCAGGCTCAGCGCACGAATTTTCTGTGCGGGTACAAACCCGCTCAGCATGTGCAGCCCGACGGGGATCAATGGCTGGACTTATACCCAGAAGCTGACCACTTTGGCGTGTGAAGGCTTTTTTATCAATAAGCAGGGTGAAACCATACAGTTTAATGAAAGAACGTTTGCATCGCTGGATGATACCTGCGGTTTTCTGCGTCCGGAAACGGCATGGTTCTGGTTATCCTGCAATTTTTGGGATGCGCAAAATAACCGGATTGGTTTGAATCTAGCTTCAGGGGTGAATGAAAGCTTTGGCAATGAAAATTGTTTATGGGTGAATGGCGTGCTGTATCCTGTCAGTGATGTTTTGTTCCAGCATCTGGATGAGGGACACTGGACCATTCGCTCACTGGATGAAAAGTTAAATCTGGATGTCAAAACGGGCTGGCGACGCTATGAAAATCTGAATTTAAGACTGGTGGGCAGTCAGTTCAGCCAATGGCAAGCCAAAATTAGCGGGACCATTCAGCAAGATGATCAGGAAATTGTCTTGATCAATGAATATGGTTTGCTCGAACAGCATTATGCCAAGTGGTAACACACTGACTAAAAAACCAAGTGGAGGTGAGTCTGGACTTGGTTGGTCTCAATTTAATTCAATTCATATAAGGCCTAGTCTTTAGCTGCCTGCCAAAATGCTTCTCCAGCCTGGATCGGATCACCGGTCTGTTGCAGGGTTTTGACCCAGACATCATATTGGGCAATCACCGGATGCTGGCTGGGATGAAAATCCTTTTTAAACCAGTCGCGATATTGTTTGCTCATTTTGCTGAGCGTGCCCTTTCTTCCAAAGAACCACGGTAATCCGCGAATATTCATTTGCAGACGTTGTAATGAGCTAAACCCGTCATGCTTTAACATGACATTGGCACGGTAAAGGGTAAAGCCGAACATTAATGCCGTGGTCCAGACCAGAACAAATTTACGGGTACTTTCAGGCACATTGCCGACCTGCTTCATGACATCAAAAGCGACATCCCGGTGTTCCATTTCTTCAATCGCATGCCAGGCAAATAGTGCCCGTACATAAGGATGGGCATCTCTTAACGTCTCTTTATGGCTGTAAAAGGTTTCTGCCATTAAGGCGGTCAGGTGTTCAGCGGCAGCCGTCATGGCAATATTGTATTGTGGAGAACGTTTTTCCAGCTCGAATTTAAAAATTTTATTCAAACGCTGAATAAACTGATCGACCGGCATGCCTTGTTCTTTCATGACCTGATTCATTTTGTCATGCGCAATGCCGTGCTGTGCTTCCTGACCGATAAATTCTGCCACACGCTGCTTTAAATCTGGATCGGTAATCTGCTCCCGAAACAGACGGACTGACTGAATGAAGTAACGTTCGCCATCGGGAAAAGTCAGGCTGAGTGCATCAAACATCCGGGTAATAAACGGGTCACCTCCGAACCAGAAACGCGGAACCTCATTCAGCTTGAAATCCAGATTACGACGTACGACGGGAATAATCTGCGCTTGGACAATGGCATTCATGTTGTTTTACTTCAATTGCCTTAGACTATTGCAGTATGTCGGGATTTTTATCTTTTGTTTTGACAGTTGTTGCCATTTTTTATACATTTTACGCCAAAGTAAAAATATAAAATGTCAAAAATAATCAAGGTACATCGTGCAAGAATTGCAAATTCCAAATGGCTATTTTCAGTTGCTGCACATGTATTTGCAGCAACAGGATATGGATATCTTTAGCCTGGCCTGTCTAGAGCCACATCAGGCACAACTGCGCTATGTCTTATCTTTGCCTATCGATTCGCAATCGACCTATTCATTTTTTGCAGAAGTCATGCAGCTGACTCAAAAACAGATGGATTGTCCGCAATTGGTGTTTGAAATGGCCTGCCTGATCCGTCCTGAACATTTTGGTGTACTGGGCTATATGGCGACTCGAAGTAACAGTGTGGCAGAGGCATTGCAATATGTGATTCGCTTTAGCCGTCTGGTCATTGACGGGGCAGATGTTAGCCCGATACAGATGCATCAACGGGACAAAAAGATCTGTTTAAGCTGGCCTTTTCATGATTTAAAATATGCCTTGCTCAATGAGATGACCATGGCCTGTATGGTGCATTTGGCCCGGCAGATTTTTCCGGCTCAAAAATTCCAGCTATTGCAGATCAATTTTGCCCATAGTCCAGAAATGGCAGATGATCATTATCAAAGGTTTTTTGCTTGCAAAGTGGAATTTAAACAGTCGGATTATTCTTTTGAGATCAATGTGGAAAACTTAGAGCTGAAGTCCGAGCTGGCTGATCCCTCTTTAATGCAGCTTCTACTCAGGCAGGCAGAAGATGCCATTGCTGCCAAACCCCATTATGAAAATCTATTGCTGCATATTCAGCAAAAACTGGCTGAATATTTGCGGGTTAAGGAACAGTCCCCGAAAATAGAATGGCTGGCGGATGAATTGCATGTATCTGTACGGACCTTGCAGCGTCAACTGTATAAACAAAATACTTCCTTTAAAAAACTGCTTGAAACCGAGCGCATGAAACGCTGTGAACAGTTACTGTTGCAAAGCATGAATTTTACGGAAATGGCCATGTGTCTGGGCTATTCAGATCAGTCGGCTTTGGCACGTGCTTATAAAGCCTATAGTGGTCAAACCTTATTACAGCGAAAACAGCAACTGAAAGCACAATCTGAACGATAAAAAGGGCGTATTTAAGGTACTTTGAAATGCAGCGCAACTACGCAGACATGCAGTTCACCTTTGCATTCGGCAATCTTATAAAATAAAAAATAAAAAGTCTGTGTCCTAGAGTGCAGGTTTTTGCTATTGCATAAAACTTTAAATTTAAAAGACAACATATTTATTTTTATCAATTTTTTATGAATAAGAATAAGTTTATCTTCATCAGGGATATTTGTTTACATGGCAAAATTAGGCATCTTTGATCATTGAGAAAAAGTCGTAAATATCAGTAAATGGTGCTCTCGGATTGTTCTGAAAAAATGAGATGCTGAGTCGAAAGTAGCGTGAAATGCTCAGGCTCTATTCAATGAGTAAAAAATAGCGTTACAATGCGTTGTCTTGTATTTCTACAAAGCCAACTCCTCAGTTCTTTAATAATTCAAGGAAAGTACAACCCTATGTCACGTTTAGCCACTCGTTTCGGACAGCTTAAATCTCAGCAGCGTAAAGCGCTCGTTTCCTATGTGATGGCTGGCGACCCTCATCCACAAGTAACCGTTCCATTGTTACATCAAATGGTTGAGGCTGGGGTAGATGTGATTGAGCTTGGTCTACCATTTTCAGACCCTATGGCGGACGGTCCCGTGATTGCCCTTGCAGCAGAACGCGCATTGGCAGGTGGAACCAATACCCTGGACGCTTTGAACATGGTGAAAGAGTTCCGTCAAAAAGATGCAGAAACACCGGTGGTTTTGATGGGGTATCTCAACCCTGTAGAAGTGATCGGTTATGAAAAGTTTGTGTCAATGGCCAATGAATGCGGTGTCGATGGTGTACTTCTGGTAGATTTACCTCCTGAAGAAGCCAAAGATTTTGATGATGTATTGAAGAAATTCAATATGGATCAAATTTTCTTGCTGGCGCCTACATCGACCGATGAGCGTATCCAGCATGTGGCGAACCAAGCCAGTGGTTTTATCTACTATGTATCCTTGAAAGGGGTCACAGGTGCTGCAACTTTAGATGTTGCTGAAGCAGCAGCCCGTATCCAAAAAATTAAAGCTGTGACTGACGTTCCTGTGGGTGTCGGTTTTGGGATCAGCGATGCTGCCTCGGCAAAAGCCATGGGTGTAGCGGCTGATGCTGTGATTGTTGGTAGTGCATTTGTAAAACAGTTTGCGAACTTAGCGCCAGAACAAGCCGTTGTTGAAACGGTCAATAAAGTCAAGGAGCTTCGAGCTGCGCTCGATGAGTTAGTATGAATCAAGAAGTGAAACCAGGCAAAATTCTTAGCCCAGCGCAGCCGTGGACGGAACGTCATGTTCCGGGTATTCACACGCCAGATGAGCAAACCGCACTCAAGGCAACCTTTACTGAACCAACAATTGAGTGCCCTGAATGTCACGCACTGGTTACACGTACCGCGATGACATTTAACGCCTATGTTTGTCCACAATGCGATGAACATTTGCGCATGAAAGCACGCGACCGTCTGAACTGGTTCTTTGATCAGGTACAAAATGAATTGGGTCAGGAATTTATTGCTAAAGATCCACTGCACTTTGTCGATAGTAAAGCCTATCCGGACCGTATGTCTGAAGCGCAAAAGAAAACTGGCGAAACTGAAGCATTGGTGGTGATGCAGGGTTTACTTAAAGATATTCCTTTAATCGCATGTGCGTTTGAATTCGACTTTATGGGCGGTTCAATGGGTACAGTGGTGGGTGACCGTTTTGTGCAAGCAGCTGAAAAAGCGATTGCAGATAAACAACCTTTGATTTGCTTTGCTGCATCAGGTGGTGCACGCATGCAGGAAGGCATGTTATCTCTTATGCAAATGGCGCGTACCTCTGCTGCAATCCAACGCATGAAAGATGCCGGCCTACCGTATTTGGTGGTATTAACTCATCCAGTTTATGGTGGGGTAACTGCATCTTTGGCAATGTTAGGTGATGTACATATTGCTGAACCTAAAGCCATGATTGGTTTTGCCGGTAAACGTGTCATTGAGCAAACCGTACGTGAAAAACTGGAAGAACCGTTCCAGCGTGCCGAATATTTGCTTGATCATGGTGTAATCGATCAAATTGTTCATCGTCACGCATTACGTGATACTGTATATCGTATTGTAGCGAAACTGATGAATTTGTCTTGAACACAGCACCACTTGCAACAGACTCTTTAAACACATGGCTCGATTATTGGAGCCATGTTCACGTTACGGGTATTGATTTAGGTCTGGAACGGGTTATTCCTGTGGCTGAAAAGCTCGGTGTAACGCGTCCGCAGGCCAAAGTGCTGACTGTAGCGGGAACCAACGGGAAAGGTTCAACCACCACCACTTTGGCTGCCATTTTAAATGCGCAAGGCTATCAAGTGGGGTTATACCAGTCACCGCATATTTACCGTTTTAATGAACGGGTAAAACTGGCTGGGATTGAAGTGGATGATCAAACCCTGGTGGATGCCTTTGTGCAGGTGGATCAGGCCCGTCGTGACTGTGATCTCTCTCTTTCCTTCTTTGAAGCCACCACACTTGCGGCTTTTGTCATTTTTAAAGCCAAGCAATGTGATGTCTGGGTGCTTGAAGTCGGACTGGGTGGTCGTCTGGATGTGGTCAATGTGATTGATCCGGATGTCGCTGTGATTACCAACATTGGCCTGGATCACACTGACTGGCTCGGCGATAGCATTGAAAAAATTGCGTTCGAGAAAGCCGGGATTATTCGTCCGAATATTCCGGTGATTTTTGGTGGTTCGCAAGAGCTTCCTCAAGCCATACAAAATAAAGCCGATGAATGTCAGGCGCAACTGTTTGCGCTCAACCGTGATTACTTCTACCAATATAGTGAAAATGGTCAGTCCTGGATGTTTGCCTCATCAGGCAGTACCTTAAAACTTCCCCTTGGTGCTTTGGCACTGGAAAATATTTCCACAGCTGTGGCCGCGATTTTGGTCAGTGGTTTAAACGTGACTCAGGATGCCATTGCACACGGAATTCAGAATGCAAAATTACCAGGTCGCTTTGAAATACGCCATATTCAGGATAAAACCGTTATTTTTGATGCCGGACATAATCCCCATGGCGTAGAATTTTTGTTAAATCAGTTGCGAAAATTTTTGGAATACAATAAACAGTACACAGAAGTGATCAGCGTTTTTTCCATGTTGGCGGACAAAGACATCAATTCTGTCGTAGATTTGTTGAAAGATACTGTTTTAACATGGAAAATCGCACCTTTAACCGTTCCGCGAGCAGCCACAATCGGGCAGCTTGAGAAAGCATTACAGGGCGAAACAGTACAACACTTCAATAGTGTTCAATTGGCTTTTAAATCAGCGCTAAATGAAACAAAAAATAATCAGTTGATCTTGGTATGTGGTTCATTTCATACCTTAGAAGCGGTATGGGAGTATTTGGAAGAATGTCAATGAATAGCAAACAACGCTGGATGGGAGGCGTTGTTTTATTAGGTGGTGGTGTTTTATTGGCAGCATTGCTTCTAAAGGGTAAAGAAGAAATATATCAGAACCAACTCAGAACTCCGGATTTAGCCGCTCAAGTTGAGCAAAAAAAGCCGGCAGCAGAAGGGGAAATGGTTCAGCTGCAACCTTTAACAGTTGATGTTGAAACAGAAAAACGTTTACTAGAAGAACAACGCCGGGCACGTGAAAAAGCGGTTGCAGAACAGGAAGCACGTGCAGCCGAGTTTCTAGCGATGCAGCAACAGGCTGAGGCAGATGCGGCACGTAAAGCAGCTGAAGAATATGCCGCTTTAAATGCTCTGCGTAGTGGAGCACAGCAGAGTTCGGATAATATTCCGCCTGAACTGGTAGAAGATGAAAAAGCTAAACAAAAGCGTTTGGCTGATGAAAAGTTGCTCGCTGAAAAAAAGTTACAGCAGCAGACAGTTCAACAACAACGAACTGATGCTGATAAAAAAATAACCGAAGAAAAACGTAAGGCCCAATCTGAAGCCGCAAAGCAGTTAGCCGTAAAGCAAGCAGCCGAGGACAAGGCAAAGCATGATGCGGAGCTAAAACGTAAAGCAGAAACTGAAAAACAGCTGGCTGCAAAGAAAGTACTGGAAGCCAAGAAAAAAGAACAGGCTGAGCAAGAACTGGAAGCAAAGAAAAAAGCAGAAGCCAAGAAAAAAGCAGAAGCTGAAAAAGCGCGTGATTTGTTAGAAAATGGCGATAAACAGTGGATGGTTCAAGTGGCCTTGGCTGCCAATGAAGCCAACGCAGATGCACTGGCCTCCAGGTTGCGAGCCAAAGGTTATAAGGTCACCAAGAGCCCAACATCGAAAGGGGTTCGAATTATGGTTGGGCCGGCTAAAGATCGTGATGTTGCCGATGCTACCCGTAAAAAAATTACTGCCGATGAAAGTCTGGGAATGAAGTCGGCATGGGTGATTGACTGGGTTCCGCTCGATAAGCGCTAAACCTGGCTTGAAGCTGAACTAAGGTGGATTCAACAGTTGCTGTTGAATCCATTTTACGTTTTCAGGATTGAATATTTTGTCAATATGAATCCAGACGGGGTGAAAACCGTAGCCACCATGTTTCATTTCATTGAGTGCATCTGCAATCGGCCAGTTTTCAAAAATAATCCGGTACATGGCAATACTTGCACCGGTACGGTCTGAACCGTGATAACAATGAATGAGTATCTTGTGATGTAAGGCCTTGGCTTGCTGAATCTGCCGCATGACCTGTAATAAATCTTCACGGTTCATTGCCCAGGTATGGATGGGGATATGAACCAAGTTAAAATCCGTGGAGGGCAGGACAGTCAGATCTTTATTTCTTGATCTTAGATTAATTACCACATCAATATCATGTGTCTTTAATTGCGGAATCAGCTCAGTTGAGGGCTGCTCACTACGAAACACATGCTCACTAATTTGATAAAAATTATCTGTTTGATTAATTAATGTTCCCCAGTGTGTAGGGCGTTGTTCAGGTGGAAGTGCGGGTGTGGTCATGCATCCCATCAAGCTTGAGCTACCCAGTAAAATGGCAACAACTGTTCTTTTGATCATACTAGATAACGTGCCAATTCAATCGGATCATGCGCACAGATAATCTCGATATTTTTTTCATTTTGTGCCAGTTGCTGGATGTTGTGCAAGTTATCTATACGCATCTGGTTATTTTCAGTAAAAAAACGCTCCAGTTTATCCAGTGTTCTCAGCCTGTTTTTAGGGTCAAGTTGCAGGTGAGAGTAATAGGCATCGCCACAGAAAAAAAGCCATCCATCCTGCTGTTTAATGGCAATTCCACAATGCCCTTGGCTATGACCTAAAAGTGGAATCATTAAAATTTCGTCTTGAAATAAGCGGAAGCCTTTTACTTGATGCAGGTTAAACCAGGTTTCACCCTGATCGGGTTCGATGAAGTTCCAGTATTGGTGTTGCTTGAATTGCTGGGTTTTATAACGGGCTTTATTTTTTAGGGAAAAAAAGCTTTGAGTAGTATTATATTCGCTGGAAAGCACATGCACGGTGGCATGCGGAAAATCGGAAATACCACCGGCATGATCAAAATCAAGATGGGAGATCAGTATATGCTTCACATCTTGAGGGCTAAACCCGAGCTTTTGAATCTGCGCAATTGCCGTGAGTTCTAAATTGTTTTCGATGCGGCCTAGCCGTGAGACCAGATTGCCTAAACGGGCTTTGCTATGCAGATAATCTTGTACGCCTAAACCGGTATCCACCAGCACTAAGCCTTGATCGGTTTCCAGCAGCAGGCAATGACAAACCACTTTGGCATGTAAGCCCTTTTGTCCGAAGAGTGGACCACAAACCGGGCACATGGTGCCGCAATGCAAATGATGGATGTTATAGATCACAATATTTATTCTTAAGATGATTAGGCGTATTTATAAACGGGCTGTGAAATAAACACCAACCTGATTTTGTAATTTAATTTTTGAGCAGCATAAAAAAGCCCGTCATCAGACAGGCTTGAACAAGATCAGGACATGGCTCGTCATTTTAGTCCTGATTTTTAGCATAGCTGTTCATATTGTGTTCGGAGCGAACATTATTTGTTTATTTTAACTCGAAGCATAGCTTCTCGTCTTGCGTTCGGGCGGCAGTGCCTTGCTGATCCTCACTCAGGCTGTGGCGTAAGGCGTAAGTATGGTGTTACAGCTTTATAGCCTTTAGGGAAACGTTGTTTGATTTCGTCTTCATCTTTAAGAGAAGGCACAATCACCACGTCTTCACCTTGCTGCCAGTTAGCCGGTGTTGCTACTTTATGGTTATCTGTTAGTTGCAGCGAATCAACCACACGTAAAATTTCATTGAAATTACGGCCAGTTGAAGCTGGATAAGTGATGATCAGACGTACTTTTTTGTTTGGATCAATGATCACTAAAGAACGAACCGTCAGGCTTTCACTGGCATTCGGGTGAATAAAGTCATAAAGAGTAGATACTTTACGGTCTTGATCGGCAATGATCGGGAAATTAACCGTGGTATTTTGGGTTTTGTTAATATCGTTAATCCAGCCTTTATGTGACTCAACATCATCGACTGACAAGGCAATCGCTTTAACACCGCGTTTTGCAAATTCATCTTTCAGCTTTGCGGTATAGCCCAGCTCAGTGGTACATACTGGTGTGTAGTCCGCAGGATGGGAAAATAAAATCCCCCAGCTATCACCCAAAAAGTCGTAAAAATTAATGCTACCTTCGCTTGAGTCTTGCACAAAATTTGGTGCGGTATCGCCTAAACGTAATGTCATTTTTATAGCCTCATCTGCTTTGTTATCTATGTTGATGCGATCTAATATGACGCATTTTTTTTTGCAATGAAAATAGTGTTTTTGTATTTCTTTATGAGTATATGGAATATAAAAAGTGGCTTGATTTGTAAAAACAATATGAACGGTTAGGTTTATGGCTATATTGGCTGTTTAAAATTTGTTACATTGTTTGACCTTAGCTGTCTCGTGCTAGAACGAGTGATCAGAATTTTTTTACTGGTTTTGTGCAAAGCCCTTGTACTTCAAATTTCTAGCACCATAATAACGACTGAGAAAAAATTTATTCATTCGACAAGCAAGATTTAGAGAGTCTATTCATGTTGGCAAGTCTGATCGGAGGAATCTTCGGTACCAAAAATGAGCGCGAACTCAAACGCATGCGTAAAATCGTAGACAAGATTAATGCGCTCGAGCCGACGATATCTGCACTAAGCGATGCAGACTTATCTGCAAAAACTGAAGAATTCAAACAACGATATAATAAGGGCGAAAGCCTGGATAAATTATTGCCTGAAGCATTTGCTGTTTGTCGTGAAGCGGCAAAGCGGATCATGGGAATGCGCCACTACGATGTTCAGCTGATTGGTGGTATTACACTTCACGAAGGTAAAATTGCAGAAATGCGTACCGGTGAAGGTAAAACCCTGATGGGAACCTTGGCCTGTTATCTGAATGCGATTAGCGGTCAGGGCGTGCATGTCATCACCGTGAATGACTATTTGGCACAGCGTGATGCCGAGTTAAACCGTCCCTTATTCGAATTCCTAGGTCTGAGCATTGGCATCATTTATTCCATGCAAGATCCAACAGAGAAAGCTGAAGCCTATCGTGCCGATATTACTTACGGTACCAATAACGAATTCGGTTTTGACTATCTTCGTGACAACATGGTGTTCTCTCTGGCCGAGAAGAAACAACGTGGCTTAACCTATGCCATTATCGATGAGGTCGATTCGATCCTGATCGATGAAGCACGTACACCGTTGATTATTTCCGGTCAAAGTGATGACTCTTCACAGCTTTATGCAGCCATCAATAGCATTCCGCCAAAACTTCATGCGCAAAAAGAAGAAAAAGTGCCGGATGGCGGTCATTTCTGGATTGATGAAAAACAGCGTCAGGTTGAAATGACTGAAGTGGGTTATGAAGCTGTAGAAGACCAGTTGATTCAGATGGGCTTGCTCGCTGAAGGTGAAAGCTTGTATTCACCCTCTAACCTGAATCTGGTTCATCATGTTGCTGCAGCAATTCGTGCCCATTTCCTTTATCAGCGCAACGTGCATTACATCATTCATGATGGTGAAGTCATCATTGTGGATGAAAATACCGGTCGTACCATGCCGGGTCGTCGTTGGTCAGAAGGTTTGCATCAAGCGGTTGAAGCGAAGGAAGGTCTGGAAATCCAGCCTGAAAACCAGACTTTGGCAACCACCACTTTCCAGAACTATTTCCGCCTTTATAAAAAGCTTTCTGGTATGACCGGTACAGCCGATACCGAAGCTGCGGAGATGAAAGAAATTTATGGTCTGGATGTAGTGCTTATTCCAACCCATCGACCAATGATCCGTAAAGATGAAAACGATCTCATTTATTTAAACCGCAATGGTAAATACAACGCCATTATTCAAGAAATTCAGCGGGTGCATGAAGAGGGTGTTGCACCGATCCTGATTGGTACGGCAACCATTGAAGCTTCTGAAATTCTTTCTGAAAAATTGAAAGAAGCGGGTATCAAACATGAAGTATTGAACGCGAAGCAGCATGAACGTGAAGCGGACATTATTGCCCAGGCGGGTTCACCACGTGCTGTGACCATTGCAACCAACATGGCCGGTCGTGGTACCGACATCTTGCTGGGCGGTAACTGGAAAGCCAAACTTGCCAAAATTGAAAATCCAACCCCTGAAGATGAAGCACGCTTAAAAGCCGAATGGGAACAAAACCATGAAATGGTATTAGCCTCTGGCGGCTTGCATATCATTGGTTCAGAACGTCATGAATCACGCCGTATCGATAACCAGCTGCGTGGTCGTGCCGGTCGTCAGGGTGACCCGGGTGTTTCACGTTTCTACCTGTCGCTTGAAGATGACCTGATGCGTATCTTCGCTGGTGATCGTGTGGTTGCGATGATGCGTGCGATGGGCTTGCAGGAAGATGAAGCCATCGAACATAAGATGGTGTCGCGTTCGATTGAAAATGCACAACGTAAGGTAGAAGCACGTAACTTCGACATTCGTAAGAACCTGTTGAAATACGATGACGTGAATAACGAACAGCGTAAAATCATCTATTCACAACGTGATGAAGTGCTTGCTGAAAATACGCTACAAGATTACATCGAGGAAATGCATCATGAAGTCGTGAAGGGCGTGATTGCTAACTACATTCCACCTGAATCGATTCATGACCAATGGGATATTGAAGGTCTGGAACGTGCATTGCGTGAAGAGCTCGGTATTGATTTACCGGTCAATCAATGGCTGGAAGAAGACCGTCGTTTAGATGAAGAGGCGTTGGTAGAACGTATTTCTGACGAAATTGTTACACGCTATCGCAATCGCCGTGAACAAATGGGGGATGAATCAGCAGCCATGCTGGAACGTCACTTTATGTTGAGTGCTTTGGATCGCCACTGGAAAGATCATCTTGCAGCGATGGATTACTTGCGTCAGGGTATTCACCTGCGTGGTTATGCGCAAAAGAACCCTGAACAGGAATACAAGAAAGAAGCCTTTAATCTGTTTGTAAACATGCTGGCTATCATTAAATCCGATGTAATTACAGATCTTTCACGTGTGCATGTTCCTACAGCTGAAGAACTGGCTGAAATGGAAGCACAGCAACAGGCTCAAGCAGAAGCAATGAAGTTGAATCTGACTCATGCAGAATTTGATAATTTGTTAGCCGCCGATTTAACCGGTACTGAAACTGTAGAAATTGAGTCAGGCTTTAGTCCAGCTGAGCAGACATTTGCACCGCCTGCAAGCCGTAATTCGCCTTGTCCATGCGGTTCAGGTTTAAAATACAAGCAATGTCACGGTAAAATTTAATTTTTATCTTAATCATTCAGCCACTTTATATATTTATTTCCCTCCGGATTTGAATCGATAAAGTGGTTTTTTTATTGCAACAAAATAAGAGTTTATTTTTGCAAGATGTGAATATGTTTGCAGAGCACTAAATTAAGTGGTATTTAGTGCATATTGATGAATATTGAGTAGCGGAAAAGATAATGAAAAAAGTATTACAACCATTGATGATTTTAGCTTTAGTTATTCCTGGTTTGGCTTTTGCAAATGAGTCATCAAAAAAGACAGCGGCCAATGTTGTTAAAGATGAAAACACTACGGTTATGAGTCCACGTACTGGAATTCGCTATACTTTTGCGAATCCGCAGCAACGTCCAGTAGTGCTAAAAACTACAGCAATCACCCCTGCAAATGCAGCGAATGCAAACCGCATTGTGGCATCAAACCCGGCTTTATCTGCGGCAAGTCAGGAAAAAGCCAAGCAGGCACTGTTGTCGGAATCGGCTCAGTTGGCTTCCAACTAAATCTGATATATTGATAAAACCAGTCTGCGGACTGGTTTTTTTGTGCCTGTAAATGTCAAACTGATAAAAAATAAATCAAACAAAGTGTTCTGCTCGATTTTTTACTGAATTTCTACTAAGCTGTCTTTTTATCACGAACTTATTTGGAAGTTTAAAAATGGCGGTGGGTGACTTAACAATGCCACAGATGCATGTGGTTAAAGGTGTAAAAATTGGTTCAGCTGAAGCATATGTACGCTATCAGAACCGACGTGACCTCGTTATTTTTGAATTTGCTGAAGGTTCAAATGTGGCCGGTGTATTTACTCAAAATGCATTCTGCGCAGCACCGGTACATGTGTGTAAAGTCCATTTGCAAGTAGGTAATCCACGTTATCTGGTCATTAATACCGGGAATGCCAATGCAGGGACTGGTAAAATCGGTATGGCGAATGCTCAGGCGGCTTGTGCCAAACTGGCTGAACTTGCCGGCGTAGCTGCTAGCGAAATTTTACCTTTTTCAACCGGTGTGATTGGCGAGCAGTTGCCGATTGAACGCTTGATGAATGGCTTGCAGCCTGCTTTAGACTCTTTAAAGGAAGATGCTTGGTTAGATGCGGCAACAGGTATCATGACCACGGACACACTGCCTAAAGGGGCGTCAGAACAGTTTGAAATGGATGGCGTGACTTATACCATGACTGGTATTTCTAAGGGTGCCGGCATGATTCGTCCAAATATGGCGACCATGCTCAGCTATGTTGCGACCGATGCACCCATCAGCCGTGAACTGGTACAGCAGCTATTAAAAACCACGGTGAATGTTTCATTTAACCGTATTACCGTAGATGGTGATACCTCAACCAATGACTCCTGTATTTTTGTGGCAACAGGTCAGGCAGGCGGTACTGAAATTGCCTCAACTGATGATGCACGTTATGCAGTAGTTCTGGATGTTTTGACCCGTGTTATGAAACGCTTGGCTCAACTGATTGTACGTGATGGAGAAGGGGCGACCAAATTCATTACTGTTGCAGTTGAAGGTGGAGCAGATACCCAAGAATGTTGCGATGTAGCGTATAGTATTGCCCATTCTCCACTGGTGAAAACTGCAATTTTCGCCTCAGATCCGAACTGGGGACGTATTCTTGCTGCGATTGGTTATGCCGGTGTTAAAAATTTAGACGTTGAAAAAATCCAGGTTTGGTTAGATGATGTACAGATCTGCAAAGATGGTGGTGCGGCAGCGGACTATACGGAAGAAGCTGGTGCACGCGTGATGTCTCAGGCTGAATTGACCATTCGGGTCGATTTGGGACGAGGTCAGGCAAAAGATACTGTTTATACCTGTGATCTGTCTTATGACTATGTCAAGATTAACGCGGATTACCGTTCGTAAAATTAAAATTGAGTGACAAAGCCTCCGTTGTGAGGCTTTTTTAGCATTCAATCAATCGGCAAAGGGCTGGTGAATGAGCAAATTGCCCCCATATCATCAGTGACTTGAGTACGCTTGTGTTAGGGCAAGCATGAAGATAGAGAAGACGTTGTTATGAATGATGCGACCAATTTAATTGCCAATGACGCAAAATCGATTGTGCAGGCGCATTTAGATCGTTTAGGCGAACCTAAAGATATTCATTTAAGTGATGAGGTCAAACAGGAGAAGTTTGCACAAATTCTGGCAGAACTCAAAAAACGTGATGCTGTCCTTGTCGCTCACTACTATTGTGATCCTGAAGTGCAAGAAATTGCTGAATTGTCTGGCGGTTGTGTTTCTGATTCCCTTGAAATGGCACGTTTTGGTCGTGACCATCCTGCCAAAACCTTGGTGGTCGCTGGGGTGAAATTCATGGGGGAAACAGCAAAAATTCTTTCTCCTGAAAAAACCGTACTCATGCCAACTCTAGAAGCGACTTGTTCGCTGGATTTGGGCTGTCCAGTCGACGAATTTACTGCATTCTGCGATGCCCATCCGGATCATACCGTGGTGGTCTATGCCAATACCTCTGCTGCAGTCAAGGCACGCGCAGACTGGGTGGTGACCTCAAGTTGTGCTGTGGAAATTATTGAGCATCTCGATAGCCTGGGTGAAAAGATTATTTGGGCACCGGACCAGCATCTGGGGCGTTACATACAGAAGAAAACTGGTGCAGACATGCTGCTTTGGGATGGGGCTTGTATTGTGCATGAAGAATTTCGTGCGCGCGGTATTGCCAGTATGAAAGCATTGTATCCGGATGCAGCCGTATTGGTCCATCCGGAATCACCAGAGTCAGTGGTGGATATTGCTGATGCTGTGGGAAGTACCTCTCAACTGATTAAAGCAGCACAGACGCTTCCGAATGAACGTTTAATCGTTGCAACCGACCGCGGCATTTTTTACAAAATGCAACAAGCCGTTCCAAACAAGATTTTGATTGAAGCTCCGACAGCGGGTGAAGGGGCGACCTGTCGCTCATGTGCGCATTGTCCGTGGATGGCCATGAATGAGTTAGATGCAATTTTAGAAGTTTTACAAAAAGGTGATCAAGAAATACAAGTTGATCCTGTACTTGCAGAACGCGCTAAATTGCCACTTGATCGTATGTTAAGCTTTAGTGCGAGTCTAAAACGTTAATTTTGATCAAAAAATATCTAAAATGCTTGATAAATAAGCGGTTGAAGTGGTTTTTTAAGTTTTTTTGAATATAGGTGTTGACGTCTCTTGGCGTCACGCCTAAAATGCACCCCGTACCGCACGATGTGCGATACACTAAAAGCTGAGATGAACGGAGTATGGCGCAGCTTGGTAGCGCATCTGGTTTGGGACCAGAGGGTCGTAGGTTCGAATCCTACTGCTCCGACCAATTCTTCAAGGCAAGTATCGCATGATAGTAATATCATCGGTCATGCGCCTGTAGCTCAGTTGGATAGAGCATCCGCCTTCTAAGCGGATGGTCACAGGTTCGAATCCTGTCAGGCGCGCCATTTGGTAGTCTGGTATTTAGAGCCAAAATGTTGTAACGGTGGATGTAGCTCAGTTGGTAGAGCCCCGGATTGTGATTCCGGTTGTCGTGGGTTCGAATCCCATCATTCACCCCAATTTCGGAGTATGGCGCAGCTTGGTAGCGCATCTGGTTTGGGACCAGAGGGTCGTAGGTTCGAATCCTACTGCTCCGACCATTTTAAGTCTAAACTTAAAAATAAATGATCCGCTTAAATGCGGTTTTTTTATGCCTGAAATTTGATAATAACATTCAACATTCAACATTCAACATTCAACATTCAACATTCAACATTCAACATTCAACATTCAATATGGCTTGAGCAATATTGAATCTTTGTGGTCTACAGTTTAAAAGTAATGTGATTGCTCTTACTCGGTGTATAGCACCAATTGAGGTGGCGATCTTATTTGAAATCTAGATTGAATTGCATTCAACAAAATAGAAATCTCAAAATTAAAATACTTTCTTATGTGGAGTTTATGGATAAGTAATTTTATTTTTAAATTAGGTCATACTTTTTTGCTTTGATTATTCTTTTGTCTAAATAAGCTGTATTTAAGTGCTGGCTATAATTTAAGAATTAAATGAGTTCATAGGAATATAAAAAAAAGAAGGATGAAATAATTCATTAAATGTTAGGGATGCAAAAATTATGGGCTTTGCTTTTTTGGGTGTTAAGCAGAAAAGTGTTGTTAATTTAAACTTAAAAATAAAAAATCACTCCATTTGTATAATAAGTAAACAGTCGTGATATTTTTGTTGAGTTATTTAAAAAAAGGA
>JAEAMG010001050.1_pt1 | contig 24131 bp, 14 predicted proteins | sample 8958741 | NCBI WGS metagenome assembly JAEAMG01 (sample SAMN16933256, study PRJNA681125) | bioreactor sludge metagenome | isolation source: anaerobic bioreactor treating anionic surfactant - SDBS | place: India: Bengaluru | collected 2019-02-28 | reverse complement strand
TTGTCCTTATTGGCTTTACGCCAACAACTCGGTTTCTTACGTGCGGATTTGGGTCCAATCTCTTCACACCGGCGCAGAACGGGTCCGTAAAGACCAAAAATAAATGTGAAAGTGCGTCCATGATTCGAATGCTTGCCGTATATCATTCCTCCTGTTTATTGCTTATGGTGCTGCTCGTGCCCGTGTCCCGGAGTGCCGGCGTGGATGCTCCGGCGAATCTACCCGATCCAATGTTGCTTCATGGCGTGTGTGTGAAAACGCGGGAAGCGTGGTCGCTTCGCCGAGAGGAGATTAAGGAAACGCTCCTCTACGGGGAATATGGCCATGTACCGCCCATACCAAAGGCTATTATAGAAATGTCTTCCCCCGAAACTGTTTCCCTGACCGGGTTGGAGACAGCGGCAGTGAAGCACATGGCACAATTATTTTTTGGGCGGGACAACCAACTCACCATGACCTGTTGCTGCTGGCTTCCTACCCATCCACCGGGCCCGCATCCTGTCGTACTGGCCATTGAACCCGTATGGTGGGAAGATCCTTTTCTGAAAAACGGCATCCTCCAAAGGGCATTGCGGCGCGGGTACGGCATCGCAGGATTTGACCACAATACCTTGGCCAGTTATGAAGATCCTGGCATACGCGCCGCACAGGATGCTTATCCTGGTTATGATTGGGGAACCGTGGCAACCGCAGCCTGGGGATGTTCGATTGCGCTGAATTGGCTTGAGACACTTCCCGGCGTGGATGCGCAGCGCGTAGCTGTCTGGGGACATTCCCGGCGGGGCAAATCGGCGCTGCTGGCCGGAGCACTGGACACGCGTTTTGCGGCGGTACTGCCTCACATGTCCGGCATGGGCGGCAGCGCGCTATACCGGGTACGCGGCAAGGGGGCGCAGCGACTGGACCAACTTCTCGAACGATACTGGCTTCATGAACGAATCTTCGCGTTCCATAACCGTGAAAATGAGTTGCCCTTTGACCAGCACTGGCTGCATGCGCTTGTGGCGCCACGGCCTCTTTATGTCCGCGCGGGCTTGAAAGATGCCTGGGGCAACCCGGACGGCGAGCGCGCGGCAGTGGAAGCCGCCCGTCCGGTGTATGCATTTCTCGGCCATCCGGAGAACCTGGAACTCGGCCTTGCCGAGGAGGGACATATCGATCCAAATGGCGCGGAGGGGGGAACCTCCTGGGAGGCCATCTTTGATTTTTTGGACGGCCATTTCCTCAAAGCACAGGCCGGGGGCCAGTAACCATCCTTGCAGGTGTATCCAATTTTGCCGGATGGTGGAAAGCCTTTCCAAAACATAAGGATGTGGAGGGAATAGACTGGGAGTACGGGTTTCATGAACTCGCCGGAAGCCTGGTCATGACTGAGTTTTAGGTCCCTATGCCTTTCGCTGTGACCAGAGAAGCGGCATGGTACCCTGCGCTTCTTGTGGGCACATAGCACGACACATCCCCGCCACATGCGGATGAACGGTCCGTTGGTTTTCAAAAAATATAAAACGGGAACCATGACGCCTCATTTGTCATGGCTCCCATTCTAATTGATTTGTGCTACACCTGTTGTATATGTTTGGCCTCATCCGGGTTCAGTTCTCTATTATGGCGCTTTACTTAAAGCGTTTACTAATTAGAGCAAGTCCGGCCATGGCTGTGACTACCAATGCTACATCACCCGCATTAAATTCCGCCAAGGTGCAACCGCAACACTTCGCGGTTACAATGTTTTCATCTTCCGCAATGCGCAAACACCCTATTCGTACGTCAACCGGGCCGACCTCTCCTTCTTCGTATTGGGCCGCGATGGGCATAACACCTACTGTGGCGAACAGCGACAGAACGACAAGAAACAAAAAAAGCAACCTTGTCTTAAACATCAAATACCCTCCTCATTGTTGTTGTATTGTTTCGGCACTTTCTTATCAACAAAACTACTACACAACCCTTTTGCACCAAGTTATCTCCTTGATGCCCGGGTTTCCGAATCGTGTTTGCAGTTATAACTCCCTACTCAAAAAAAACATCCATTTGGTAAGCACCCACATAGCATAAAATTCATGCGTTTTAGAAAGCCCAAACAAGCAGCCCTATTGGGAAAAAAATGATACTCAGTAGAACTTTAACCCATGTATCCATTATGAGTCACCTCCTCTCTCTCTTTTATCTGGCTTCTCTTAGATCCTAACAAGAAACCACTCATCTTTACAGATTATAGGGATATTGCTTGCTTTTGTCAAGAAAAAAACTACAAGAATTTGTCGGATACATGTTACAGGGCTGACACTGCATTCCTTATAATAAAGCCAAATGCCCGGCTGAGTTTATGAAACCGGTTGTTCCCATGGAAAGTCCCAAGGAAAAAGATATGAATTCACCACATCCTGTTGTACTTGGAGTTGTGTAACAATACACCGGTCGATCACATACAAATTCAATATCCAATTGTCTCCATAACACCATCAGGTTCCCCATGAAGAAAGCGAATCCAATTATTTTCATCGCAGTGGTGTCAAGCCTCACGACGGGTTTTTATACGCAACGGCCTGTTCAGGCGGCCTCCCCGGAAATTCCCGCTTTGGAATCGGCTGCGGCCTCCATGAAACAAGTGTTGGAGGCCACGCCTACCGGCGGCGTGTTATTTCCCGAGTTTGAAGCGATACCCCTGGAAACACTCGCGGCTACACCCGCCGGCTCGGCTCTACTCGCGTGGGCGCGTGAGGCTGCCGCGGAAACGGATATCCCCGAGACGACCTATTCCTTATACCGACTTTACAGAGCAACGGGGGACCGCGACATGTTTCAGGGGCCCTATTTCCGGAAACGCTCCCTGCTCGCGCAGGAAGCGCTGGCCGTGCTGCTCGGCGGCGACATGATGCGCCTGGACCGGCTCAACGATCTCATCTGGAGCGTGTGCGAGGAAACGTGGTGGGTGCTTCCCGCCCATGAAAAGGACGATGGGTTCATTGACCTCATGGCGGCGCAGACCGGGGCCTGGTTGTCCCAGATCGCGGTATGCCTGGGCGACCGGTTGCCCGAGGAAATGCGGAACCGCATCCAGAGGGAAGTCACCCGTCGCATTCTGGAACCTTATCTGCAACACGGCGAAGCGTACTGGTGGAATCAAGGCCGTAACAACTGGACCGGGGTATGTGCCGGCGCGGTGGGCCAGGCCTTTTTGCTGATGGAGCCCGACCTGGACCGCCAGTCCCGGGGGCTGGCGTTGGTGGTACAGCAGTTGAACCGTTTTATAGAACACGGGTTTAATGAAGACGGCGCCTGTCTTGAAGGCATCGGCTATTGGGGCTACGGCCTTTCGGAATTCAGCGTGTTCGCCGAAATGATGCGGGCGCGCACCGGTGGCAAGATTGATCTGCTCGCTTCGGAGAAGATGAAGCAGATTGCCCGATACCCGCTTGATGTTTACCTGGGACATGGCACTTACGCCAGTTTCGCCGACTCTCATGAAAGCAATAGCATCAGCCCCTACCTGGCCGGGATCCTCGCGAGCCGCACCGGTGCGACCGAACTGAATCTGCTCACCGCTGACAGCCCCCAGGGACAGCTTCACTTTGCCTTGCGGAATCTCCTCTGGACGGGTGAAAAGCAGGCGGGCGATATGCCGATCACCGATATGTACCTGCCCGGGTCAGGCCTGATTAAAATGACGGCGCCTGCCGCCGGGCGCACACTTGTGCTCGCGGCAAAGGCAGGGCATAATGCGGAACCGCACAACAACAACGATGTCGGCAGTTTTATCATCGCTGTGGATGGTGTGGTTTACCTGTGTGACCCGGGCGCCGGCTTATACAACCGTGACTATTTCAGTGGGAAACGGTATGAGAGCATTTTTGCCAACTCCTATGGACACAGCGCGCCCCGCATCGGCGGACAACTGCAAAAGACCGGGGCGAAGTTTTCCGGAACGTTGGAAAAGACAGGGGACAAAACAGCCCTGATCCGGTTTGAAAAGGCCTACGGCCTGTCAGAACTTGTGGAAGCCGCGCGTACCCTTACGGTTAGTGACGCCGGCGTGACGCTCGAAGACCGATTCCAATTCAGCGGAGACGGGCTTGAGGTCGAAGAGGCTTTCATGACCTGGCGGACGGTGGAAACAGAAGGTCCGCTGGCGCGAATCAGTACGGACACCGGCGTTCTTGAAACGGAAGTTGCGTAAAACGTTGCTTTTCTTGCGGTGCGGGAGGGTCTAAGTTGCTCCCCTAACATTACTTAGGTTATTCTGTACAGACAAAAATGTCGCTAGTAAAAAACGCTTATGGTGCTTGACTTATAGCCTATATCATGTTATAATATAGGCATGAAACTTAGAGTCGCCTATGCAAAACGTCGCTATAAAGATAAAACCTACGTGACCCCACTGGTCGTAACCTCCTACCGTGACGAAAAGGGAACGGCACGAAACAAGACCATAATCAGTCTTGCACGATTACCCGAGTATGCCGTTCAGGCGCTCGAAGTCGCCCTTAAACGAGGGGAACATGCAGCATTGGATGAACATATCTCATTACGGGAACTCGAATATCGGGGTGCCATCGTGGTGGGGCCGGCTTTTGTGGTACTGGCGTTGCTTAAACAATTGGGGATTTATGACGCAGTTGTTTCAGCGTTGCCCCAGCAGCAGGCGGTGGCACTCCTGAACATCCTGGTAGAACGGGTCGTTTCGGCCAAACCATTGTCCGTTATGGCACAACAACGTTGTTTTCCTCAAGAACCCTTGAGTTTTTTGATAGGCGTAGAAGAGGCCCCGGCGCTCAAGACGTGGTATACGGCATTGGCCACGCTGGAAGAACACCGGGAAGGTATACTGCAGCAACTATTTGCACGTAATCACACGCCAGGCGAACTTTACCTTTACGACATTACATCCAGTTACTTCGAGGGGGAAACCTGTCCATTAGCGGCATACGGCTATAACCGTGACGGAAAAAAAGGCAAGAAGCAAGTGGTTCTTGGAGTGATTTGCGACGAAGAAGGCTGTCCCATCTGGATGGATGTATTCAAGGGTAATACAGCGGATCAGACGACGGTGAAACAGGAATTGCTGAACTTGAATGCCAAACTGGGACTGGAGGGATTCACGTTTGTCGGCGACCGGGGGATGTTGACCCATGCACGGATCGAGGAATTGGAGCAAGAGGGATGGTGGGAGACGTTTACCTACATCACGGCCTTGACGCGCCATGAGATGATGGACTTGGTGGAGGAGGAAACCCATCCCCTTCAGTTGGAATTGTTCGACCACAAAAGGCTGACTGAGATTGAGCATGACGGGACGCGTTACGTACTGTGCCACAATCCCCAAAGCGAACAACGAGACCGGGAAACGCGTTTGCGCTTGTTGGTCCTTACGGAAAACAAACTGGAACGCCTACGCGCCAATGTAGAGGCGGGGCGGATTCAAAAGAAAGATGCTATTGCGCGCCGATTGTATCGCTGGCTGAATCGTTGGGGCATGGAACGTTTCTTTAAGACAACCTACGAGGAGGCCAAGTTCACCTACCACCGCCGCGAAGATGAAATTACACGGTATGAGCGTTTAGACGGCTGTTATGTGATACGGTCTAATGTTGACGTATGTATCCAGGGTACAGAGGAACTCCGTGACCGCTACAAGGACCTCAAATACGTGGAACAAGCCTTCCGCACGATGAAGACAACCGATATACAAACGCGGCCTATCCGCCACTTCAACGAAGCGCAGGTACGTGGCCACCTGTTTGCCTGCTTTTTGGCCTATAGCGTGATATGGGAATTGCGCCAACGGCTAGCACCCGTTCTGGAGCGTGATCCGGAGACCAAACGCTGCGAGGCCGGAAGCCTCGCGGAAATCTGGCGAGAACTATCCGGCATTACGGTAGCCAAACTTGAAGTAAACGATCAGACTCACCTCAAACTTTCCTGTATAACGCCTTATGCCCAAAAACTCCTGACGCTGTGTCACGTGCCTAGTTTACAGACATTGCTGAGCGAGTAAAACGCCGGAAAGCCTTACGGAATAACCCTATTCAAAAATGAATGACGCAACTTCCGTTGAAATTCGCGTGGATAGCGGTACCTTTGCCGTGGAATCTCTTGAAGATATCTGTAAAGCCAACAAGAAGGCCGGCGTACTCTCCCGTATCACGGTTACCTGGCCGGCGGCGCCCAGCCGTGTGGCGCGGTTTGACATGGTTTTCCGGGAAAAACCTTGACAGGGCGGAAAGGAGACAAAGGCCTGGCGCCTGGAGATTCTTGCCGGTGGTCTGAATTTCTCGAATGTTATTGAAACGAACCGTGCCGGGTTAGTAGAATCCCCTTTACCCATGAAAGGCGCTCGGGGCGGCTTTCCAAACAGCGACAGGAGATAGTTTTGTAATGGCAATCAAGAAGGAAACGTTGAGCGCATCCCGGCGGACGTTTTTAAAGGCCACAGGCGTTTTGGGCGCCGGCTTGTGTGTGGGTGGTGTTGGTGCATTGCCACAGGCCGCAGCCGCGCCCCCCTTTTCCGCGCGCGAGCCACGGAAGGGACCGCTGCACACGTACCTGACCTATTCTGACGATCCCGCGACCACGATAGATGTCAACCTCTGCATCCGGGAAAAGGCGCCGGAGGTTACCGTCTATTATGACACGGTTTCTCGCGATGGAAACAAAGAGGCCTATGCCCTGAAGATGGAGACAACCCATTACCCGACGCCCCTGGAAATGTATGACCGGCGCGCAATCTATGTGGCGGGCTTGAAGGACCTGAAACCGGGCACCACCTATTATTTCATGGCGGGGGACCCCAAATACGGGTATACCCGGGAATGGTCATTCAGAACCCTGCCTGGGGGGAATGCTCCGCTTCGTTTTATTGATGGCGGCGACATGAATATAGGTCCGCGCGCGAAAAAATTGGTGAAGTGGGCGGGGCAGCAGGACCCGGATTTTGTGGTGATCGGAGGCGACCTTCCTTACGCCAACGGCCTGTTTAAAGAGTATGACGATTGGATTCAGTGGTTTGCGAACTGGGATGAATTCTTGAACAACACCGGCCGGATGGTTCCCCTTGTGACGGCTGTGGGCAATCATGAAGTGAACCGCTACGAATCCGACAACTTGTACCTGCGTTCGCCCATGTATCTCAGCTTTTTCGGGCGTCAAGGCGATACCACTTATCACGTTCACCGTTTCAGTGATGACATGGTCCTGTTCCTGCTCGACAGTGGCCACCTCCTTCCTCAGGACGGCGCACAGGAGGCCTGGCTGGAGCAGGAGATGGCCAAGTATCAGAACGTTAAATATAAATTCGCTTCGTATCATGTGCCGCTTTACCCCGCGCACCGTGCCTTCGACGGCGAGCCTTCCCAGAAGCAACGTACCCACTGGGGTCCCATTTTTGACAAATATGGCCTGACCATCGGCCTTGAGCATCACGACCACGTTTTCAAGCGTTCCAAGCCGTTAAAGGGCAACCAGGTTGTTGAAAAGGGTCAGGGAACCATTTATGTGGGCGACGGCACCTTTGGTGTGGATCCGCGCACGGTAGACCCCGAGCCTCGGTGGTATAATGAAAAAGAAGGCAGTATTGCTCATTTCTGGATGGTGGACGTCAAACCTGACAAGCTTTCCCTGACAGCGATTGATGAAGATGGTGTCACGGTGGACGCGTTCACGCTTCCCTGAACCGTGAAATACGGCTGATGGCCGGGTGGACCGGAGGTCACGCAACCCGAGGAAGGAGAGACGGCATCCATGGAAATTCGCTTTGGCGCCTTGGACTGGATCATCCTGGTGGTGTACTTTGTCGGCATTGCGTCCATCGGCCCGCTGTTCGCCCGACGGAACAAGTCCACGGAAAGCTTCTTCGTGGGGAACCGGCAGTTTCCCGCGTGGCTGCTGGGTCTGGCCATGTTTGCCACGTCCATCAGTTCCATCACCGTGGTGGCCTATCCGGGCGACGCCTACAAGGCGGCGTATTTGCGCTGGCTTCCTTCGCTCATGCTGCCGCTGGGCATCCTCATCGGTTCCAAGATATTCCTGCCCTTTTACCGGCGCAACAAGTGCACCTCGGCCTATGAATACCTGGAGGCCCGGTTTGGCAACGGGGTGCGCACATACGTATCTGTAACGTTCGTGATCAACCAGGTCATGCGCATCGCAACCATCCTGTTTCTCGTATCGCTGGTGTTCGAACAAATGACCGGCGCATCGCCCTACACCTGCATCCTTATTGGCGGCGGCGTTATCGCGATTTATACGGTGCTGGGGGGGGTCAGCGCCATCGTATGGGCCCAGTTCCTTCAGGCCTTTCTCTTGTGGACCGGCGCGCTGTTATGCTTCATCACGCTTGTCCGCGGCATTGATGGCGGGCTGGGCGCCGTGTTCACCACCGGCTGGGCGGACGGCAAGTTTCTACTCGGCGATCCCAACCCCGCAACCGGGCAAATCGAAACGGCGAAGATGTTCTCCATCTGGGATAAATCCATTATCATGGTTTTGCTGATGGGGTTGTGCAACTGGGTGTACGAGTACAGCGCTAATCAAAATGTGGTCCAAAAATACGTGTCGGCAAAGAATCCGAAAGAGGCTTTCAAATCCATCTGGATATGCTGCGCGTGCAGCGTGCCTACCTGGGCTTTCTTCATGCTGATGGGTACGGCGCTCTACGTGTTCTTCAAGCAGCATCCCGATCCCCAGGCCGCCGCGATTCTCACGGGCGAAGGCGGCGCCAAGGCGGAGTCCATCCTACCCTACTTCAGCATCAAGATGCTGCCCACGGGTCTCGCGGGCCTCGTGATTACCGCCATTCTCGCCGCAGCCATGTCCGCCTCGTCCGCGAGCATCAGCGGCATATCCGCCGTATTCATCACCGATATCTATCGCCGTCATCTCGTAAAATCCGCCGGGGAGCGTCACTATGTCCTGGCGGCGCGTCTCACCACGGCCGCGTCCTGCCTGTTGATGATGGGATTTGCCGTGCTTTACTACAAGGCGAGCGACCTGACGCTTCAGGACTTGGGCACCAAACTTGCCGCTATTTTCATGGGCGGTATTCTCGGCGTCTACGTGCTCGGCTTCCTCACCACGCGTGGCACGGGACGGTCCGTGGCCGTGGGCATTGCCGCCATGGTCCTGTTCTCGGCCTACATGGCGGCCATGGAATTCATGAAAGTGACCCCCGAACACATCATGTCCGCCCTCGGATGTTCGCGAACGGCCGCCCTCTGGGTGCTCAAGCCGGTGCATATTTATTACGTGGGCGTGTTCGGCCACATCATCACCTTTGTGGTGGGCTATCTGATCTCCAGCCTTTTTGAAAAGAAGCGTGACCTGCCCGGGCTTACCTTCTGGAATCAGGTGGAACGTGAAGAAGGGGAGTAACAGGATGTTTCCCAAAGGCGGGTCCTTCGTTTGTCCTTCCGGGCCGAGGTACTTTGATGGTGCACCGCCGCGCGGCGGCACCTGTTTTCCTCATGCCCGGTTGGAAAGGGCAGCGTAAATGCGAGTTCCTCCCCGCGTGCGCAGCCTTCTTGTCGTCCTGGCGCTGGTACTGGGATCTGTCGCCCTTGTGTTCATCCTGGTTGAAATCGCATTTCGTGTTAAGGATGCCCTGTATCCGGCGGAATTGAGCCCGATTGTGGAACCCCACCCGGAACGCGGTTGGCAGGCCCGCACCCGATATCATTTCAGTGGCAAGAAGAGGGACGCCGCGAATCAGGAGCGTGCCGTTGAAATCGTCACGGATGAAAACGGATTTCGCGCCTTTGGTGATCTGGATTCCGATGCATGCCGCGTCTTTTGTATTGGCGATTCCTTCACCTTCGCTGAGGACGCCGACCAGTCGCGAACCTATTTTGCCGTGGCCGCCGAGATTCTTAACGTGAATATGTTTGCCTATGGGGCCCAGGGGTACGGTACCCTCCAGGAATATCTCGTTCTGGATGAATGGCTTGACCGGATAAAGCCGGACATCGTTGTCTGGCAGTTTTGCCGGAATGATTTCATCAACAATTCGGTGGCACTGACGCGCGCAAGCGCGAAAGGCCAATGCCATGTGGACCAACCCTACCTGTCCACGGAAGGCGTGATTCGTTATCAGAACCCGGGGGATGGCTCCCTTTCCCTGCTGGTCAAACGTATACCTTCAAGGCTTCTGCATTCCCTGGCCTATAGAATAGACAATCGCCACGGCATTCCCGCCTTGGAGAATACCGTGGAGAACACGATCGAACAACAGGGGCTCGAATTCCCGCCGTTCCGCCAGGCCGTCGAGGTTACGGACCGGTTGTTGGCCATGATTCGGGAGCGTTGCGGCGGCGTCCCGCTGATTGCGTTCAACCCAGACGCCTGTGAACCTTATGCGAGTGCCTTCAATGACATCTGCGCCAGGCAGGGCATTCCGCAGGTAAAGGAAATAGCCACGGCAATTGAAGCGACCGCGCGCGGAGGCATCATCGTGTATGCTGAAGACGGTTTGCACTGGAACGGCGTCGGCCACACCCTTTGCGGTAAAATTCTGGCGGAAACACTCCGCCCGTTGTGCGGCAGGTAACGGCCCGTGCCGAATAACCCACGCTGCGGCCTAATAGTCTCCAGGGAAGGCAAGTACATATTCCATGAACGCTACAATCAATACTCCTGATAAACAGGGCTCCGCCGCAGGAGCGGCTGCATGGGCCTTCATTTTCGTGTCTACCCTGCATCTTGCCTGGATAAGCGCCTGGCTGCTCGAAGGGTATTTCGAAAGGGAACTGGGGTTTCCGGTTACCAGCGGCGGCCGCTTCCTGTATTGGCTCGTGATGAAACTGCTCCTCTGGATGCTGCCGTCTGTTGTTCTCTTACGCGCCTCGGGGTTTTCCGTGCGCGAAGTCATGGGATGCGGCAGGGTGCGTTCCATACTCGTCTGGGGCGGCGGCGCCGGCCTCCTTCTCGGAACCATCACCCTGGCCGTTAAATGGGCAGGGGGACAACCCTGGTTTTCCTCTCATCTTGGTTGGCCCCTGGTCAGCGCCGTGGCAATCTCGCCCCTCTTTGAAGAATTTACTTTCCGCGGCGCCATCCTCCACGCGTTAACCCGGCGCTTCCCTTTTTGGGCCGCCAACACAATTACCGCCTTGTTCTTTATGGGCATCCATTTACCGGGGTGGCACTTTCAGGAACGCCTGATTGAGAACTTGTGTGACCCGGTCGGCGGTGCGCTATCCATTTTTCTATTGGGGCTGGTGTTCGGCGGGGTAACGCATAAGAGCAAGTCCGTCGCCGCGGGCGTTTTGGTTCACGGGCTCAACAATCTCTTCACCGCCTGACCTTTGAGAAAAAAACTTATTTAGATGCGCGATGAAACAATTTGTTTATTGAATGCCTACCTTAGCAAGTTCCGCTTTGAGTTGTTCTTTTTCCAGGTAGCCTTCATTTCGGGTTACAAGCGTGCCTGATGCGTCGTAGAACAGCAGCAGGGGGATACTTTCCGCCTTGAAATATCGCGCAATGTAAGACTGCTCATCCACATTGATGAAAAGTACGGTCAAGGTGTCGGCATATTCCTTTTCCAGCGCTTCTACCGTAGGTTTCAATTGCATGCAAGGTCCACACCATTCGGCATAGAAATCTACTAGAAGCGGCTTGCCCGCAGCGCGCGCCTTGTTAACTTCGTTGGTATTAAAACGCTCCACCTGTTCCTCCACCCATGGCGCATGCAGATATACTGGGACTTCATTGGCAAAATTAAGGAAATATTCCTCCAAAATTGCATTTCTCCTTTCATCTGTCAGATATTCCTTAATGTCCTCTTTGACTTCGTCGAAGGGCGCCTCTCCAAGGAATTCCCTGTTCTCCTGGTAATATGCCTCCACTTCCGCGCTTCCGGGGATTGCATCCGCGGTAATTTTGTTAAGATACGCTTGTGACAACTCTTTCCATCCCGCGTCTTGGGGTGTCAGGTTCGTATCGCCCTGTATTTGGCGGTCAATCAGCAACTTCGTGGCCATGCCTTCAAAGACAAAAAAAGTAAATGGAGAACTGGCTTTCCTTTCCTCTTCGGATAATCGGGACAATTCCTCTTCAAACATTTCCTCCGTAATCATCACATCATCAGAGGACAGCAATTGTCCTGAATCCAAATTTGCCAATACCGCCTCGGCCAGAATGCCCGTAGCCAAATCAGGGTATTTTTCGGAAAGGCGAAATCCGTCTACGGTATCATTTGCTCCTGTTTCATCTTTTGTATTCGTGCCAGGTTCTTCAACCGCCGGTGCAACAGATTCTTCCTCCTCCGGCGGTACGGATTCTTCCACCGGCGCGGTGGGGATATTTTCGCTCCCTGTGGGTAATGGCTCTAAACTGGTGACCTGCGGCAAGTTCTCGACAGTTTCTTCCTCGGACACTGAAATACCTTCCTCATCGCTTGGTTTCTCCAATCCCTCTACCATGGTTTCCTCCGACACCGTTTTCGGAACCTTGCTCGATGGAGGCTGGGCGATTGCGGGTCGTTCTCGCACAAACTCGGCACCTTTGGTGAATGGCCAAAAGCATCCGCTAAATGCTATAGACAAACATAAGATACTCAGGGCAAGAATTGCATGTCGAAGCGCATATTGTTTTCTCATTTAAAACACTCCTGTTATAAGTTTACCTCCGGAATGCAGACGACAACAGTATCGCCCGCCATTCGGTACTGTCTAGCATAGGCGTTATTATACTACAAAACGCCCCCTACAAAACGAATAAGTCTATTCCTGGGCTGCCTGCATGACAAAGTCAATCCGCCCTCCGGTAGGAGTATCGTAAAAAACCTCACTATCCTGTGTATTAAAAAATATGCTCAATAGGCTGCTTGAAAAAATGACATCTTTGTGATAGGATTATTATGTTGAAGTTTATATAAGCCACTTTTGAATGATGTATTCCTGCCAGAGGGCAGAAGAAGTGTATGATAGTCAGGTTAAGGATGAGTTTTTGGCACGAGTGAAGTCAACCTATAAGGGCTTTTTCGTCATGCAAAGTTCCTGTTTTTTGAGAGGGGCAGTGTGTGTATCCATGTTTGTGGTCTATGTACTGGGAGCTGGATTCGCGGGTGCTGCGGCATGTCCGCTGGTGGAATCGGAGGTGAACACTGTTCTGACGGACTTGATTTTTGCGGTGTTTGACCTCGATGAAAACGGCTACGTCACTGTTGCCGAACTAGGACAGATTTCGGCCGAGCTGGCAGATAGCGAGGTGGGGGATTATATTTCGAAGTGGGAAAATGGCATCAGCCGATGGTGGGTTAACCGGGCGCTTGAAACATTCCATGTCTTATCCTTCGTGGATACGAATGATGATGGACTGCTTCAATTCGAAGAAGTATCGGAATATCTGCCGATTGCGGTTTTTATGTATCTTGATTTAAATGACAACATGGTGATTGATTGCGAGGATTGGGCGCTTATTACGGCGGACTATACCCAGGGCGAGGGTGAAGAAGACTGTGGCTCCCTGGACCTTCTGGCCCTGGTCGCCCGGGGGGCTGTACTCTACATTGATGAAAATGGTGATGACGTGGTGGGTATGGAGGAGGTGGAGCCCCTTGCGAATGAATATGCGCCCAGTGTTTACGTCCTTTTGGATTCAAACGGGGATACCTTGATTAGCGATACGGAATTAGCCGTATTTATGGCGACATTGCCCTTAAATGTTGTTGCCCTTTTGGACCAGAATGGGGATGGTGTGATACGAAAGTTAGAGGTGGCTCTTTTTGTTCCGGATGACATATTTGACGCATTGGACTCCAACGGAGACAACGTCTTGGATTGCCGGGATGCCGTTGATGTGCCGGTGGAAGGTGAGATACCGGATGAGGGCGAAGAACCACCCGTGGAAGGGGAGGAACCACCGGTGGAGGGTGAAGAACCTCCTGTTGAAGGGGAGCCTGTTTTGGAGGGTGAATACCCCGAAGAAGGCGAGTTAACAGAAACACCATGCCCGCTGCCGCCCGTATCCGTGGAAAATGTCGTTGACATTGCGTTGCCATACGCGGACCAGGATGGCGACGGTGGTCTTTCCATGGACGAAATCGTCCAACTATATCCCGGATTTGAGGCGTCCTGGTTCGAGATTGTTGACACGGATTCAGATGATGTGCTCAGTCGTGATGAAATTCTTTTCATGGCCGGTATATTGATTGTTGAAGATGACTTGGTGCCGTTCATTGATGTCAATGGCGACCGGCTGATTCAATACTCGGAGGTGTCTGGATATTTAGGCCGTAATGAGTTCAATTATCTGGACATGAACGGGAATGATGTGCTTGACTGCGAAGACCTTTTTTTGCTGTTGCCCATCATGGAAGGCGAGTGGCCGCCCATCGAAGGCGAAATCCCATGGGAAGGCGAGTGGCCTCCCTTGGAAGGTGAATTCCCGTGGGAAGGCGAGTGGCCGCCCCTGGAAGGTGAATTCCCGTGGGAAGGCGAACCGGTGGAACCCTGCGGCCTGCCGCCCGTATCCGTGGAAAATGTCGTTGACATTGCGTTGCCATACGCGGACCAGGACGGCGATGGCGGCCTTTCCATGGACGAAATTGTCCGGCTATATCCCGGGTTTGAGGCATCCTGGTTTGACATGATTGACACAAACTCGGATGATGTGCTCAGTCGTGATGAAATTCTTTCCATGGCGCGTATATTGATTGTTGAAGACGATTTGGTGCCGCTTATTGATGTCAATGGCGACCGGCTGATTCAATACTCGGAGGTATCCGGATATCTGAGCCGCAATGAGTTCAATTATCTGGACATGAACGGGAATGAGGTGCTTGACTGCGAAGACCTTGCTTTGCTGTTGCCCATCATGGAAGGCGAATGGCCACCGATAGAGGGCGAATGCGAAGAAGTTCCGGTGGAAATGGTGTCATTTTCCGGTCGTACCGGTTACGCGCTGATGGGCCCGTATAGTTTTAGAGGAGAGTTGACCAAAGAGGATTTGAATGACCCTGTCTGGCATCTCAGTGGTGAATTTTCGTTCCCCTCATCCGGCTATACAGTTTTGGAGCCCGTGGTCTCTATTGCTGAATCGTATCCGGAGCAGGTTACGGTAACTATCGGCATAATGCGCCCATCCCCTGATACGGGGGTGCTGGACGTGATAACACCGGTATCCATTACGGCGGAGATTGCCGTTTCCAATGGAGCCTCTTTCGAGATTACCACCGTCATTTGTACGCTTCCGGGGGTGATTGAGGGTGAACTTCCCTGGGAGGGTGAATATCCATGGGAAGGCGAACCGGTGGAACCTCCTTGCGGTCTGCCCCCTATATTTGTGGGAGATGTGGTCAATATCGGCATGCCCTATGCGGATGTAGACGGTGACGGAGGTCTCTCGATGGAGGAAATCGTCCGCATATACCCGTCGTTTGCGGCATCCTGGTTTGAGATGATTGACCTTGACTCCGATGATCTGCTCAGCAGGGCCGAAATTCTTTCCGCGGCGCAAATAATGCTCACGGACGGGGATATCGTTCCCTGGATTGATGACAATGATGACCGGCTGATCCAATATGCGGAGGTTTCCGGGTATATGAATCACCGCGAGTTTATGTATCTGGATTTCAATAGAAATGACGTACTTGACTGTGAAGATCTTTCCGTGTTGTTGACGGGTATTGAAGGGGAACTTCCCCCGATGGAAGGGGAGATACCCGGCGAAGGCGAGCCCCAGACTGAGGGAGAAATGCCGGCGGAGGGCGAAGGGGAATCCGGTGATCCCGGCCATGACTGGGAGTGGCCGCCCTACTGGGGTGAAAGGTGTGTGTCACGCCACCTGATTGCCGTGCTGCGCCGCCTGTTCCTCTTGTTGGACACGAATGAAGACGGCGTCCTTTCCTATGAGGAGATACGGGCGCGGATGATGCTGCCGCAGCAGATTTTTGAGATATTGGATTCGGACGGGGATACCTGGTTGACGTGGGAGGAACTCATCGCGTGGCGGGATTCCCTGCTCGAGTCCGGTACGGAATCCGTTGTCGAACTGGTACGTACTTTCACGGGACTGGACGGCACCAGCTTCTTCAGTCCCGGTGAGCCCTTCACCGTGCATGTGCAGATGATCAAACACGACGCCCGGGTCTTGAGCAACCTCAATCTGACCGAGGTGCTTCCGGAAGGCTGGCAGGTTGACGTGCCGGACAAAGCAGATGCTGCCGTTTCACAGAAGGATGTAGCGGGAGCGCGGATGATACACTTCAATTGGGAGATGCCGGTGGATTTCCCGATTACAATCAGCTACATAGTAACGCCGCCTGCAGATGCCGCGGGCATTCAGACCATCCTGGGCCAGATTGCCTACCAGGAAGGTGTGGACGACGAGCAGGGCGAAGGTCTCCTCCCCTCGGTACTGGCCGCATTACTGCCGGAGGAATTTACCCATAGCGCCGACACGGACCATGACTGGCGCATTACATTGAATGAATTGCTCCGGGTGATACAATTGTACAATGGCGGTGCTTACCATTGGTCGGAATCCAGCGAAGACGGCTACGCACCAGGCGCAGGAACGGTTCTTGACGGTTGGAACCATCAGGCGGACTATAGTAACAATTGGCGCATCGAACTTGAGGAGTTGCTTCGGATGATCCAATTGTACAACAGCGAGTCGCGTTATTACTATATCTCCGACCGGTCTGAAGATGGTTATACGGTTGCTCCTTTCTAAGAGTGGTTGACAATAGCGGCAGGGTGTCCTGAAGGTGTGGCGCCCTGCCTTACTATTTACAGGCTGTGGGGCGTGGTGTAGTATAATCACATATTTCGGGTAACGCTATAAGCACGTTTCCCGTATCATGTAGAACGACACGACGATACACAAGAAGGAAAAAGCGTTATGCGTTTACGTAGGGTTTTAATTTTGGTTGTGATGGCGGCCATTTCTTTGAATCCTCTTGCCTTATCGGAAGAGACGGTTGAAAAACCACTGGAGGGGCAGGGAATCAGCCCTGTAAAGGAGGGAATTATATTGGAACTCCCCGATACTATCAAACAGGACAAAACGCTTTCCGCGAACTCCTTTGAGTCCCGAGCGACGGAGGCCGGGGGCGCCGTTAAGTTTATTTTTGAGGAGGAACGCCCGTTTGCGCAATGTCATGCCAGCACCATTACCCAGGCGGGGGACGGAACCATGCTTGCGGCTTGGTTCGCAGGCACTAAAGAGAAGCATCCCGATGTCGGAATTTGGATGTCGCAGTATCATGGAGAGAGGTGGACGCCGCCCCGACTTTCCGCGAAGGTGAAGGAGTGTGCCCATTGGAATCCGGTGCTATTCACCGATGCGGAAAAGACGGTTCATCTGTTTTTCAAGGTGGGCCCGGAAATTCCCCGTTGGCAAACCTGGTGGATGTCGTCGCAAGACCATGGCCAGACGTGGTCGGAACCGCGTGAACTGGTGCCCGGCGATGCGGGCGGCAGAGGGCCGGTGAAGAATAAACCCATTATTCTCTCCGATGGGTCGTGGCTTGCGCCTGCCTCGACGGAATACAACCTCTGGGAAGCCTTTGCCGACCGGTCAACGGACAGGGGCGTGACTTGGGAGCGCTCGGAAAATTTCCCGATAGACCGCACCGTGTTTAAGGGCAAGGGCGCCATACAGCCCACCTTCTGGGAATCCGCTCCCGGCCGGCTGCATGCATTGATGCGGGCCTGCGCAGGCCGTGCATGGCGCTGCGATTCCGAGGACTATGGCAAGACTTGGACGCCGGTGCGCGATGCCGGGCTACCCAACAACAACAGTGGTCTGGACGCGCTGCGGCTCGAAGATGGCAGGGTGCTCCTGGTGTTTAACCCCATCGGCAAGAACTGGGGGCCGCGTACACCCTTGTCCCTGGCTGTTTCCCATGATAACGGCGAGACATGGGAATTGTTCGCCCATTTCGAAGATGACCCGCCGAAAACCGATTTTGAATATTCCTATCCCGCCATTGTGCGGACTCGGGACGGCATCGCAGTTTCCTATACCTATAAGCGTGAGCGGGTTCGCTGTTGGCTCATCCCTCTGGCGGCACTGCAATAAGGATAGGTCGAAGGGCTGTGGCGCGATATGTCGCCATAAGACTGGACAAATGCACCGCCGCATATTGCACATAGACATGGACGCTTTTTTCGCTTCCGTGGAAACGGCCTTGAATCCCTCGCTGCGGGGCAAGCCGCTAATCGTGGGTGGACGGGCGGAGGATGCGCGCAGTGTGGTATCCAGCGCCTCCTACGAAGCGCGGCGTTACGGCGTCCATGCGGCCATGCCCATAGCCCAGGCCAAAAAACTGTGTCCCAAGGGTATTTTTATTCCCTGCAGCCACGGAGTGTACGGGAAGGTCTCCCAGAGGATCCAGGCCATTCTGGAAAGCGTGACGCCCTATATTCAGATGGCCTCCATAGATGAGGCGAACCTGGATATTACCGGCTCCATTCATCTGTTCGGTGATGAGGCCACCCTGGCAGACCACATCAAAGACTGTATCAGGGACCAGGAGCATATCACTGCGACCATCGGCATTGCTTCGAACAAAATGACGGCGAAAATCGCCGCGAATAGCTGTAAACCGGACGGCTATCTCTCCGTGCCCACAGGTATGGAACGGGAGTTTCTGGCGCCTCTTCCTGTAGGCGTGTTACCCGGGGTCGGCCCCCATACCCGGGAGAGCCTCGAACAAATGGGCATCATGACAGTACGGCAATTGGCGGAAACCCCGGAGAATATTTTGAAACGGCTGGTGGGAGAGCAGGGGGCCCGTGGCTTACATGCATCAGCGCAGGGACTGGGGAGCGATACGGTGGAGCCGCCGCGTCTCCCAAAATCCATCAGCCGGGAAACCACCTTTTCCAAGGACCTGGCGGACTGGCATGAAATTGAGCCGGTGCTTTTTCGGCTGGCCGAACATTGCGCCTATACCATGCGAACGGAAGGGCTTGAAACCAGAAGAATTACTTTGAAAGTCCGTTACGGTGATTTCGAGACCAAAACCTTTGCCCATTCCCTTCCGGAACCGACCGCCCTGGACAGCATGATTCTGCAGGCCTTACGCGAGCTCCTGCCCAAGGGAAAAGCGCGGCGCGCCCGGGTGCGTCTTATCGGCGTCAACCTTTCCTCTCTGTCTTACAACCAGCATCAAATGGAACTTTTCAAGCGGGAACAGGAAGAGAAATGGGAACGCGCGATGCGCAGCGTGGATGCATTGCGGGACAAACTTGGGTTTGATTCCGTGGGCCTCGGCGGCGCCATGGACAGGCCCGACAAGAAACAGAAAACCGAAAAGACGCCAGAGTAATGCCATATCCTTTGCGCGAGGATGGCGGAACGCTTGCAGCACTCCTGAAAAATCACGGCGATGTGCGCTTGTTTTGTGTTACTGGCAGACTACATTGTACCATGAGGTTTCGCATATAGGCGCTTCATCGCATGGAGACGATAAACATGCTGAAGCGCGAAAATGACGGCTTGTTTCAATATCATATCTCCCGGAGTTGTTATGCCTGGCTTCGATCCAAACATACCGAATAGTTCCCTTCCGCCCGTCACATTGGCATCCCCGGTACAGTCCCTGCCCGGAGTTGGTGAAAAACGCGCAGCTCAGCTGGCCGTTCTGAACATTCGTACGGTCAAGGATCTGTTGCTACACCTTCCCAGGGAGTATCGGGATCGCAGTCGGATACAAGATATTTCACAGGCCAGGGAAGGTGATGAAGTGACCATCGAGGCCGAGGTGGTGCATGCCCGATCCATGCGGTTGCGCGGAGGAAAAACCACGGCCATGCTGGAAGTACGTGATGCCACGGGCAGCATGCGGGTAAGTCTGTTTGGCCGCGGTTTTCTGGCGAATTCGTCCTTGAAACGGGGCACACGTTGTCTGTTTACCGGCAAGGTGTCGGAGTACAAGGGGCTGACACTCAAGAACCCGGAGTATGAACCGGTGGTGGAAGAAGAAGGGAACGGAAACTTACACACAGGACGCATTGTTCCATTATACCCTTTAACTGAGGGCATAACGCAGCGGTTGTTGCGTCGCTGGGTCGACGGGGCCCTGGCGCTGGCGGCCTCAGATCTGCCTGAAACACTTCCGGAGGACCTGCGATTGCGGCACAGGCTGCCTTCGCCTGCCGCAGCCATCCGTGAAGTCCATTTTCCGTCCAGTATGGAACAAGTCGGACATTCACGGCGCCGGTTTATCTACGAGGAACTTTTGATTATGCAGTTGGCCATTCTACAGCGAAGACGGGAGATGCAAGAAGGTGTTCAGGGGATGCGGCATGACATTAATGGTCCGATCCTGGAGCGGTTCCGAAACGGTCTGCCCTTCCAACTGACACCTGGTCAGCGGCAGGCAGTGGAGGATATCCTGTGTGACATGGCGGCGTCTCGCCCCATGTTCCGGTTGCTCCAGGGAGATGTGGGATGTGGAAAAACCCTGGTAACGCTGCATGCCGTGGCGGCGGCTGCGGACAGCGGCAACCAGACAGCATTCATGGCTCCAACGGAGATATTGGCCGAACAACATTATGTCACGCTTCATGGGTTGCTGGAGCCGCTGGGTTTGCGAATGGCACTGCTGACAGGCACGACCCCCAGAGCGTTCCAGTTGCGCAAGGAAATCGCCTGTGGAGACATCCAGGTAGTGGTGGGCACCCACGCGCTTATCCAGAAAGAGACCCAATTCGCACGGCTTGGTTTGGTCATCATTGACGAGCAGCACCGCTTCGGGGTGCGGCAGCGGGAAGAACTTGGTCGTAAGGGGGTGTTTCCGGATGTGCTGCACACGACGGCGACGCCCATTCCGCGCACCCTGGCCATCACCCTATACGGCGGCATGGACATCAGCGTGATTCCCGACCTGCCGCCGGGCAGGCAACCGGTGAAGACCTCCCAGGTGCCGGACGCCAAGAAAGCGGATTTATACCGGTATCTTTGTGACCAGGCGGCTGCCGGATACCAAAGTTATGTTGTATGTCCCCTTGTAGAGGAATCGGAGCATTTTTCCCAGTTGACTCCCCTGATCGATCATTTTCTAACCCTGTCGCAGGGGCCGCTGGCGGGGCTTCGCTGTGAGTTGTTGCACGGGCGTCTCGATGCGCGGGAAAAAGAAGGCATCATGGCGCGGTTTAAAGCGCGTGAAATAGATGTGCTTTTCTCCACCACGGTCATCGAAGTCGGCGTGGACTCTCCGACAGCCACCACCATGGTGATCGAGGATGCCGGACGCTTTGGCCTGACCCAGCTGCACCAGTTGCGCGGTCGCGTCGGACGAGGGTCCGTGCAGTCCTATTGCTTTCTCTTGGGAGTCCCCACAACGCCTGAGGGAAAGCAGCGCATGGATCTGTTGCGTCAGCACGCGAACGGCTTCGATATTGCCGAGGCGGATTTGGAACTGCGCGGCCCCGGTGAGTATTGCGGTACGCGTCAGGCCGGTCTGCCCGATTTTCGCGCCGCCGACTTGCTTCGGGATGCGCGACTGCTGGATATGGCCCTCCGGGATGCCGCCGAACTGCTTGAGCGGGACCCGGACCTGACGCAAAGCGCGCATCAGGCGCTTGCCGGGGAAGTCAAAAAACTCGGGGGCATGTTCGAATAACCGGGGAAACATCTTGTTTCTTATTAAAGCCCGTGCCATTTCAGTACGATATTCGTTGTGGCGACACCGGTCGCCGCCAGGCTCCGGAACAATAGTCGGTTTCCGATTGTTAGAAGTCAAAAGACGTAAAACAGGAGGCGCCATGAAGTATAAAATGACATCCGGACACAGAAAATATTCGAAGAATATAACCGAGACCTATGAGCGCGCCCCCAGCCGGGCCATGTTGCGCGCGGTGGGCTTTTGTGATGCGGATTTTAAAAAGAGCCAGGTGGGCATTGCGTCCACCTGGAGCATGGTGACCCCGTGCAACATGCATATTGATCAACTGGCCCGCGAAGCGGAAAGCGGCGTAAACCGGGCGGGTGGCAAGGCCGTAATTTTTGGCGCCATCACGATTTCGGACGGTATTTCCATGGGCACGGAGGGCATGAAATATTCCCTGGTGTCCCGAGAGGTGATTGCGGACTCCATCGAAACCGTTACAGGCTGTGAGCAGTTTGACGGATTGATTGCCATAGGCGGCTGCGACAAGAACATGCCTGGGGCTTTGATGGCCATGGCACGCCTGAACCGACCGTCCGTATTCGTTTACGGCGGCACCATTTTGCCCGGCTGTGTGAACGGCTGTGAGACCGACATTGTCTCCGTATTCGAGGCGGTTGGCCGGCATGCGAAGGGTGAAATCAATGACCGGGAACTGTTGGCCATCGAGCGTCGGGCCATTCCTGGACCTGGCGCCTGCGGCGGCATGTACACGGCCAATACCATGGCATGTGCGATTGAGGCATTGGGCATGAGCCTGCCGAATAGTTCCGCCCAGGCTGCCGTGTCGGAGGCGAAAAGGGAGGACTGCCGTCGCGCGGGTGCGGCCGTGATGGCATGCATCGCGAAGAATCTGCGGCCTGGGGACATTATGACGCGCAAGTCGTTCGAAAACGCCATAACGGTAGTTACCGCTCTGGGCGGATCTACCAATGCGGTGCTTCACTTACTGGCTATGGCGCATGCGGCGGGGATAAAACTGAGTTTGGATGACTTTACGCGCATTGGAAAACGGACCCCCGTGCTGGCTGATCTGAAACCAAGCGGACGCCATGTGATGCAGTCGCTGGTGGAAATCGGCGGGGTGACACCCCTCATGAAAGAACTGTTACGCGCCGGCCTGCTTCACGGTGATTGCATTAGCGTGACCGGCAAGACCTTGGCATCCAACCTGCGGGGCGTGAAAGTGTATCCCAAGGGACAGACAGTGATACGTTCCTTGAAAGATCCCGTCAAGCGGGAAGGCCACCTGGCCATATTGTATGGCAACCTGGCCGAGAAAGGGGCCGTGGCGAAACTGTCCGGTCAGGAGGGCCTGTATTTCCGGGGCAAGGCGCGTGTTTTTAATGGTGAAGAAGAAGCCCTGAAACATATTCTGGATGGAACGGTGAAGGCCGGGGATGTCGTGGTCATCCGGTATGAAGGTCCGAAAGGCGGACCGGGCATGCGCGAGATGCTGGCGCCGACTTCTGCGGTCATCGGTCGCGGGCTGGGCAGGGAGGTGGCGTTGATTACCGATGGCCGATTTTCCGGCGGCAGTCATGGCTTTGTCGTGGGACATATCACGCCGGAGGCCCAGGAAGGCGGCCTGATTGCGTTGGTGGAAAATGGCGATATAATCACCGTTGATGCGACAAAGCACCGGTTGACCCTCGAGGTGCCGGACCGGGAATTGGCGCGCCGGCGTGCGGCATGGAGAGCCCCTCAAGCAAAATATACACGCGGTGTTCTGGCGAAATATGCCCGGCTTGTAAGCTCCGCTTCAGAAGGCGCCGTTACTGACAAGTAGCGCCGGGGAGTGCGGGCTACCGCACCGTTACTTCGTATACGTCTTCGCGGGTGTCTTTCAAACCCTTGACCAAAGGATTGCTGGACACACACATTACGTGGTAGACGCCGGGTGTATCGAAGACGCGCTGGATGGAAGATTGATGGCAGCATAAATCATTTTCTACATACCAGGAATAGTTTCCATAATTGGCGGGTCCTCGGAAAACGGTGGTGGCATTGACGGCTGACTCGAACTGGATAGCGGGTTTCTTTAACACCTGAGTCCGGCCTTTAGCGGATGCAAGCCGGGTGGAACCGTCCCATTCTTCGTAAACAACTTCTAAGGGGCCTGGAACGGTTAGCGGGTGTCTAAGCTTATATTGGCCTTGTCCCTCGAGAATGCACATGCCGTTGATTTTCCATACGCAATGTGACGCATTACTTCGGGGAAGGTCTATCTCGAGCATGTCACCGGTATAGTAGGTCGGCAACAGATTCAGCGAGATGTTTTCCCGCCTGATGCGTTGTGATACACCCAGTTGCTCGCGTATCACTTCTGTACCTACCCCAAGTGCGTCAGCCTTGGTTTCAATGATGGATTTGTGTTTGGATAAAGGAGTCTTGATGCTGATATGCACTGGACCGTACGTGGTATTGACGACCAGCAGATAACTCCCGACTTCCGCAGTCGCGCTCGGACCGATCAGGAGTCCCTCGGGCGCCTGGGTCACCGAAATCATGTGCGTGT
>JAEAMG010001039.1_pt1 | contig 24193 bp, 26 predicted proteins | sample 8958741 | NCBI WGS metagenome assembly JAEAMG01 (sample SAMN16933256, study PRJNA681125) | bioreactor sludge metagenome | isolation source: anaerobic bioreactor treating anionic surfactant - SDBS | place: India: Bengaluru | collected 2019-02-28 | reverse complement strand
TCAGAAGGCGCCGAGTTGACACGGTTTGATCTTGATTCCCAGCTTCTCGCAAGCGGCGGAGACTTCCGCGCGCGGCATCTCACGCAACAAGGCGATGTCCCAGACTGCGGCACAGGAGATGGGGCCTTGGGGACTTCCGGTCAGGCGGCTTCGGATGACGCTCTCAAGCTCCGGCGACACCTCCTGCGCCGGTTTGACAAGCTTCTCTGCCCGGGTATGGCCGAACAGACCGAGCTGGCAACCACCGATCCTGATTTCCAGCAGGTCAGCGTTGCGGCCGATTTCCGCCATGATCACTCCAAGTTCAGCAGCGAGCTTCTCCGCGTTACGACAGAGGAGATGCCCTGAGCCGGCCCTGGACTGGATGGCGGCGGCAATTCGTTCGTCCCGAGTGGTATTTTTGTGTTTGGCCGAGTAATGCCCCTTATCCTGATGCGCCATTTTTTGACCCCTTGCTGAGTTAAGTCATAAAAACTGTTTAATGGTGCGGATGCGGACGAGGCTTCACTTTCAATGCAGATTCTCCGCTTTCCATCCGACTTTACGATTTCTTTCCAGGCTATGCGATATTCAACCCATCCGTCCAAAACAGCCCTACCGGTAGGAGGATTTTGTTTTTATATACCACAATCTATGCCTTATGACCAGCAAGACAACCGAACGTGTCAAGACAACAGACCGTTCATGTGAAAATCCACTTCCTGAAGATCAACAACCGGGATCAACTTGGGCCTCGTTACGGACGGGACCTCCTCCAGTCTGAGTTCAAGCATTTTACGTTGACTCGCCTATCACTCCCTCCTATACTGATCCCGTCCAAGTGCCGAAATCACAGAAGTGGATCAGGCCAATCGATCCACTCTCATAACCAGGGGTATCCCAGGTGTCTGACATGAAGATGAAAAAGAGTCACATTGCATGGATTTTGCTGCTGATGGGGTGTGCCGGCATCCCAAATAATGTGCAACCGGTCAGTCATTTCAAATTGGACCAGTATCTGGGACGGTGGCACGAAATCGCCAGGCTGGATCATTCATTCGAGAGGGGGTTGAGCCGGGTCACGGCCGATTACACGATGAGGGATGACGGCGGTGTCAGGGTAGTGAACCGCGGTTATTCAGCATCGGATAATTCGTGGAAGGAAGCCGAAGGGAAGGCCTATTTTGTTCGGAGCCCGGACCTGGGGTACCTGAAGGTATCTTTCTTCGGACCCTTCTACGGTTCCTATGTCATTTTTGATCTCGATCATGAACATTATCTTCATGCACTCGTTTGCGGACCCGACAAATCTTATCTGTGGATTTTGGCCAGGGAACCGGTGATCGGCAGCGATTTAAAAGATCGTCTCGTCAAAAAAGCGGCCTTTTTCGGTTTTGATACCGATCAACTGATCTTTGTGGATCATTCGCCGAAACCGTGACCCTATCCTGGTCGCCTTAAGGACACGGGGAGGGTTAGTCGAGAAGATCGAGAAGTTCTCCGGGGTTGGTAACGACAAAATCTGCCCCGGCCTGTAGGAGTTCCCGCCGCAGGTTTTCAGGTTCCGTTGCCCCCAGGATTACCCCCACGCCCCGATAGCCGTTCTGGGAGGCCCGGGCAGCCTGCATGTCGTCGGGCATATCGCCGAGATAATAGCATTCACCGAAACTGCATCCGATCATTTTTGGGATTTGGTCGAGCATATAAGGGTTGGGTTTTTTTAAGGAGACCCGTTCGCCGCGCTCGAGAAATATTTTTTCCTCTTCGCGAGTGGAATCGTCCAATGTAATCACTGCGTCAAAATATTGACGCAAACCAAAGCGGTCCAATGGAAATTCCGCCTCTGATCCCGGACGGCCCGTGGCGATGGCGAGGATCTGATCACGGGCGAGAACTTGCAGCAAAGCCGCATCCAACAGCGATTTTTCTCTATGAATAAGACCCTCCTCATGGAAGAACATGGGCTCTTCGCGGTAATGAACCGGGAAGAGGGAACGCCCCAGATAGATCTCCTGAAAGATCCGCAGGGCGGTCAGATCCCAATCGTTGTTCAGGCCGCCGGTTTGTTTGAGTTTCGCAAGTTCGGTCAGGGAAAAGAGAGGATCGGGCAGTTTTTCAGCGCCCTTTGCTCCCGAGAAAAAAAGCCTGACCGTCTTTCGGACCGCCTCCCGGTAGGAGCCTGAGACGTCGATCAGAACCCCGTCCATATCAAAAACGATCAGTTTCGGCTTTTTCATCGAATGAGTGCAATCCCGTGAAAGCGATTCTCGAAAGGGCACCACGCCCTCTCGGAATGAAATGAACATTCATCGCTTTTCTATTCCATCAGGCATGCGCTGTCAAACGGAATCGCCCGCAGGGTTTTAAATGACACTTTTCATTTGCTAATTCCTCAAACAGGTTGTATTTATCGACCCTATTTCATTGAGCTGGGCGGATCATCGCATTGAAACTTCCTCGTCTGCAAAAGGGTCGGCGCAATCCGGGGTCATCCCCTCTGAGGATCGGTCTCCTCACATACCGCGGAAATCCCACCTGCGGCGGGCAAGGGGTTTATGTGAAATATCTGAGCCGGGCGTTGAGGGAAATAGGCCACGAAGTCGACGTCCTTTCCGGACCCCCTTATCCGGAACTGGATCAGGGGATCGTCCTGCACAGAATTCCCGGCCTCGATCTTTACAATCCCGATCACCTCTTCAAGATCCAGGATATCAAGGATCTTGCCTCTCCGCTTAACCAGTTTGAGTTCATCAGCATGTGCTGCGGAGGGTTCCCGGAACCATTTACGTTCGGATTTCGGGCACACCGTTTTTTGCGTATGCGACGTAACGGCTATGACGTGATTCACGACAATCAAAGCCTTTCCTACGGGCTGCTTAAAATCGCAGATAGCGGTTATCCGACCGTGGCAACCATCCATCACCCGATCACCGTAGACCGCGACATGGAGCTCGTGTCTGCGGGAAACTGGCTGCGCCGTCTGAAGATCCGACGCTGGTACAGTTTTCTGGCGATGCAAAAACGTGTGGCCCGCAGGCTCGCGAAGATCATCACCGTTTCTGAATGTTCAAAACGAGACATCAGCCGGGAGTTCCGTCTGCCGGGTGATCGCTTCTCGGTCGTTCCGAATGGTATCAATGCCGACTTCTTCTATCCTCTGACGGGGATCCCGAGGTCGGAAGACATGATTCTGGTTACGAACAGCGCCGATACCCCCCTCAAGGGGCTGCGCTACCTGCTGGAAGCGGTCGCGGAGATCCGAAGGGTCCGCCCGGTCCGCCTGGTCGTGATCGGGAAACCGAAGGAGAAGGGGGCCATTGAGCGTTTGGTGAAGGAACTTTCTCTCGGGGACATCGTGCGGTTCACGGGCCGGATAGCCGATCGGGAGTTTGCCCGCTATTATGCGGAGGCGACGATGGCCGTCATTCCCTCCCTTTACGAGGGATTCGGGATGCCCGCGGGAGAGGCAATGGCCTGTGGGGTGCCGGTGATCAGTACGACGGGCGGCGCCCTGCCCGAAGTGGTAGGGGATGCGGGAATTCTTGTCCCTCCGGGAGATGTCCCGGCCTTGCGGCAGGCCGTTCTTGCGCTTCTGGCAGATCCCGAAAAGAGGCGTCATCTTGCGGCAGCAGGCATCGCAAGGGTCAGGAATTCCCTCACCTGGCGTCATGCCGCGCAGAAGACGGTCGAGGCGTACCGAGAGGTGATCGATGCTTACGGTCGATTTTAATCAGCTTGCGCTTCGTTCCGGAATGCGTGTATTGGACGCCGGGTGCGGTGCGGGAAGGCACCTCTGCGAATCCTTCCGGACGCCGGGTGTCGATGTGACCGGTGTCGACCTCAAATGGGACGATCTGTGCAGGGCACGCGGCTTTCTGGCGCTGATGGCTCGGGAACAGCCCGGTCGTTGGTCTGTTGCACAAGCGGACCTGACGAAACTTCCGTTTGCCGACGGTTATTTTGACATCGTCATCTGTTCCGAAGTGTTGGAGCACATCGAAGACAACCGAACCGCCGTTATGGAGCTCGTTCGGGTTCTCAGATCCGGCGGAGATCTGGTCGTCACGGTTCCCCGTTACCTCCCCGAACGGATATGCTGGGCAATATCCAGAGCGTATCACGAGGAGCCCGGAGGCCACATCCGCATTTACCGCAAGACGGAAATGCTGCGGCTTCTCGAATCGTCGGGTGTTCGATGCCGAAGGATACACTACCGGCACGCCCTCCACTCGCCCTACTGGTGGCTCAAGTGTCTTGTCGGACACAAAAACGATAATTTCTGGCTGGTTAAAGCCTACCGGGTATTTCTCGAGTGGGACATTATGCGTCATCCGCTGCTGACAACCTGGCTGGACCGGATTCTGAATCCGCTGATCGGAAAAAGCATGATCTTCTATCTGAAAAAAGGATGCTGCTGATGGATTTTCCCGTTTCGAAATGCCTTGACCAACCCGAAGTCAATGTGGAGGCCGTCTCCGAATTTATTCTCCGAGTGCAGAAGCCCAACGGAGAGATCCCCTGGTCGGCCGGTGGGAAAACCGATCCCTGGGACCATGTGGAGAGCGCGATGGGGCTAAGTGTCGCCGGACGTATCCGAGAAGCGGAACGGGCGTATCTCTGGCTCAAAACCGCACAGCTTCCGGACGGAAGCTGGTGGTCGGCGACACGGAACGGCATCCCCGAAGACCGGACGAAAGACAGCAATCTGGCCTCCTACGTTGCCGTCGGGATCTACCACCATTTCCTGATTACGGAGGACCGCTCTTTCCTCCGCAGGATGTGGCCGACCATCGAGGCTGGGCTCGATTACGCCGTCGGACTGCAGGCCGACACCGGTGAGGTTTACTGGGCAAAAAACGGCAACGGGATTGTCGATCGAATGGCGCTTCTGACCGGGTCGAGTTCGGTGTTCATGAGCCTCAAATGCGCCCTGGCGATAGCCGCGCTGATCGGGAAAAGGCGCTCTGACTGGGAAGATGCGGCCCGGAAACTGGGAGATGCGATCCGTGAGCGTCCCGGCCTGTTCAACATGATGAAGGCCCGCTATTCGATGGATTGGTACTATCCGGTCCTCTGCGGCGCCGTGACCGGATCGGACGCCCTTAAAAGAATCGACCGGTCCTGGGATAAATTCGTTGTCCCGGAATGGGGGGTCCGCTGCGTCTGCGATCAGCCCTGGGTCACGATCGCGGAAGCGTCCGAGCTGGTCTTGACTTTGACGGCCATCGGGGAAGACGAACGGGCGGAGTTCCTCTTCCGTTGGATTTGTGACAAGCGATACGATGACGGAGCGTATTGGACGGGGGTCACGTTTCCGGAAGGGGTCATCTGGCCCGAAGAGCGCACTTCGTGGACGGCCGCGGCTGTGCTTCTGGCTTATGATGCGCTGCACGAAATCACACCGGGGGCCGTCCTTTTCAACCACCGGTACTGGCAGGAAAAGGGTATTCCGCCTGTCGGAAGCCATCGACGACCGGTGTGTAGAACATTTCCCGTCCAACCCCCCCGCAGGGTACCCCGTTCTTTCTATCGGGCCGAGCGAGGCTGATTTCAATGAGGAAAGACCACCGGCCCTACATCCTCAAACGGCTCGATCAACATTTGCAGCGGTGGTATGCCGATTACTTTCTCCGCCCTCAGTTTGAATGTCTCGGCGAGGGCTGCACGTTCATGAAACCTTGGCATGTCGAGATCTTCGGCGGGCCCGTCTCACTGGGCGAGCACACCACCGTCATTGCGACCCCGGATCGAAAGATCCGTCTCACGGTCTGGCCCTCCTGGAACGAGGAGGGGAGGATCGTGATCGGAAACTATTGTCTGATTTGTCCGGGTGTCAGAATCAGCGCATCAACCAGGATCGAAATCGGCGACGGCTGCATGCTGGCTCACGGGTCCTTCATCACCGATTCGGACTGGCATGGCGTCTATGACCGGAGCCTGCCGGTCGGAAAGGCATCCTCCGTCCGGATTGACAACAATGTGTGGATCGGCGACAGCGCAATCGTCTGCAAGGGAGTCAAGATCGGCGAAAACAGCATTATCGGCGCCGGTTCTGTGGTGGTCCGGGAAATCCCCGCAAATGCCGTTGCGGCCGGTAACCCGGCGACTGTCGTCAAATACCTCGAAAAGGGTCGGCCGATAAAAACACGCGCCGACTGGATGGCCGATCCCGGAGCCCTCGCTTCCCAATTTTCTGAAATCGATCGGCATTTCATGAAGGGCAACACCTGGATGGGATGGATTCGTTCGCTCATCCTGCCACGAAAGGGGGACTGAGTCGCCATGCCGTTTCGGGTCGCTGTGGTTGCGCCCCCGTACCCGCTTGCGGAGGCCCCTGCACCGCCGCTGGGCGTGACGTATGTTGCAGCCGCCTTTGAGGCGGCAGGCGCCGATGTGCGGATTTTCGATTATATCGTTTCCCGTTACACACCGGAAAAACTCCGGGCACAGATCGATGAGTTTCGTCCCGATGTCCTCGGGGCCACTTCGGTGACGCTCAACTTTCCAGGTGCAGCGCAGATCGTCTGTGACGCCAAAAAGCACCGAAATTCCCTGATCACGCTCATGGGGGGACCTCATGTCACCTTTTCCGCGGAGCGTACCTTGGCGGAGTATCCCGGGATTGACCTGATCGTGGCCGGGGAAGGGGAGGCCACCATTGCGGAACTGATGGCCGCCGGATTTGACAGGAATCAATGGGAAAACATCCCGGGGCTATTCTTCCGCCGGGGGAAACAGATCATCAACAGCGGTCCCCGTTCCCTGATCGAGGATCTCGATAACCTGCCTTTGCCCGCCCGCCATCTTTTGCCGCTTTCACGCTACCAGGCCCTCGGCTACCCGATCAGCATCATCACCTCCCGAGGCTGCCCCTATTCCTGCATATTTTGTCTTGGAAGGCGGATGGTCGGAAACCGCGTCCGCCTGCGAAACGCTCACCGGGTGGTGGACGAGATCGAGGAAATCCTCGCATACGGGATCGACCGGATCAACATCGCGGACGACCTGTTCGTTTCGAGCAGCGGGAAGGTGAAGGAGGTCTGCGAAGAGATCCTTTGCCGTGGTCTGCGATTTACCTGGAGCGCCTTTGCCCGCGTCAATACGGTCGATCTGGAAACGCTCCGGCTGATGAAGGAGGCCGGTTGCGACAGTGTCAGTTTCGGTGTCGAAAGCGGAAATCGTGAAATGCTCAAGAGAATCCGCAAGGGGATTACACCCGAACAGGTCCGTCATGCGGTTGGTCTCTGCCGGGAAGCGGGGATTATCGCGCATACCTCGTTTATCGTCGGACTTCCCGGAGAAACGCAGGAGACGCTCCGGGAAACGCAAGAGTTTGCCGCCGGCCTCGGTTCGCTTTACGGATACCATTTTCTGGCGCCGTTTCCGGGAACAACGGTGCGTGAAGAGGTTCAAAAGTACGATCTGGAGATCCTGACCGACGACTGGACACGCTACGATGCCAACAGCGCTATTGTGCGAACCTCGGCCCTTTCACCGGAGGAGATGAATCGTTTCGTGGGAGACTTCGAGTCGAAGATTGCCGAAGCGTGGGAGGAGATGGTGAGGGGATACCGTGAGGGCACCAACCCGCCGGAGATCGATTTGCAGGTTGAGGGCCATTTTCGGATGGAGCTGTCATGGATCAGCAGATAGCCTCCCGGAAGCAGATGGCGTACCCAAGCGCTGTAATCCGTAAAGGCTGCCGGAAACGTGTGGCCGCCGTCGATAAAGATCAGGCTGAGCGGTATAGACCAGAAACGGGCAACCGTCTCCGAGCGGGCAACGATCGGGATGACCGTATCCTCCAGTCCGACTTCACGAATCGCCCTGCGAAAATGGAGAAACGTGTCGATCCGACCCGTCTCCGGGTCCAAGAGGTCCGGGTCGTAATATTCCTGGCCCGGCTGCTGCTCTTCTGATCCCGTGTGATGGTCAATCGAAAAAAGCACCGAACCGCCCTCACGGCAACCGAGACCGAGATAGGCTGCGGAAAGTCCGCAATATCCACCGATTTCCAGGCAGGGAGCGAAACGGGACACTTCTCCGGCCAATTCATACAATCGGGTGCTTTCCTCAACCGCCATGAATCCTTTGAAACGGACCTCCTTCAGTTGTTCGATATCCATCTTCTCCATCTTCCTCCCTTTATCGTCTTTTGGTGAGTGTTGAGGGGCATACGAAGCCGGTCTGCGGATGACAATGGTTGCTTCCTTACAGGCCATAGCAGAGGATCCGGCTCTGGTTCTGGTCATGATGTCGGGGAAAAGTCAACGCGGAAGCGACTCGATCTCCTTTTGGATCTCGATCCTTTTCGGGTGCTCCGGTGGAAAGCTTTTTTCCGCGGCTTTGAGATGAAAAAGAGCGCTTTCCCTTTTCTCCGTTTTTTTGAAATAAAGCCCGAAATAGTAATGGGAATTCCCCGTCTGGCCCATCATTCCGTAAACCGTAGCCAAGCTGTAGTAGATCTCCGGATCATCGGGTCGGATCGCTTCCATTTGCCGGTAAAGCTTGAGGGCTTCATCCGTCTTCCCCAGAGATACCAGTGCCCTTCCGAGATAAAGGTTTGCCTGCAGATCATTCGGACGAAGAATGGCGGCACGCCGGAGATGGTGGATGGCTGCATCGAATTGTCCCAGTTTAAATTGGGCAATCCCCATGTCGCGCAGGATATCCTGATCATCCGGTGCAAACTGTAAAGCCTTTTGAAAGTGTTCGAGCGCCTCCCGGATCATCCCGAGTTTGTCTTCGGTGAAGGCCAGGCCATAGAGAATGTCCGGATCATTCGGACGTTCTCGCAGCTCCTTTTGAAAGTGGGAGAGATTGGTATTCGGAAGTTTTGTTTCGAGGAGCAGCTGGACCTGTATGCGCCGCAAATTTCCGATCTCCTGTCCGGGCTTATCAACCGATGCTTCAGTCTGCAGCAATCCGTCAATATAATGACTTCTTTCTTCCGTTCCGGGATGGGTCAGAAAGTAGGAGGGGACGGTGTTGGAGTAATATTCGTAACGCCTCATGATTTTCAGAAAATCAAGCATGGCTTTTCCGTTGTAGCCGGATGCGATGAGATAGGAGAAACCCGCCCGGTCTGCCGCCTCTTCCTGTTCCCTGCTGTATTTCAATGACAGGGTCGTCGCCGCGGCCATTGAAAATGTGGCCACCGCTGCGGTCGCCTCACCGCCGCCCCCTAAAAATGCGCCCGCAAGGATGGCAGCCAGCGTTGAAATTCCGAGTTTTGTGGAACGTTCGATGTTCTGTGCAATGTGACGGCCGTTCACATGCGCTATTTCATGGGCAAGGACGCCTGCCAGTTCCGCCTCGCTTTCCACGAGATTGATCAGGCCCTGATTGACGTAGACAAATCCACCAGGGGTGGCAAAGGCGTTGATCGCCGAACTACGGACGATGGAAAACCGGAAATCGAAGAGAACGTTTTCACTGTGGGAGAGAATTCGCTCGCCGAGGAGAGTCAGATAACCGTTGGCACTTTCATTTTGAAGCAGCAGATTCGCCTTCTGGAGTTTATCGTAAAACTCTTTCCCCAACTTCTTTTCGTCCTCGATCGTGAAAGCCGGACTGGCCGTTGCCGGCTGCAACAGGCTCAAGAATAATGATCCCATCAAAAACCAAATGCGAATAGACTTTCGCAATCTGCCTGTCTTCAACAACGTAAAAAACACAACGCCCTCCGGATCCCATTTAAGCAGCGTCTTTCAATGGATGCATATTAACTTGTATCGATCGCACGATCAACACATTCCTATTCCACATTCCTATTCCAAATGAATCCCCATTTCATGCTTACGGTCCGGCGAATCGTACGCGATCCGTGTGAACCGTCCACCCCGGTGTGCCGCTGCTTGTTCGGCTTCGATGTGTGTGATATACACCGTCCCAAAAGGGACGGCATATTGGAGAAGCAGAAGACAGACGCAGGAGAAATCATCACGGAAGGTCCGGCATCGACCGAGGAAGGTTTTCGACGCGCCTTCGTCTATGCCGGTCCGGCAATTGCCTATGCAGCATTGATTTATTTTCTTTCCTCCCTTTCCGGCTTCCCGGAGGAGATTCCGTCATTTACGGGCTTTGATAAAATTGTCCATTTCTTCGAGTACTATATCTTTGGCTGTCTCTTGTACCGATGGTTTTCTTCCATGAGCCGGCATTCCAACCGGCGCAAGGCTTTTTGGATGACCATCGCCATCGGCACGCTGTATGCCCTGACCGACGAGTGGCATCAGTCTTTTGTCCCGGAACGGCATGCCTCGCTTTGGGATGCTGCCGTTGATGCGGCGGGGATCGGAACAGGTGCGACAACCTACGATGCGCTGGTACGAAGCCTCTTTCCGAAGAGAGTGTGCGGCTTGAAGGGGAGGCCTCCTTGAAAAGACGTCTGGTCATCACGATCGATGGTCCGGCGGGTGCCGGAAAGAGCACCATCAGCAAGCTGCTTGCGTCACGACTATCCTATATCTGTTTGGAGACGGGCGCACTGTACCGGGCCGAGGCGTACCGTTTGAAATCGGCGGGATGGAACGGGGATCCCGAAAGAGTCGGACTGTCGGAAGGCGACTTAAAGATCGTCCTGGAACGGGAAAAGGGGGGTACACGGGTCATTTTGGACGGTCGGGATATTACAGAGATCATCCGCAGTGAGGAGATCGGGCTGATGGCCTCAACCATATCCGCCATCCCGAAGATTCGTGAAACACTTCTTCCTTTGCAACGGAAGCTGGCTGCGGAAGGAGGCGTCGTCGCGGAAGGGCGGGACATGGGAAGCGTCGTTTTTCCGGATGCCGATGTCAAATTCTATCTGGACGCGTCGGTTGAAGAGAGGGTGAACCGGCGATACCTGGAGATGAGGAGCAAGGGTGTAGGCATCCATAGGGAGGATGTCGAAAACGATATGCGGATTCGCGACAGGCAGGACAGCGGACGCTCCATATCTCCGCTTGTCGTTCCGGCCGATGCCGTTGTGGTGGATTCCTCCAATCAATCGATCACGGAGGTGGTTGACTTTATGATGTCCGTCATCGAACGCAACTTTCCTTACCGGACGCGTTTTTGAAAAAAGACTCTGACACATTGTTCTTGACTTGAATTCACTTGATATTTAAAAATCAGTGTGTTAGTGAACCATCTCATGCCATATCATCACAAAAAAATCAGGGGGGTTCAATTGAATGGGTAACGATGATCACGTAATCTCAAATCAGGATGCAGGCGATAAAATCGGCGAAGAGGAGGCGGCAGGAGGATCCGGTACTTCTTCGCAGGAAAAGGATGAAAATATCGGCTTCAAGGAACTGTACGAACAAAGCCTGCAGTCCGTACAGATGGGCGGTGTATTGAACGGCAAAGTGGTGCAGATCAACCCGGACTCCGTCATGGTGGACGTCGGTTGGAAGACGGAGGGATACATCCCTGCCAAGGAATTGCGAGACGAGAAAGGGAATATCACGATCAATATCGGAGATGAGATCGAGGTTCTCGTGGATCGAAGGGACCAGGATGGAAACCTCGTCCTCTCGCGAGACAAAGCCGCCAAAATCAAGATTTGGGATGATGTGAAACTGGCCTGTGAGCAGAATACCCCCGTCAAGGGAACGGTTGTCGAGAGAGTAAAAGGCGGGCTCTCCGTCGACATCGGGATTCCTGCCTTTCTTCCCGGTTCGCAGGTGGATATCCGCCCGGTGAGAGACCTGGATCGTTTTGTCGGTCAATCTTTCCTCTTCAACGTTCTGAAGTACGACAGAAAGCGAAACAATGTCGTCCTGTCACGGAGGACCATCCTTGAGAAGGAGAGGGAGGCAGAAAAACGCGAGACGCTGCTGAACATCGAGGAAGGCAAGATTGTCGAGGGCGTCATCAAGAACATCACGGATTACGGTCTATTCATCGATCTGGGCGGCATTGACGGGCTTCTTCACGTAACGGATATATCCTGGGGAAGGATCACGAGGCCGTCCGATCATTTCTCGAAGGGAGAAAAGATCAGGGTGAAGGTCCTTTCGTTTGACCGGGACAAGGAGCGGGTGGCCTTGGGCCTCAAGCAACTGGCTTCCAACCCCTGGGAAACGATCAAGGACAAATATCCCCTCCATGCCATTGTGGAAGGTCGCGTTGTCAATCTGACGGACTACGGCGTATTTGTTGAACTGGAAACGGGTGTGGAAGGCCTGATTCATGTGTCTGAGATGTTCTGGACCAGAGAAATCAAACATCCATCCAAGGTGTTGTCGGTCGGTCAGCGCCTCCAGGTTATGATTCTGGACATCAATACCGAAACGAAGCGCATTTCACTTGGGCTGAAACAAACCACGCCCAACCCCTGGGAGACGCTCAAGACGAAATATCCGGAGGGAAGCATTATCAAGGGAGTCATTCGAAACATCACCAACTTCGGAATATTTGTCGGCGTGGAGGAGGGAATCGACGGTCTCATCCATATGTCGGACATTTCCTGGAAACAGCGGGTCAAACATCCCTCCGAGATGTTCAAGAAGGGTCAGGAAGTCGAGGTCATGGTCCTGAACATCGATGTCGAGCATGAGAAATTTTCGTTGGGGCTCAAACAGCTCGAAAAGAACCCCTGGGAGGAACTCAGCGTTCGATATCCGTCCGGATCGGTCGTTTCGGGAAAGGTCACCAATATCACGGATTTCGGCATATTCGTTGAAATCGAGGAAGGCATTGAGGGTCTGGTCCACATCTCCGAACTGAGTTCGCGGAGGGTGAAATCCTCTTCAGAATTGTTTGCGCTGAACGATACGGTGACCGCTGTCGTCAAAAATGTGGACCCGAAGAGCCGGAAGATCCGCCTGAGCATCAAGGATTACGAAGCGAGCTCGGAAGGAAACACCGCCAATCAGTATATCAACAACCGGGAAAACATCGGGTCCAGCCTGAGCAAGGCGCTGGCCGATGTCAAGATTGTGAAAACCGACGAATCATAGAGATCTCGGGAGCGATCCGAAAAAATGAGAAGGCATCCGGTGATCCTGGGCATGGGGCTTCTGGTTTTGATCGGGATCATCTTCTTTGTGGTGGTTTATGGATTGGGTTTTTTTCGGGGATCCGATTCTTTCGGCCTCACGGCAAAGGTCGGCGTGATTCCGATTGAAGGAGTCATCAGCGATGCCAAGGAGATCATTGATCAAATTAAAGAATTCGATGAAAACGACAAAATCCGTGCGGTCGTGCTGAGGCTCGACACACCGGGCGGAAGCGTTGCCCCGTCTCAGGAAATTTATCAGGCAGTCCTCGAGCTTCGCAAAAAAAAGAAGGTGGTCGCTTCGATGGGTTCCGTTGCGGCATCCGGCGGTTACCTGATCGCCGTGGCTGCGGATCAAATTCTTGCAAATTCCGGGACGATCACGGGCAGCATCTCCGCCGTCATGCATTACGCCAATGTGGAAGAACTGCTCAAAAAAATCGGACTTCGTTCGTCGGTCATCAAGAGCGGAAAATTTAAGGACATGGGTTCCCCCACACGTGAAATGACGAACGAGGAACGCGCAATGATCCAGGCAATCGTCGACGACATCAACGATCAATTCGTCAAAGCCATTTCGGCAAACCGAAACATTCCGCCGGCCAAGATCCTACCGCTGGCCGACGGAAGGGTTTTTACGGGGAGGCAGGCCAAGGAATTGGGCTTGATCGATGGACTGGGGAGTCTCCAAGACGCGGTTCTTCTCGCTGCGCGCTTGTCCGGTATTGACGAAAAACCCGAAATCGTTTTCGCCCCAAAAAAGCAAAAAGGCATCTTGCGATATCTGATACGAAGCATGGCAGCCATTGTGGCAGAGGAAATCTTCAGGGAGAGTGCAGGAACAAGGGGTGCGCAGTACCTCTTGCAATAGCCGTATCCGGTTGTTCGGATCGTCATCTCCCCGCAAGGAAACGGCTTTTAGCTCACAGAGTGATCCATGAACTATCGAACCATCCTGGTTGAAAAGAAACCCGGCTATGCCCTGGTTACGCTTCATCGTCCCGGCGAAATGAACGCGATTTCCCGTGAAATGCGGTCCGAGTTGGAGAATTGTTTCACCTCACTCGAAGAGGATCCGGAAGTTCGTGCCATTATCCTTACCGGAGGGAACTATCTCTTTTCAGCCGGGATGGATCTGAAGGAGATGGCCTCCATCCCCGACTCAGAAATTCGAGATTACTTTTCTTCCATGAGTCGGTATCTGAAGAAAATCTATGGATGTAAAAAGCCGGTCATTGCGGTGGTAGGCGGAATTGCGCTTGGCGGCGGGTTCAATCTGGCCACGGTTTGCGATATGATCATTGCGTCGGAAAGCGCGATCTTCGGTCACCCCGAACTGAAATTTGGACTCAATCCCCTTTTCGATCCGCTGCGACAGATTGTCGGAAGAAGCAAGGCGAAGGAGCTCACGATGCTGGGGGAACCGATTGGCGCCCAAGAGGCGTTTCGGATCGGCCTGGTGAACAAGATCGCTCCGCCGGAGAAGCTGATGACAGAGGCCGAATCCATAGCGCAGGAATTGGCCAGACGTTCTCCGGAAGCAATTCAGGCGGTCAAGAGGATGTCCGAAACCACCCCGCAACTGGACAAACAGTCGGCGATCGACCTGGAAATTAACATGGAGGCATCTCTTTTTTCCAGGGCGGAAAGGAAGAAGCATATGGGAGAGTTTCTCGAGGAGTTGAAAAGCCGTAAAAAACAAAAGTAGACATATCGTTTGACCGTCCGAAAATCGATTGAGCCCCGAATTTCAGCCCATATCCATGTCGCTTCCCGGAGACGCAAAGTCGCGAAGCTGATCCCTCCTTTTTTTATGTTGCAGTTTTTTCAAGGCCTTGGCTTCAATCTGCCTGATTCGTTCCCGGGTGACGCCCATCATTTCTCCAACCTCTTCCAGTGTAAAAGGGCCGAAGTTGCAGGCAACCCATGTGCAATTGTAAAAGGCTTCATTTTTCAAGCGCCACTCACAAGAGGTATCCTGGCAGACTTCGGTGATCGGACAGCCATTTTTGCGGCATTTATAATTGGGATTCAAGGCAATCTCTCCTTTGGTGGGATCTTGTTCGGTAAGATAGGGATGGATTTCAGATTTGTCAATCATGAAGCATCCAATAAAATCCATGAACGATCGGGACGGAATGGAGCCGACCCTGTCACATCAAGGTTGCTAATAGCCGACCGCCTGGCCGTCCTTTCTCGGATCGGACCCGGCGCAGTACCCTTCGTTCATCCGATACAGGATCTGTCCGCCGCCGAAAACAGGAAGTTCTGCCGTTTCCTTCAGAAGATGGCCTCTCCGGATGAGTGATTGCCGGATGTCCGGTCCGAATCCATTCTCCAGTGAAAGGTATGAATGTTCATCAAGATACCAGCGCGGCGCATCGAGAGCTGTTTGTGGGTTCTGCCTGCCTGCAAAGATCCGGACCATCATTTGAATGTGTCCCTGAGCCTGCATATGCGCACCCATCACGCCGAAGGACATCAGAGCGCAGCCATCCTTCATTACAAACCCAGGAATGATGGTATGAAACGGCCGTTTTTTGCCGGCGACCCGGTTCGGATGATCCCTTTCCAACGCAAAACCCATGCCTCGATTCTGGAGAGAGATTCCGGTTCCGGGAATGACGATTCCAGATCCGAAACCCATGTAATTGGACTGGATGTATGAAACCATCCTTCCCTTTTCGTCGGCAGCGGTCAGATACACCGTACCGCCGTCATGGGGGATCGTTGCAGAGGGATAGGATGCCTTTTCCCGGCAGATCGATTCCGCCTCCTTTCGCAGGAAATCATCCTTCAAAAATTCCGATGGTTCCACCGTCATCCAGAGCGGATCGGCGATTTGCCGTTGGGACACGACGAATGCCCGTTTCATTGCCTCAACCTGCAGATGGATGCTGTCCGTTGAGTCGACCGGAACCTCTTCGATGGAGAGATGTTTTAGGATTCCCAGTGCGATGAGAACGGCCAAGCCTTGACCGTTTGGCGGAAGTTCATACAGGTCAACGCCATTCCAGTGGACAGAGAGCGGATTGACCCATTCCGTCCGGTGTTCGGCCAAATCCTTTTCGGTCATGCAACCGCCGGTTATCCGAGAAAAGGAAGCGAGTCTTTCTGCAAGTGCCCCACGGTAGAGGGATTCCCCATGTGTCTCCGCAAGGATTTTCAAGGTGTCTGAAAAACAGGGGGGATGAAACCATTCGCCAGGACTTGGAGCCTGACCGTCAGGAAGAAAGGTTTTTGAAAAATCGGGATAATCACGATAGGTTTTCTGTGCCTGCTTCCATCTTTCTGATGTTACCGGGCCGACCATGAACCCCCGGGCCGCATATTCCATGGCCGGTTCGAAGAGATCCCGGAAGGGGAGTGAGCCGAACTTCCGCGACAGCGTTGACCACAGGTCAACAGCCCCGGGAACAGTCACCGTATCCCAACCCAGTTGCGGCATCCTCTTGCAGCGTGCAAAGCGATCCGGAGTCCAGGCTTCCGGGGAGCGACCCGAACCGTTCAAACCATACAGCTTATTTCCGTCCCAGACGATGGCAAAGGCGTCGCTCCCGATTCCGTTGCTTGTGGGTTCGACAACCGTCAATGCAATCGCCGAGGCCAAAGCCGCGTCCACCGCATTCCCCCCACGGAGCATCATCCTGAGCCCGGCCTGCGCTGCCAACGGATTAGATGTGGCAACCGCATTACGGGCAAATACGGGCATCCTCCGGGAAGGGTATGGGAAATCCCATGTAAAATTCATTCCGCGATCTTATGAAAAAACATTGGAGATGAGAAGCTTCTTTTGATTTGATGAAACGACCGCATCGAACGGTTACCGTCAAAACGTCAAAAACGCATTTTGTCGACCGGCCTTCTCTCCGGGACATAAATTTGTTCCGTTCCGTCCTCGCTCCAGGAGGACGAGACATACAGGCTTCAATAGCATCGGCCATATTCCTGGACATCCTGATCACGATACGTACAAGGGCAGATGATGTCACGGTCCCATTCACGGTTGCCGGAGGCCAAGCGACAAGGGCAGCACATGTAACCGTATCGTTCACGGTTCAGCAGAAGGGAATGGAGGAGATCAAAAACTTTTTCCCGGTCCCGATTGAAGAAATATCCACGCGGCTCATGAATCTTTCGCAGGGACTCGTAGAGCTGTTCCGCCGTCATAGACCGAGTAACTCCGAAAGGCGCTTTTCATTGAAGCCGATGACCACTGTCTCATCTACCAGGATCGTCGGAAAACTGCATGCGGGGTTGTATTGACGGATTTCATCCAGCATTTTTTTTCGGATCTCGCCGGTCAATAAATCCACATCGGTGAATTCATGCTCAACGGAATGCTTTTCCATGAATATCTTTGCAGATTTGCAGTGGCTGCACGTACTGAGCGTATACATCTTCACGGTCACGGCCTGCCTCCAGTATATTCAATCGTTGGCTTTCACTATGAGGAAAATCAACATTTGTCAAGGAGGATCTCGTCTTTTTGTCACACACCTTGACTTTTCCAGTCTCTTGGTGTAGGCGGACGCATCTCGTCGGACATGTTCAGCCAAATGTGTTGACGGGTCCGGGCGTTGTGTTTTGATACGAATAAAATAACTGCATTTGAGGAAGAACTGATGACTACCGAGATCAAAGATCTGAATGTGCCGCACCGTTATTTATTGGGGCCCGGCCCCAGTGATGTTCACCCCCGTGTTTTGCGAGCGATGGGCACGGCCGTGATCGGATACCTCGATCCGGAATGGAACGCATTGATGGACGAGGAACAGGCATTGCTTCGGGAAGTATTTCAGACGAGAAATCAGATGACCTTTCCGATGTCCGGCACCGGCAGCGCGGGTATGGAAACCGCTTTCTGCAACTTCGTAGAACCGGGCGATAAGGTCGTCATCGCATGCAACGGCTATTTCAGTGAACGAATGTGCGAAATGGCGAAGATATACGGCGCAAAAGTCATACGCCTTGAAAAACCATGGGGTGGAATATATACTCCGTCGGAAATCGAGGATGTCCTCATCAAAAACAAACCGATCAAGATCATGGCCCTCGTTCATGCTGAAACTTCCACCGGAGCTCTGCAACCGCTGGAGAAGATCGACGAAATCGTGCATCGCCACGGCGCACTTTTCTTGATCGATTGCGTGACCTCTCTGGGAGGGATTCCACTGAAAATAGACGACTGGGGTGTGGACATCGCGTACAGTGCATCGCAAAAGTGCCTCGGCTGTCCCCCGGGCCTTTCTCCCGTGACCGTGAACGACCGGGCACGCGAGATCCTTTACCGACGGAAAAAACGCGTTTCCAACTGGTACCTCGATCTGACAATGGTCGAAAAATATTGGAATCAGGATAGGATTTATCATCATACCCCATCCACGACCCTTCATTATGGTTTCCGGGAAGGATTGAGACTGATTCTCGAGGAAGGTCTGGAGGCTCGCTGGATTCGCCATCAGAAAAATGCGGAGTATCTCTGGGATAAGCTGGAGGCTTTAGGCTTGAAGCTTTTTGTGCCCGCAGAATACCGCTTGCCATCGCTCAGCACCGTTTGCATTCCCGACGGCGTAGAGGACGCAACGGTTCGGACGCAACTGCGCGAGACATACGGCATCGATATTGCCGGCGGATTCGGACCGTTGAAAGGCAAGATCTGGCGGATCGGGCTGATGGGATACTCAAGCAGGCATGAAAATATAACGCTCCTTGCCGAAGCCCTGAGAGAAATTTTCCGCCAAATGAGAATGAAGGCATGATTGAATCTTATCGTGAATATTGCCGACAGTCAGGCCGAAATAATCCTTGACAAACCTATAGGAATCGAATAGTTTTCAACTGCATTCCGTATCGTCATAGGGATTTGCTTTTCAGAGTGCATTTTATCCCCGAGAGGGGTTTTTTTTATTTCTATCGTCTGGGTGGATGGTAGAGGGTCCATCCAGGAAGGAAGAGGCATGAGCTATACCGTAGAAAAGGTGAGGAACATCGGGATCAGCGCCCACATCGATTCCGGAAAGACCACGCTCACCGAGAGGATTCTATTTTACACCAAGCGGATCCACGCCATTCACGACGTCAAGGGAAAAGACGGAGTGGGTGCAACGATGGACTCGATGGAGCTGGAGAAGGAGCGAGGGATAACCATTGCTTCGGCGGCCACCTTTTGCGAATGGCGCAACCATGAAATCAACATCATCGATACACCCGGACACGTTGATTTCACGATCGAGGTGGAACGTTCGCTGCGAGTGCTGGACGGTGCCGTACTCGTGCTCTGTTCCGTCGGCGGTGTCCAGTCTCAGTCCATCACGGTGGATCAGCAGATGAAGCGATACCATGTCCCTTGCATTGCCTTTATCAACAAATGCGACCGAAGCGGTGCCGATCCTTCCCGTGTCATCGCCCAGCTCCAAAACAAACTGGGGCACAACGCATTGGCGATGCAATTGCCGATCGGTCTGGAAACAGATTTTTGTGGAGTCGTCGACTTGCTTACCATGAAGGCCCTGTATTTCGACGGGGATCATGGCGAACAAGTGCGTATGGATGAGATTCCGCCTCATCTTTTAGGCGCGGCGAAGGAAAAACGGGAAGCGATGGTTGATGCCGTTTCGCTCTTCTCGGATGCCCTCACGGAGGCTATCCTCGAAGAGCGAACGGTTTCCAACGACCTCATTATTGAGGCCGTTCGCAGGGGTACCCTGGCGAGGAAACTGACACCGGTTTTTATGGGTTCCGCGTACAAGAACAAAGGCGTGCAACCGCTTTTAGATGCCGTTACCCACTACCTCCCCTGTCCGTCGGACGTCGAGAACACCGCTCTGGACCTTGACCGCGATGAGGCCCCGGTTCGACTGCTTCCCGATCCGTCTCTTCCGACCGTTGCGCTTGCATTTAAACTCGAAGACGGCCCCTATGGCCAATTGACCTATGTTCGAGTTTACCAGGGGACACTGACAAAAGGCGAGGTTATTGTAAATTCGCGCACCGGCCGAAAAATCAAGGTGGGTCGCGTTGTGCGAATGCACGCGGATCAGATGGAGGAAATCGAGGCGGTAACCGCCGGATATATCGGGGCGCTCTTCGGCATTGAATGTGCTTCCGGAGATTCCTTCGTGACCCCAGGCAACAATTTGACCATGACCTCCATGTTTGTCCCGAAACCTGTGATTTCACTTGCGATCTTTCCGAAAGACAATCTGTCCCAGATCAACATGTCCAAAGCGCTCAACCGTTTTACAAAGGAAGACCCGACCTTCCGCACCCATGTCGACGACGAAACCAACGAGACCATCATCGAAGGGATGGGCGAACTCCACCTGGAGATCTATGTCGAACGGATGAAACGTGAATATGGGACTGTTGTCGAAACGGGGAAGCCGCGGGTTGCCTACCGGGAGACCATCACCCAACGTGCGGATTTCAACTACATCCACAAGAAGCAGACAGGAGGTTCGGGGCAGTATGCGCGAGTTGCAGGGTATATGGAACCGATCATCGAAGGGGATGCAGATTTCATTTTCGACAACCAGATCAAGGGTGGAGCGATTCCCACCCATTTCATCCCCGCCTGTGAAAAAGGCTTTCAAAAATGCATGGCCAAGGGCCCGAAGATGGAATTCCCCGTTACCGGGGTCAAGATCACCATCAACGACGGTGCATTTCATGCGGTAGACTCTTCCGACATGGCCTTCCAGACGGCCGCCCGCGGTGCGTTTCGTGAGGCCTACGCAAAGGCCAGATCGGTCATCCACGAACCGATCATGAAGGTGGTGGTTGAAACACCGACCGAGTTTCAAGGCGCCGTCATGGGCCTGCTCAATCAAAGGCGGGGAATGATTGTCGGCGCCCAGGACGAGGGGATCCTGACCGTGGTCGAGGCCCAGGTGCCTCTGGCGGAAATGTTTGGATTTTCTACGGTATTGCGATCCTCGACCCAGGGAAAAGCACAGTTTACAATGGAATTCGCTCTCTATCGCCAGGTTCCACAGTCCGTTGCAGAAAAAATTGCTGAGGAAGTCGCGCAGCGAAAGAAAAACACGGTATGAAACGAAGGATTCGAGGAGACATTTCCCATCTCTCCTTCCGATCATGCCTTTGATGACAGGAAACGACTTATGTTGATCGAGGAACTTATTTTACGCAATCCTTTACGTCAGCTCGGTTTCGAAACGGAGGAGATCCTTCCCGTCGGCGGCTTCGGCGCCGTCCTGGCACATGCCGGCGTTGGAAAAACCGCTCTTTTGGTTCAGCTTGCCATCAACAGCATGCTGAGAAATCGGAAAGTTCTCCATATCAGTCTGAACGATCCCGTGAACAAGGTCAACCTTTGGTACAATGAACTTTTTCATCATCTTGCCGGTCGGAAGGGAGGAAAGCAGATCAACAGCCTTTGGGAATCGGTTCTCCCCCACAGGTTTATTATGACCTTCCGGGTGGAAAGCTTCACCGTTCCGAAGTTGGAAGAGCGGCTGAGCGATTTGAGCGAGCAGGGAATTTTTTCGCCGGCGATGATGATCATCGATGGTCTGCATTTTGACCAATCCATTCGCGAGGATCTCAACGAGTTAAAGAAGTTGTCCACCGGCAACGGAATGCGAATCTGGTTTACGGTCCATACCCACCGGCATCAACTTCCGGGTCCGGACGGATTGCCGGTGTTTTTTTCCCCGGTGGCCGATCTTTTTGACTGGGTTGTGGAGTTGCAGCCGATGCATGCGGATGTGCATATTCACCTGCTTCGGGGCGCAATACCCAAACCCGTAGATTCCAAACTGATCCTTGATCCATCGACTATGCTGATCAAGGATATGGATACGGTCTGAACCACCGGATTCCCTTCAGTTGCCTCATTGAAAAATGTGACCGAAGGGGAGGAGATTTTGGGTAGATACCGGATTCGCTGTTGTATTCACTTGACAATTGGAACCCGATCCGTTAGCTTTTAATCACCATCGGGACATGGGGGAAACCATCATGGTCGGGGTATTGATCACCACCCACGGCAATTTGGGAAAGGAACTGATCAAAGCGGCAGAGCTGATCCGGGGAAACCTGAAGGGTATCGTTCATATCTCGGTTGATCAGATCAAAGGGGTCGAGGATCTCAAAAAAGAGATCAGCGGCGCCATCAAAAAACTTGATCAGGGACAGGGGGTATTGATTCTGACCGATTTGTTCGGCGGAACGCCATCGAACATCTCGCTTTCTTTTATGAAAGAGGGTAAGGTTGAGGTGATCACCGGCGTCAATCTTCCCATGCTTTTGAAGTTGCCCGACATCGGCGAGAACATCTCCCTGAGAGAGTTCGCACAGCAAATCAAGGAGTACGGAATCAAGAATATTTCCCTTGCCAGCGAGATCCTTAGAAAGAAAGTAACCGGATAGGCCATTGCAGCCTTCATTGGATATAGCCCTCGTCAGGATTGACAACCGTTTGGTTCACGGTCAACTGCTGGAGGCATGGATCCCCTTTCTGAAGGCGTCCTGTATTGCCGTTGTGGATGACTTGGTGTCGGCCGATTATTTTCGCGAGACCGTGATTCGGATGGCCGTTCCCCGGGAAGTGAGAGTCATTGTTTCCAGTATTGCCGAATTCTCCAAAACCTATTCATACCGGCGTGGTGACGGTTCGAAGACGATCGTGCTCTTCAGCGGGATCAAGGATGCATGCGAGTCCTTCCGTCTCGGATTTCGCTTCGATCGGCTGAATATCGGCAACGTCTTCAGCGAAGATTGCAAGTTGTGCTGTACGCCTTCCGTATTGCTGAACGACGACGACATCTGTAATATGAATCATCTTCGGGACGAAGGGGTCAGGATTGAACTGCGGCGTGTCCCACGCGAAAAGCCGATCGATCTTTTTGAAATCGTGCGGAAAGTGCAGGACTCATCCGTTCGGAATCCATGAGTCCGGAATTCTATTCCGGCCCGACGGTCGTAAGCAATTTGATCCTGCCGGACAGGTCCGATGGTCAACGACGTTCTGATCGTATCGATTGTGGGTGGGTTGCTCTGTCTGGATCGCGTTTTTATTCAGACCATGATTTCGCGACCGATCGTTTCGGCCCCGTTGGTCGGTTTGATTCTTGGCGACCCTTACACGGGACTGGTGTCGGGGGCTTTCATCGAACTCTTCTGGATCGATCGTCCGGCGATCGGAGCCTACATTCCGCCAAACGATACCATCGCGGCCGTATTGATTGCGGCCGGCGCCATCGAGAGCGGCCGGGTCATCGGAGAACTTTCGCAGGGATTGATTGCTGCTGCGGTCCTTCTCTATGCCCCATTTGCCTTTTTGGCCAAAAAAATGGAGTTACGGATCATTCGAAGCAACGAAAAATCGGCCAAGGAGATGTCGTGGGATGCCGACAGCAGAAATGTCCACTCCGTCGCGAAGAGCCATTTTAGGGCCGCGATGCTGAACTTTGTTTTTCCGGCGGCAATCATCCTGATCGCACTTCCAGCCGGCATCGCTTTGATCACCTGGATGTATCCGCGAATCGAGCCATGGGGTAACCGGGGACTTCAACTTCTCTATGCCTTGCTTCCCGTGCTCGGAATTGCGGTGACGCTGAACACGATCCGGCTGCGCGGCGCCTTGCCGGTCTTCTGCGGGATCTTTTTGGCAGTGACGGTCATCGTTCGATATTTGTGATTGCTGTGAATTTATGGATGCTGACGGATTGACCATCGCGGAATTTGAAGAAAGGGATCTACCCCAGATCGCAGAGATTGAAAAAGATTCCTATCGAACCCCGTGGTCGACGAATCTGTTTCGCTGTGAGGCGGCCAACCCCCTTTCCCACATACTGGTTGGAAGGCTTCCCGGACGGCACGTTCAACTGGTTGCAGGTTATATTGTATTCTGGTTTGTTGCGGACGAGATTCAAATTCACAACATCACCGTTCGATCCGGGTTCCGCAGGCAAGGCATCGCGTCCCGGTTGCTGTCGCGGATGCTGCAGGTAGCCCATCAGGAAAAGCTTGGCGGTGTCCGTCTGGAGGTCCGCAGTTCCAACAGCGCGGCTCGGAAACTCTATGAAAACTTCGGGTTTGTCGTCGATGGGGTTCGGCATGGTTATTACTCCGATACGGGCGAGGATGCATTGATGATGTCGATGGATCCGAAGAGGGTTGAAACAGCGGGTTCGACGAGGAAGGAAAGAGGGAAGTCGTGATCACAACGTCTCAGCACCCGTCCGCAATCACAGCACA
>JAEAMG010001043.1_pt1 | contig 24266 bp, 15 predicted proteins | sample 8958741 | NCBI WGS metagenome assembly JAEAMG01 (sample SAMN16933256, study PRJNA681125) | bioreactor sludge metagenome | isolation source: anaerobic bioreactor treating anionic surfactant - SDBS | place: India: Bengaluru | collected 2019-02-28 | reverse complement strand
GACGGGGCATGGCTCGTGCAGAAAGAGGACAGCCCCTTTCGTTCGCCCTGGTGGTATCGGGTGGAATTTGACCTGCCGCAAATAAACGGGGATCGGTACTACACCTTGCATTTCGAAGGCATTAATTATGAAGCCAACATCTGGTTGAACGGGAAACAGGTTGCCGGGCGCGACCAGGTAATAGGTATGTTTCGGCGTTTTGAGTTTAACGTTACGGAACAATTGGTTCAGGCGGGTAAAAACGTGCTGGCCGTGGAAATTATTCCGCCGGGACTGTTACAAGGCAGGGTGCCGCACACTAAGCAGCTCGAGGCTACCACGGGCTGGGATGATCACAACCCGCAGCCTCCGGATATGAACATGGGCATCTGGCAGCCGGTCTACCTGCGGGAACAGGGGCCTGTCAGCATCCGCCACCCTTACGTCGAGTCCAATCTTGATGTGCCCGGGCTGGAACAGGCGCGACTTACCGTATCGGCATGGCTGCGCAACAATACCGCCGCACCCATGGAATGCGTGCTTTCAGGATCCATCGAGACGCGGGAATTCTCGCAACCGGTGGCACTTGCGCCCAATGAGACCAGAGAGGTGTTTTTTAGGCCGGAAGCGTTCAACATGCTCGTGGTGGACAAACCCGAGGTATGGTGGCCTTATCCCGCGGGGAAGCAGGAATTGTATGAACTTTCCCTGAAGGCAACCGTCAATGAAGCGGTATCGGACACGGCGGGGACCTGCTTTGGTATTCGCGATGTCACCACCTATATTAATGAAGACGACTGGCGGGGTTACCGTGTGAATGGGCGCAATATCCTGATCCGCGGCGGCGCATGGATGACCAATGACATGTTGCTGAACCTGGAGTCTGCACGTTACATGGCGCTGGTGCGCTACGCGCGCGAGGCGAACTTCAACATGCTCCGATCGGAAGGCTTTTCCATCCGCGAAACCGACACCTTTTACGACCTGTGCGATCAATATGGGGTCATGGTGACCCAGCAGATTTTCGGGCGCAACTTGCCGGATGAAGCCCTGGCGATCGCCTGTATCGAGGATATGCTGTTGCGCATTCGCAACCACCCCAGCCTGGTCCATTTACTGGGCCACGATGAAACCTTTCCCACGAAAACCCTGGACAAGGCGTACCGGGACCTGCTGGAAAAACACCGCATCCGGCGGACGTACCAGCCCCATTCCGGTACCTTCACCATTGGCACGCGCGCAAAAACCGGCGGCACACGTACAGGCACCCGGGAACTGTGGACCTATGCCGGCCCGTCCCATTACTATTGGATTAAGGAACGCAAGTTCGATTCGGCCTGGGGCTTTGCCCAGTCCGGCGGCATTGGCGGCATCCTGGCCACCCGGGACAGTATCCGCCAGATGATGCCCGAAAACGACCTCTGGCCGGTGGAAGGCAATGAAACATGGTCTTTCCATTCGGTACTCCAGGGAATTACCTACTTTGATGCCGTTTTCAAGGCGCAGGAGCGGGCCTACGGCAAGGCGGAGAATTTCGATGACTTCTGCGACAAGATGTACGCCTTGAACTACAACAGCGCGCGGGGCATGTTTGAAGCCTATGCGCGGCACAAGTATGACGCGCTCGGCCTGACCACGTGGAAATATGATGCCGCCTGGCCCGCCGCGCTCACCTGGCAATACGTGGACTGGTACAAACGCGCCTCAGCAGCCTATTATGGGGCCAAGAAAGCCTGTACGGCGCTGCACGCTTTGTACGCCCATGATGATAATGGCCTGTATGTCGTGAACAGCTATTATGAACCCAAGGCAGGGCTGTCCCTGTACCATGCCATCTACGGGCTGGACGGCCTGAAGTATGCCGAGGGAACTGCCCCTGTCTCGGTGGAGGCGGACGGCCGCACACGGGTCGCCTCCTTCGAAGCGCCCGACGAGGCCGGGGATCCTTATTTTCTTCGACTGGAACTCCGCGATGCCGAAGGTACGTCGGTGTCACACAATACGTATTGGCTTTCCAGAACACCGGATATTCCCGGCAAGTCTGGAGAGACATCGGAAGATATTTTTTACACGGCGCCTAAATCGGCCGCCGACTTCACGGCGCTGAACCGTCTTCCTGAAATGTCTCTCAAAGCCACCCCATCCTGGCAAGACTCCCAACTGACCCTGGAACTCGCAAACGATTCCCCTCATATTGCTTTCCAGGTCGAGTTGGCCCTGGTTGATTCTAAAACCGGACGAGAACAGGGGCCCACGTTTTGGAGCGACAACTTCCTGACCCTGATTCCCGGGGAACACCGCAACATTATCGCCAAGATCTCCATCGCCGAAGAACAATTACAATCGCCTCTCCTTCGCATTCGGGGGTACAACATTGAGGAGTCACTTCTTGTGTTGGATTAATAGAATGCGTGTATATTGAGTTCTGACACGTCAGACAGGGTCGGACAAAGTCGGACACCCTTGACATAAGTGCTTTGACTGTGGGAGTTTACACCTGCTTCGTTGGGAATGGTTCGGCAGTCTGCCGGTTGCCCGGGAGTCTGCTTGATTTCATGCCTAATATCCGATTTTGAACGGTTCCGGAGAGGCGTGATACAGTTAAACAAGTCTATACGTGGCAAGACAGGTGAATCCCATGAATGACAAACCATGCGCTTCCTGTAAATTCCGGCAACGGTATGAAAACAATCCGGGTTCTTTTCTGGGACGTTTGTGGCGGTGGCATACCCGCTGGTGTCCTGGATGGAAAGGCTATGTAAAGTCGTTGTCCGAGGACGAGCAAAACGCGCTGCGGGAACATCTCGCTGCCCTGGATACGCGAAGGTAGACAGGCAACGGCGGGCGTAACAGGCCACCCCGGCATGCCGCGCCGACAGAAGACCGTCGCGGGTTAGTGGAGTGTTATCTCCATATAAACATCAAGAAAGGTATATTAATGGACTATTTGGCGGAAAGAATGAATGCCATTGACGCCAGCGGTATCCGCAAGATATTCGCTTTGGCCGCCAAAATGAAAAACCCCATCAATCTAAGTATCGGCCAGCCGGATTATGATGTGGATCAGCTGTGCAAGGATGAAGCCTGCCGGCAAATCCAGGCCGGCTTTAATTCCTATACACAAACCTGGGGTATCGAGGAACTGCGTGAAGGCGTATCCGCGTATTATGAACGTAAGTTTGGCGTACCGCTGCAAAATGTCATGATTACGGGCGGCGTGTCGGGCGGCCTGTTTTTGGGGCTGATGGCCACGGTAAACCCCGGCGACGAGGTGCTGTGCGCTGATCCTTACTTTGTCATGTATAAACACCTGGTAACCCTATTGGGGGGTATCTCCGTGCAGGTGGACACCTATCCGGACTTCAAGCTTACCGCAGACCGCGTTGAAAAGGCAATCACGCCCCGAACCAAGATGATCATAGTGAACAGTCCCGCCAATCCCACCGGGGTGGTCTTAAACGCCGCAGAGATGCAGGCGCTGGCGGATACGGCGCGAAAGCACAATCTACTGGTCATCAGCGATGAAATTTACGAGTCGCTTCAGTATGATGAGCCTCCCGCCACCATGGCGGGACGTTATGATAATACGCTGGTCCTGAATGGTTTTTCAAAGAACATGGCCATGACGGGGTGGCGACTCGGGTATGCCTCGGGCCCGGAATCCATTATTCAGGCCATGAATACCCTCCAGCAGTACTCCTTTGTATGCGCCCCGTCCTTTGCGCAGAAGGCGGCGGTACCGGCGCTGACTGCGGACATGTCGGAGAAGGTGGAGAAGTATCGGAGAAAGCGCGATTTGGTTTATAACGGTTTGAAGGATGCTTTCCCCTGCGTAGAACCGGGAGGCGCGTTTTATATCTTTCCCCAGGCGCCGGGCGGCGACGGGGACGCCTTTGTAAAAAAGGCCATCGAGAATAATGTGTTGATTATTCCGGGCAGCGTGTTTTCCGAACATCCCTCCTGCTTCCGGATTTCCTTTGCAGCCCCGGATGAAACGATTATTAAAGGCTGTGAAGTACTGAAATCTCTTACACATTGAGACTTGCGGCTTTGCCGGGATCGCGAATAAGGGAAGCGGGCGTCCACGTGAACTATCATGCGAATATCTCGGGCAGGAAATCACCCGATTCGACAACAAGTCCTGTGTCTTTCCAGACCGTGCCCGGGGGTATGCTTTATCTGCATTTCCTCTTGCAGGTGTGTGGGGCGGGGTTTATTTCATTCGTCGCGTTCGGCGCCTGCTTGTGGAACCAAATGCCAGTGCAGCAGTATATCCTGGTTTCCGTGGGTGTTGTGGCGGGCCTTTGCATGTCTGTGCCCGGCGCATGGCTTGCCTTTTTGCGCCTGCCAACCGGAAAAAGCCTGCTGGGCGGTGGCATGGTCTTTTTGTTTCTGTCCTTGGTTTCCCTCATGTTTCATTCCCCACCGGAAAAATGGTTCGGGGCGCCGACGAACGGTTCTATGGGCGGCCTGGTCGTGTGCGCGACTTTGCTGATTGTGTTTGCCGCCATCTCGCACGGCATGGCAAGCCAATCCACAAGCGTGCTTAGCTGTCTGCTGGGCCTATATTTGTTACGTCTTGTTTTACCTGGTCTTTCATCTACGCGTCAAATCTACTGCCTTATGGCTGCCACGCTGTTGTTCCTGTTCTGGATGACGCTGTGGATGTCCAGGCGGCAACCCCTTTTCTTTCCAGAAGTGGCAACACTGATTCTTTATGGGATATTCGTTGTTTTTGGTGTGGGACGTGTCCGGGCGGACGCGCTTTCCCTGTCTCCCTCTATCCTGTTCGTGATATTTGTTTACGTTGCCATAAATCTTCTAATCATGTACCATTCGTTACGGCGCGCAACATCCATATCGGGATTTGCCGTACTCAATGGCCTGGCTTTTGGTTTGACGGCTTGGTACCTGACGTCCCTGCCAAAAGAGGGATCCTCCTGGCTGATACCGGCCACGTTGTTTGTGGCAGGTTTGGGAGCAGCCCGTGTGACACGCCGATATGAGACCATTAAGGTATTGCACGATTTATATCTGTGCCAGGCATCGCTTGCCGTACTGCTTTTGATAATGCAGTGTCTCCCGTCCGGTCTTAATCTCCTTTTGATGGCGGTGTTTTGTTCACTCCTTGTGTTTTTTGAGAAAAGACACGGCGGCCATTTGTTCAGGATCACGGAATACGGCTTTATCGGGGTGGTGTTTGCCGCTTCTTTTCTGATTGAGTTGCCTGCCCGGTCCGTGGTATTCGGTCCTTTTTCTTTACCCTGGTACTGGGTGTATGTATTGGGTACGGCTACAGTGTTTTTTATACTGGCGCGCGTCCATTACCGACGGGCATGCGACGCTGAAAACATCCTGCCGGATCGTGCTGATGCCTTCAAGCGCGAACAGATGTTATTTTGCGCCTTCTATCTGCTCACTGCCGCGATGCTGCTGCTGGTGCACACGATTTTATACCGTAACGACAGCGAAGCGCTTCCGTTGTTACTGGCGATGCAGGGTTTTCTTTATCTGGGACTCGGGCTGGTATTCTTTCAGTCCGGTGTGGCGTTGATCGGCCTGGTTCCCGTCATGGCCGGCCATGCCTGTTATTATACCCTGGCCTTCCTGCTCCCTTCTTCTGCCACACTATCCCTCCAAAGCCGTTTTCTCCAATGGGGAGTTCTTTTGTTCGTCACGCTGGTCTTGGCATTACTGGGTGATTATCGGATGGGCATGCGGGGAAACGGAAGACCGCTCATAATGGAACGTATATTGGTCTTACTGCCTTACCTGACATTTCTTCCGGTATGGTGGTTGCTTCCCTTTCTCAAAGACTCCCCCTGTATTGCGTTGGCGGCGTTGTCAGGTACTGCCGGACTGGCAGGTATCCTGGCGCCACGAATCTTGCGATGCTCCATGCCGGGTCTTCAAACCCTTGGGTATCTCGGCGTTGCGGTGTCTTTGGCCCTTTACTTGTATGGGATTCGTGTCACTTCCCCACCCGCGTATGGGTACAACGGGTACCTGCCTCTTCTGGGGGTATACCTGGTTTCCCTGATCCTCTTTGAACGCGTGAAAAACATCAAAGTACCCTGGGCGTGTCAAGCCTTAAGCCTGGCAATTGCGGTATTGGGAGTCCTGGGCTTGTATCAATGGAACAACGGACATTTATTTGCTCTGGCGCTTGTGGGTCTGGCCTTGTTGATGGTCCTTGCGGGCTACACCTTCACCGCCCGGGCATACTATCATACCGCCGTGCTGCTCCTCGCTTCCGCGGTACTATGGATTCTCTTTTCCGAAGTTGCCTGGGCGTCCGGAAGAACCTTCACGGCGCCGCCACAGGCCTTTGTCATTATGTTGAGGTGATGCCCTGTGAATACAAATGAGGAACTCATGAAGGGCGCAGTCACAATATGCGAAAGGCTGAGGGACCGGGGCTATCGGGCGCTGCTCGCCGGCGGGTGTGTACGGGATTATCTGCTGGGAGTGTGTCCCGCCGATATTGATATTGCCACCAACGCGCCGCCGGAGGAGGTGCTGGCGCTCTTTAGCCGGACAATCAGTGTGGGCGCAAAATTTGGCGTGGTTGTGGTCATGTTGCCGGAGGGACCCTATGAAGTGGCCGCCTTCCGCAGTGATGGTCCGTACCTGGATGGGCGTCATCCCAGTGAGGTACTCTTTACTGACGAACGTCAGGACGCGCAGCGTCGGGATTTCACCATAAATGCCATGTTTCTCGACCCCTTCACAGGGGATGTCCTGGATTACGTCGGAGGAAGGGCGGATTTGAAGGGTGGCATTATTCGGGCCGTGGGCATACCAAAATTGCGCTTTAATGAGGATAAATTACGCCTCATGCGGGCGGTCCGTTTCGCCGCACGCTATGGTTTTGAAATTGAGGCGGCCACCCTGACCGCCATACGGGAAACAGCGGATGCAATCCATGAGACCAGCCCGGAGCGCATCCGTGATGAAATTCTAAAAATTCTCATGGAAGGGCACGCCCGGCGTGGTTTTCAACTGCTGGATGACACCGGGCTGCTGGAGCAGGTGTTGCCTGAAATTAGCGCCATGAAGGGCATTGAACAACCACCGGTCTATCATCCTGAAGGAGATGTCTTCCTCCATACGTTGCTTTGCCTTGAAAAGATGCCGGAGGAGGTTTCGGAAACGCTGGCCATGGCTATCCTGCTGCATGATGTCGGTAAACCTGAAACGCAACGTTTTGAGGACAGGATTCGTTTCAGTTGGCATGAGAAGGCGGGCGCCCGCATTGCGGAACAAATATGCCTGCGGTTGCGCATGTCTGGGCGGGATACCGCGCGCATTTCCTGGCTGGTGGAAAACCACATGCGGCTGAAAGATTTCATGCGTATGCGCGAGCACCGGCGGCGCCGACTGGTTCGCGCGCCGGGCTTCGAGGAACTCATCGCCCTTTGCCGTACAGATGCCCTTGCCAGTCATCAGGATGTAAGTCTGGTGGAGTCTGTGGCCGCTTATGCGCGGAATCTCGGCGAGGAGGAATTGCAGCCGTCTCCCCTTTTAAGCGGGCATGACTTGATTGCACTGGGGTATCTTCCCGGTCCCCGGTTTAAGCGCATTTTGAATGAAGTGGAATCCCTGCAACTTGATGGCAGTTTGCGGGACAAGGCCGCCGCCCTGACATACGTGCGGGAGCATTTTCCGCATGAGAATGGTTCCGGAGCCTGATGGTCCGGCCGACCATGATTCCGAAAATGAAAGTTGGTGGCGTTATTTTGCCTCTTTACGGGGAGGGCGATAAATGTGCGTGCTTTGCCCGAACAGGGCCGCGGCGGACTCCATCACGGTTTCGCTGAGCGTCGGATGGGGGTGTATGGTCAGGTCCAGGTCTTCAGCCACGGCGCCCATCTCAATGGCAAGAACGCCCTCCGAAATGAGTTCGCCCGCGCCCGAACCGGCAATACCCATTCCAATTACCTGGTTGGTGTCGGCATCGCAAAGAATCTTGGTCAATCCATCCACCCGGTTGAGGGTGCTTGCGCGCCCGGATGCAACCCACGGGAATCGCGCGATCTTGAAGGCCAGGCCTTTTTCCCGGGCGCTCTTTTCCGTCTCGCCGCACCAGGCAATTTCCGGATCGGTAAATACCACCGCGGGAATGGCCTGCGGTTCAAAGGCTGCCTTTCTGCCCGCGATTACAGCCGCTGCGACTTTGCCTTCCGCGGATGCCTTGTGGGCGAGCATTGGTTCGCCCGTCACATCGCCGATAGCGAAAATGTGGGGTTCCGAAGTGCGCCGTTGCAGGTCAACCTGAATAAATCCCCGGGCATCCGTCTCCACCCGCACATCACCGAGGTTCAGGCCGCGGGAATTCGCTTTACGCCCCACACACACCAGTACCTTGTCAAAAATGTGACTACCCTTCCCCACCTGCGTTCCTTCCAGTTGTACCCGCATACCGTTGTCTTGTTCACACATTTCCGCTACTTTGGTTTTCGTCAGGATTTTAGTGAAGGTACGTGCGAGTCGTTTTTCAAGGGGCGCTGTCAGATCGCGATCCGCCCCGGGCAACAAGGTGTCCGTCATTTCCACTACAGTTACTTTCGTGCCCAGCGCCGCATACACGGAACCGAGTTCAAGGCCGATGTAGCCGCCACCGATGACCAGCAGGGTTTCCGGCACGCGCTTGAGTTGCAGGGCATTTGTGGAGTTCATCAGGCGCTCTGATCGAATAAGGGGTCCGAACAACGCGGGCCGGGAGCCCGTGGCGATGATGGAATGGTCCGTTTCCAAAATGTCCTCGGCGCCATCTTCATGAAATACCGCCAGTTGATGGCTGGTCATAAAGGCCGCCCGGCCTCGCAAATACCTGACATTGCGAGCCCGGCATAATTGGCCCAGGCCGCCTGTCATTTGCTCGATGACTTGCCCGGTGCGTTGGCGCATCTTGTCCAGGTCCATGCGCGGCGGTGCGAAGGAAAGCCCCCATTCTTCCGCCTCTTCAGCATCATGGATAAGTTTGGCCACATGCAGCAGCGCCTTGGAAGGTATGCATCCCCGATAAAGACAGGTGCCGCCCGGATTCGGTTCTACATCAATCAGGGTAACCTGCAGTCCCAGGTCAGCGCCATGAAACGCGGCCGCATATCCTCCGGGACCGGCACCGATTACCGCCAGTTGGGTTTTCAATAATTCAGGCATGATGCCGCCTTTCTTCGCGTATGCCCGCTGCCTAACCGACGGGCTGGCGGGGGAGAATAATGGTACTTGGGCGTATGGGAATAAAGGAACAGGAAACTCACATCGTCCTCTATCACGAACCCCACAGTGTCCGGTCCGGCATTTCTCTACTCGAAGCGACTGAAATCGGGAGGACGACGTTCCAGGAAAGCCTGCAGGGCTTCCGCGGCTTCCCTGGAAGCCAAGCGTTGAGAAAATCGTTGCGCTTCCCGTTGCACCGCTTCGTGAGCCTCCGCCGCCAGGGGACCCCGAATAAGCGCCTTGGTATCACGTAACGCTTCGGGTGGTAATACGGTAAGCGCATCCAACTTTTGATTCAGCAGAGAATCAAAAGAGTGTTGCGGCAATATTTCGGTCAACAGCCCCCACTGCAGGGCTGTTTTAGCATCAAAGGACCTCCCAAGCAACAGCAGTTCTCCGGCGCGAGCCAATCCGGTAATCCGCGGCAACAAAAAACTGGAAGCGGCCTCAGGGCATAAAGCCAGACGGGTGAATGGCATCTGGAAGGTGGCTGTCTCCGAAGCGTAGACCAGGTCGCAATGGAGGAGCATGGTCGTTCCAATGCCTACTGCGGGACCTTCGACAGCCGCAACAAGAGGTTTTGTGAAATCAATCAGGGCGTGCAGAAACTGGATAACGGGGCTGCTTTCATCTTTCGGCGGATTGACGATAAAATCACCCAGGTCGTTACCACTGGTAAAACATCTTTCCGCGCCGCGCAGGCAAAGACCACGCAGGCCGGGAGTGCTGTTTACCTGCCCGATCACTTCCACAAGGCGGGTATACATGGCCTGCGTCAGCGCGTTTTTTTTGCCCGGCCTGTTGAATGTCGCCGTCAGTATTCCCTTGTACTCTGAAACAAGAACGGTTTCCTCTGTCTGTGTCGTCTCGGTCATGATATATTCCCTCATGGCGTTTCAGTACGGACGGTCAGGTGATGTCCCGCAGGATTTCTTCAAAAATAGTTTCAATGTCGTTTTCCGTAACGCCAGAATACCATACACCGTCCGGAAATACCAAGACATTAGGACCCCGGCCGCAGCGGTCCATACAGCCTGATCGGCTTACGCGAATCTTTGTGTGTACGCCACGCGATCGGACGGCCTCTTTCAGGGCGGCATGAATTTTTTCGCTCCCTCTCGCGGCGCAGCACGTTCCCGATTCCCGCTCATTCAGGCAGACATATACTATTTTTTGATGGGGCAGCGCATTGCGTTCCATGGGGATATACTCCTCCTCCTTTCCAAGTTGATATTCAGAAAAACAGCCTGCCGGATATCCTTATTCCCGGACATCCATGGCGCAACGACAGCCATAGTCACGCCTGTCGGAATCCATGCGATCAAAGTGCCGCGCCGCCGTGCGTGCTTCAAACTTTTCCGTAAGATACGACCCCCCCCGAAGCACTCTGAAAATCTGCCCGTAGTCCTTGGTGACGTCATGGTTACCCGGGTAGGCATCATACCAGTCCATGGTCCACTCGTAGGCGTTCCCGGCCATGTCCATGCAACCGTAGGCGGAAGGGGTCGCATAGAAGTACCCTACCCGCAGCACTATCCCTTGTTCGGCTTCCATCGTATTGCTCATCTGGGGACTGAAGATGTCTCCCCACGGATAAAGGCGTTTGTCCGTACCTCGTGCCGCCTTTTCCCATTCCGCTTCCGATGGCAGACGTTTACCCACCGCTTCACAATACCGGACCGCCTTGGTCCATGATATTCCCAAGGCGGGGAGGTTGTCCTGGCCTTTAGGATAGGTATGCTCCGCAAATATCTTCTTATAAGCCTGGTTTGTCACCTCGAACCGATCTATGTAAAAGGCTTTCAACTGCACTTCACGTTCAGGGCGCTCATCCGGAGCATGCTGATTGGAACCTATGGTGAACTGACCCGCGGGAATCAGTACCATGCCCTGCGGCACTTTTCCGGGTTCCATTTCTAACTGGACTGTCTGAGGCGCATTGGCTTCCAGTACAATCATTTCATCCGCCTGAATGAAGCCTTCGCTGTGCACGCTTACCAAATACCGGCCAGGCCGCAGAACTAATTTGGACGGCGTCTTTTGAGATTGGGAAACATTATTCAGCCAGATATTTGCGGAGCTAGGCCGTGAGATAACTGTGAGTTCTGCCTCAAGGGGCCGCAATTCATGGTTAAATTCCAGGTTGAAATTATCTTCCATCAGAAAGGAATTGCTGACAGGGTAATAGTCCGGATGTTTTATTTCATACGAGTAAGGGCCCACCTGCAATACTTTCTTCAATATGGGCGTTTTGCCTAGGTTCTTGCCGTCCAATATCACCTCCGCATCCGGGGGGTCGGACGAAATGGACACAGTACCTACTACAGGCTCCATGGTGAACGTGAAAGACTGTCCCGGGGCATCGGTAACTTGGATTTCCTGAATTTTGCGCTTGTAGCGATCAAGATTCAGTATTACTTCGTACCTGCCAGGCAAGAGGTCCGACACTACTACCGGGGTTAACCCCTGGTCATACCCTGCCATTAATACCGAAGCGCCCGACTCCGGTTCGCTGTTTATAGTCACGGAAACAACGACTGGTGCATTTTCCTTGCTTCCACAACTACAGCCTAAACAAACCAGAAGCCCGATACTCACCCCCCGAACCAGAATGTTGATAGAACTGCATCCGGGTTTCATAATTTCCACTTCCACTACGGAACATCACGTTATTGATTTCAAATAATACCACTATATTAAAATTAGCAAAGATACACTTGTACTTTCATTAACAGTATACCACCCTTTACGATACTTTTGTTAATACTAAAAAGGGCTGTTGGACTCAGAAGTGCTTTTCAAACCAAGGGAATCAAAGGACAGAAAAGACCAAAAGACCAAAAGGACTTTTAAACGCTCTCCTGACGGGGGCGTCCTTTGAGTCCCTAAAGTCCTTTCGGTCCTTTTTTGACAGGCTTTTCCGGCGATAACTGCCGGTTATAAATTGACGAGCCCTCTTGGCGGGCGGCTGTCATCGCGACGGCTCTGTCGAAGATTGGATGGCATTCTGGATTACCGCGCATCTTCTCACTACGGCGGCCCAGTTTTTTGAAGCGGGCGCGCCGATACTGGAATAGGTGCAACGTGCGGGATTATTTTTTTTCAGCGGCTTCAGAGTGGCCGAGGCCATTTCCCGTCTTCTTGCTTTCAAGATACGCAACATGCTTGTTCATGGCGTTCAGATAGGCATGAATGGCCGCCTCCACAATATCCGTGCTGACACCATTGCCCCGGTAGGTCCGTTTACCGAAGCGCACGGTAACGTAGGCCTCACCGAGGGCATCCTTGCCCGGCGTGGTGGCGCGGATGTCGAATTGTTCCAATTGTCCGGTAATGCCGACGATCTTTTCGATGGCCATGCAGGCGGCATCCACCGGGCCGTCGCCCGTGGCCGTTTCCGTGGTAACTTCATCGCCGTGACGCAGTTTGACCAGGGCAACGGTCGGGTCCACGCCGGAGGCGCGCAGCTGTTCCAGGTGATAGGTTTCAAAGCCCTTGTCGTACATGCCCACTATCAGCATGCGCAGGTCGTCGGTGTAAACCTCTTTTTTCTTGTCGGCCAGGGTAATGAACAATTCATACAGCCGGTCCACCTCCTCTTCGTTCAGGTCGAAGCCCAGCTCCGCGCTGCGGCGCGCCAGGCCCGCCCGTCCTGAATGCTTGCCCAGCACCAGGTCGCTGCGTTCACGGCCCACCGATTCCGGTGTCATGATTTCATAGGTCTTGGCATGGGCAATCATGCCATGCTGGTGAATGCCGGATTCATGGGCGAAGGCGTTGCGCCCCACGATCGGTTTGTTAAAGGGAATGGTCAGTCCGGTGATCATGCCGAGTAGTGTGCTGGATGGGACAATTTCGGTGGTCTTAATGCCGCATTCGTAGGGGTACCGATCGCCGCGGGTATGCATCGCCATAACCACCTCTTCAAGGGAGGTGTTGCCTGCGCGCTCGCCGATGCCGTTTACGGTGCATTCGATCTGCCGCGCCCCGCCTTCAATGGCGGCCAGCGCGTTGGCCACGGCCAGGCCCAGGTCGTTATGGTTGTGGGACGAAAAAATCACCTTGTCGGCGTCTTTGGTCCTGGAAATGACGTGGCTGAACATATTTCGGATTTCATTTGGCGTGGTGTACCCCACCGTATCCGGCAGGTTGATGACATCGGCGCCGGCTTCGATGGCTATCGTGGCCACTTCCACCAGAAAACCCAAATCCGAGCGCGTGGCGTCTTCCGCGGAGAACTCGACCCTCGGAATCAGCGACTTGGCCCGGCGTACCGCAGCCGCGGCCGCCTCCAATACCTGCGCCCGGTTCATGCGCAGCTTGTGTTCCATGTGAATTTCCGAAGTGGCGATAAAGGTATGAAGCACGGGGTTTTGAGCATGTTCCAGCGCTGCCGCCGCGCGCTCGATATCCTTGTCAAGCGCGCGGGCCAGGCCGGCTACCCGCGCATTCTTGACCGCCTTGGCCACGCGGCTAACGCTTTCGTACTCATCCTGAGAGGCGATGGGAAAACCGGCCTCGATAATGTCCACACCCAGGCGGTCCAGCTGCTGTGCCATTTGTATTTTGGCGTTGTTGTCCATGCTGGCGCCCGGGGACTGTTCTCCATCCCGAAGGGTGGTGTCAAATATGTATATTCGGTCCGACATAGTACTTGGAACTCCATTTTGGGGTTGAAGAAATCATGGCCGGCAAATAACGCGACCATACCGTCGGGGATACGTACAACATGACCAAGCCAGCGGCCGGCGGAATCCGTGGAAGTCTCTATCGAAGTTTACGACTCGTACCCGTCCAGGGAAGAGGAAAGGCAAAAATGTAAGGCAGCCGATTGACTTCAGCATCACCCGCCATGCCGGCGTCAAAGCAATTGTCGGCCCGGGCGATACATACGCATAATCAGTGCGTAACCGCCGGGCGCTGGCACCTCCGGACCCGAAACAGAAAAATCGCGCCTTGTCATCCCCCCATCGGGTGTTTGCGCATATATTTTGTTACTCTGTTTCATACGGGCCTTTTACTGGTATTGGCCTGGACAACATTTTATACGACCATGGGTAGTATAACAGGAATCCCAAACAAACTTCACCACCACCCGCAACGGACGTACCGGCATTGTCTTAAATATAACGAAAATCAGGGGGATACTATTCCAAGAAATGTCCTGTGCCTACATGAACCTAAAAATGGCAGTCGGATTCAGAAGCAGTTTTCAAACCAAGGAACTTAAAGGATGTAAAGGACCCAAATTACTTTAAAATGATCTCCCGATTGGTACGTCCTTTTAGTCCCTGAAGTCCTTTCGGTCCTTTCTTTTGACAGATTTTTCCAGCGTTAATTGCTGTTTATACGATGAATTTACGATTGCCCCAAAGTCTGGCAATCTTCCTCACACGTCCTGTATTTCCCCAAAAGCCTGGGCGACCCTTCTCAAAACGTTACTAGGCTACCCGGGCCGGGGTTATTTTTGGACTGCGTCGCTGCCGTCACCGGAGCAGGTCTGGACTTCCTTTTGTATACCCGCCCAAATCATATCATGCTTTACTGGTGGTCTGGAGCTCGAGGAACACGCCACACGGAACCCGCGGTAGTAGTTGTGGTCGTCTAGGTTGTAGTCATAGCGAGAGGCCGCCCGGCAGGAGTTGGCATAGTAGCTCCAATACCCGCCGCGAAGCAGCCGGACATCACCCGACGTCGGCCCCGTTGGATTCGTCACCGGCTCGGTCGTGTACTCGCGATACCCCCAGTCGTGGCACCACTCTCCTACGTTGCCGCTCATATCGTATGTGCCCACGGGACTTGTCGCGTTTACCGTTAGCGTGCCCGGTGTGCTCACCCGTGCCGGGTTCACCCCATTATACCAGCCCACCGGCGAAGTATAGGGGTAACTCGTCAGGCCCAGCGGATTCGCATAACCCCCATACTCCCAATCAAAATAATTCGCCAGCGTAATGTCAATCGTATCACTGGTCATGCCGTAGCGCCAATGCTTGCTGCCGTCCCAGGCCGCCGCGCGTTCCCATTCCGCCTCCGTGGGCAGACGATACCCATTGCGCACCGGCGCATACCGCGTCCAGGTCATAGTGTCGTAGCAGGCCTGCAAGCTGCTCTTCTCGCTCAGCCAGTTGCAGTAACACACCGCACCGTACCAAGTAACCGCTTCCATGGGATGATCCGCCATCGAATACAGCACACCACCGTGACCCGCGCGGCTGCGCACGCCAAACACACCACCACTGTACGTGATTTGGGAGTAACTCGAACTGGTTTTAGTGTCCGCTATGGGCTGGCCGTATGCATAAATCAACCCGCCTGTATACGTTACACCGCTGGAATTTTTCAGGTAGCCCAGTCCGTGGGCCCAGTTCAACACGTCCGCGTATTCCTGGTTCGACACTTCATACTTGCCGATCTTGTACGCGTCCAGATACACCGAATGTACTGGCACCTCGTCGCTATAACCCTCATTCCAGGGATCGCCCATCTGAAACGTGCCCGCGGGCACATCCACCAGTTCCCCGGGAACAATCACGGGTTCGCCTTCCACGGGAATTTCGCCTTCGCCTTCGCCCAGGGCGACGAACTCGGCGATCACGTGTTTGTCGTCATTCATCACGACCAACGCGGGCACTTGATTGCCGCTGAGATCGCCCGTCCAATAGCTAAAAACATACTCCGGATTCGGCACGGGCGTCAGCCATACCTCCGTCCCTTCCGCGTACAGCCCGCACCACGGCTGCCCGGGAACCGACGGGCACATCTCCTCCGGTTCCGGGTCCGGCGTGATGCTGCCATGGATATACTCTGGACTCACCGCGCCCAGGCCCAGCATCAGCGAATACACCACTTCTCCCTCCACAGGCTCGGGTAATTCCCAGCACATAGGCGGATCCAAGGAAGCATCATAAGCGTATCCCTCTCCATTCTGCCACAAGTACGCGGCACGGATGGCATAGGACATGAGATTGGAGCCCTGCTGCCAGCCCGCGAGATACGCGATGGCTTCACTTATCACCATGCGCCCGTCGCCGTTTACGTCCGCCGGATGGCTTTGAAACAGTGCTTCCCCTTCCGGCAACACTTCCGCCCACGCCATAACGGCGCCCAACACTACAACCGCCATCAGGCCCGCCAGCACCACGCAGCCTTTACTCCAGCGTGCAAATTCAGTAGACATTTTACATTCCTCCGTTTGAGCTTCAGCGTTTTTATGGGTTCTTAGATACAGGATCCACCAGAACCTATCACATTATAGGCTATCATACCTATTTTGCTGAGGAAAACCCCACATTGGTATTTTTGTAAAAGCGACTTTTCCTGTCTTATATGTTCTACCTGTCCTACGCGTCCTACCGGTCCTACACGTCCTACAAACCCCATGTATGCGTTTTCCCGGGTAGGAGTAGCACTTCAAGTTCATCTCTCAATAACGGGAGTTTGTTCTGTAGAATTTCCCAAATAATGTCAGGTGAAACAACATCATAGCCATGCACCAGCACATGCCGGAGACGGATAATGTGCTGCTATTCCGAGATGCGCCGGCAGATTTCCGGATTAACTCGTTCAAGCACATAACACGCCTCACCAATAATTTGTAATTCACGCTCGACCGCCGAACGGAATCCCCGGTCCTGGCAAAGATCTTCGTGTGTACGATCCTGAATAAATGTCTGCACAAAGCGGCATGAATCGAGCATGTCAAACAGATATTTTCGCGGGTCAGGCGGCATAGACGCTTTCGCGAGAGGCTTCCAGTGCTTGAATGAAGTAGGGGTTACGCAAAGATGGATACTCCACCAAGTCAACCTGGCGCCCGAACAGTTGTTCTAACCCTTCCAACAGACCAAAATAACATTCGTAATGCGTTTTGGGATCACAGGATAAAAACTCTACGACAAAATCAATATCGCTGTGCGTCGGATCTAATCTTTGATTTGTCACGGAACCAAAAACGTCCAGCCGCAGAACCCGAAACGTACGGCATAAAACAACCATCTCTTTTTGTTTCTGTTCTAACAACGATATCATCGTCACAATCTCCCGAGGCTATTAACTTTACCTATGCAAAGGGTAAAGCATGGGAGGAGTTTTTGTCAATTTCTTTTGAAAGAGGGGGTCAAGCGCTTGCTTCCATGGCGGTACTGATTTGAAAACTACCAGGTTACGTCGTGTAAGGACAGGGGAGGGTAGGGTGTTCGTGTGAGCAGGGGTTTTGTGCGGGAGACTACCGGTGTGGCGCTGGGTGTGTGATTGCGCGCAGCCGCTTTTTCTGCCCTGCTAGTCTGTTTCCCGTGCTTTCCTGAGATAGTCGAATAAACGCTCCTCGCCCCCGGAATAAATCAGATGTTCGTCAATAAACAAGGTTTGTGCCGGCGTTAAGGGCATGAAACTGCCTTCGCTTCTGGCGTACGCGTTACCGGCCGCATCCACCAATACGGCTTCCGCATAGGCGATACGCTTATTGGCCTTGTTTACCCTGGCGCGCACCTCGAGCCCTTCTTTGGCGGGGGTGGGCTGAAGATAACGAATACTAAGCTTGGCGGTGACACACATCAGGCCCAGCACCCGTGTGGCGGCCCAGGCCATGCATTCATCCAGCGCGCTGGCCACGATGCCGCCATGAGCGACATCCGGATACCCACAATGGTGTTCTTTGATAGAGAGCGGCATGCATACCGTATCATCTTCGATGAAAAAACGGCTCTGCAACCCGGCCGGATTGTGGGCGCCGCAAACAAAACAGGTGGGAGATATGGGTAGTGTCTTTCGTTGACGGGTATTCAAGTCGGTGTATTCCTAAGTGGATGCTGTCTGTAAGCCCGAAAGCAAGCGTAAGGACAGAGCAAAAAACGGGACTGCCTCCGGTGCGCATTAAATTCATAGGCAATAAATGTGTTCCCAACGCGGGCTTTGCCCATAACCCAGAAAACGTCTTCCGGGTATGTTGTTCACGCTTCAGCGTGCGGGACGCGCAAGTGACTTGAAGAGCATGCTAAAGCATGAACAACATACAACACTTCTTGTTTTTTATAGTGGCTACGAGCCGATAATCTACTATACAGCATCGGTGGCCTTCCCGGTTTTTTGCGGGCGATACGTAAAGGACCGAATAAATGCCGCACAACGAATAGGCGTATTCGTTTCCGGTTTATGACGCCGGATTCATCGGAACAGGCCCGAAAACGGGCATGGCCATATCGGCTTCATCGGTGATGTTGGCGCAGGGATCGAATCCGCGCCCATACCAAAGATGGGGATTTTCTGGAACGCTTTGCAACCACAGCACCGCAGTGTCCGGCGCATCTGCCGGCAATTCCACTTTGTATACGCAGGGGACGGCCGGTCCCTCCGGGCCGCTGCTCAGTGTAAATCCCACCGGACGTCCGGCGGCGGTCAACCGTCCGTTTACCCCGGTAAATGTGACATGCGCCTGTTTGCCGTAAGGCGTGTCCTGCAGAGTGATTTCCCCCGGCCGCGGCCCGCTTTGTACGGTACCGTCGTATAGGTCCCGCTCGGCTAAATTGGCGAGGCGTTTCCCGAGCCGTTTTAGCGAGGGCGTTCCGACGTGTATCGCATCATCGAGTTCCAGGTCAATGGCTGAAACGGCACCGGTACGAGGAATGGATGCTTCACAGGCCAGTTGAAGGGCCTGTATCTGGTTCCAAGAGGCCGGATCGGCGCCGGGATTTACAAATCTCCCAATCTGCACGTAGTAAAAGGGCATCTCGGGCGTTTCAAAGTCCTTGCGCATGGCCGCAACAAGGCCCTCAAACTTTTCACGGAAGACGGCCAACGCTTCCGGATTGGCGTCGGATTCGCCCTGGTACCAGAGCGCCCCCCGCACCATGCCGCCGGCGCGCTGTACCTGGGCATACATGGAACCATAAAGGGAGTTGCCGCCCTCTTCGCGTTTGGCGGGATTCCATTGTTCCATGGAGGTGCCGCCATGGGCCGTGCAAATCAGCCCGACCGGACGTCCGGTACGCCGCACCATTTCAGCGGCAAAGGCCATGCCCAGTCCCGCTCCCTTGGGCCCGTTTTTCGCGCCTTCAATGGCAGTCTGGCGTTCCTCTTCGGTGTTAAAGGTCGCATGCACCGCATCGGGCGATTCGGCCAGAATATGCAGCGGTTCCTGGGCGGCGCGCCATGTGCCATTCATGGCAAGCATGTGTATCTGGGGATTGGGCGGTTCCACATCAATCATATTTCCGACGCCCTGCATGTTGGACTGTCCGGCCAACACCCACAGGTCGCCAACCAGTACATGGTCCACCGAGGCAATGGTGTCTTCAATGCGCACGGCAACGGTATAGGGTCCCCCCGCCGGAATGGTATCAATGATGGCCAGCCACTGGCCCCCTTCCGCCTTGCCAACCGGCCGCCAATCCCCGATGGGCACATCCTCTTTCAATATACGCGCCAAAACGGGGCCATCCGCGCCCGACCAGGTCCCTGAACAGAGAACCAATCCATTCCCTTCATTATTGCATTGGGCCACCTGATAGGGAGAAAGACCCAGGGTGATCTTGAGTTCTCCGGAGGCACTGTAAGAAAGAATGCACATGCCCAAAAGGACGAGTAGAATTTTGAATTGCCGGTGACGCATACACGAATCCTCCAAGTGTTTTTACAAAGTTGCCGCACCCGCGGTTGCGGGTGCGTTGCTCCAGTATATCAAAACAGCCTATAAAAAAGCAGCCGGAACAGGACCGGTCGGCTTTCTGAAAAGCCGCGCAGAATCAAAGACCGCTTTTCCTTCCGCCCGAAAGGATTCCAGGTATTTAACCAGTCTTTCTATTGCACTTTCTCGTGGAATCGGTTACAATCCTGAAACAGGAGAGCATCATGAACATCATGAACCGTAGAAAAGCATTGGGGATATTGGGTGCGGGGCTGGCGGGCGGATGGATGACCCGAGGCGCGGCAACCCAGAACGGCGGAACTGTAACCCGTCCCCCAAACATTATCGTCATCTTTGCGGACGATTTAGGTTATGGCGATCTGGCGTGTTATGGCGCGGAAAAGATTAAAACGCCGAACTTGGACCGCATGGCAGCCGAAGGCATGCGTTTTACCGATTTTTACTGCAGTGCCGCGGTTTGCTCGCCCTCCCGGGCAGGACTGCTTACCGGCCGGTACCACGTACGTATGGGGATCAACACGGTGTTCTTCCCGCAGAGCAGGGACGGTCTCGATACATCGGAAATTTGCGTTGCCAGACTGTTGAAGGAGCGGGGATATGCCACGGCCTGTATCGGCAAGTGGCACCTTGGACATCTGCCCCAATTCCTGCCCATGCGCCACGGATTTGACCAGTATTTCGGGCTTCCTTACAGCAACGACATGTTTGTGGAGAAGCGGGGCGACCCATCGGTTCCCCTCATGCGTGGCGAAGAGATCATTGAACAGCCGGTAGACCAAAATACGCTTACCCGCCGGTATACAGAGGAGGCGGTCCGCTTTATCGCTGAACACCGCGAACAGCCGTTTTTCCTGTATCTGCCGCACAGCATGCCCCACGTGCCGCTGCATGTATCCGAGGCATTCGCCGGCAAGTCGCAGGGCGGGCTGTACGGGGATGTTATCGAGGAAATTGACTGGGGTATTAATGAAATCCTGGACGCCCTTCAGAAAAACAATCTGAATGAAGATACCTTGCTGATTTTTACCAGCGACAACGGTCCCTGGCTGGTGAAAGGCGCGCATGGCGGCAGCGCAGGCCCCCTGCGGGAGGGCAAGGGCACCACCTTCGAGGGAGGCATGCGCGTACCCTGTATTATGCGCTGGCCGGGGCATATCGAGGCCGGCCGTGTTGAGAGGTGTGTGGCCAGTACACTCGACTTCCTGCCCACCTTTGTCCACCTTGCGGGTGGTGCACCGTCCGGGGACCGTGTCCTTGACGGCGAGGACATCAGTGCATTGCTGCTGGGACACGGCAGGCGTGCGCGCGAGGAATTCCATTACTTTCACCAGGGACAGCATCAGGCCTGTCGCTCCGGCAAGTGGAAACTAAAACGTCCATTCAAAGGAAAAATTTATGGGAAGCCTGCCGAGCATCCGACCTTGCTGTTTGATTTGGAGGCCGATCCGGGCGAACAACACAACCTTGCGGAAGCGCAGCCGGAACGGGTGGCCACCATGGGAAAAGCCATGGATACCTTCTGGGCTTCATTGCAGCCGTTACCGCCGGACAAATCATGAATAGGGTTCAGGGTACAGGCCCGCACACGGAGGAGATACACCCATGACCACTTCTGGAATGACGCGACGCCAATGGATGGGGATGACTGCGGGAATGCTTGCCGCGGCTTCCATGGACGGCATAGCGGCTGGGGCGGCGGTCCGGAAACGTCCCAATATCCTGTTGCTCATGACCGACCAGCACCGTGGCGACTGCCTGGGCGCTGACGGCAATGAGGCCATCCTTACGCCCAATATGGACCGCATTGCCCGGGAAGGCGCCCGTTTTTGCCATGCTTATACCTGCGTGCCTTCATGCACGCCGGCGCGGGCAGCGTTGTTGACCGGGCTTGGCCCGTGGCGCAACGGCATGCTGGGTTACGGTAAGGTGGCGGAAAAGTACGCCAAGGAGAAACCGCGCATGCTGGCGGAGGCCGGCTATCACACCTGCGCCATAGGCAAGTGCCACTACCATCCTCAACGCAACGGACACGGCTATGAGCGGCTGATTCTGGATGAATCCGGCCGCTCCCAGGAGCCCGGCTTTCTGAGCGACTACCGGGCATGGTTCAAGTCTGTCGCGCCCGATCTCAACCCCGATGCCACGGGCATCGGCTGGAACGATCATCGGGGCCGCCCTTATGCCCTGCCTGAAGAACTACATCCCACACGATGGACCGGAGACGTGGCGGTAAACTTCATCAACGACCATTCCGGGGATGCCCCCTTCTTCCTGAAAGTTTCTTTTGCGCGACCCCATAGTCCCTATGACGCGCCTGAGCGCTTTCATGACTTGTACCGGAACCGCGCGATCCCGGAACGTTTCCTGGGGGACTGGTGCGCCCGTTACGCGCCGCGCAGCTGGGAACGGGACGACATCTGGCATGGCGACATGGGCCCTGAAGTAACGCGCGCTTCCCGGGCGGGATATTACGGGAATGTCAGCTTTATTGACGAACAGGTAGGCCGCATCCTGGCGGCGCTCGAAGCGAAAGCGCTGCTCGATGATACTCTGATCCTGTTCGTCGCGGACCATGGCGACATGCTGGGCGACCATCACCACTGGCGCAAAACCTACGCCTATGAAGGATCAGCGCGCATCCCCTTCCTGGTACGCTGGCCGGAACGTCTCGCAGCCGGACCTCGTGGCCAGGTGCGTCCGGAACCCGTTGAATTGCGCGATGTGCTACCCACTTTTCTGGACATGGCGGGAATCGGTGGCGCGGAGGATATGGACGGCAAGAGTATTTTACCGCTGTTGGGTACTGATCCAGTCAACGGACGCGCGTTTATTGATCTCGAACACGATATCTGTTACGACAAGACAAACCATTGGAGCGCGGTGACCGATGGCAGGACAAAATATATTTTTAACGCATGTAATGGCGAAGAGATGCTGTTTGATTTGGTAAACGATCCTGGAGAGTGCATAAACCTCGCTGGACGGACCAAACACGCGGATCTGCTCACGGAATGGCGTGACAGGCTTATCGGCCATCTGCAGGAACGAGGAGAGGCCTGGGTGAAAGACAGACAATTACAGTTGAGACCGGAATCCATACTGCACTCACCCCATTTCCCGGGATAAATCACGGTGGTTCCCGGGACGGAGCAGACCGCTCAGAGAAATCCTATCACCCCCCAAACGGCGGTTGGATTTGGCGGTTTTAAAACCAAAGGACACAAAGGACCAAAAGGACGGTAAAACGCTCTCTCGATTGGTGCGTCTTTTAAGTCCCTTAAGTCCTTTCGGTCCTTTCTTTTGACAGGCTTTTCCGGCGGTAACAGCCGTTTATAGGATCAATGCCAAGAATCACATCCCAACTGTGGCTCAGGGGAAGAGATAATTCACGAGGGCTTCCGCTTCCGAAAAGTCGGGTACCAGAATATCCGCGCCTGCGCGTAGCAGGCGTGGGCGTTTGGAGGCATCCCAGCCATATCCCCGCTTTTCATCGGACGCGATGCCCAACGCAATACCTCCCGCATCCTTGACATTGCGAAGTTCCACCGGCCCATCGCCGATGGCAAGCACCTGGGGTCCGCTGAGCTGGTGCTCAGCGATAATCTCGCGAATAATTTTTTCCTTGGAATAGTCTTCGATACTGGGCAGCGCCCCCCAGATTTCCTTGAAGTAGTGAGCGACGCCGAGGCATTGCGCCTCGTTACGGACATCTTCGCGATCCGTGCCGCTGAACACATACATCATGATGTCCTTCTGTGAAATCAGGTCGAGAAAACGACGCGCGCCGCGTATCAGAAAATCCTCCACGGTTTTTTCGCCCCGCTTGATTTGGGCGATACGCGCATTCACCGGTTCCATCAGCCGATCGTTATAGACCTGTTTGTACTCGACCGGGGTGCGCACCTCATTTTCCGGAACTAGTCCGTGGGAGCGGACCATTTGTTCGAGGCGCTGCATTTGGAAAATGGTCTGAATGCCTGTTGTCTCATCAATCATTTGGTCCACCTCGTCCCTAATCGCCTGAGTCGGAGTGGTACCGCCACAGATCATTTCCACGCAAACGGGCGCCATGATGCGCTGCCATCCTTCGCGCAGCCGACTTATCGTGCCGTCAAAATCGAAAAGCACGTGCTTTATTTTGCCGCGCTCCACTTCATGTATGATTTCAATATCCGTATCCGCAAGGATGTTTCGCGCCATGTGCTCTCTCTTTCCTCTTTATCTGTAAGCAGGCCTGCTTCTGCGGTTCTCTCCCGGGCCGAAAGTATGCATGGGGTTGTGGAACCGGCGGGAGGGCCAAATTCCTGGATGACCGCTTTATGGTAAAGACCTCGCGCTCGACAAATCAACTTTTCCCGCCGGGCCTCAGCAATTCCGCTATTAGGCGGGTAACGCCCCGCAAATAGGGTAATATTGTGTT
>JAEAMG010001041.1_pt1 | contig 24364 bp, 14 predicted proteins | sample 8958741 | NCBI WGS metagenome assembly JAEAMG01 (sample SAMN16933256, study PRJNA681125) | bioreactor sludge metagenome | isolation source: anaerobic bioreactor treating anionic surfactant - SDBS | place: India: Bengaluru | collected 2019-02-28 | reverse complement strand
AAAGAACATAATTTATTAACAATCAATATGTTAATAATTATTAAGGATCAACTATCTACCTTACCTTCCACCCCTACCTCTATCTCGTTAATCGGTAATGGCTATTCTTTCCAGCCTTTTCCTGGCGTCAGCAGGTTCGCTGTATGCCGGATCGGCGTCCTGCCACAGGGTGAGGAATTTTTGAAACTGTTCAGCCGCTTTTTCCTTCATGCCTTTTTCCTGGTAAATGATGCCCAGGTAGTAATGGTAGCGTGGATTGATCAGATAACGGTCATTGCTGATGAAAGCTTTGAGCAAGAAGGAGCTCGTACTATAGAGATCATTATTGAACCGGGTTTCAGGAATATTATTTGCTTTTGATCATTTTAATTGTTCCTTTTTCTTCTCCTTTAATAATAAGTTTGGCTATGTAGGTCCCTGGAGGGAGGGTGTTGTTATTACTATCCGTTCCATCCCAGAATATTTTACCTTTCCCTGGTTGCTGAATTGTATGAATAACCTTGGACAACTGATGTCCGTATATGTCATATATTCCGATAACTATGTCACCTTTTTCGATTGTTTCATAGTTTATATATGTATAGTAATCGAATGGATTAGGAGAGATTTTCAAAAAATTAGCCTGTGTGGGATAGGGATCATTTTCAGGGTTTTGTATATTAACCCACGGCCCAAATTCATAAGCTCCCATATCGATGCCTTCACCCCATATTCTTGGATTTCCGGCAAGATCAAGATCAGGCAATGTTATTCCATTCGGCAGATTTGGCGTTCCGGTATTTATACAGGGAGAATAGACTGTCAATGCGTACGGGTATAATCCGGCAGAATCCCACAGCGGATCTGTATCGATATTGGTGCGGTCATAATGCACCAAATGCTGGGAACCATAGATCCTGATACCTTCTTCACCACCGGCTATCAGGGAATGATAAATGTTCAGGGAACAGATTTGATCCGGGTCTGAAGCCAGGTATAACTCAGCGGGAAAATTACCGTAAAGAATGGAATTATAGATGTTCAATGTTGAATTATAGGTAATCCCAATGTCTGCACCCATCGGGTTGGATGTTGTATTGTTGCCAAAGGTACAGTTTATGGCATATGCCTCCGAAGCAAAAGTTACAGCTAATGAACAACCTGATTTTCCATAAGGGGGCGCATTGTTGATGTTTTCGATAAATTCCGAATTCATTATAAAGCATGTCAGATAAGAACTATAACCTAAAAGCCCTAATATTGCCATTCCTCCGCCAAATGCAGTATCTGTCGTATCATAATCAGGTATGTTGCTGTTAACGTGGGAATTTATCAACCAAGCTGTATCAGGAAGAGGCGGTACTCCAGGATCCAATCCCAGGGCTATCCGCAAGGCTGCACCACCCCTGTTGTTATTAAATACCATATCTTTCAATAAAATATTATTAGGGGTGTTGATGTGCAATCCACTGACAACTGTTCCCATACATTCAGTCACTTTTACATCTTCAAATACAACATTGTAATTATTAATGATTGCGCCTGTCCCAATACAAAGACTCGTATTCTTATTTCCGTCTCCGTGCTGTAGTGTAAGCGATTTAATTGAATACCTTTCTGTCAGTATATTGCCATGTAATAAAAAAATGATCCCGTTAGCATCAAGAATGGTAGAATCCCTGCTCTGGCCTGAAAATGAAACATAGCTCCTGAGATTTAAAGGAAATTTCTCGTTTGTTGTGAAGGTTGAATATACTCCATTGGCCAGGTGAATGGTATTGGGGTGTGTGCTGTCGGATATGATTTTTGTAAGGGCAAAGCAGATATTCTTGAGCGGTTGTTCCGGAGTGAGGCCGCTGTTGTTGTTATCCCCATCAGGGCTGACGAAAAGGTCATCGTTGACCGCTTCCACTTTACCATGTTGGATTTCCCAGGTGATATCGAACTGGGGGTAGCCATTACCAAGGGATGAAAAAAGATGGTGTACGTCGGGGGTGAGGACCGTGAAGGTATCAACGACAACATGCAGGGGTGGATACCCGGACCCTTTATAAATGTCGCAGGCACAACTGGAATAATTCAGATAAATGTTGCATAATGCAATGGTGTCGAAGACCAATGAGCCAGTTCCACTGATAACAATTCCTCCGCCACCCCGAAAAGCATGATTATTAGATATTGTCACATTTGATAACCGTACGTTGGCGTTGAAACATGCCATACCTCCCCCCCATCCGTTCACCCTGTTGTGTTTTATGATACAATTTGAAACAGCGGCATTGGAGTCCAGGATACGGATTCCTCCACCATAATAATAACCACCTCCCAGGTAGGTACCACTTCCATTTATCAATGTAAATCCATGAAGCAATGCATTAGTCTCTCCAGACATTAATTTTACACAACTTCCCAAGCTGTTGCCATCAATCACGGTTTGATGTATGTATGCAGGATCATCTGTCATAAGGTTCAGGCTACAGACTGTAATATTCTTTCCTGAAAAATCAATGTTTTCCTGATAAGTTCCGGGGTAGACCAGTACCGTATCATTTTCTGCAGCAGCATCAATGCCCTGCTGAATGGTTGTATAATCGCCTAAACCATCCTGTCTGACAGTGATGACCTGTGCTGGTAAAGATGACGCATAAAATGAAAAAAGAAGCAAAATTATTTTTTTCATAACTCGTTGGTAGAAACTCAAATACTGCTTACCGTGTTAGAATTATTTTTGCAGCATTTCTTTGGGAACCAGCAGTCATCATCAAAAGATACACTCCTTCAGGCATCAGCATGCCATTCTGATTCGATCCATCCCATTGCAGAAAATAGGAACCGGGCAGGTGATGCCCCCGGACTAATGTATTGATGACTCTGCCGAATAAATCGTATACGTCTATCTGAACATCACTTTCAGTCGTAACTGTATATTCGATAAGGCAGGTTTGCATAAATGGATTTGGATGGGATCGTACACCGCTCTCATTTATTGTCTTATGTGGGTTTTGTCTTGGGGTGAATGATATGAGATACCAGTCATGGTTTTCACCAGTTTTAATCATGCGTTTTTCATGTAAAAGCGATTGAGGATTATAGACGTAATATTCATTTTTACGAACCGGTACGGATTTCAGGCTATCATAAAATTCTTCAAAGGTGATCTCTTCGTTCTGACCCTCTCCAAAATATCCACGGATCATCACCAAGGTATCCTTATTTTCAACCACACAGGCACCGACGCAGCTATCATTAATAAAGGCACCGATCTCATCAGGATTGTCAGTTGAATCAAGTTCAATATACAGAGGAACATAATCTGCCTTTTCCTCAAAAATAAAATATTCCGTGTTTTGCTGTGATATATGTTTGGGCCTGATTCCCGTACTATTCCATTGAAAAGTCAGATCGGAATTTGTTTTCAGGATTACCATATCGCCATATTGCAATGGATCTCCTTGTAAGCACATCCACACAGGCACAGGAGGTCCGCCTTGCGGGTAGGGAGGGGGCGGCCAGTAATATTTTTTCACACATGCCCAGTCCTGGGCCTGGATCAGGGTGAGTTCATCCAGCACGTCTTCAGGCAATGCATTAAATACATCCTGAGGTTCTTCCTGGAAATAACCAATCCAGTTCTTATACCCTGCATAGATGGAAATGTCGGTTTGCCTATCAATGATCGTGCCAGTAACGTCTATCCAGCGCTCTTCCTCAGGCCCTGTATAGACTTTATAGCCCAGGGTACTTATAACTTGATTAAGTCCTCCATAAGCAGCTGTCCAATGAGGATATGGATCAATTAAATATTCTATATAAATTTCATTTGATGTTTGGAGCGGCAAATTCCGCATTTGCCCATTCGTGAAGTTATCCGGTACTATATGTCCTGTTAATAAATCGACAGCCTGTACCGGTTCGTTTCCTTCCCTGTCTAGGCGGGGGAATGATAGCCATGTCCATCCGGGGCGGAGGACTTTGGTTTCATTCGAGCAATCAATTACACTTACGTTACTAAACGCCCTGTTTCCACAATATAACTTATTCCAGGTAGAATTCAACACCAATTGAAAAGGATTTCTTCTTGTTAATGTATAAGGTTCATTTATTTTTTTTTGCATCAACGGTATTTCTGAACAAATTGCATCCGTTTGACAATCGTAAACTATTATTTTCCCCTGATTATCAGGAAAGTAATCTAAGTTTACATAGACTCTATCATTATATGGATTATAAAGCAGGCTTTGGCCATAGACATATTTTTGGCTCAATAGTGAATGATCTATATCATAGATTGATAATTTATTAACGCCGAGGATATATATTTTTCTGTTGTGATTATTGGATCTAAAGACCATATCAAATGACGGAACTCCGATTGGAACATTATTGATGGAATAGTTATTCCAACTATTTATAGAGATTATGTTCAAAAAATTATTGTCCGAAGGTAAGGTATAATTTATGCAAAATAATATCTTGTTGACAGGGTCATATTCTAAACTTACAGGATTTGGATGAACTTCAAGGGGATTACTAAATTCATTGGTAATTAAATCTATTGCCATGACAAATCCCGTTTCTCTACCATAGCAAAAATACAATATATGATCACCATCAAAGATCATATCATTTATCTCACCACCAGCCATTGGAATCTTTATAGCCTTATAGTTATATGTACTTGCATTAATTATATAAATTCCAATACACATATCAACATCTCCAACACAAAATATGTTTTTGTCAGATCCAGAATGAAGTAAACCCGGATAGTCAATCTCTAAAGTCGTTTCAATTTGATTTGAACTGCCATTTATTACAATTAATTTATCGTCATTATAGCTTGATACAAATATTCGGTTTGAATAATAGTTATAACAAAGAGACATTAAATTGTTTCCGATAGGAATGAATTCAAGATTCTCATCTGATTCCCCATCAATTATTGCAATGAAACTTGAATCATTAAATGTTGAAAATAGATAGTCCTGTGCTCCATCTTGAATGAAGTATAATTTATCATCTTTGTTATTATAGCATCCTTTAGTAATTGCACCACCAGCATATGCTAAATGCTCGTTTGTTGGATTATTGGGTTCGCTTATGTCAATAATCGAACAATTGCCATCAAGATAGTTGGCAGAAAAAATGTGAGGCAAGTCAGATATTATTCCATGAGATAAACGATAACTATGACAACCAGACAGTTCTGATGAGCCTGACACAGTAAAATCTGATGTTTCAATTACCTGACATCTATTGGTTGAACCAGTATAAATAAAGTTCGAAGATCCATCTATATTTACATAAGCCGGACCAAGAATGTTATTAATATATTTATAATCAATTGCCAAACTCTGGGGGTCAATTTCAATTATGACCTCCCTTAGATATTCAACTCCATGATCCTCTACCTTATCTATGCCTGTATAATATACTTTGTTTACTTCTTGATTATAATAGCCCAAAATGGACAAAAGAAAATGTGGATTGTAAATACCCTCCCCTTGCATATCACCACTGCAGCCATCAAATATTTTTATTGTATCGCTATCACAATATCCGACCCAAAATGATTCGGGATTCGAACCATTTTGGGGAATGAAAACAATCGTTTGAGGAGCATAATTGACGGATTTTTCTTTAATTACTTGCAATGTATTGTTTGTAAAAGAATAAGTTCTAATTTTACCTCCACCCCCGGAAGTAGTTGTTGTTACATAAATCCGATTACCTAAACCATTTGATGAAATATCAGTGATTCTTTCCCCCTGGATTGGAATGTCTGTTTTGTATTCTCCATCATCATTAAATACACGAATGTAACTAATAAAACAGCCACCACCATAATCAGAACGTACCCAGAAAACTTTATGAATATTTGAGTTATAATGTAAAGAGGTAAATATTTGGTAAGGACTAACAGAACCCGATCCGGCATCACTGATTATAGTGTCCTCTTCACCATGTATTACAAGCAATTTTCCGTCATCATCAGCACAAAAGATTCGATTACTAGACTCAAGAAATAAAAGCCTTTCTTCAATCCCCAGATATTTAAAGGCATCGATACGCGTCACATCTGTTGTCTCTGCTATGACATAGTCCTGAATAATATTGTTGGTTTGTGCGTCTATGATTATGATTTTCCTTCCTCCATATAAGTAGTATTTTTCGTAAATTGTATTATAACAGACATCATATGGTAAGCACCCGAGGTTTTCATCGGGTACCCATATATGTTTATTAAATAAATCCTCACCGGTTGCGTCAGAAACATTGAAAACACTATCCGGGTATACTCTTATATTGGATGAATCGCCAATATACAGGTCACATGACAATAAGCAACTGTCTTCTGTCCACCACTCCATAATATATGCTTCCTGTGGTAGATCAGCTATCTTGATTATGTTAAAAAAGGTTTGGCAAAAGCAATTTGAGATTAAGAAGATCTGAAATAGACAAACAGTGGTCTTAATAATTGATTTGACTTTTTTCAGCGTGAAGATGGTTGTGTTCATGACTTTATCCATTTATTAAAGAGATTCTATGCAGTAATATGTAGTATAAAGATGATTGTAAATATACTCAAAATACTTAAAAATCACTAAAATAGATAAGTTTTTTTTAAACCGGTCAGGTAACACTCATGATGGGAAGGAAGTTCAGAAATCGACCAAGAGATGCCAAATTTCATGAGTCAAATTCCTGATAAAGTCATAAGTCACCAGGTAATCACCCTTTACTCTGAGTTTTTGACAGCAGCAGGACAGCAAAACGGAAAATGACATGTCCAAGCTTAGTGTAAGGCGCGTAGATGATCACTATCCAGACCAGAACCATATGGATGAAATAGATCACATAGGCGGCGGACCAGTTGCCGAAACGTGCCCACTCGGTCAGTATTCCCGAGACAGCCAGCAGGAGAAGGAAAGCAAGAAACGACCAGTCAGAATAGGTACTGCCACCGATGGTGTCTCTTCTGAACAGCCGGTACCAGATCATCATCATCGTTCCGGTCACCAGGGCCAGTCCACCCAGATTCCCGGCGATCTTTGCAGGATGCCAGAGGTTCATCGGGTAATCGAAAAAGAGCACATTCACAATGGCCACCATGGTCACCAGAAGTAGCAGAAGAAACCCGGAGAGCACCAGGATGTGCGCCAGCGAGCGATAACGATTTGTCTGACATTTCCGGAATTGCGTATGGAGTAAAATTTCTTTCAGTTGATACAAGAACCGGATTTCTTTTTGATTTTTGATATTTACTCTTTGCTTTTTCCGGATGTCCCTGATGAAGCGGCGGAATCCTCTCCAGTAAGCGACGAGGACGAGGACAACGAGTGAGGAGAACGTACTGTTAAGCAACGTGTGGGGGAAGAGCCTGGAGTAGTCCACAGGGCCATCCGGCACACTGAGTGTTCCTGCCATCCAGAGGATGAGAAGGATGATCAGAGCAGGGATGACGACGACCACCGGCAGGTACTCCGGTTTGCTGAGCCAGCGTGCAAGGAACCTTGGATAAGCATATTCCAGGTAGTTCAGATGGCGCAAAGCGGAGAGGACCGAAGCGGGCTGAACGCCCCTGGGACACGTTGAGGAACAGTCGCCGCACTGGTGGCAGAGCCAGAGATCCGGATCGCCGATCAGCCGGTCTTTCATCCCCCAGCTTGCCCACAGCATCTCTTTCCGGGGAAAAGGATTTTCATCCGGCGACAGCCTGCATACCACGGAACAGGCCCCGCATTGCATGCATTCTTTCAATGGCTCACCGCCGAGGGATTTCACCTGACGGATAAACCGGGGATCAGCCTTTATTTGTATTACATCTTCCATCAGATACCTTTAAAGGGATTGGGCCCGATACGTTTGATGGTCTCCACATAATCCCTGATCAAATAGGGGATCTTTTCGCAATCTGTAATTTCAATGAATTCCATGCGGATACGTTCCGGCTCCAGCATCATGGTCTGCAGCGCTTCCATGAAGTTCTCCGCCCGTTTTTGAGCCAGCTCGCTCCCCTGGATGAAGTGGCACTGGTAATCCTCCCCGGGTTTGCAGCCCAACAGGAGGATGCCGTCAAACCCCATGGAGAGTGCATCCGTTATCCAGATCCTGTTCACGGATCCAATACACCTTACCGGGATGATACGGATAGAAGGATCATACTGCAGCCGGTTCTGGCCAGTCCTATCGAACACAGGATAGGCGTCGTTTTCGCAGACAAAGGCAAGGATGCGGTATTTCTCCTCAAATTCATCGGGTATGCTGACCGATTTGATCATTGCTGAAACGTTATCAATGCTGAAGTCGCTGAAGTTGATGATCCGCTCGGGGCATGCACCGAGGCAGATACCGCAGCGCCGGCAGCGGGTGGGGTGGGGAAGTGGCGTTCCTTTTGGTGTTTCATCGTAGGCCCCAAACGGACATTCTTCTGTACAGCGTTTACAGTCCGTGCATCGCTGCATATAGAGCTCAGGCCAGGAGCAGTCGCCGGACCGGGGGTGCACCGCTTCACCCCTTTTGACGGATTCAATGCACTGGATGGCTTTCAGCACAGCTCCTCCGGCATCTTCCATGCACGATGCACTGTCCATCGGAGCACGGCAGGCTCCGGCGGCGTAAATACCCGTACGCCGGGTTTCATACGGGAAGCAGATGAAGTGCGAATCGGGGAAATCGTACTTCAAATCGGGTAATCCTTTGCCCAGACGGTAGGAAAGATTCAGCTCAGAGCTGTCGGTGGGTACCATGCCGGTAGCCAGCACCACCAGGTCCACATCCAAAGCGACGGGTTCACCAAAAAGTGTCCTGTCGGCCCAGACAGTTATCAAATCGCCGTTCTCCGTTACGGCTGTCACATCCCCTCTCGTCAGGAACAGCAGATCATCCTGTTGTACATGCTGGTAAAATTGTTCCAGGTGACCGGGTGTTCGGAGGTCCTTATAAATGACATAGATGGGCAGGTCGGGATATTTCTCTCTCAGGTAGGTGGTCTGTTTCAGTGTGGTGGCACAACAGTAACTGGAACAGTAGGGCAGGTGTCGGGGGTCGCGCGAACCGGCGCACTGGATAAAGAGCACACCGTGGAGCGGCTTTTTGGGGAACAACTGGTCCCAATGATCCTGCGCGGCACATTTTTCCAGGTCAAGTTGCGTGATCACACCCCGGAACCGGCCATAACCGAGGTATCCAAGGTTCAGAGGGTCATAGGGTTTCCAGCCGGTGGCCATCACGACCGCACCGGCTCTGTATGTTTTCAGTGATCCATCTTGCCGTATGGCCACTGAAAAATCTCCCGGCTGTCCTGAGATCTCTTCAATTACGGCAGAGGTAAGAATAGTGACCAGGGGCTCAGCTTCCAGTTCCCTGATCTTCTTCTGGATAACAGATGCTACGGGTGAACAATAGGGCTGCAGGAAAGGGATCTGTTTATAAAGTTGTTTCATCCAGCCTCCGGGAGAGGCCTCTTTCTCGACGAGTATTATCCGCTGATCAGCCCGGGCAGCTTCCAGTGCCGCCGTGATTCCTGTTATTCCTCCACCGACAACAAGTATTGTATCTGATACGTTATCAGGTATATACGCCACCGGTGCTTCGGTTTTAAGGAGTCTGACGATCCCCATCTTCATCAGGTCCACAGCCAGCATCCGGGTATCGTCTGTATCCGGCGGCTGGCACCAGGCAACCTGTTCACGCAGGTTCACCCGTTCCACGATGGTTTTGGGATCAGCAGCGAAGCGGTCGGCATGGATCCGTGGCGAGCAGGCACCGATCACGATCTTATCCAGCCCGTTCTGCCTGACATCTTCCCTGATCACGTGCAGACCCTGTTCGCTGCAGAGTGCGGGATGTGTCCTGCACGTTGCTGCAGGAAATGCTTTGCAGATGCTTTCCAGCAACTCCTCTACGTTGAATGCGTCGTGGATGCCGCAACCGGTGCAGAGATAGATTCCTAACGGGGCAGATAAAGCATCTTTCATAAAATCCAAATTCCAGAATCCAAAAGCCAAACAAATTCCAAATTCCAAAATCCAATCCCTCGTCGCTTCGCTCCTCGGGACAGGCCGCCTCCCGCCTCCCGCTTCCTGCCTCCCTTTAACGCCTATCAGCCAACCGAACGACCTGCAGGCCCCTCAGCACCGCGGCGGTGGCTTCTTTAACCGAAGTTGACACATCGGCAGGGTGCACTGCATTCCCGACAGCAAAGAATCCATCGGGCAGGCTACTGGCATCAATGTATCCGTTGTTCAGTGTTCTGACCTGTTCCAGACCGAGTTGTTCAGGGACCATCCCGGTGGCCAGCACCAGCATATCAGCCGTGATCCGGATCTTTCTGTTACTCAGGATGTCTTCCGTCTCAACCTCCACCAATCCGCCCGGATGCTGAATCGTGGCTCCTGCCACCTTTCCCTTAACCAGTTCAATGTTAGGATCAGCCTGCACCCTGGTCAGAACATCCTCATTGCGGCCCTGGACCCTCAGGTCGATGTAGAAGATCCTCATGCGGCTTTCGGGCACTTGTTCGCGGATCATCAGGGCCTGTTTAAGCGTGGTTCCGCAGCAGACGCCCGAGCAATAGGGCAGGTGGTTCCGGTCGCGTGATCCGGCGCATTGTGCAAATGCGATGACAGGATAGGATCCTTCGGGACGCACTGATTTAAAGAGGTTTCTCACATCCAGCTTTTCCAGCTGAACGTTCGTCACGATCCGGTCACCCGTCCCGAACCCGAGTTCAGGTATCAGCCGGGCATCGTAGGGTCTCCATCCGGTAGCCAGTATGACAGCGGAGATTTCCCTCGTGAAGATTTCAGGCCGGGCATCCAGGTTGATGGCCTGGTATTTACAGATTTTAAGGCATTCGCTGCAGTTGTCCTTCAGGCAAACTTCACCATCGATCGTGTACCTGAAAGGAAACGTTATCTCATCGGGGATATAGATCGCCTTCGTTCTTCTTGTGCCATAAAACAGTTCGTCTGGCCGTTCAACCGGACAGACAGGTACGCATTCTCCGCAGGCAGTACACAGGTCATTTACATATTGTGCTGATTTTCTTATTTTTACGGAAAAATTACCTTTTATGCCAGTGATCTCTTCGACACATGATGAGATCAATATATGAATGCGCATGTTGTTCCTGATACGCCGGTAGTTGATCTCCAGGCCGCACTGGGGAGGGCAGAGCTTGGGAAAGTAACGGTTCAGCCGGGATACTCTGCCGCCCAGGTAGGGTTGCTTTTCCACGAGGATCACTTCCATACCCGCTTCAGCGGCTTCCACGGCTGCGGTGATCCCGCTGATTCCGCCTCCTATGATTAGCAATGGTTTGGTGCGCATCTACAATACTTGAACCCCTACGGGGTAATTTAGTTGGTAGTATACAGTTTGCAATTGGCAATTAGCATTTATCAATTAACCGATTGCCGATTACTAAACCATATCGATTACTTCTCTCCTGATCATTTCCCATTCGCCTGTTTGGGGATCCTGCCGGCAATTGACGAAGCAGCGCCAGTCGTCATTCATTTCTGGGCAGTCGGTCCTGAAATAGTATCCCGGCCAGCGGGTTTCCTGCCGGTAGAGCATGGTCCGGATATGGGTTTCTGCCTGTGCAAGACGGTGGATATTTTCCCAGCAGCGCATCAGTTCATGCAGGTTTTCCGCAGCCAGGCTGCTCACATCCTCTTTCAGTATTTCAAGGTGTTCGAGTCCTTTATTCAGCATGGCCTCTGAAGTTCTGAACTGGGAACTGACACCCCCGGCGTATTCGTCCATGATCTTTTGCAGCCTGAACATGAAGGATTTCGGTTTCAGGTACCTGGGATTGACGTCCGGATCGATGGTATAGTTCTTATGTTCTTCATAGAGTGCCAGCGGCTTAAAGATCACATCCTTTATGCGCCTGATCTCTTCTTCGTCTGTCAGTAATGGCAGGTCGTGCCCTGTGCAGAAACGGATGGCTTCCTTGGCGGCTATACGGCCTTCCGTGAAGGATCCGGAGGAGAACTTATGGCTGGATGCACCGGATGCATCTCCTGCGGCAAACAGTCCCTGAACGGTAGTCATCTGGCCATAGCCCCATTTGTATGTTTCAGGTGCCATATCTTCCGGTCCGCTGACCCATGCTCCGGAAGCGCCGGAGTGGCTACCGATGAAATAGGGTTCGCAGGCAGCAATCTCAGAGGGTGTTTCATCCGGTGAGATATTTTCTGAAGCCCACAACAGTGCCTGGCTGATGGTCATGTCGAGGAAATCTTCCCAGGCCTCGTTTTCCAGTTTTTTCAATTCCCTGCGGGCTTCTTTTTCATCGGTGATCTGCGCTACCCTTTTCCTGATGGCTTCGTCGGTGCGCATATACACAGGGCCTTTCCCGTCGCGGATATCGAGAAGCATCAGGTAGTTGCGCAGGTTTGCCGGCAGGGGCCGGCCTTGCCCGAAGGGTGCCCATTTTTCCAGTTCCGATTGGCGTGTGGCCATATAATCCTCATCCAGCGCATTTTTTGCCTGGGCCTGAAATAAAAGGAACCAGGCTCCAACCGGCCCGTAGGCGTTTTTAAACCTGACCGGAATGAAGCGGACTTCCTGGCAGGTGAGTTCAGCCCCTGCACGCAGGGTGAAATACGTGCTGGAACCTGAGTTGAACGGAGGATACCACGACCTGCCCAGGCCCTCACCGACGGATCGGGGGCGGAACACATGGACAGCACCGCCCATGGCGATAAGAACTGCTCTGGCGTGGAAAACATAAAATTTATTTTCCCTTACACTGAAACCTGCAGCGCCCACACAGCGTCCTTCTTTTATCAGCGGCTCGGTGACAAAGATCCGTTCATAATAGGATCCTTTTTCCCCCAACTCGTGCAATGCATTCTTTGCGGCTTCAGCTACAATGGTCTTGTAGGATTCCCCGCTGATCATGATCTGCCAGCGGCCTTCATTCACATACCGCCCTTCCGTGTCCTTCCAAATGGGAAGGCCCCATTTTTCGAACAGGTGGACCGAAGAATCTACATGCCGTGCAATGTTCGCCACCAGGTCATCCCTGACAATTCCCATGAGGTCACTTTTAACATACCTGACGTAATCGGTCACGGAGTTCTTACCCTCCTTCAATCCAAGGTACATGTTGATGGCCGAGAGTCCCATGGCCACTGCCCCGCTACGGTCCATGGCTGCTTTATCCACCAGCGTGACGCGGAGTCCGTTCTGTTTGGCCCAGTGGGCAGCTTCAAAGGCAGCACCACACGCCGACATGCCGCCTCCAAGGATCAGCAGGTCGGTTTCTACTACAATCGTTTGAAAATTTTCCATCTGCATGCGGGTTACAGGGTGCTTAGCTCATTTGTTCCGAGTGATGCTGGTTCGGTCCGCAGAAGTGGACTTTTAAGGTCTGCCGTTCCGGTACTGAACCCGACATCGGGAGAAATGGAGCCCTCGGGTGTCGTGCGTATGGGAAAGCGAAACCGCTTGATCGTATTATTACGGAATTTGACCGTCCAGAGTATGGCATCGGTTCCGCGGAGGGGCTGCACCACACCTCCAAGAGGGACAAAGTCGGCGTAGCCCCGCACTTCGATGGCCTGAACGGGGCATATCTTTACGCAGCTGTAACACTCCCAGCACATCTCCGGCGCACGGTTGTACGCTTTGCTGATATCCTTGTTAAGGACCATCAGGTCATTGGGACAGATGTACTGGCAGGCTGTGCGGTCGAGGGCCTTGCAGCCGTCGCATTTTTCGGTGATGATGTAACTGGGCATGGATAAGGTTTTTAGCTTGTAGCTCGTACAAACATAGCCATTTTCCAGTATTAGGTATATAAACAGGGATTATTTGTAATAATTCTAATATTATTTCCGTGAAAATCAGCGTCCTCCGCGTTATCCGCGTCCTATTGGTATTGGAACACGCATGACGCGGATCACACGGAGTTTCGCGGAGATTAATAATGAGTTTTAAGAGTTAATACGATCTCAGAGGATTTTGTGACCCGGAGAAAGAAGATTCTTTCGAAAACAGAAGATAATCTTTTTACTTTTATAAAAAAAAGATTGAGGATCTCACACTTCACGGTTGCTTTACTGCTTTTCACCACTATCCTCCATCCTCCGGCCTGTGATCAGACCGTTACCAGAAGGGTGGAGAGCGGGCAAGATATGTCTGCCGGTCAGCCCGTTCAAAATTACGCCCTCATAAGGCAACAGGATACTCCCGATGAGATCATCCGCAAAGCTGCCAGGGTTTTCCCGACCGGCCAGCAGCTCGCCTGGCAGAAGGACGAGTTCAATGCGTTCATTCATTTTGGTCTGAACACCTTCACGGACCGTGAGTGGGGCAATGGAACCGAAGATCCTGCATTGTTCAATCCATCCGATTTTAACGCCAGGCAGTGGGTGGGAGTGATCCGGGATGCAGGATTGAAGATGCTGATCCTCACCGCCAAGCATCATGATGGTTTTTGCCTGTGGCCCAGTCAGTTTACCGATTACTCTGTTATGCATATCTCCTGGAAGCAGGGTAAGGGCGATGTCGTTGGCGAAGTGGCTTCGGCCTGCCAGGAAGCCGGAATAAAGTTCGGGATCTATCTTTCGCCCTGGGATCGTCATGAACCGACTTATGGTGATTCACCCCGGTATAATGCATATTTCCGGAATCAGCTGCGTGAGCTGCTGACCAATTACGGGGAGATCTCTGAGGTCTGGTTTGATGGAGCCTGCGGGGAAGGTCCCAATGGAAAAAGGCAGGAATACGACTGGCTCTCCTATTACCGCGTGATCAGGGAACTGCAGCCAAATGCGGTGATCTTTGGCATGGGGCCTGATGTGCGGTGGGTAGGGACCGAATCGGGTGACGGAAGGGAAACCGAATGGAGTGTGATTCCTGATGTGATCCGTACATGTGATTCCATTCCGTTGTCCGGCCCTTTTCCCGTCGACTCTTTGTTCATCCCGGGCGACCGGATTGCGAAGGATCTGGGTAGCAGGGAAAGGATCATGAAGGCAAAAACACTCTCATGGTACCCATCTGAGGCCGATGTCTCGATCCGGCCCGGCTGGTTCTATCATGATGATCAGGATAGCCTGGTGAAATCTCCCGGACAGCTGGTGGATCTTTATTTCAGCTCGGTGGGCCGTAATTCGGTTCTTTTATTGAACATTCCACCGGATAAGAGAGGATGGATCCATGAGGTTGATGTCAGCAACCTGTTGGATATGAAGAAAATGCTGGACCGGATCTTTGATACGAATTTGCTAACGGGAGCCGACATCCGGGCCAGCCATGAAATCAAGGGCCTTGAGGCTTTCAGGGTAGCTGACGGTGATTATGATACCTTCTGGACAGCTGATTCGTCAGAGACTTTCGCCACCATTGATATCGCGTTTCCTCAAGCTGCCTCCTTTGATGTGCTGATGCTTCAGGAGAACATACGAAACGGGCAGCGGATTGAACAGTTTCGCCTGGAGGCATTCATTGCAGATCAGTGGCAAACGGTATGTAATGGAACTACCGTGGGGTACAAAAGGCTTCTGCGATTCGATACAGTAGAAACTGACCGGATCCGGCTGGTGATATCGCAATCCAGGCTGAATCCGGAGCTGGCAGAGGTTGGGGTGTATAGTAGCCGATAGTCAGTAGCGAGTAGCCGGTCATCACAATCAACTGGGGAGGCGGGTGATGGGGTAATCGGCGGGTAAAGAAATTTCCATTATTTTTACAGACTTTTAACAAGAAGGATGAAGGATTTAGACGATCATACGATCAGCTCCATTCAGCAATCCACGGCAGAGGATATACTGGCCTTTTTCCTCGGAAGATACCGGGGGAAGGCTGTCTTTTCATCGGGTCTGGGCGCCGAAGATCAGGTGATCACCCACATGATCGCCACTGTGGACAGCAGTACATCTATTTTTACACTCGACACGGGCAGGCTCTTTCCTGAAACCTATGACCTGATCCAGGCCACAGAGGCGAGATATGGCCTAAAGATCCATGTGCTGTTCCCGGATACAGTGAAAGTGGAGAAGATGGTTAGGGAAAAGGGAATCAATCTTTTTTATGACAGTGTGGAGAACCGTAAACTTTGCTGTGGCATCCGAAAGACGGATTCCCTGAAGAGGGCCCTGCAGGGTAACGATGTATGGATCTCCGGGTTGAGGCGCGAGCAAAGTTTTGCCCGCAGGTATACATTGCCTGTGGAATGGGATGACCAGTACTGGTTGTACAAGGTCAATCCACTGGCTTACTGGACTACCGGCCAGGTATGGGACTATATCCACCGGAACCGAATCCCTTACCATCCTCTTCACGACAGAGGATTTCCCAGCATTGGATGCCAGCCCTGCACACGGGCTGTCGAACCGGGGGAAGATCTTCGTGCGGGACGCTGGTGGTGGGAAATGGATGGGCACAGGGAGTGCGGGATACACCGGGAATGAGAGGAGAGAGGAGAAAGGAGAAAGGTTTTTTTTGTTTGTTTTTTTACTCTGGATAGAGAAGGTATTTTTTACGGATAGATTTGAAATTTACCAGATCTTCCTGCCAGGAGGCGCGGATCTGTTCTTCGGTTTTGCCTTCCGTGATCTGTTTCCGGAGGGTGGAGTTGCCTGCCAGTTTATCGAAATAGTCATTGAAAAAGTTTCCCCGGTCCCTCACTGTATTTTCCCAGTATGCATAATGGTTAATCAGCCAGGATAAATTCAATCTTCGGTTTTCCTGGCAGAATTCCCCTGCGCCTGACAGGCTGCTGCCTGTGCATGCCTGGCCTTCGTAGAGTGGATGCCTTGCTTCCGGCCTGCTTTCAGGTTTAAAGAGAAAGCTGCCAATAACAAAGTAAGGATGGCCGATCACCTGAAATGGGTAATCGGTCCCTCTGCCCACACTGACCTGAGTACCCTCAAAAAGGCATAGGGAGGGGTAGAGGCATATTGCCAGATCGTTGGGCAGGTTCGGCGATGGAGCCACCGGCACAGAATAACGGGTGGAATGCGTATAATTTTCGACAGGGATCACGGTAAGCTGGGCTTTGATCCCATTTTCAAGCCAGCCCTCTTCGTTGACCATCCTGGCATATTCGCCAACGGTCATCCCATGGACAACGGGCACTGGATGAAGTCCCACAAACGACTCGTATCCTTTCTCCAGCACGGGCCCGTCAACATAATCCCCGTTGGGATTCGGCCTGTCCAGGACAATCAACGGTATCCCGTTTTCGGCACAGGCTTCCATCACATAGGTCATGGTCGAGATATAGGTGTAAAACCGTGCACCAACGTCCTGGATGTCGAACAGGACCACCTTTATACCTTCCAGGTCTGAGGAAGAAGGTTTTTTATGCGTTCCGTATAGCGATGCGATCGGGATCCCGGTCTTGGGGTCGACCTGGTTTTCGATTTCTTCCCCGGCCTCAGCCATCCCTCTGAAACCATGCTCGGGAGCAAAGACTTTCACAAGGTGAATTCCGGCATCAACCAGGCTGTCCACCAGGTGAACCTGCCCGATCATTGATGTATGGTTTGCCACACAAGCAATCCTTTTCCCCTGCAGATCCGGAAAATACAGCCCAGTTCTCTCCGCGCCCACATTCAGCGCATTCTGTTCAACTAGCATGGCACTGCCTGTTGGCGGCGACTGCTGCCCGCAAAATCCAAGCATCGAAAAAATTACCAGATAAACCAAATATCTCATTTCTTAATAATATATATCTCCTTTCTCCTCTCAATTAAACCGTATCGCTCGTGCCGGCATGATCCGGGCGATGATATACGATGGGACGATCAGCATCAGGGTGCAGATGATCAGGGTTCCGATATTCAGGAGAATGATATGCCAGGGATCAAGATTGATCGGTACGACGGAGACATAGTAGGATTCCTGTGGAAGTTTGATGAGTCCGAAGTGTTTTTGTAAGAGACATATCCCCAGCGCGAAAAGGTTGCCCCAAAGCATCCCCTTACCGATAAGATACACTGCATTATAGAGAAAGATTTTTCGCACGCTCCAGTTAGCGGCCCCAAGCGCCTTGAGGATACCGATCATGCTGGTGCGTTCGAGGATCAGGATAAGCAGGGTGGAGATCATGGTGATTCCTGCCACCAGCACCATCAAAATGAGTATGATCGCAACGTTCATGTCCTGCAGTTTCAGCCAGTCGAACATCTGAGGATATAACTGCTTAATATTAATGGCATCCAGGTCATAGGGGATTTCATTGTAAACGGTTTGCGTGACCTCGTCAATATCTCGGAAATGATCAATCAGTACTTCGTATCCCGATACCTGCCCCGGCGTCCAGTTGTTCAGCTTTTGTATATGACCGATATCCCCAAACACCCAGGTGTTGTCAAAGTCTTCCAGTCCGGTCTCGTAGATGCCGGAGATGCGGAACTTGCGTCCGCGCGTAGTGTTCTCGATTATGAAATACATCCGGATTTCCTGGCCTACCGAAAGGTCGAGGCGCGATGCCAGGTTCTTGGACAGGATGAGATCATCGGTCTTTCCTGTGTCGCTCACCTGGAACACATTTCCCTGAATGATCCGGGGAGTGAAGAACGACCAGTCGTAATTGCTGCCCACACCTTTCAGTACCACTCCTTCCATCTGGTTCTCCGTTTTGATAATGCCGGCCTTCATAGCAAACGTCTGTATGTGCTTTACGCCGCTGATCCCCCTGATTTTCTCCAGGTATGTTTCTTCCATCTCCACTGGTTCCGGCTCGTAGGAAATGTTCGAATCATAACGGGTGATCTGGATGTGTGACCCGAAGCCAACCACCTTGTCGCGTATCTGTTGCTGAAAACCCGTGACGATGGCTACTGAGACAATCATTGCCGACAGTCCCAGCACGATGCTCAGGATGGTGATGCGGGTGATGGGACGCGAAAATCCCGGCTCACCGCGGGCAACGATCCGGTTGGCGATGAAGAGCTCAAGGTTCATATTGTACAAATGTACAAGGATTCATCCTATGAAGATCAAAGAGCAAAGACCAAAAATCAAAGATTTGGTTTCAGGTCTCAAGATCCAAGTTTCAGGTTACAGGTTATAATCTTGCAACCTGCAACCAGTAACCTGCAACAATAAACTTATGATTTTTACTATTTCCACTTTGTTTTTTGATCGAAATAGAGGTTAAGTAAAAACTATTCAAGAGATTTGTAGTGCATTTATTCTTCTATTGAATGAGATCAGGTCTGCGCCTTCTTTACCTTGAAGCCCTCTGCGGGTTTGATCAGATCAAATATCAAATATCACAAAGCGAAGAGCAAATTTTAAATAGAATTCAATAATGAAGGACCGGTTTATTTTCAGGGTACTTGTTTTCATCCTTTTCTTTTTAATCGTCTATCCATCTGGTGGTCAGAATCGGGTGATATTGCATCCCGAACGTGCAAAGGATACCATCAGCAGGGAGGTCTACGGCCATTTTGCCGAGCATCTCGGCCGGTGCATCTATGGTGGCATCTATGTAGGAGAAGATTCACCCATTGAGAATATCCGGGGATTCCGCACGGATGTCATCCGAGCGCTAAAGGAAATGGGCATTCCTGTCCTCCGCTGGCCAGGAGGCTGCTTTGCTGATACGTATCACTGGAAGGATGGTATCGGGCCCCGGGCTGACCGCCCATCGATCGTCAATGTTTACTGGGGCGGGGTGACCGAAGACAACAGCTTTGGTACACACGAGTTCCTGGATTTTTGTGAACTTATCGGGGCAGAACCCTATGTGAACCTTAACGTCGGATCGGGAACGGTCAGGGAAGCCTCCGAATGGGTGGAGTACATCACTTCGGAGAACGATGGCCCAATGACCCGCCTGCGCAAGCAAAACGGAAGGGAAAATCCCTGGAAGGTGAAATATTTCGGGATCGGCAATGAGACCTGGGGCTGCGGTGGCAACATGTCGCCAGGATTCTACGCCGATCTCTACCGGCAGTTCGCCTCCTTTTGCTTTGGGGCCGACTACCTCATAGCCTGTGGAGCCAATGCGGGGGATTATGGCTGGACGGAGGTGATGATGGAAAAAATGAAATATCATTATTGGATGATGCAGGGATTATCGCTTCATTACTATACCGTACCTGGTGAATCCTGGGCGCATAAGGGATCAGCCATCGAATTCAACGAAGAGGACTGGCACACCACCCTGAAAAAATCACTGCACATGGAACGTCTGATAACCCGGCACTCAGAGATAATGGATCGGTATGATCCTCAAAAGACTGTCGGGCTGATCGTGGATGAATGGGGAAACTGGCACGACGTGGAAACGGGCACTAATGCTGGTTTCCTTTACCAGCGAAATACCTTGCGCGATGCAATGACAGCGGCCGTCAACCTGAACATCTTCAACAACCACTGCGATCGGGTGAAAATGGCCAACATTGCCCAGATGGTCAATGTGCTCCAGTCAGTCATTCTGACCAGGGATGACCAGCTGGTGCTAACCCCGACCTATTACGTGTTCAGGATGTACCGGGTTCACCAGGATGCCCTGATGATCCCTGTCACTGCGGAATCGGATGAATATACTCTTAATGGGGACTCGATCCCGTCCCTGAACGTTTCTGCGTCGCTCAAAGATGGTGCGGTGAGTATCACATTATGCAACCTGAATCCGGAGAAAGCTATTTCTGTTGAAATAGAAAGCGCCGGATTTCATTTCACATCAGCTGAAGGATCGGTCATTACCTCAGAGGCTATGAATGACTATAATGATTTTAGCAAACCGGAAAGGGTGATATTCAGGCCGTTTGATCTGCCCGTACCGGGTCGCGGATCTTACGTAGTCAAGCTGCCAGCGAAGTCGGTCGTGCTGGTGCGGTTGACGGTTGGCGGTTAGCGGTCAGCAGTCAGCGGTCAGCAGATAAGAAAAATTGATGTAATTTAAAGTAAATTGATATATATGAACCGAGTCAATTTCATCCTGGTTGTTTTCAGTTTTTTATGGATCGCTGGCTGCCATGAAAAGACAGCAACCATCACCAGCCTTTCCATGCTGGAGGGAGGAAAGACGTTTGCTGTGCCAACGGGGACTGCAGCCGACCAGTATGTGCTGAAAAAGTTTCCCGATGCAGAGATCAAGTACTTTAACACAGTACTTGACTGTGCTATCGCGGTCAAGACAAATAAGGCCGATGCGGCTGTGTACGACAAACCCGTTTTGCAGAACATTGCCGCAAAGAATGAAGGGCTTGTGGTGCTTTCGGAATTGTTGTTTGACGACCAGTACGGTTTCGCGGTCCAGCTGGAAAATCAGGAGTTGAAGACCGTCATGGATGAAGTGCTGGCGGAACTGCAGTCCAACGGAATCTACGATGACATGATGAAGCGGTGGTTCCCGGAGCATGGAAATCCAGAGCCCATGCCTGAAATAGAATCGAATGAAGCGAACGGCATTCTGCGTTTCGGAACATCGGCCGTGACGGAACCCATGTCATTCTATGACGCTGACCGGCGCGTCGTGGGATTTGATATCGAATTCGCCAGCCGGATTGCAAAGAAGCTCAATAAACGGCTCGAGATCATCGACATGGAGTTTGGTGCCATGCTTCCTGCCCTGATCGCAGGCAAGGTGGATATGATTGGCGCCGGACTGTCCATCACGGAAGAAAGGGCCAGGAAAGTACTCTTTTCCAAAAGTTACTATCCCAGCGGGATTGCAGCGGTTGTCAGAAGTGCTGCAGGGGAAAGAAAGGAGGTACGTAGAAAAAGGTACGGGACGATTGACGACGTCAAAGATAGAAGGATCGCCGTGTTACTTGGCTCCATTCACGATGCTTATGTGATGAAAACCTATCCTGATGCGGAACTGCTAGAGTATCAGAATGCTACTGATATATTGACAGCACTGAAGACCGATAAGGCCGATGCAGGTTTTTACGACCACATTTCTTTGACGGAGGTCTTCGCGAAAAATCCCGATCTGGGTATCCTGGCCCAGGATGTGTTTTTTGCTGACATCGCAGCCGGATTCAACGAGGAGAATGACTCATTAAGGGAACGGTTCAATGCTTTTCTTCAGACCATTAAATCCAATGGGATCTATGACGAAATGGTCGGCCGTTGGGTAGATAAAGGACTTAAAGAGATGCCCGACATCATGGTTCCGTCTTCGTCGGAATCCATTCGTTTTGGAGTTGTTGGAGATCTGGGCATGCCCTTTTCACTTTACCATGAAGGAGAACTCACCGGCTTCGACATCGAGCTTGGTAAACGCTTCGCTGCCTCACTTGGCAAGGTATATGTTCCCATGGATATGCCATTCCCCAGCCTGATCGCTGCTGCGTCAACCGGTAAGATCGATCTCATTACTGCCTCCATGATGATCACCGAGGAAAGAGAAAAACGGATTGATTTTTCAGACCCGTATTACCGCTCTGGAGCCACCCTGATCGCACTGAAAAGGAATCTGGCAGCCTATCAGCATGAAGATGCAGGCAGGGCTGAGAAATCCTTTCTGGGAAAGGTGGCCGAAAGCTTCTATGATAACATACTCCTTGAAAAAAGGTACCTGCTGATCCTGGGTGGCCTGAAGATCACGGTGATCATTTCCATTTTTGCGGCCCTGCTCGGCACCTTACTGGGCGGCCTGGTCTGTTTCATGAGGATGTCGAAGCGGAAGCTTCTATCCGGTATTGCCGGTCTGTTCATCACCCTCATCAGGGGCACACCGGTGCTGGTTCTGTTGATGATCATCTTTTACATCATCTTTGCATCGGTGAACATCAACCCGGTGCTTGTGGCTGTGATCGCTTTCGGCATCAACTTCGGCGCGTACGTATCGGAAATGTTCCGGACCTCCATCCAGGGCATCGACAAAGGGCAGAGCGAGGCGGGCATAGCCTCCGGCTTCACCAGGGTCCAGACATTCATTCACATCGTTATGCCCCAGGCATTGCGGCAGGTACTCCCGGTCTATAAGGGCGAGTTCATTTCCCTGGTCAAGATGACTTCCATCGTCGGCTACGTTGCCGTCCAGGATCTGACAAAAGCCAGCGACATCATCCGCAGTCGCACGTTCGATGCATTTTTCCCGCTCATCATGGCCGCTGTCATCTATCTGCTGATCGCCTGGTTGCTGACATGGGCCCTGGACCAGGTGGAAATCTCAGTGGATCCGAAAAGAAAACGTGTGGTAAAAGAAGTGGAGGCCAGCCTATGATCACGGTCAGAAATCTTTCAAAGCATTTTGGCGACCTGGTCGTCCTGCGCGATGTCACCATTGATATCCGGAAAGGAGAGATCATCACCATCATAGGACCTTCAGGTACGGGCAAAAGCACATTCCTGAGGTGTCTCAACCTGCTGGAAATCCCAACCGGAGGGAGCATCACCATCGACGGCATCTCTCTGCTGGCTAAAAAGACCAATGTTCCCAAGCTGCGTCAGAGGATGGGTATGGTCTTTCAATCGTTCAACCTTTATTCGCACCTTTCTGTCCTTGAAAACCTTACCATTGGTCCCATAAAGCTTCAGGGAAAAGGAAGGAGGGAGGCCAGCAAAAAAGCACTTGAACTGCTGAAGCTGGTCGGATTGACGGAAAAGGCCTACAGCTTTCCGGATGAGCTTTCGGGCGGACAGAAGCAGCGGGTGGCCATTGCACGCTGTATGGCCATGGAGCCCGAGATCCTGTTGTTCGATGAACCAACCTCCGCACTTGATCCCACCATGGTCAGTGAAGTGTTGGCTGTCATCCGGCGCCTTGCCAGGGAGGGGATCACCATGGTGATCGTCACTCATGAAATGGAATTTGCCCGTAACATTTCCAGCCGGGTCCTTTATATGGATGAAGGGATCATTTATGAAGAAGGCCCTCCGGAGCAAATCTTCGAAAAACCGCAGAAGGAAAAAACGCGGGCCTTCATCCACCGGATCCGGAGCTGGCACTACGCCATTACCAGCAGGGATTATGACCTGTACCATCTGCAAGCCGATCTGGAAGCATTCTGTGACAAGCATATGCTGCCACGAAAAATAAAAGAAATCATAGTCCATCTGGCTGAAGAGGTGCTTGGAATTCAATCCGATTATTCTGATCTGAGCCTGAACCTCCATTTTTCGGAAAAGGACGGCAACCTGCAAATGGTCTGCGAAAGTGAAGGTGCACCTGTCAATCCACTTGAAGAAGGTGTGCTGGAGGATGAAATAGGATTAAGGCTGATCAGGGCAAGGTCGGAAAGTATGCATTATACATACAAAAACGGGAAGAACATCCTTGCACTAAAGATCAAAGGCTGAGCCCTCCCCGAAAAGAGATTATTTTAGCCTGAAGTCCATTAGATGGTTAATTATCAATTAGAGGGTGTGTCAAAATGAATGTTCTTTTTATTAAACCACGGAGAACCTTTAGATTTGTGTTATTGACAGAGGAGAAATGAAAAAGCAA
>JAEAMG010001040.1_pt1 | contig 24390 bp, 19 predicted proteins | sample 8958741 | NCBI WGS metagenome assembly JAEAMG01 (sample SAMN16933256, study PRJNA681125) | bioreactor sludge metagenome | isolation source: anaerobic bioreactor treating anionic surfactant - SDBS | place: India: Bengaluru | collected 2019-02-28 | reverse complement strand
CCGCGAATCTTTGAGCTGACCCATCTTGAGGCGACTCCTGTCTGGGAAGACGATGTTGTCAAGCCGGGCACGGCCCGTGTGACATGGCTGACGTCCTGGCCTGCGAAGTGTACGGTCAGATGCGGAGGCCGCCTGGTGACGGAGCCTGAAGCGGTTGCTAACCACAGGGTCTATCTCGATGAGCTGCCCGTCGGAGAAAAGCTGACACTGGAAGTCACGGCCCCGAAGCCGCGTGACAGGGGAAGTGTTGCCGAAAGAATTGTCTTTAGGACAACGCCTCCTAAATTGAAAGTAACAACCAAGTGGAAAGTGGTTCCGCTGACGGTCTTGAACCCGTCCGCCGATGCGCTTTCGCAATGGCCGGTCACGTGCGGTATCCCGTTCCCGCGGGGATCGCTGGATTCCGTCGGCCACATCCGGCTTCTTGCTCCCGATGGAACCGAACAGTCGTTACAGGCTGCTTCTCAGGCCCGTTGGCCGGATGGCTCGGTCAAATGGGCGCTGTTGAGTTTCAGGGCAGACGTGCCCATGTCCAACAGTGCCGTGTATGCCTTTGAATATGGCGGCGAGGTGAAGCCTGCAACGCCCCGGAAGAAGGTGACGGTCGATGAATCCGACGCGAAGGTGGTTGTCACCACCGGGCCGCTTCGTCTTGTCTTGGACAGGAACTCCTTTGTCCTCCCGGGTCACGTGTGGCTGGACAAGAACGGAGATGGGGCGTTTCAGGATGAAGAGCTGTTCTGCGGTGTAAAACCGGGCCTGGGAACACTCGCTGACACGGCCGGAACGGCGTTTACGACGCTGGGTACCCCGGACGCCGTGATCGTTGAGGAGCGTGGTCCTGAACGTGCGGTTATTTTGGTTAAGGGCCACCACGTGGCTCAGGGCGGTTCAAAGTCTTTTGCCTTTGAAGCCCGCCTGATGGCCTATGCGGGCCAAAATTTTGTCCGCGTATTCTACACGTTCGGAAACGACGTGACGGCGTCCGAATTCACGTCCCTCCGGTCGCTCAGCCTTGCGTTTCCGCTCGCTGGCGGTGCGGATCGCTTTGAGCTTGGGGCAGGGGTGCCGGTAACGGGCGACGTGAAGGCCGCGCCTGTTCTGTTCCAGGATTTCGACAATCATTTCAGCCTGAAGTGTGACGGCAAGGCAACCGAAGGGAAGCGTGCGCCGGGCTGGCTCCGTGTTTCAGGCACGAAGGGTAGCATGACGGTCGCTGTGCGTGATTTTTGGCAGCTTTATCCCAAAGCTTTGTCGGCTGACGAAGATGGGATCAAGGTTGGGCTGATGCCGCCTCTTAAAGAAGACCAGTATGCGGAAGCCTCGAAAGATCCGGTCCAGCTTGCGCATCTGTACTACAACCTTCAAGGCGGCTGTTACAAAATCAAACAGGGACAGACCAAGACGCATGAACTCATGCTCTCCTTTGAGCAGGCTCCGGACAAGACGGGTCTTGATGCGTTTCAGCAGGGTGTTGCCGCCGTGGCGTCGTCCCCATGGATGTGCGGCTCCATGGCACTGGGAGAAGTTCCGCCCGCCGGTACGGTTTGGTCATCACGCTTTGACGCGCAGATGACAACGGGCGTTGTCGCTTTCCTGACCGCCCGCGACAAGCGCCGGGATAACGGGATGATGAACCATGGCGACTGGTGGGGCGAGCGCGGTTTCAACTGGGCCAATATCGAGTATGATGACGCGCACGTGTGGCTGACTCAGTATGCCCGCACCGGCGATATGCGGTGCCTCACTGCGGGAGACCGCGCCGCGAAACATTACGGCGATGTGGATTGCGTTCATTTTAGTTCGGATGCGAGACGGATCGGCGCCGGTTATTCACATTGCATCGGACACGTTGGCGGCTTCTTCAAGACCCGGCCTGTCGACGGCGGGTCGCTGAGCGGCGGACACAGCCCGTGCCATACTCGGACTGAGGGTCTGGTTGAGCATTACCTGCTCACGGGTGACCGCCGTTCACTGGAGGCTGCGCGCGGTATCGCTGACCGGTATGATGGCTGGTGGTTGAACAATTATGATTTTGGAAACTGTCGTGTGCCGGGTTGGCACTTGGTTCTGACGATGTCAGTGTACAATGCGACGGCGGATCCGTTCTATCTGAATGCGGCCAGGATCATTGCACAGCGTGTGATCGAACGTCAGGCCCCCGAGGGGGGCTGGCAGCGAAATCTGGTGCCGGGCCATTGTTTCTGTCTGCCCCGCCACCGCGGAGAGGCGGGGTTCATGGTTGGCGTCCTGCTCGATGGTCTCAAGTACTATCACCAGACCACGGGGGACCGGCGCGCGGCGGATGCGCTTATAGGTGGCGCCAGATACCTGATCCGGGAGACCTATGACTTCAAGGAAAAACAGTTTCGGTATACGACGTGCCCGTATTCCTCAATGCCGAGTTCAACGGGGAACATGGCCTGCGAAGGCTTCGCGTATGCCGCCCGACTCACCGGAGACAAAGAATTGCGTCAAGTGTCGCGTGATGTAATCGAGGATATCATTAAGCGGGCAAACGGAGGGACGACAAGTGTCGTCCGGTATGCGCCGCGCGCCTTGTGGGATCTCGATCGGATGGAATAAAGAACGGGAGTTTTGAGTATGTGTCGAATGTCGTTGTTTTTTGTTTTGGTTTTGTCGACTTCATGTGCTTTGCCGACCCTCGCCGCTGAGGTCGGTCAGGAGCTTTCACCTTGGACGCCCGGTACGCTGGAAATTCATCAGATCAGCACAGGCAGGGGGAGTGCGGGATTGTATATCTTCCCGGACGGGACGACGCTGCTGGTGGATGCCGGGGAAATCGCCAAGAAGACCGAACGGCATACCCCGGACAGGCCCGACGGCTCACGCCCTGCCGGCGAATGGGTCACGCGGTATATCCGTCACGCCTTGCGGCATGACCCGAATCCCGTCCTCGACTACGCCTTGATCACGCACTTTCATGAAGACCACATGGGCGAGGTTTTGACGAATACCCCGGTTTCCGGTTCAGGGGCGTATCGCCTTTCTGGCATCACCGCAGTCGGCGACAAACTCCAGATCGGAAAAATGCTGGATCGCGGCTGGCCGGACTACAATTATCCCGTGCCGCAAAAGGGCGCTTTTGTCACGAATTACCAGGTGTTTGTGAAATGGCAGATGGCCAACAAAGGAATGTCAATGGAGGCGTTTAAGCCCGGACGGAACGACCAGGTCATACTGCGCCGTGACGCCAAGAGATATCCGGATTTTGAATTCCGTAACGTCGGCGCGAATGGGGAGATCTGGACAGGAACAGGGACGGCCACGCAACGCTGCATTCCAGCTCTCGATGCCGTGCCGCGCGCGGACTGGCCGGATGAAAACATGTGCAGCACCTCGTTCCGCATCAGCTACGGGGACTTCGACTACTTCAACGGCGGCGATCTTCGGGGAATACCGTACGAGGGCTGTCCGCCGTGGCACGATCTTGAAACGCCCGTTGCGAAAGCCGTCGGCTCGGTGGATGCGGCCATTCTGAACCACCACGGATATGTGGATACGATGAATGAGTTTTTTGTCGCAACCTTGAGGCCGCGCGTCTGGGTGATCTCTGTTTGGGATGCCGCACATCCTACAACACGGGTGTGGAACCGGCTTCAGTCTCAACGGGTCTATTCGGGTCCGCGCGATATCTTTGCGACGGATGCGCATGAGGCCGCACTCATTGTGAACGGGGGACTGAACAGACTTACCAGCAGGCACGGACATATCGTGCTTCGCGTCGCGCCCGGCGGCAGCGAGTTCCGCATGCTGATTGTCGATGATTCCAGCGAGAGCCATCACGTGACCAAGGTCTTCGGTCCCTATCCGTCTTGGTGCCGCACCAACCATTCCTGACCGCCCACGTCTACCGCAATCTGAAGAGCCGCAGCCGCCCGTGCGGGTTCACCCGCTCGTGGCCGTACCAGAAGAACGACAACGCGCACGTGGAACAGAAGAACAGCTCAGTCGTCCGCGACCTGTTCGGCATCACCGGATCGACGACGAGGCGCTGATACCCGAACTGGACGCAGTCTGCCGGATGTGGTCGGCGTACTGCAACCTTTTCCGCCTGGGCGTCGGTCTGGTGGAAAAAGTCCGGGAGCAAGGCAGGCGCGGGACGAGGAAAAAGTACAACGCACCCATGACACCGGCCCGCCGTCTGATCCGCTCGGGCGCGCTGCCGGAAGAAAAGGCCCGTAGTCTCACGGAAACCGCCGCCCTGACAAACAGTTTGGGGCTGTATGCCGACATCGAGCGGCGTCTCGCACGCGTCTACAGGAGAATGTCCGTCAAAACCAAGAGGGGCGGGCTTGACTCCGACGGAATACCGTCTCCGTCCGCTCCGCCCCTCTTGAGGAAACAGCAACTCATGGTGTCCACGAATTGAGGCAAGCGCTCCAGCCTTTTGCCGGCACCATGGTGTCTTTTCTATTTGACGCAACAGGATAAGGAGTTAAACAAGCTCACGGAGCACGGCGTCGCACACTTCGCGTCCGCGCGTGGTGAGCCGCCAGCGTCGTCCGCCACGCTCGGTAATGCCTTGACGCGCTAACTCTTCGAGCCGCTGCTCCCAAGGCTCGGCTTTGTCCCGCAGCGCCGGGAAACGCTGTGCGTCAGCGAAGGGGTCCATGCCCTCTGAAAGGCGCAGGGCGAAAAGTGTGCGCTCGATGGCGTCGTCGGCCTCGCTCATCTGTTCCCGCACACCGGGCAGACTTTTATTCTGAGCAAGCGCCTCGATGTATTCGGCTAGATCTTCACTGTTTGTCCATCTCGAAAGACCGACGCGCGAAGCAGCCGCGGGGCCAAGCCCGAGATAGTCGTCGCCGCGCCAGATTCCCAGGTTGTGTTGACACTCAAATCCGGACAGCGCATAGTTCGAAATCTCATAGCGGCAAAACCCGGTTTCACCCAACAGCGCTTCCGCCTGGGTGAGCGAGGCGAGCTGCGCCTCGTCATTGGGCAGTTCGAGCCCTGCGGCGACTTGAGCCGCCAACAGCGTGCCCGGCTCAAGGCTCAGCGCATACACCGAGATGTGCTTCAAGAACAACGTGGATGCGCGTTCGAGCGTCGCTTGCCATTGCTCAGATGTGACGCCCGGCAACCCCGCGATGAGATCGATGCCGACGTTACTGAACCCTTCGTCTTGAGCCATCCGTACGACACGGCATGCGGTTTCCGCCGAGTGGCGGCGGCCGATGCGCGCGAGCGTCTCGTCATGGAAGCTCTGGACCCCTATGCTGATGCGGTTCACGCCGAGCGCGCGCAGCGTTTTCAACAGGGCGGGGGTAGCGGAGGCTGGGTTTAATTCAACGGTCCACTCCTCGACCGCATCGAGCGGAAGCCGGGCGGAGAGCGCATCGACCAAGCGTTTCAGTCCGTCGGGTCCCAACATGGCGGGGGTGCCTCCGCCCATGTAAACGGTACGTAATGGCTCATGTGAGAGAGAGGGAAACGCCTCCAACAGGAGACCCAATTCACACGCCGGCAGGTCACTATAGAGCGAAATTACACCTGGCTTCGCCACGATCGAATAGAAGCCGCAGTAGTGACATTTGCCGTCACAAAAAGGAACGTGAATGTAGAGATGAGCTGACATACGTGATGCAACCGTTAAATACAATATTATTTTGGAGTTTGGCGGGTAAGGATGCAATTCCAAAATGTTGGATCAGAATGATCCCCTGCAGGGGCTGTTTTCCACTTGTGTTACCGGCACGATGTGTTTATACTACGCCCTCATGTTTTCCTTGGCTAACAATTGGTTGCGGAGCGTCGCGATATGGGTGATGGGCTGACAATCACGCTGGTTGGGAATCCCAACACGGGTAAAACGACGCTGTTCAATCTGTTGACCGGAGCGCGAGAACGCACGGGAAATTGGACGGGTGTCACGGTTGAGAGCGCCCAAGCCTCTATGTCGTTGAAGGGGCGTACGTTCTGTGTGGCCGATCTTCCTGGAATCTACTCGTTTTCACCGTATTCCGAGGATGAGCGTGTGGCGCGTGACTATCTGATTCGCAACAGGCCCGCTGCAGTCATCAATATTGTGGACGCGTCAAATCTCGAGCGCAGTCTCTATTTAACCGCACAACTGATCGATATGCAAGTGCCGCTGGTGGTGGTGCTGAATCAGATGGATGTTGCGGCGCGTCACGGGCTAAAAGTTGATCCCGTCCATTTGGCTCAGCATTTGGGGTGTCCTGTCGTACCCATGATAGCCTCGCGGGGGGAGGGATTGGAGACACTCAAGGAGGCCGTGTTAAATGTCGCGGAATCACGGCGTTTGCCCACGGCGCGCGTGCTGTATGGCGATGCCGAACGCTCGGTCCAGCGCCTGCAAGTGTGTCTGATTGTGGCGGCGGATGATGCAGGCGTGGATTCGCGCTGGCTGGCGATAAAGCTGTTGGAACGGGATCCGTTTGCACAAGAGCTTACGAACGGACTGTTTGACGAGATCGTGACTGAGGAAAGCGTACGGATCGCGCGGCACACGGGACAGAAGCCTGAGACCGTGGTGATGGATGCGAGGTTGGGTTTTATTCGCGGGCTGTCACACGATGTGGTCAAACGGCGGCTGGAGATGAAGCGACGGTTGTCGGACATTGCGGACCGTGTCCTGCTGAGCCGTCCGGTGGGTATCCCCGCTTTCTTGTGCGTGATGTATGCAGTCTTCTGGCTGACGGTGCGTTTGACCCAGCCGCTGGTGGATTTCATCGACAGTGCGTTTGGAGCGTTATTGGTTCACGGACCTCGCGTGTGGATGCAGGCAGTCGGCATTCCGGAACTGGGGATATCGCTGATGTCCGACGGTGTAGGGGCTGGACTCACGACGGTGGCGACTTTTATGCCGCCTATCTTCATGATCTTTCTTTGCTTGAGCCTGCTTGAAGAGTCGGGCTACATGGCGCGTGCGGCATTCATTATGGACCGGTTCCTCAATAAGATCGGTTTGCCGGGCAAGGCCTTTATTCCGTTGTTGGTTGGCTTTGGTTGTACCGTGCCTGCGCTGATGGCGACGCGCACACTGGAACAGCGGCGCGACCGGGTGTTGACTATGCTGATCGCGCCGTTCATGTCGTGTGGCGCGAGAATGCCGGTCTACGCGATTTTTGCGATGGCTTTTTTCCCAAAGCATGGAAACACCGTAATATTCGCTTTATACCTGATCGGTGCGGTGTTGGCAATCGTGTCGGGTTTGGTCTTGCACCGTACGCTTTTTAAGGGTGAAGTTTCCGCCTTTGTGATGGAATTGCCTCCCTATCACATTCCCGCCTTGAGAGGCTGTCTTGAGCATGTGTGGTATAACCTCAAGAGTTTTCTTTTACGGGCCGGCCAGGTGATCCTGCTCATCGCGGTTTTGCTGAGCTTGGCGAACGCACTGTTCGACTGGGCGAGCGCGGGACATGAGCAGGCGGAAGCCCCACTCTTGAAGGTTGCCCGTGCTATGACCGTGGTTTTGCGCCCGATGGGCGTTTCGGAAAATAACTGGCCTGCGGCGGCAGGGCTGCTGACAGGCCTGATGGCTAAAGAGGCTATTGTGGGCACTCTTGAGGTTTTGTATGCGCAGGCGGATGAGGGGGCTGGCTCGCCAGGGGCGGAATTCAACGTGCGGCAAGAATTGCTGAGAGCGGCGAGGAGCCTTGCGGCTGGGTATGGGTGGGGTGCTGACGATGTCTTAAGGTCACGGGGAAACAAGGGATTGCTTGCGGCCATACGGCGCAACTTCAGCACTCGTGCGACTGCCTTCGCTTATCTGTTATTTGTTTTGATCTACTCGCCCTGCGTGGCGGCTCTGATCGTGCTGGGGCGTGAGGCTGGGTGGCGTTGGATGGTTTTCGCTATCGTCTACCAGACTGTGTTGGCGTGGATGGTGGCCACCGCGTTTTATCAGGCGGCGGCCTTGTGGAGCGCGCCGATACGGTCTGTCTGTTGGCTGGGTGTTGTGGCGATCCTGACGGCAAGCGGAGTCGGATTGATGTATCTTTACGGAAAGAGAGTGCCGCAATGAGTGTGTACAAATCTAACGAGCCCGTTGCGAAGGCGAGGTGCCTCATCGATCTGAAAGACGGTGAATCGGGCGTCATCTGTGCGAATCGTGATCGCAAATCGACGGAAATGGGACTTTTCCCTGGGTCACGCGTGGTCATGTTCCGTAACCGCAAGACTGAGCAGTCGCTGGTGATCGGTGCCGGAGACGCCCGATATCTGATTTCGCGCACGATTGCCCAGAAAGTCGAAATTGCGGTCTCTTGACAGGGATGTGGACTTGCTTAGGACGAGATGAGTTGTCATAATAATCACCTTTTCTTTTTTTGAATAAGGCGGTAGACGTGATTGAACTTGACGAGGTTAAGCTCCGGTTTAATAAACTGCGAGACGGACTTGGCGAAATGCGTGGATATCTCGATATCGAGAGTCGGCGCGAAATTCTGGCAAAGCTCGAGGAAACGGCGGCCATGCCGGAGTTCTGGAACGATCAGAATGCGGCTAAAGAGGTGTTTGCAAAAATCACTGTTCAGCGCGCGTTTGTGAGGCCCTTCGATGAATTGGTGCGTCTGCTCGATGATGGGGCACTCATGCTGGAACTTGCGGAAGCTGAGGATGAGGGGGATCCGCGGCAGCAGGTGCTGGCCGAAATGGCCCACATGTTCGACAGGGCCGACGTCATGTTCTCGAAATTGCGCTTACAGTCGCTCTTGGGGGGCAAGTTGGACGCCTGCAACGCCTACCTGACGTTACATTCAGGTGCTGGAGGCACCGAGTCGTGCGACTGGGCTGACATGCTTTTCCGTATGTATCGCATGTATTGCGAGGACAACGGGTTTGAGGTGGAGATTTTCGACAGTCAGCCGGGCGAGGAGGCGGGTCTCAAGTCTGTAACGTTTCTGGTTACCGGGCCCTATGCCTATGGCTATTTAAAGGCCGAGCGCGGCGTTCATCGGCTAGTACGCATCAGTCCGTTCGATGCGAACAAGCGTCGGCATACCTCGTTCAGCTCGCTCGATGTGGTCGCCGAACTGACCGATGAGGTCGATGTGGAGATCAAGGATGAGGACTTGCGTATAGACACCTATCGGTCCGGCGGTTCGGGTGGTCAGCATGTGAACAAGACAGACTCGGCGGTCCGCCTGACGCATTTGGCCACGGGTATCGTGGTGGCCGTACAGTCCGAACGCTCGCAGCACAAGAACAAAGCCAAGGCCATGAGCATGCTGAAGGCCAAACTGTACGAATATTACGAAGACAAAAAACGTAAGGAGATGGAGCGTTTTTACGGCGAAAAGGGCGAAATCGCTTGGGGCAGCCAGATCCGCTCGTATGTATTCCAGCCCTATACGATGGTGAAGGATCACAGGACGGACGAGCAAACCTCGAATGTGCAGGCGGTGATGGACGGGCATATTCAGCCGTTTATTGAGGCCTATCTGAAACAGAACGCGCTGAAGGCATAGTTAGGGCGGGTCTCCGGGCCCGCTCGACTGGAGAAGGCAATGACATTTGAACAGGCTAAACAAGTTTTGGATCAGCACGGCCAGGGGCACGTGTTGAAGTTTTGGGACGTACTGACTGAAGGTGTCCGTGCGCAGTTGCTGGATCAGATAGCCGGATTGGATTTCGCCAGCGTTGCAAGAATGCAGGGAATGTTGAAAGCCAAGGGCGCCGTGCCGTCGGCTGTGTCTGAGCCCACTGCACCTGACGTGGTGGTGTTGACTCCGGAGGCGCGGGCACAAGCGTATGCTGCGGGCGAGGCGGAAATTCGGGCCGGCAAGGTCGCCGTGTTGCTCGTGGCCGGCGGGCAAGGATCGCGGTTGGGATACGAGGGGCCAAAGGGGGCTTATTCGATCGGACCCGTGACGGGGCGTCCGCTCTTCTTTTTCCATGCCCGCAAAATTGTGGGGCTCTGCCGCCGCTATGGGGTACGCATTCCGTTTTATATCATGACCAGTGACGCGAATGATGCCGCTACGCGCGCGCATTTCGAGGATCACAACTATTTCGGGCTGGACCGCAACGATGTCACTTTTTTTGTACAGGGAATGTGGCCCGCGTTGGATTCGAAGGGGCGCATCATCCTGGATCAGCCGGGACATGTTTTCATGGGCCCCGATGGGCACGGCGGTACGCTGACCGCCTTGGAGAAAGATGGTTGCCTCGCGGACATGGAGCGCCGCGGCATCAACACGGTCTTCTACTTTCAGGTCGACAACCCGATGGTAGAGATCGCCGATCCGGCTTTTATCGGTGTCCATGTTTCGCGTCACGCCGATATCTCGCTGAAGCTTTGTGCCAAGCGTGAGCCCAAGGAGGGGCTGGGTGTGGTGGCGGAACGTGACGGTCGTTTCGAGATGGTGGAGTACACCGAGTTGACCGACGAGCAGGCCAATCGGCGCACGGCCGACGGTGAACTATATTTTAAGTACGGGAGTGTGGCGATCCACGTCTTCTCGTTCCCGTTTATGAAGGCAGAAGCCAGCAAGGCGTTGCCGTTGCATCTCGCGCACAAGAAAATCCCTGTGTGCTCGGAGGATGGGACTGTCCTTAAGCCAGAAAAGAACAACGGTTACAAGTTTGAGAAATTTATTTTTGATGTGTTGCCCGACGCCAAGACTGTCGTGAACCTTGCATTCGACCGGGCGGATGAGTTCTCGCCCGTTAAAAACGCGACGGGCAGCGATTCGCCCGCCACGTGCAAGCACGATATGCAAGCCAAGTGGCTGCGTTGGTTCAAGGCCGCAGGCATCCAGATGCCGGCGACCGTTTCAGGCGCACCGGTGTTGCCCTTGGAAATCGATCCGGCTTATGCGCTGGATGTGGCAGATCTGAAGAAAAGAGGCATTTCGCTCAGGGCGGAAGGCTGAAAGCCAAGTCGTCTATCTGACTGTAACCTGTAACTATAATGAGCAACCTAGTGGAGAAGTTTATGAGGCCTGTAGTACTGATTATTCGTGACGGTTGGGGTATTAATCCCCGTGAAGATGGCAACTCGGTGTTTGCGGCGAAGACGCCTGTGATCGACCGCTTGAAAGCGCGGTATCCGTGGTCGCGACTGGCGTGCAGCGGTGAAGCCGTCGGTCTGCCGGACGGATACCAAGGTTCCAGCGAAGTCGGGCACCTGAATATGGGTGCTGGCCGCGTTGTGATTCAGGAGCTGAAACGCATCGACGACGGTCTGAGCACAGGCGAACTGTTCAAGTCGGAAAAGTGGGTCGGATTGGTCGCGAACTGGAAGAAGAACGGCAGCGCGTTGCACTTTATGGGTTTGCTGCAGGACGAAGGCGTGCACGCGCATCAGGAGCACCTGTTTAAACTGATGCGCCGAGCACGCAGCGAAAACCCGGTTGGGCGTATCGTGATCCATCCTTTTCTGGATGGTCGTGACACGCCGCCGCGCAGCACGCTGGAATACATTGCCCGCCTCGAAAAAGAGATTGAGGCTGTGGGTAACTGCATGATCGGCACGCTCCAGGGGCGCTACTATGCGATGGATCGTTCTAAGAATTATGGACTCACCGACATCGCTTACGCATGCATCGTGCAAGCCGAAGGACGTGCGGCCGAGCGAGCTGTGGACGCGGTGAAGGAATCCTACGAGAAGGATCAGACGCCGGATAACACCCCGATGGTGGACGAGTACATTCCACCTTATGTGATCGGCGGCTATGCCGGCATCAGGGATGGTGATTCGGTAATGCATTTCAATTACAGGCAAGACCGTGCGATCCAGTTGTCGCAAGCTTTCGTTATGGATAATTACAAGGGCACGCGTGCGGTCCGTCCGCAAATCGTCTATCTGGGATTCACCCGCTACTGGGACGAGTTCACTGAATATCTGCTGGGCGCGATGGGCGGCGATGGCGGTATGGATAATCTGCTGGGCGAGGTGATCGCTAAGGCAGGGCTGAGGCAACTCCGCATCGCGGAAACGCAGAAGTTTCGTCATGTGACCAGCTTCTTTAACGGCAAGTCCACCCAGCCTTATGCGGGTGAAGATCAAGTCGATGTGCCGGGTCGGTTCGACCCCGCGACGTTCGCCAGTCATCCCGAGATGGAGGCATACCTTGTGACCGATGAACTGCTTAAGCGCTTGCAGAAAAACCCCTACGCGTTCGTGGCGGTGAATTACGCCAACTGCGACATGGTCGGTCACACGGGTGACGCCGATGCGGCGCGCCGGGCGGTGGAGGTGGTGGATGAGTGTATCGGCAAGCTGTTGCCGAGGCTCTTCGAGCTTAACGCGCATGTCCTGATCACGGCGGATCATGGTAACGCGGAGCAGATGAAGGATTATCTGACCGGCATGGTGAAAACCAGCCATACATTGAATGATGTTGAGTGCTTCTACGTTGCCACTGATTCGGCTGGCGTGAAGATGACTCCGTCTGGCAAGCTGTGCGATGTAGCCCCGACCGTGTTGTCGTTGCTGGGGCTTCCGGTTCCGATTGAGATGACGGCGCGGAATCTTGTGCTCGGCCGTCCTGAGTGGGAATAGGCAGTTTTGTTTCCGGTCAAGGGCCTGAGGCTCATGGCATTATATGAGGGAAGAATGTTGAAATGGAGGGTGTTCGCGGTGATCGCCGCCAGCGTGTGTCTGGCGGTCTCTTCTGCTTGTGCCGTTGTCAAATTCGATAACGAATTTTACAGTCCGAGGAACCGCGAGCGCCCGGTTCGCAAGGCGACCACTCTCATCATTTTGCATACAACTGAGGCGCCGTCGCGCAGCGCGTTGCGGAAATTGAGTGATTTGGGCGAGTGCAATTTTTGCATTGATGAGGCCGGGCGCGTGTACCGCATTATTGACCATCGACGTGAAGCGTATCATGCGGGTCGCAGTATGTGGAACGGCCGTGCCAACGTAGATGAATTTTCGGTGGGCATCGAGATTTGTGGGTATCATAACAAGCCCTTGAATGCGGCGCAGTATCTGTCGCTGGCTGCACTCATCGGCGAACTGAAATACATTTACAAAATCACTGATCGCAACGTTCTCTCGCATTCGCAGGTGGCGTATGGCGCGCCCAACAAGTGGCAGCCGCGCAGTCATCGCGGACGCAAACGGTGCGGCATGTTGTTCGCGACGTCGGCGGTGCGCGCACGACTGGGGCTCAAGGAGCGCGTGGCCTACGATCCGGACGTGCTCGCCAGACGGTTGGTGGTGGCGGACCCCTTTCTGGCGCAGGTGCTCTACGGCAAAGGACCTCAGATCAAGCAGGCGGTTGCGGTCACGGCGCGGCCGGACTCGAATGTGATCGGCGCCGGACGGGGCGCATGGGACATTGCGCGGGATGCCTATGATGACCCGACCACGCTTTACGTGTTCCCGGATGGCACGAAAAAGCGAGGCAACCAACTGGCTAATTTCAAGTTGTTGCCGCCCGGCACAAAGGTTTTCGTGAACGCGCCTGCGGATAACCGCCCGGAGAAATTTCAGGTGGTTGGCGATAACGGCAAGCCGCAGGACATTGCGGGCGACGAGGTGCTGGACTTCTCGACCATCTATGTTTATCCCGATGGACGGTATATGCGAGGTAGCCAGTTGGGTGCGGGTGGCGTTGTGAAATTACCGTACGGCACTAAAGTGTTGCTCAAATATGCGATTGGCGGGCCGATCTCTCCAAGCCGTCCTGCCGTTTCGATTTGCGGGAACCGTTGGCGTTCTCCTGAGACCTTCTACTTGATTTCGGGCGTGCTGATCCCTGGCAATAAAGTGGATGAAGCCAAGATACCGTCGGGCACGATGCTCTTTTTTAAGAGTTAATGCCCAGTAGGCGGGCGACGGTGCCGTAAATTTCTTGCGGGTCGGCCATTCGTCCTTTACCTGTGGTTCCGCAGGCGAGGTCCCCCGTGCCTGCGTCAACGAACGTGGCACCGCGCGCCGCCAGGATGGCGAGATTGGCTTTCGTGGCAGGGTGTTCCCACATGCCGGTGTTCATGGCTGGGGCGATCACGAGCGGAGCCTTCGAGGCGAGTGCGGTGGCGGTCAGCATGTCGTCAGCAAAACCTTGCGCAAGCTTGGCGATCACGTTGGCGGTGCAGGGTGCAATGACCAACACATCACCCCGTTCGGCAAAAGAGATGTGCCCTGGAATCCATTCCTCAGGCTCGTCGAACATATCGACGGAGACGGGGTTGCGCGAGAGCGTGCGGAAAGTGAGCGGCGACACGAAGCGCGTGGCAGCCTGCGTCATGATGACATGGACGGTGTTCCCGCCTTTGACGAACAGACGCGTCAGTTCGCACGCCTTATAAGCGGCGATTGATCCTGTTATGCCGAGCAGAATGTTGGCCATGAAAGCTCCCCCGTAATTGCCGTCCTCGCGGGCCGCTCCGTTCAGATTAGATCAGTTGCGCTTTGACGTTAATGATGTCGCACAGGCGTTTGAAGGCGGTTTGGAGATCGTCGTTCGTCACCTGGTACATGTACTCGGATGCTCGGGACATCTCCTTTTTCGCGTTGCGGATACGTTTTTCAATGATTGCAGGGGAATCGGTCCCCCGGTGTTCAAGGCGAGCCAGCAATTCATCCATCGAGGGTGGGTTGATGAAAATGTCGATGAACCCTGTTTTCATCGGGTCATCGTCGGGAAGAGTCGCCACGTGCTTCCGCACCTGCTCAGCGCCAACCACATCGATGTCGAGCAACATACACTGACCTTCGCGCAACACCTCATAGACTGGGTCTTTGAGTGTGCCGTAGTAGTTGTCGTGCACCCGCGCGTATTCGAGGAATTTTCCCTCGTCGATCATTTTCTTGAAGGTCTCGAGTGGGAGAAAGTGATAGTCCACCCCGTCCTCTTCGTTCAGACGCGGTTCGCGGGTGGTACAAGACACCGAGTAGCAGATTTCAGGATAATTCTGCAGCAACAGGTCGCACAAGGTCGTTTTCCCGGCACCTGAAGGCGCGGAGATCACAATGAAAAGCGGCTTCATCAATAGGCTCCTTGAAATGAATGACGGTAGTGTAGCGGGTCGGGACCCCATAGGCAAAGAGGAAAATCAAAAGGCTGAAGGGCAGACCGTTTGAAGCGGACACTGGGAGCAGTTCTGTTCTCGGGCGTTGCAGAAGTCGCGCCCGAGGAAGATGAGGTTCACATGGAGCGAGATCGGGTCGGACATGGGGACTAGCGTTTGGATGGCGTCAACGCCTTTGCGATGGGGTGCGGCATGCTTTTGGTCTGCAATCCAGCCAAGCCGCTGCGAGAGTCTCCAGATGTGGGTGTCGACTGCAAACACCGGAGCGTGTAAGCCGAACATCAGGAAGCACCGGGCAACTTTAACACCGATGCCTGGAAGCGAGATGAGAAAGGTTTCTGCATCGGCGACAGGCATGCGGCGCAGAGGCGAGAGGCTCATGCGTCCGAACCGTTGGCGGATGAGGCGCCATGAGTTTTGGATATCGGAGGCTCTGCGTTGGGAGAGTCCTACACCACGGAGAGGAACCGCCAGTTCTCCGACAGTTACCGCGAGGACCTTTTCATGACGCGGAAACCTTTGCTTGAAGGCGCGGTAGGCCGATTCGCATGCGGGTGTGGTCGTCCGTGTGCTGAGCATGAAATAGAGGAGTTCGTCAAGAAGATGCGGATGCCGAGGAGAGCGGTAGGGTCCGTAGTGCGCCAATAGAAGCCGCTCCACCTTTTCCGGTGGAGCGGGGGATCGCCCGGTTTTGCATGGATGAAAGATCATGTTTCTGGAAATTAGCGGTTTTGTCGCGCTGAAGCAAGGGAAAGTTGAAACGCGGGTTATTTCTGGTAAGATACACGAACACTAAATGTGGGAACCCTAAGCGAAAGGTTTTTTGGATGAAACACGCATACGCGGTGATTTTGGCAGGAGGGAGCGGAGAGCGGTTCTGGCCTCTGAGCACGAAGGCTCGCCCAAAACAGTTCATTTCACTTTTTGGAGGTCGCCCACTCCTTTCACTGGCCGTCGAGCGGCTGCACGGGCTGATACCGGCAGAACGGATTTTTATTATTACCGCCGAGCGGCTGGTGGACGATACGGCCGTGGCGGCTTGGAACGTGCCTCGCTCGAACATTGTGGGCGAGCCGTGCAAACGCGACACCGCCCCGGCGATCGCCGTGGCCTGCGGGCTCGTGCAGCGGCGCGATCCTGAAGGGATTGTGTGTATCCTTACGGCGGATCAACTGATGAGCGATGTCGAGACTTTCCGGCTGACCCTTGCTGATGCCATCAAGGTGGCCGGGCGCGAGAAAGTGATCGTCACCATGGGCATCCAGCCCGACACGGCTGCGACTGGTTTCGGCTACATTGAGGCGGGTGAAACGTTGGAGACGCGGACGGTGACGCTCTTCAACAAAGCGGCTCGATTTGTTGAAAAGCCGGATGCTTATACCGCCGCTCGCTATGTTGAAAGCGGGAAGTATTACTGGAATGCAGGGATGTTTATTTGGAAGACCGGCACCATGCGCGAGGCCTTGGTCGAGCACGCACCCGAACTTGCGCAACTCAGCGATGCTGTGGCAAATACCGCTTCGCAGGAGGATCTCGCTGCGTTGCTGAGCCGCGTTTATCCCGCGTTACGTGCGATCTCGGTTGACTACGCAGTTATGGAACATGCTAAAAATATCGTGATGGCTCGCGGCGCATTTGGCTGGGACGATGTGGGCTCCTGGCCTTCTGTCGCCGGTCACTTTTCGGCGGATCTTGCCGGTAACGTGGTGATTGGCACCTGCGAGCCTATGGAGGCTCAGGACAACATCGTGGTTTCCGAAAATCGTCTCACAGCGCTGATCGGGGTGAGCGGGCTCGTGGTGGTACAGTCGGAAAACGCCACGCTGGTTTGTCCCAGGGATCGCGCGGAAGACGTGAAAAAGCTGTTACGGCGTATCGCTGAACGTCCCGATGGTGCGAAGTACGTATAGGGGACGGGTATGTCCATGACGGTTAATATCCCCGCACGACGTTTCAAGCTCACGGTCGCTTATGACGGCACTGCATACGCCGGGTGGCAGATTCAGCCGAAGCATGCCAGCGTTCAGCAGACGATTGAAGAGGCTCTCGAGGGGATTGTCGGGCATGCCGTCAAGCTCCATGGCAGCGGGCGCACCGATCAAGGTGTTCATGCGCGTGGACAGGTGGCGCATGTGGATTTGATGTGCCGTCTGAGTGCGGATGCGATCTGCCGCGCTTTGAACGCACGGCTGCCGCGGGACATACGTATCCTGAAAACCTCTCTGGCTCGTCCCGATTTCCATGCGCGTCGTTCTGCGCAAGGTAAGGAGTACCGTTACTTTGTGTGGAACGACACGATGGTCTTGCCTGACAAAAGACTCTACATGTCACATGTCTATCGTCCTCTCGACGTGGGGACCATGCGCAAGGCAGCTCTGTTCTTTGTGGGCTGCCACGATTTTGCGTCTTTCACCGCGAATCCTCAGCGCGAGGTTGAGAGTACGGTCCGCACGATCTTTGCCTTCACCGTCAGCAAGAAAGGCAAAGAAATCGTGTTCCGGGTAAGCGGCGAAGGATTCCTCTACAAACAGGTTCGCAGCATGGTGGGTTTTCTGTTACGCATCGGCGAAGGAGCTGAAAAGCCCGAAGCGGTTTGCGAGTTGTTGGCATCCTGCGCGCCGCGTAAAGCTCGCGTGCCGTCCGCCGCACCGCAAGGGCTTTTTCTATGGCGGGTCTGGTACGGTTCGAGGCCTTTAAGTGTAAGAGTAAGTGTAAGAGATTGATAGATAACAATATAGGAAATGTTAAGGCTGTCTTTTTCATGGCAGATAATTCTTAAAAAAGTCCATTGACACGGTAGAGCATATAATCTACCATTTAAATACCGTTACTGTTCTCGGCGGACCGAGAACCGTGTAATGGCAAAAAGGGTAAAACATGATGAGACTACATTCAATCCTGCTCAGTGCAGTCCTGATGGCCGCTGCCGCCGGTACGGCGTCTGCGTGTGCGTCAGGGGGTTGTGGCAAGACGGGAACAGCCGCGTGCGGTTGTGGTGGTGGTTCGGCCAGTGTGTGTGACTGCGGTCCAAACGGACCTTGCGCGTCCGGCTTGCCGTGTTCATGTCCGGCCTCTGTGAACGGCGTTTGTGCGCCGGGTGCGTGTGGGTGCGGATCGGCAGTGACGGCTCCGGCTTCGACGGCTGCGGTGTCGAAGATCGCGGCCAAGAAGAAGGTAACGAAGAAGCCCGCGAAAAAATGCAAGTCCGGCAACTAAGTCGGAAGCCCGTACATGACGATCCTTAATTGGAGGCCATGTTTCGAGCGGGGGGAGCGCACAGGTAACTGTGCGCTCTTTGTTTTTCTTGAAGACGATGGGGTGAAACGCGTTTCTGTTTTTTGTTTGATCGCTTGAACCCGAACTCCGCCGGGGCCGGGTGTGCAACTTAGGCTGTTTTACCTCAAACCCTGGTCCGCTTCAAATCTCGGATAAGCCCATACCGAATGATCTGCCTTGTCATTGCCACAGGTATCTGTGATGAGATCGATCATTTTCAGAGTCGTGGGCAGTTTGATGCGGATGCGCGTTTGGTTTTCATCACACTTGCTCAGCTCTTCTGATTCAAAAAACGTCTTCCCGTCTCCGACCACTTTGAATCTGACTGATTTGTTAGGGTGCGTTGACAAACCGATTGCAGAAAACGTGCTCATGTTTGGCGGTACTTTGTACCTGAGAAGTGAATTTGCATGAGCAAAAAGAAACTCCGTGCATTCTTTGCCGTCAATGATGACCGGCGCATTCCCTATCGCTTGATTAATCAAAAGCTGACCAAAGCCAACACTCGCAAATTCCGGCGTCAACTTTGTCAATGAAATGTTTTTAAGATTGTCGGATTTCCCGCCGGCGGAAGACTTTTGCGCTTCCTCCTCCAAGCCAATGAATGCGATCAGAAGCCAGTCCCTGATTTCGTTGTGGATGCGAATCAGGAATTGCTTGCTGGGTTCGAAAGTGACCGTGAACTTCGCCCAGCGGTTGCCGCCCCCATAGGGGCCGCCCTTGGCAAGAATATCGCCCTTGGGAGTTAAGACTTCAATCGTCATGTTCTGCATGGCTGAACCTATCCAGGTCACCTGCTTCACATTTCGCATGGCTTGTACCGAATACACCACTTCCCTGCTGCCCTTTCTCTGGTTAAAGTAGACCGCTTTGCCGGAGAACGGCCCGGTAGGATCGTCGGTCTTCTGCACCGGAAATTCGTTTCGTTGAGTGCCGCTGGCGTAAAGCGGCATGCTGTCAGTCTCTACCAGGTTGATTTTAGGCTTGCTCTCTTTATCGAGGGAGAGCCAGCTAGCCTTCATCGCTTGAGACCTCATCTCTATCGGTGCTGGTGTTTGATGAGCATCCGCAGGGGTTGCGTCCGGTACAGTGGGCCCTTTGAGCGTCGCCAGTTGGTCCGCATAGTCCTTGACCGCGGTTTGTGCCTTCTCCCTCTCTTGCTGAACAGCCGTAGCCTCGTCCAGTTGACCAATCCTGACCAGGTCTTTCTGGAGCCGGTCCAGCGCCTGCCCGTATTTGGAGGTCAGGGTACCCAGTTGCGCGGTCATGTCCCGTTCCAGATTGGTGTATTGCTTCACGTAGTCGGACTGGAAGGATTTGATTACGGGCAACGCGTTCTCGTCCGGTGCAGCCGGCAATGTCTTCGTTTTCTGGAACCGCTCGATCTCGGCGATCGCGGCCTTGATCTTGGTCAGGTCACCCTGATTCTGGGCAGAGGTCTTCAAAGCCAACAGAGACTTCTGGTACTGCTGCTGCAGGCCGTCGAATTTGGGCTTGAAAGACTCAAGAATTTCTTGCGATTCCTTTTCGTACACGTCCTTGTAGGTTTTCAGGTCTGCGCCCTGAACGGACAGCAGCGACAGAAACGCGAAAGCGCAGATTCGTATCGGTATAATCAAATTCGTCATAACCTCCCGTGTTTATACAGTTCAGTGGGCCTATTACTCACTCTAAGCTGGCGCAGTCTGAGTCAAAGTCATTTTGCAGGGACTGCGGACTCTCCGCCTGAGAGCGAGGCCATGTCGTCAGGGATCAGATCAATGGAGTCGATCAGAAACCAGTTCGAGGCATTGTTGCGGATACGGATCAGGAATTGCTTGCAGGGTTTGAAGTCGACCGTGAACTCAGCCCAATTGTTGCCCCCTCCGTAGGGCCCGCACTTGGCTAGGGACGTGCCCTTGGGATCCAAGACTTCGATTGTCATTTCCGTCATCGCGGCACCTTTCCAGTGAACCTGCTTGATCGTGCGGATAGACTGGACCGAATACACCACATCCTTGCACCCCGTGCGCTGGTCGAAATAAACCGCTTTTCCGGAGAATGGCCCGGTCGGATTGTCGCTCTCCTGCACAGGAAAATCGTTGCGCCGGGTGTTGGCGGCATAGGGCGGCATGCTGTCTTTATCGATCAGCCGGACTTTTGGCCGTGACGATTTTCCGCGCATGTTCCAAATTTCTTTGAGTGCATCCGTTGATCCCCTTGAAGTTGAGTGTACAGCGGAGATCGCCGCGACGGTATTGTTTGTCGCGGCCGGACCTTTTAGCGCTGTCAGTTGGTCCGCGTAACCCTTAACCGCGTTTCTCACCTGGATCTGCTCCGCCTCCACGGCGGTTGCCTCGTCCAACTTCAAGGCTTTGACAAGCTCTTTCTGGAGACGGTCGAGCGCTTGATCGTATTTGGAGGTCAGGGTGCCAAGTTGTAGGGTCATGTCCCGTTCAAGGATGGAATACTGCCTCACATAGTCGGACTGGAGCGCCTTGATTTCCTGTATCTCATTTTCGTCCGGCGTGGCAGGGAGGGTGTTCGTCTTCTGGAATCGCTCCATTTCGGCGATGGCGGCTTTGGTCTTTGTCAGGTCGCCCTGATTCTGGGCAGAGGCCCTCAGCGCCTCCAGTGTCTTCTGGTAGTGCAGTTGCAGGTCGGAGAATTTGGTTTGGAATGTCTGGAGGATTGCTTCCGATTCCTTCTGGTACACATCCTTGTACGTTTTCAGATCGGCGGCCTGAACGGACTGCAGACAAAGAAAGGAAAAAATGCAAAACAGCATTTTTTGAATCGGGTTTTTTAGCATAGACAACCCTTTAATTTACTGAAAGTGAGACATATCCCCATCAAGTGAATACATATATAGGATACATGAGCATGTGTTCAGTGGCAAGAACGGAGTTCCAACGTTTCCATGTTCCCCGTCCTTGCTAAGGCATCCGGACTTTTACTCTGAAGAAACTGCTGGCGGAATTTGTCGGGCCCCAGACGTCCGCAGTCAGATTCGTTCTTCCCTCGACCGTGTATACACGCGCCGTGCCTGTGTCGGGTGTCCACGTGATCTTGGTTACACCGTTGCTGACCGATATCAGGGATCTTAAGACCGATTTGCGGTTTGTAGGCACTGTGACGGCCACAAACTCCTGCCAGGCGTAATGGCCGTCCCCGTCCACGTCTGCCAGCACGGCTTGTTCGAAATCGTTTGTAAACTGGTACTGCGCCAGCCACCAATGCGGTGTCGGGTGATTCGCGGTCATGTCCTCCGCGAAGTTTGCGGTGACTGCCTTGGGTCTGTCCATCAGCAGGTCCAACGGATTCGCCGTGCCGAACGCGTCTCCGGTCCAGTTCGTGAAATGGTAATACAGGTCCGCCGTTGCGGTCAGTTGCGTGGTCACCCCCGATGCCCGCCAGCCGGGTCCGGGATTCACCGAGCCGTGCGTCCCGGCGGAAGTCTCCAGCCAGTAGTTCGTCCGCCACAGCCAGGTCAGCGTCGCGTCGTTGGTCGCCGTCATCACGCAGTTCAAGCCCGCGCCGGACACCGGCTCGTTGCCGTCCATAATCCAGCCGATGCAGACATACTGCGTAGATCCCTGCATGTCGGGACTGGTTACCGTGTTGGTTAGGCCGGTTCCCTTGACGTACGAATGGGTGCCGGGTGCTGGGTTAGCCGTCCCGTGATCTGATCGGACGGTTATTGCGACAGTCGATGCGATACTGTAGCCGAAAAGAATGACCCGGTTGCCGGCCGGATATCCGACCACCAGGCGGCTGTTCACCTGATCATCTGCGAAGGTCATCGTGCTCCCTCCGCTGGCCGCGTCACCGAGTACGCTGTTGGCGGGCGAGACCATGCCTGTCGTGCCGGAAGCGCCCGCACCCAGCGTCACCGCGCCGGCAGCACCGACTTGACCGTTGTCCCAATAGACGCTTTTCACCGCATAATGGCCGTTGACCAGCGCGGTCACGCCGCCGAACCCGACCATATCGCCGGCCGTGCTTCCGACCAGAGAGTTGGCAATGGACGGACCTCCGGACACTCCAGCCGTACCGCTGCCCCACGTCACCGCGCCCGCCTGAGCCATCGTGCCGTTGCGCCAATAGGGACTCACAACCACGTAATGGCCGTTGGCCAGCGCCGTAGATCCGTAGCCGACCTGGTCGCTGGCCGTGTAGCCGATCAGCGAATTGATTGCGGACACCGCGCCGGTCACCCCGGTCGTGCCGCTACCCCACGTTGCGGCACCCGTGTCCGCCACTCCGCCATTGTCCCAGTTGGGACTCGTTATGACGTAACTGCCATTGGCCAGCACCGTCACGCCGTAGCCGACTTGGTCGCCGTACGTGCTGCCGACCAACGAATTGGCGGCGGACACCGCGCCAGTGACCCCGGCGGTCCCGCTGCCCCACGTGGCCGCTCCCGCGTAAGCCGTCGCGCCGTTGTTCCAACTGCGGCTGAGTACCACGTAATTGCCGTTAACCAAGGCAACCACGCCGGTTGTCCCGCCGTAGCCAACTTGGTCATTGGCCGTGCCGCCAACCAGCGAGTTGGTTTCGGACACCGCACCTTTCACTCCAGCCGTGCCGCTGCCCCACGTCACCGCGCCCGCATCGACCGTCGCTCCGTTGTCCCACATGTAACTGCGTACCACATAATTGCCGTTAGCCAGCGCGATTGTGCCTCCGGCACCGACCAGGTCACTAGCCGTGCTGCCGACCAGCGAGTTGGCGGAGGATACCGCGCCGGCGAATGCGGCCGTGCCGCCGCACAACGTCGCCGCGCCCGCGTCCGTCACACTTCCGTCGTCCCAATAGGGGCTCGTCACGACGTAATTGCCATTGGCCAGCGCCGTCACGCCATAGCCGACTTGGTCGCCGGCCGTGCCGCCGATGAGGGAGTTATCGTCGAACACCTCGCCACACATCCCGGCGGTCCCGCTGCCCCACGTCGCCGCCCCTGCATTCGCCTTCGTGCCGTTGTCCCAATAGGGGCTGAGTACCACATAATTGCCGTTGGCCAGCGCCGTCACCCCGCTCCTGCTGACCTGGTCGTTGGCCGTGCTGCCGACCAGCGAGTTTTCGGCGGACACGGCCCCGGTCACCCCCGCCGTGCCGTTGCCCCACGTCGCAGCACCCGCGTCCGTCACCGCGCCATTGTCCCAAAAGCGGCTGAATACCACATAATTGCCGTTGGCCAGCGCGATCGCGTACCGGCCGACTTGGTCACTGGATTTGTTACCGATCAGCGAGTTAGCGGCTGACACTGCGCCGGTCACCCCGGTCGTGCCGTTTCCCCACGTCGCCGCGCCAGCATCAGCGATTGAGCCGTTGTCCCAATTGGGACAGAACACCACATAATTGCCGTTCGACAACGCAATGACTCCGCCGACACCGCCCGTGCCGCTGGCACCGATCTGGTCGTTGGCCGTGCTGCCCACCAGCGAGTTGGTTGCGTTCACTGTGCCCTTAACGCCCGCTGTGCCACTTCCCCACGTTACCGCGCCAGCGCGCGTAGTCGTTCCGTTGTACGAATAGGGACTGATCACCAAATAATTGCCGTTGGGTAATGCCATAACACCGCCGGAGCCGATTTGATCGTAGTTTGAAACTCCGACCAGCGAGTTGGCTGCGGATACCGCGCCGGAAACTCCGGCTGTGCCGCTGCCCCATGTCGCAGCACCCGCGTCAACCATTGACTCGTTATCCCATGACAAGCTGCGCACCACGAAATTGCCGTTGGCCAGCACCGTTACGCCGTTGAGGCCGACTTGGTCATTGGCCGTGTTGCCGGTGAACATGCTGATCATCGCCAGTGTCTTTCCGTCATAGAGATAAACCGCCCCGACGTTTGCCGCGCCGCCGGGGATGCTGTAGTTGGGGTCCGTGACGATGAAGTTGCCGTTGGCCAGCACCGTAACCGACTTGCCGAACGTTACGCTTCCGGCGGGGCCCGCGAGGTCGATCTGGACAGCACAGGCCGACCAACCTGCGGCCAATAAAAATAGGGATGCCGCCACACGTGATAATTCGCCCTTATTTCCTGTTTTCATAAGCTTTTCCTTGCCTATTAATTCGCTTGAAACAGTGTCAAATTCGATTGACGGACGACGGCTAATACTAGGGTAACGACACCTTCACGCGGAAGAAAAGGCAGGT
>JAEAMG010001037.1_pt1 | contig 24448 bp, 13 predicted proteins | sample 8958741 | NCBI WGS metagenome assembly JAEAMG01 (sample SAMN16933256, study PRJNA681125) | bioreactor sludge metagenome | isolation source: anaerobic bioreactor treating anionic surfactant - SDBS | place: India: Bengaluru | collected 2019-02-28 | reverse complement strand
AGGACGAGAACAGGTCTCCGGGCGTTTTGTCGGGTGTATCCAAGCGGCCGTCGCACTCCCCGACGGAGGTAGATTCGCGACTGCGCGGGGTCGGTTAGATATTCATCTGCCGATCCCGCGTCCGGGCGCGGATCCGGCCCGTCAGGATGCGATGTCGCGGCGTACCCGACAAAAACGCCCAGCCGGTCCATGCCGCGTCCACTCCGTTCACCGCGTCCACCGTCTAGCCGGTCCATGCCGCCGTCCGCGCCCAGTCGGTCCCTTCCGTCAGCCGTGCCCAGTCCGTCCATGCCGCCTTCCACGTCCTCTATCAATCCGTCAGCAGCGGCAGAAGGGCGTCGCGGCAGGCCGCGTGGACGCCGCCGTTGGTGGCGAGGAAAGCGATGCGGTGTTTGGGATAGGCCTTGAGAATCTCCCAGCGCCCGCCCGCACGTTCCACGATCAGGCTGGCGGCGGCCATGTCCCACACATAGATGCCGGATTCGAAGTAGCCGTCCAGTTTTCCGGCTGCCACCATACACATGTCAACGGCCGCCGCGCCGAGGATGCGCGGCCGTTGAGCGATCTCCGCGACCTTGCGCATAAACCTGAAAGCGTGTTCGCCGAGATCCCATTTGTCAGCCCCGGTTGCCAACATCGCGAGGTCGATACGCTCAGTCGTTGAGACGTGAATGGGAACGCCGTTGCAGAGTGCCGGGCCGTCGAAGGTCGCCTCGTACATCTGATGCATCTCCGGTATGAAAACCGAACCGGAGATGGCTTTTCCCTTGAAGCGTACAGCGACCGAACAACACCACCAGGGAAGGCCGTGGAAGAAATTGATGGTGCCGTCGATCGGGTCGATGATCCACGTATAGTCGCTCTCGGGCAGGGGCGCATCGCACGTCTCTTCTCCGAGGATGGCGTGGTCGGGAAAGGCCGCGAGGATGACGGCGGTGGCGGTCTCTTGCGCTTCGACGTCGAGCTTGTGCTTCACGTCGGTGCGCAAGATGGAGTTCACGTCGCCTCGGCGGTGAAGGTTGGCGAGTACGTGCTCGCCCGCGCGGCGCGCGGCGAGCGAGGCGATGGCTTGGAGTTGAAGGGTCGGGATCATTGTGGGGTCTCGGTTGAAGTGGATTTTGCGGGATGACCGTCCTCGGCCGGTCAAAAGTCGCTCTTCGGAAAACGCCGTCATTGGCGCTCGAAAAAGGGGAGGCGGGCGAGTGGCACGTCGAGAACCTTCTCGGTGGGGCCTTGGATCATACTGCCATCGTCGGCCTTCCATTGGCCTTTGGGAATCAGCACGGTGCGCGAAGTGCCCTTTTTCACCAGCGGGGCCACCAGCAAATCGTCGCCCATCATGAATTGGTCTTTGACGTTCTCGTAGCCGCCGTCGGGAAAGACGTAGGCCATCGGCCGCAGGATCGGCTCACCCGACGCCGCGCTGGCTTTAGCGAGGTCGAGAATGCGCGGCGTGAAGCGCATCCGCAGCGCGACGGCCGTTTTCACGGCCTCGAGGTGGGCCGCGTCCAGCACGCGCCACGGCGCGACGGAAAACTGCATCATGGGTGAGAGCGCATGCGTCTGGGCGGACCGCACAACGAGGTCTTGATCGATGGCCTTGAGGTCGAGGAACGATTGGAATTCGCCGCCGCCGATCATGTCGGGGCAGACGAAGGCGTAGCCCAGCAGTCCGGCGGAAATCAGGTCGGGGATAAGCTTGCCGAGGTCTTCCCAGTTGTGGTTCTTGTCGCGCAAGCGCTGCACGAGCGGCCGTCCCGCCAGTTTCCAGCAGGCGCGGTACTCGTTGAGCGGAAACGCGAGGCCGATCTCGCCGAAGCGCCCGGCGTGCTCGTCGACGCCGAGCTTCTCATAGGCGATGTAGCTGTCTTTGTAGAAAGGGGTGTCGCCGGCGTCAAGCTTGAAGCCGTCGACGCTGTATGTTTTCTGTAGCCGCGCGAGCTCGTCCGTGAACCAGGTTTTTGCGGCGGGGTTAGAAAGGTCAAGCAGGGCGCTTTTGCCGTTCCACCATGTGACCATGGCGGGGTCGCCGGCTTTCTCCATGAAGAGGGCCTTTTTCTTGGCGAGTGCGCGGTAGACGTCACAGTCGGCGCTGACGAAAGGACAGACCCAGACCATGACCTTGAAGCCCAGGGCGTGAAGGACGCGGATCATCGCTTTCGGGTCGCTGAAGCGGCCCGGGTGGAAGTTCCACTTGCCGTAGTCTTCCTGCCAGTTGTCGTCGATCATCAGCACGCCGGGCGGCAGTCCGTTGTCAAGGATGGCATGCGCGTACTTCAGCACATCCTTCTGGTTCTGATCGTACATGAGTTCGATCCACGTGTTGTACTGCGGCGCGGCGAAAAGCGCGAGGTCCGGCAGTTTCCCGTCGCTCGGGAAGTGCGCCTTTGCGGCCGCAAGGTACGCGTCGCGCAAGGAGGTTCCGGCTTGGTGCGAAACAAGGGCCGCTCCGGGCGCTGTTACGCGCAAGGTCTGATCCTTGAACGCAAAAGCGAAAGCCTTATCGCACCAGATGTAGCGGCCTTTGGAGGAGATGAGTAGGGGCGCGTACTGGTTGCCGCGGTTGTCTCCTTGGAGGTTGATCTGAAGGGGCGTTTTACCGAAGGGCATTTTATTGCCGAGCGTGACCGCGCCGCCCCACCAGACTTCGTTTGGCAGAAGGTTAAACTTCAGCTCCGTCGGCTTGGGGTTCTGCGCAAAGGAGGCCGTTGCGGCTGTGAGAAGAAACAGAAAGCGGAGGAGTGATGGAAGAGTCACAAAGGAGACCTTTCAGTTCGCAGATGGATCGCGGTCAATAGAGAACGTTTTGATGTTACCAAATGTGGGAGAGTGCGGCAACCGCTCTGCAAAGCCCGGCAGAGCGCCCAGCCGGTCTATGCCGTCAAAAGCACTCTGTTCACCCACAGATTGTTAAGAAGTGCCATTAATTCTAATCCTAATCTTAATCCCAATCCTGATCTCGCTCAAACAACGTTGCCCGGTCGTTTGTTCCGGTTCTGCGGGCGGGGGGCTTCCCCCTCATTTCCCAATTCCCCCACTAACGCAATAATGCACGAACGCACTAATGCACGAACGCACGAATGAACTTCTCCCCACCGCCCACATTTCCCAATTCCCCGCTAACGCAATAATGCACGAACGCACTAATGAACGCACTAATGAACTAATGAACTAACGCACGAATGAACTAATGAACTTCTCCCCCACCGCCCTCATCTCCCCTTGCTCAGCAGTTCACCTGCGCGGAGTCGCAGGGAGGCGAGTCTCATCGGATCGGGTAGGATTTTGGATGAGAACCTTCCGCCCGCATTGGGAATGTCGATCAGCGCGCTGAACTCGGCGAGCAGGCGCACGGCTTCCGGGTCGCTGCTGGCTCGGGCCTTCAAGAGCTGAAGGTATTCGTAATCCTCCACGCCGTCGCGCGCCGCCTCCAGCCGGATCGTCGTAACCGGCCCTTCGACGCCGATCGGAGCGCCGGGGTAGAGCAGGTAGCCATCGCCGTTGGGGTAGCGCACGTAATAGGATTCGCCGGGCGTGCTGCTCTGGTGGATGTAGCTGTGCCAGCCGAACTGCCACGGGTCATAGGTGAGCCAGCTCACGCCCCAGAACTCGTAGGCATCCGCGCCGTATTTGAAGCAGTAGTGCGGCAGGAGCCGCTCGACCGCGCAGAAGGGCGTGTCGGTGCACATCTGCCCGTCGGTGGTGAACCAGATGCGGTTGCCCGCCGTCCGCCGCGCCTGCATCTCGGCGACCGGAAAGCAGCCGTAGTGCCCGACGCCCCAGACGTCGAGATAGCCGTTCCAGTCCGGACAGTGACGCCACGTGCTGCTGTAAATGCGGATCTTGGGGTCGACTTCATGGATCATGTCGCAGCACGCCTTCATCTGGTCGATGATGTGCTTCTTGGTCAGGAAGGGTTCGTCCGAGATGTAGAGCGTCAGCTTGTCGGCCCAGCCTTTGGCCTTCACGTGTTCCCAGAAAAGGCGCAGACAGGTCTGGTAGGCGTCTTTGTACGCTTTGCGCAGTTGGGTGCGGTCGGCCTCTTTGTAAGGATATTCGCCTTCGAAGGGCTTTTCGTTGAAGAAGTTTTTCGGCGGGTGTTCCCAGCCGAAGAGATAGAAGAGGTTCGGCATATAGGAGGTGTGGAACTTCAGCTCGTCGAAGTAGACGTGCGCGGCCTTGTCGTACTCGGTGAAATCGCACGTGAAGGTGCCCTGCGCGTCGCGCGAAAATGTCGGGTCTGCGATGACTTCGTCCGGGCAGACTTTTTTTGCGGCCATGAAGCGCATCAGGCGTTCGCGCTGCGTGGCGGCGGGGGTGCCGTCCGCCAGCCAGTGCTGGTTGAGGCGCAGATCATAGATCGCGGCGCAAGTGGGGGACTGCGGCAGAGCGAAATCCCAGACCGTGACATTGATCGGTGCAGTGTCGATAAGCTGGCCGTCAGCCACGAGACGGATCTGCCCCTTGTAGTGTCCGGCGGGTGTCTCGGCGGCTGTTTTGAAAGAGAGCCAGATCGCCTGCGTCTGATTGGCGCTGAGTCTGCCGCTCGCGGTCGGACGGATCGGATCGGGCCACCAGCCGGACCAGCCGTCGGACGAGCCCGCGCTGGTGGGATATTTCAGCTCCCACGTAGGGGTCTTGAGATTGTAGTAGGCGGTGCGGTGGTCGATCGGCACGTAGCCGACCCAGCCCGCGGTGACGTCGGTCAGCGTCTGCCCTCGGCGGTTCTTGGGCACGTCGACTTCCACCGTGAGTTTCGGGATGTCGCGGCCCGAGCGCAGGGCGAGTTGCAGCGCCTCTTCCTCGTTGCGGGCGAGAGAAATCGCAAATGGAGAGGAGCTGTTTTGGCCGGGAAGGGTTTCGTGGAAGACTTTTATGACCGGATTCACGGGCCACATGTCGAGGTCTTCTGCTGCCAGGGGCGGCGTGTCCGGGTCGCCGGTCGAGGCGTTCAGACATTCGGCCAGAAAGACGCCGTCATGTTTGAGCGTGCCGCGGTCGTTCATGGTCAGGTGCATCTGGAACTGGGTCGCGTCCTGCGGCAGCGTCACCGTGCCGAACATCGGCGTCCATGGGGTGTCGCCGCTGATGTTCGAGCCTGCCCCCAGAAAGCCGCCCGAGACCACCGCACCTTTGTCATCGCGCAGGTGCGCGTTCAGGTTGGCGCTGCCCTCCAGCTTCTCGCAGGCGAGCCACGCGCCGTAGAGATAGGTGTGGCCGGGTTTGACCGCCAAGGTCTGGTACCAGCCGCGCCAATTTTCTTTCGCCGTCGTCGGCACGGTCATGCGCGCGTGGCGTTTGCCGAATCCGCCGGGTGTGCCGAGCGAGAAAGCCGTGCCGGAGTCGGCGTTGCTGTGCGTCCACACGTCCGGCACATTTGCGCCGGACTCAAAGTCGGGGTTCTTGACGAGGTTGACCGGGCTATTAAGCAGCTTGGCGAAGGCCTGTGCGTCCGTGTCGCTGCCGTGTTCCGCCAGAACCTGGTCGGAGGGAATGTCGCTGCCGAGCGCGGAGTCGGCGGGTTTCGCGGGCGCGGCCTTTGCGCCGGTGTCGCCCACGTAAAGATAATAGGTGATCGCCGTGCGCGCGGCGGGGGAGCAGGTGAAGAGCAGGCGGTCGCCGAGGCGGCAGGTCTCGACAGGCGCGCCGTTCAGGGTCAGGAGGAATTTCGGTGCCGTGATGCCGCGTGCCGCGTTGTTGAGATCGGCGACCGCCAGCAGGTTGGCGGCAGGTTCATCGCGCAGGTTCGTCACGCGCACGGGCAGGCGGTAGAGCCATTCGGGACGGGCGTCCGCGTGGGGGACGAGGGGCGCGATCAGACGTCCGAACCAGGTCGGTTTGACGCGGCGCGCGGAGGGGAGCCATGCGACGTTGGCACCCTGTTCGCTGAGCGACAGGCGTTCGACCGCGCCTGCGCGTACGGTGGCCTGCGGCGGCTTCCTGTCGGTCTCAAAAGAGAACGCGTCGTACCAGGCGGTGCCGGTGCCGTAGAGCACGGAGCCGGTTGTCATGCGCGTGGCGCCCTCGGGTACGGTGAAGGTGAGCACCTGTTCTTTCCAGTCGAAAGTGCCGTCGCCGGTGCGGGCGACGTGGTTGATGCGCTGCGGGTTCTTGTCGTCTCCGACGTGGACGTACCACCCCGCATCCCCTTTGACGTTTTCGCCGCGCACGCGCACGCGGATGGTACAACGCGCGCCGGGTAGCACCGCGAAGTCGCTTCGAGTGAAGCCGAACCAGGACCTCGCGGCGTCCGCATCGGTCTCGGCCTTGAGGCAGCGCGTGCCGGAGAAGGGCTTTTGGGATGACCATGAAAGACGGTGCTTGGCTGTGGTTTGTCCGGGTTGCCAGCCGCTGGGCTGGTCTTTGACACCCTTCTCGAAGTCGCCGTTGAGGTCTGTGACCGCGCGTTTGTCATAGAAATCGGCCAGTCCCCAGGCGCTCGGGTTGTCGAAGTAGACGGTGTAGGTGGTGGAGGTGTTGGGGCCGCAGACAGCGGGCAGCGTCAGCGTAGCTCCGGCCGGGATCGCGCCGGTGGTGAAGGCGGCGGCTTGGTCGGGCAACCAGAGACCGTACAGCAGTTGAGTGCCCTTCTCGTCCGTCACGCGCAGGGCCTCGGCGCGTGTTCCGGTGAGGGGGGCCTGCCCGGGCGCGTCGCCGACAAGCAGTCCGACGGGCGTGCCTTCGAGGGCCGCGCTGGAGGGGTTGGTCAATGTGACGGGAAAGCGGGCGCGCCAGACATCGCCGCGGCCGAGCCAGAGCGGGTGTTGCCATTCGGCGGCCGCGAGCGAACCGCCCAGCATGAAAGCCAGAAACGCGAGTGAACGATGCACGATAAAAATCCTCCCAATGTTGAAAACTACTGTACCCTAAACCCGGTTGTTGAGAAAACAACGAAAAATGTGAAAGGGGACGTTCAGCCGTGCGGCATTTCTTCCTCGCATAAATCAGACAACGCCAAACAGGCGCGTGAGTGCCTTGAAGGCGCGGAAAGTCAAACGCTCACATTTTTCAAACGTATCCCACTCTTGGCATCAATGGTGCCACGCCGGTGACAAACGCGGACGGCGGGGCGTCGAGGGCGAGGAATGCCGCAGCTAACAGCAGTAGGTCGGGATCGCAATCCCGACATTTCATCCTTCCGCTTCATCCTTTTTCTTCTGCCTTTTCTCGATCCTCAGCTTCACGCGCCTAACGCGCATATTGTGCTCCCGTCTCCTCAATATCTTCTAAGTTCGGCGTTACTGTAACACGTTCGACTCTTCCCATTGTAATCATCCGGGAACGCCCAGTTTCCAAAACATCTCCCACCTCTAGTGGAATTCGATGTTCATGGTGTGGTGTATTTTTTACAGCTGGCTAATCAACCTCTTCTTCGTCCAACTTTTCAGGCTTCAAAGCCTCCCCGAGATCGTGATCGGAAACCGAATCAACAAGCACGCGCAAGAAACTGAAGTCATCGGTTTTCAGGACATCGTACTGACTCGATGTGTCTTGAAGAATACCTGTTCGAGCAACTTTCAGGCGTGCCAACATGGGGCGAATGATGTTGATGTCATGAATCAGGTACCTCCGAACATCAGCGACGCTGCACGCAAGGCGGTATCCGTCGGAGCCTCCAGATATGAAAATCCCCGCACTTCTCAATGGGCCTATGACACTAGACGATAACTGTTGCCGTGTCAGCTTCGGGAATCCCTGCTGTTGCAGGTGCTGAATCAACTGATCCGAGATGATGTTTTGCGGTGCATCAGTACTTTCGTAATCTCTCAGAAACATAAGATGTCGCAACGTTGCCACCTGCATGCGCACGTCTTCCTCTTCACGTTCATCATATTCATCAATAAATCGCGAAGCCCGCTTAACGCTGCAATAGTGAATGTGATCGTCCCAAAGTTCGCTATCCTGATCATTGGGTGATTCGGGCAGCGAGCGAAATTTCGGAGGCCAACTGTCAACAGCAATTTCTTTTGGCTTTAGCAACTCTCGAAAACTCGCGCTATGCTCACAGAGTTTGTCACTGTCAAAGCACCAGGCAAGTGTGCCAGCAATCAGATCGGACAGTTGAACTTGTGGAGTACGGTCACTCGAGACAAACTTATGATCCCAATCAGTAAACAGGTCGGGCTTTCCTTTCTGCTTTAAGTACGGCACAAAGCTGTCCATGAAGGGCCGTCCCCCAATTTCATCAGCAACAATATGGAGGTTTGGCCCTCCACCCAGAAGACGATTGTAGAGCATCCGATTCAGATATTTGTAGAATACGGGTTTATACTTGAGCCCGGAATCTCGTTCGACTTCTGCCTTATTGATGACGAGGGCATAATATCCAAAACTCAAATCTTTGATTTTATTCAGGATTCTTAGACGCCGATTATGGTTGCCGCGTATGCCCGAACTTTTGACCTCTGAATTACTGAACTCATCCCTGCTGATTTCTCGCATTCTTTCTTCGATTAACTTGCTTTGGTCATCATTCACGACCACAGCCACGCAGATAAAGAGATTGGACGCACCGTCTTTCTCAATCTCAAGATCGTGGTTGCCAGTTTCATCAACGAAAGCCGTTAACCAAGTTATGCGTTGGTCAGGCATGCTTGGTTTTCTCTTGGCTGATGATTTCCCAATGGCCGTTTCTCTTGGCACCCACGCGGCGGAGGAGGCCGAGTTTTTTCAATTGGGCGAGATTTGTTTCGATGTTGCGCTGGGCCATGCCGATTTTACCCGCAAGTTGCGCGGCCGTGATGGCCCGGTTCTCTTTGATGAGCAACAGGATCTGTTTCTGCGCCGCGTTTATTCCGATGTTTGATCCGATGTTTATTCCGATGCCCGCGTCTTTTGGCTCTCCCCCGCGCGAATTGAGCGTCCGCCGGATTTCGCCAAGCATGAAGTCGATGAAGGGGGCGCAGTCGGCTTGCGCCGAACTGGCGTTGATGGCGTCGTAGTAGGCCTGCTGCGAGGCGTGGACCATGTTCTCGACCGGCAAAAACTGGAAGACGGGATTCCACTGGCCGAGGATGAGCGACTGCCAGAGCCGGCCCATGCGTCCGTTGCCGTCGGCGAAGGGGTGGATGAACTCGAACTCGTAGTGGAAGACGCAGCTTTTGACGAGTAGGTGGTCAGGGGCTTGCTTGAGCCATCCGAACAGATTGTTGATCAGCGAGGGGACGTTGGCGGCGGGGGGCGCCATGTGAATGACGCGCTTGCCGTCCGAGACGCCGACGCCGGAGCGGCGGAATTGTCCGGGGGTGTCGTCCAGCGCGGTCATCATGACCTCATGCGCCTTCAGCAGGTCTTTGACCGAAAAAGGGTTGAGCTTCGGATAGAGGTCGTAGGCGGTGATGGCGTTTTTGACTTCCTGGATCTGGCGGAGGGGGGCGACGACGGGCTTGCCGTTGAGGATGTCGGAAACCTGCTCCTCGGAAAGCGTGTTGCCCTCGATGGCGAGGGACGAGCGGATGGATTTGATCTTGTTGGCGCGGCGCAGCAGCAGGGCGTCGGGCTGTTCCATGCGGATGGCGAAACGCTCGGCCAGCGCGGCGATCTCCGCGACGAGCCGGACGGCCTTGGCTGAAAGGGTGAAGGGTGGCGCGTCAGCACGCATGGTCCGGCTCCTTGATGACCAGCCAGGTGATGAGTTCGAGGTCGGCCTTTTCGTGGACCTGCCCCCTCTCGTCGGGCAGGATGAAGTCGCGGGCCGACTCGAGGCCGGAGGCGGCGCGCTTGCGGAAGGTGGCGGCATAGGCGTAGATCGTGAAGGTGGCGGAAACAACGGAGAGGTGCGATCCGGATTTGATCTTCTCGCGTAGAAAATCGGCAACAGCTCCACGCGTGTGGTTGTCACGGATGCCGGAATTGACACAAAGCGGCAAGGTAGACGTCTTGCGTCCACTTCCCCGCACGCCCGCTGGGTCCCCATTGTCAGTTGTTTCCGTACGGTTCATTATGCATTTATGCGCATCAAGACACCTTTAGTGAATATTCAGAACTGTAGACCAAACCCCGCACTTGAGCAAGCGCTTTCATGGTCGGTTAGCGGTTCAGCGCGTTCCGCATGGCGTCGGGCGAGGTGTGGACGTAGGAGCAGTCGACCGACACGGAATCATCACCGATCAGTTCCATGGCGAGGCTTTCCGATTATTGAATAATCGGGGTCAGAATCATATTGCGGTAATCAATGTTCGAAATGTTACCCCCCAAGCGAATGGGGCCGGATTCGGCTTCAACGAATTCTGCGTCAGGCCCCGCATATCCTCCCAGTACGGGCTGGTTATCGATGATTTTTATGCCGTTGAGAATCACCGTAAGATGCCGTTGACAAAGTGTTATATCCAGTGTTTGTCACGTGTCTGCCGGTTTTTCCGCGGCGACAGCCGGCACGAGACGTTTGTAGAGCGCACCCATGTTTTGCCAATTGGGCGGTTTGCCGTATGAGTCGCAAATCTGTATTTCGTAGACGCCTCTCAGAAAGATGCCGCTGTTTCCATTCTTGGGAACATTAACTTCCGTTTTCAAGTTGAAATCCACGAAGATCCTCGTGTCCGTCCGCAAGTCCGTGTAGCGCATATTTCTGGCCCGCTTGCCGCCTAAACGATTGGAGAGGACGCCGTTATGAACACTCCATTTGTTACCGGCATTGTCCTCGACGACCGTCCAGCCATTTAATCCTTTGTCAAGGAGGTTGATCGGCTTCCCAAACTTCAGCTTCGCCAAGTCCGGCTTCGCTGGAAAATCAGTTTTATTTTGAGTCTCTGTTGCTTGAGGAGTTGTAGCGTTTATCGGAGCGACGGACTGTGGAAGGTCTGTTGCTGTCGACTCCTTCTGCCTGGGTGCCAATGGATTTTTCAGCGCGGCCAGTTGCTCTGCATAGTTTTTTACTTCGGCTTGAGCCTTGTCCAATTCGGGCTGCATGGCAAGCGCGTCGTCCAGCTTGTTGTCCATGGTCAGTTTCTTTTGGAGCGCCGTCAAGTCTTGCATGTGCTTGGACGACAGTCGGCCGAGTTCTTGTGTCAACTCCTGCTGTGTCTTGCTGCTTTGCTCGACATAACGTGCTTGAAGTTCCTTGATTTCGGGTATCGCCACATCGCCCCCTTGCACGGGCATGGTCTTCGTCTTCTGCCAACGTTCTAGTTCCGCCTTTGCGGCCAGCGTCTTCTTCAAGTCGCCATGACCTTGGACCTTGATTCGGAGGGCAACCAAATCCTTTTGATAGTTTTCCCGCAGCCCTTCAAACTTAGGCGTATAGTTCAACTGAATCTGATTGATATCGCTGTGATACGTTTCCGTCAGGGTCTTCAGGTCCGCAGCCCTGACCGAGACCAGAACAAACATAAAAATGAGTCCGGCAAGCAGGAAGCTGGTTTTGTTTCGCATCGTGTTGTTTCCTTATTTCCTTCAGAGTTTTCTAACGCGTGTGATCCCTGTGAGCCCTGGCTAAGGGGCTATGAGCCTGTAGAAACGTTGGGTGTGAATCGTGGGGAGCGTGAGTTGGTAAAGCGAGTCGATGAGCTGCGGCGGGGTGGTCTCGGGCTTCCAGATCATGCCGGGTGCCAGCGCGTCCACATACTGAACGTACCAACCGGCGGCGGTGGATGGCCAACTTAGCTGCAGCATGCCGGACAACGGCGCAGGAGCAATCGTAAGCGGTACGTATAAAGGACGTTTGCCACCGCTTCCTGCCTGATAAATAGCTTGGATCTCCGCTGCGCTGAGGTCCCGGTTGAAGATCGAAACCTCATCTAACAAACCACCGTAGGGTCCGTAGCTCGTGTCGGCTAAGGACGAGCCCGGAAAGACGAAAGACTTTGGGCTGGTTAGGCCCACTCTTGCGAGGGCCCCATTTAAGTAGAGGGTGGCCTTCTTGTTCTGATAAATCACCGCGATGTGAGTCCAGCTCTGGATAAAGCAGTTGTAGACCAAAAGGGAGGGAAGGTAGCTGGACGCATGTTCAAAGACGCTCACGCCGTTGGTGCCCACGGAGACGCCAACGCCGGCAGAACCATCCGAACCACAGAGAGTCGGGAACACCGCGTATCTTTGACCGCTGGTTCCAGATGCCCCCGAGATGCTCTCCGAAGTGACCGTTCGTTTTGCTTTTGGAAATGCCCAGAACTCGATTGTGAATGAATTTCTGACATTTCTGAATGGCGTCGTCGGTGTGGAAACCACGTCATTGATGCCGTCGAAGTTGAAAGCGAAACCTGCTTTGCCCAGTGCGAAGCCTGTGCCGTTCACAAGCACGCCGTTGTTTGTGCCAACCGAGTCGACGGCGTTGCCTTCTCCGCGCCACCATGCGATCAATCCCGGCGGCGGTGTTACGCCGGGCGCTTGCGGCACGGCGAGAGCGACGCTCGACCGGTTGTTGTTCGTCTGCGGATCGATTTCATAGCCTTTCACTCCCGCGGAGAATGTGTAGGTGCCCGTGTTGGTCGCCATGACGACGGACTCAGCTTGCAAACTGGCGCCGTTGGCCAGGCTGCCGAGGTTCCAGCGGAGTAGGCCGTTCGATTGGACGAGACCGCCTTGCGAAGTGGAGGCGGAAAGCAAGGTCAATCCGGTCGGCAGCGGACTGGTCAGCACAAGGCCGGAGGCGTCGTCCGCCCCGTGGTTGATGACCGTGATTCGGTTGGTGATTGGCCAAAAGGCGTAGGCCTCAGACCAGGATTGGCTGACTTCCAAGTCGGCCAACCCTGGGGGCACCGGATAGACGGCTATATCGTAGAACGCAGGTGTGGCTTCCGGTGAAAGCTGTTGCAAAGTCACTTCGATCTCCAGATACTGTCCCGCGGGTGTGGTTGCCAGCGGATAGCCGTTCTCGGCCTGCTCCCAACTGGACCATTGCTGCTGGTCGTTGGAACTGCGGACGCGGACGGTGCAGTTTTTGAAGACGTTGGTGACGCTGCCGGCGATATTGGTCACGATCAAATTCTCACCATGCCACGTCAACAGGCTCCAAGGAGTAAACTCCACCTTCGAGTTATGCCGCATAGACCATGTGCCGAAGCGCGTGGTGACGTTGCGGGCGATGATCCCCGTCATATCGCTGTATCCGTAGTGGACGCCGCCCCCCACAATGCGTTTGGTGAGGTCCACCGCATCCGTCGCGGGGTCAATGCGGTAGATGTATTCGCCGCCGAGTTCCACCATCCAAACCTTGCCGGCTGCATCCACGGCCACGCCGGATGGCGTGGTTCCAACCGTGATGTTTGCTTTGACAACGCCGTTATTGGACCATCGCGTCACCGTCCCGGCACCCGAATTGGCCACCCACACGTCGCCGTCATCGGTACAAGCCACACCGCGAGACTGGTAGTAGCCGCTCACAGTCCAGTCCTTCGTGCCGGTGAGCGCGTTGATGCGTGAAAGTTTGGAGTCGTCATATCCGCTGGCAAAGACGTGCCCGAAGCGATCCGCACCGATGCCGTAAACGGTGTGCCCCAAGGGAATGGCAATGAACGAGTCGTTCGCCGGATTCAACCTCAGGATGTGGTCTTTATCGTTGCCGGCCGACCAGACGACGCCGTTTGTGTCAATCAGCATCCCATATGACGTATGGTTCGCGGACGATACGTCAACGGAGCGGAGGATTTGGGCGGAACTGCCATCCAGGTAAAAGAACAGTCTCCGTTCGTAGGTCCCGACCCAAACGTTTCGCTGGGCATCCACCGCCAGCCCGCGGACGCCGGGCGTGCCCCAATCATTGGTGTAGCCACCGGTGTACGTGCCTGGCGTGAAGGTGCCTTCCTTGCCGGCGATGAGAACGACTTCGTAAAGCACGCACTCGTCCTGACCCCACGGCATAAGTTCGCCGCCGGTGATGTCGCCGTCGCCGTTCAGGTCGCGTGAGGTGTCCGCTACGCCGTTATGGTTGCGGTCGAGATACTGGCCGTTCTCCGAGAGTCCAACCTTGACCACCGTGCCGGAGTATCGGTTGACCACCCAGCAGTTGCCGTATTGGTCGACGGTTGTGCGCGAGGGATCACCATGCACCCCGGTAGGCGCCACTCGGTAGCGCCCCAACTCCCGCCCGGTGCGGGTGTCCACTTTGGAGATGGAGTTCTCTATGGTGGTACTGTTGTAGTTCGGAACCCAGATGAAGGGCGTCACGGTGGACTCGCCGCCGAGTTGAATTTGGTTGTCGCTGTAAACCAGCCCGTTGAGCGTGCCCTTCTCGAAATCGGCGTCGGTCGTGTAGAGTCCCGCGAGAGCAATGTCACTGGTTGTGATGACGGAGGTGATGATTCTCACGGTGTCGGAACTCGTCGCCTCGTTCCCGACAGCGGTTGCGGTGACGAAGACGGTGTTGCTGGTGCCGCGTGGGACGGTGGCGTCGAAGGTGACCTCCACGCGGCCCTCCCACGAGGCTGCGGGCGGGAGGGCGACGAGGGTGCCTACGCTGGTCATGTCGTCGGTGATATCGGAACCTGCGCTCACGGCGTCGAGGTAGCGGACGGCCCAGCCCGCCGCACCCGCCGTGCCACGGAGGGTGAAGAAGTTGGTCATGTTGCCGGCGTTGATGAGTTGGATGGGATACACGCCGGTCATGCCGTAGTCAAACTCGAGTGCCTTGGTCTGGCCGGTGCCGTCGGCGTTGAAGACGCCCTTGCCCCGGTAGATTACGTCGGTCAGACGGCGGACCATGAGGTCAGGCTGGTCGCTCGGTTCAATGAAAGCCGTGGCTTTCACCGTATCGCGCAATGAGATGGTGTAGCGGTCGGTGAACACGCTGAGGGTGGCGCTCTTGGACGTGCCGCCGCTGACGCGGCTGCCGGGCAGGAACTCAACGGTGATGGTCTCCGGCGCGCCTGCGACAAGATTCGTCACGGCATAGCCGTTCGTGCCGCGAATCTGCGCGGTGATGTCCTGGTCCGCGACGCGGTAGGTGACGGCCCATCCGGCCTCGGCGGTTTCTATGGCTTTGACGACAGGCGAAACGGTGTTGCTGCCGTCGTTTTGGACCAGGACCTGGAATATGCAGGGGGCGTTGCTGGTGACAATCTGCCAAAGGCTTTGTGCGCCGTGTGGGATTGTTTGATAAACATCGTCAAGGGAGAATTTTGCGACGGGATCGGTGGCGTCTTTGATGAGGAGGTCGAGGGGCGTGGGGAGGACCACTGTTCCGGTGGCGAAGTAATCTCGGAACCAGGCGGTGGTGGTTTGACCCAAAACATTGCTATGCGACGTGGCTGCCAGACCGGCGAAAACCGCGGTCGGGAAGTTGGTCAGGGTCAGTTGTGCAAATTGTATCCACGCTGTGCCGTTGGTGCCGCGAAAAGCCGTGAATACGTTTCCGGCCCGGCTCATGCGTAGCCACGCGTTCGGCGGAGGAACACCGTCACTGCTTGGACTTCCTAGCCAGTGCGCTGTGATTCCGTTTTCGACTGAACGCCAAAGGGCATGGAACTTGTTCGCTCCCGAAGGCGGAAGTGCGGCAACAAACAGGCTGCGACTGCCTGGTCTCAAGTTCTCACGAACCAAAATTCCCGCTTTGCTGTAGTCGTGGCTTTTGTCCAATCGCGCGACCTTGACTTGGATGTCAAAGTCACCCTCCCTGATTTCAGAGAGCCAATGTCCTCCATCCGAAGTGTTCCAAATATCGGAGCCGCCTGCGACCACGTCATAGTCACGTTTCTTGGAGGTGAAACCTGATCCGCGCTCTAGAGGATCAGTTCCAGGTGTTCCAAGATCGCTCGCTTCCAGGTTGGAAACCTCGACTTCGACTGCGGCGTTCGCGGCGACCGCGTTGCCCGCGAGGTCTTTCACGCCCTTTACCGTCACGGTGAAATTTGTGAAGGAGAGCGTGGCCACAATGAGGGCGACGGTCTGGCCGTCGGTCCGGAGCGTCGCGCGGAGCACCTGCCCGCCCGTGCTCAAGGTGTAGCTGGCTGGATTGGTGGCGGTGGCGGGGTCCAGTAGTTCGCTGAACCCGAGTCCGACCGTGTCGCTGCCGGTGAGCGTGGCGGCGGACATGGCTTGTGGCGGCGTGTTGTCCGGCATGACCGTGAGGACGGCTTCGACGCTGATGAAGTTTGTGCCGGGGATGCTGACGCAGCAGCGGAATCGCGCGCCGTCGTCCGCCCGGAAAAGTCGCGGGGTGGTGTAGGTGGCCGTGTTCGCGCCCGGGATGTCCGCGCCGTTCTTCTGCCATTGGTAGAAAACGGTCGCGTAGGACGAGGTGATGCTGATGGCGAAGTTGGTGGCACTGCTTTCCGGCACGGTCACGCTCAGCGGTTGCTGCATGACGACAAGAGACGCATTAAAGGGCGTGGCACAGGCGGAAAGGAAGGCCCCGTCAATGGGGGGTGCTCCGTTGGTGGGTGCAAGGCCGCCGGGGAGTTGCCATGCCACAGCGAGGTGGTCGTTGCCGGTAGCTTCCTTCATCTGCGCTTCGACATAGTAGCTGTGGCCCGCTTCGAGCCAGATGGGGCTGGTTTGCGCAGCGGTGGCCCAGTTGCGGCTGGAGGCCGTGATAGAGGTCATGGTCGCAACCGTGGTTGCGTTGACGGGGTCAGCGTCGCTGCTCAGGAACAAGGCGCTGGAGTCATCGGAACTCAGGAAAAAGCGGTAGAAGCCGGTGGCGGGCGGAAGCAGCCAGCCGAACACGCGCTGACCATAGTTCTCGGTCACGTTGCTGGGGGCTTCAAACCGAACGAGGTAGCCGGTCTGGTCAGGCGAATCAGGGAAGCGGGTGTTGTTCACCAAGTCTGCCACCGTCGTGCCGCTGATGCCGGTGAAGACTTCGCGGCGGAGGAAGCCCCGGCTCGACACCCAGGCCGTGAAACCCGCCGAGGTCGGTGCGGTATTGTGTTGCGCGAAGGTGTCGGTGATGCCCGTGGCCGTCAGCGTGTAGGCTGCACCCGGCGTGTGCGGACTGGTGAGCAGGACGACGTTGGTCCCATTCGCTTGCAGGCGGGCGTCAAGCACGGTGAGTCCGCCGGTGAATGCGTAGTTGGCCGAGTTGTTCGCTGTGGCGGGTGTGACCGGTTCCGAGAACGTGAGGAGCACTCGGTCCAGCGTGGCGTTGCCGTCGATCCGGACGAGCGTCGGCGGGGTGGCGTCCGCCGTGACGGTGAGCAGGGCCGGGCTGCTGACGGTGCTGCTGAAGCCGTTGCTCACGATGACGGAGAAGGCCAGCCCGTTGAAGCTCGCAGGCGCACTGGCGATGGCGTAGACGTTGGAGGTGGCGCCGGGGATGGGGACGCCGTTTTTGAGCCATTGATAGGTGTAGGGCGGCGTGCCGGTGGGCGTGACTCCGAACGTGGTCGGCGCACGCTCTGCGACGGTGAGAGGCTGCGGTTGCGCAAGGATGCTGACGGGCGCGCTGGGCGTGAGGCTGGAGAGGAACGCGCCCGGCACGGGGCTGTCGCCCGTGGCGGGTGCGCTCATGCCTCGGAGTCGCCAGGCAACGGCGAGGTGGTCGCCCCCGGTGTTCTCTTTGAGCAGCGCTTCGATGTAGTAGGCGCGGCCGGCTTCGAGGCGGACGTAGGCGGAGCGCTGGTTGGTCGTTGACGTGTAGGAGCGGGCGGCGGTGGCGCCGGTCACAGTCGCGATAAGGGTTTTGCCGGCGGGATTGTCGTCGGAGCTGAGGTAAAGCGCGGCCTGATCGTCGGCCGCGACGAAGAAAGCGTAGTCGCCGGTGGTGGGCGGGTGGACGTAACCGGCGAACTGCAAGCCGTAGTTGTCGGCGGTGTTGGTCGGAGCCTCGAAGGTGTTGGCCCGGTTCACGGCGTCAGGCGCGTTGGGGAATTTGGCGGCGTTCGTGAGGTTGCTGACGGCCGAGCCGGTGATGCCGCTGAAGAGGTTGCGGGTGATGACGCCTTGGGCTTTGAGGACGGGAGCCTGCGTGGTCGGCTCAAGGGTGAACTGGAGAGTCGCATCGAGCACGTTCGTGGCGAAGAGGGTGTGGAGGGCGCCGTTGGTCATGCCGGTGGTGGTGAGGACGACGGTGTAGGTGTTGGTGCCCATCGTTGCGCTGAGGACGGTGACCCCGGGCACGAGGGTGTAATTTGCCGTGTTCGTGGCTGTGGTCGGGTCAACCGGTACGGTGAATGCGACTTCGACGCCGTTTGGATTGCCCCATGTGCGGGCATAGGAGAGTGCGAGCGGCGAATAGTCCAGGACCTGACGACCTCCCGACTCGCCGGTGGGAACGTCCGGGAAAGCGAGCTGAAGAAGGGTAGGTGGTGTTTCCGCGAGTGAAACGGTCGCGTGGAGAAGACACATGGCTGTGATGAGGAAACCAATGTGTTTGGGAGGGTTAAAGGCTGTGATCATATGAGTTTCTCACGTAGCAACCTGGTGCCTGATCCGGAACGGAGCGCACGCCACGTTAGCGGTACCGCAAAACATTCCAGAGGCACAAGTTGTTTTTTAATTATGAATAGTGAAAGAGAAACCGTCAACTCTCGATTTCACTCGATTATGTACGTATGGTAATGGACGGCGGAATATAGACACGCTTGAGAGATGACGGTAATCCGGTCTGCTGCGTCGGAGGTGCTCAGCATGGAGAATACGGTCAGTGAAGAGTCTTAAGTGGGATTTCTGGCCGTCTGTGGCGGGTGAAGGTTCGTAACCGTTCGACGTTAAACAAAACGTGGCTACTCGACAATAATTGTGGGTGATTAGGTCGAGTTCTGAACATCTAAGGATCTGCCAGTCAGCAATTTACGTTTACATACTCGTCGCCTTTGACCACCTGTCCACGGTGGACAGGTGCTCGGTGAGACAGTTTTGCGGTCGCCAAAAAGACAGACATCAACATCGGGGCAAGCCATATATGTCATAAGTAGTTATCTGTAAAATATTTAAATATATTGTAGTATCAACGGTTCACGCTTTCTTCTGCCTGCATGATCTCAAAAAAGTGTATCATTTTGTATCATCCCGCACCCGGCGCATTTGCTGTCGCCTGCGTCTCCATGCTCTCGTCCCTTCGCCGGTTGCCAATTGCCGATTGCTCTCTGTTCCCATCTCTCCATTGCCGACTGCCTATTGTTCTCCACATATCCACTCACCACTCACCAAAATCTCAACTCTCCGCTCCCGTCTCTCTTTGGCGCCTTTGCGTGAAAATCTATCCCGACATTCACCCGGCGTCCGCCTTCAGCCCATTGCCGGTTGACGACTGCTTCCGCCCCGGTTTGCCGAGGGAGCAGGGTCATCGGGCAGCGTTTGGCTTTTTTCAGGGACTGCCACTTTCATGGCAATAAAAAAGACCAACAGAAAACCGCCGCTGTTTCATCGCGCACGGCTGAGCGGCAGGAAAAGCAGGTCAAGGTCGACGCCGCCTTCGGGATGTCGCTCGTAGCGGTAGAACCGCCATAAGAAGGAGGTCTTGCTGAAGTCGTCGGTGCGGGTGTCGTAGGTGATGCCGGGAAAGATGTCGACGCTCACGTTGCCGTTGCGTTTCTCGTAGTGCCACAAGCGCCACAGGATGCGGCGGCGGCGGTAGTCTTGAGCGGATTTACCGCCTTTTGCGGCCTCGGTTTCGTGTCGGGTGTCGAACACGGCGAGCAGCAGAGCCGACTCTTCCTGGGCGTCGATCGGTGAGCCGTCAAGACGGGTCCGCAACGAAGTTTTGTGGCTCCAGAACGGGAAAAGGCCGTGCGAGGTTGAGCGCAGGCTGGCCTCCTCGGGAGGCTGCGACTGTGGGTCCCGGGGCTCGCTGGCGGTTGCATGGGGCAGTGACTGGCAGGTGGTATGGCGCGAGTGGGAATAGGAGACAAGCAACTGCCGGTCCCATTGGTTGGTCTCCGCTCGTGTCGAGCCCGACGTCGCATTCCGCGTGTTTGAGGCGTGGAGTGTGTGGCTGAAGAGCGGAAAAACCCCATAGGACTCATCTTCGCTGGCGCCCTCTTTCCACGCGTGGCGTGATCGCTCGTTGTACGCGAGCAGCAGTGCCCGTGTTGAGAAGGTGTCGTTCGTTATGTTTGCCGAGTGATGGAAGAGCGGGAAGAGCCAGCCTCCGCGATGGGCGCCCGTGAGGGACCCTGCCAGCGGCGTAAGAGGATAAAGGTAACCATCGGGGTTCTTGGGATCGGGTTTGTCCCAGCCGAAAAGCGGCGTCAGGAATAGGCCGTCCTTTTTGTCGTAGGCGCACAGCGGCAACAGATAGCCGCTCCGGTTGTCGCCGCTCCAGCTCTGGTTATATAAGCCGAAGAGCGCGTTGAGATCGCTGGCATCGTTTTGCCACCGGTGCCAGGAGAGCAAAAACGGGAGGGCCGCCCAACCGTCACGGACGCCTTCTTTGTTGGTCATCCCGTAGGCGTATAGCGGGGTGAAGAGCCCGTGCGTCTCTTTGTCGCGCCATGAGAAGAAGAACGGCCACGGATATCCCGTATAGGTTTCCCGCCGGTCGGGATGCTGATACGAATAGCGTCCGAAGGTCGCCACGCGCCAGCCGTTTTGCGTGTCACCCGTGTGACGGTGGCACAGCGGCCATCCGAGCCAAGTGTCATGCTCGGTGAAGCGGCCCTCTTTCCAGTCTTCCGCATCGCTGATCCACAAAGGGAAAAGCGCGCGGGTCTCGTCTTCGAAATGCCAAACGAACGGGAAGAGGACATGGTAATCCTGTCCGATAGTGTCCGCGCGTCGGTTCTGTCCCCAGAAATAGGGGAAGACGCGGTAGTCGTGATTTTTCTTGTCGGCCTGACAAAACGGCCAGAGGACGTTGTATTCCCAATACCCGTTTGTGCCGCCGTAGGCAGAGAAGAAGGGGCGCAGGGCGACGTGTTCATCCGTATGCTCGAAGAGCGGCCAGAGCATGGACAGCGCGGGCTCGCGATAGTAGGTGATCGGCCAAAGGTTGACACGCCTGGTTTCGGCTCCGGGCACGTTAATTTTGTACTCGCCGGAGTAGAAGGGCGTTCCCTTCATCTCACAGGAACTGCAACCGCCCAGCAAGAAACAGGCGGCCATCAATACGATGGCCGGCAACTGTCGTGAACGCTTCATGAGCACCTCGGTATCAGTTTGGTGACTGAAGGATACGAGAGAGAAGCGCGTCGTCGACCGCGATGCCGGGACGGACGTCGCCGAAGTCGGCGGGGAGGGCGAAACGCAGCTTGCCGCCCGCCTTTTTTTTGTCGAGTGTCATGGCCGCCTGCACCTCCGGCAGGTCGATGCTCTGCGGCATGGATACGGGGAGGCCCAGGCTTGAAAAGAGATCGGAAACCTGCGCGGCTAACCCGGGCTTCGCGAGCCCAAGTTGTTCCGCGAGTTTTGTCTCCAGCACCGTGCCGATGGCGACGGCTTCGCCATGCTGCACCGCGAAACGCGTGGCCTTCTCGATTCCGTGGCCGATGGTGTGGCCGAGGTTGAGCGCGGCGCGGATGCCTTTCTCATAGGGGTCTTGCTGGATCACGCGGATTTTGACGGCCATGGCACGTGCTACAAAAGGCGCGAGCCAATCAGTTCCCGCCAGGCAGGAGCAGGGGGACGCTGAGTCTTGCGTTTTGCAGAACGCAAAGCGCGGCAGGGCCTCGAGCAGCCCGGGATCGCCGATGATCGCGTGTTTAACGGCTTCGGCCAGGCCACAACGCAGCTCACGTGCGGGCAAGGTGGCCAGGGTCGCGGTGTCGGCCAGCACCAGTGCGGGCGGGTGGAAGGCTCCGATCAGGTTCTTGCCTTGGGGCAAGTCCGCTCCGGTTTTGCCGCCGAGGCCGGAGTCGACCATGGCGAGCAGGGTGGTGGGCAGACCGATCCAGCGTACGCCGCGCAGCCAGGTGGCGGCCGCGAAGCCGGTGAGGTCGCCGACCACGCCGCCGCCGAGCGCGATCACGGCGTGGCCGCGCTCAATGCCCGCCTTAAGGAAGGTGGACCAGAGCGAGGCGACGGTGTCGATGGTTTTAGTCGCTTCGCCTGCGGGGATGGCTACGCACGAGGCGGAGATGCCCTGTGCGCGCAACGAGATCATGGCGCGTTCACCGTAGAGGGGCAAGGTGTGAGTGTCCCCCACGATCACGGTGCGGTCTCCGCAACCGAGTTCGCGGAAGCGCGTGCCCAACGCGTCGAGCAGGCCCGCGCCCGCGCAGACGTTGTAGGCTGTGCCCATTCCGGAAACGCGATAAAGGCCCAGCGCCGCCTGCACGGCGTCGGCGGTCACCTCGGGCGGGCAGTCGGAAACGGGGATGCGGCTCTGGAACGAGGCGTAGTGGCCCGCACGTTCGGCGAGAAGCTGGGTGATCGGTTTGCCTTGACCCGCCTGCGGCGGCTGGACGCAGTCGGAGGCCTGCGTACTGAGAAGCGGACGTTTGCCGGGCGAGCGGTTCACGCGCCTCTGGAGCGTGTCGGCATCGGCTGCGAAGCAGAGGATTTTGCCTGCGGTCTCGGCCAGTGCGCGGTTTTCCGGCTTCAGCAGTGCGCCGCCGCCGAGGCCGACGACAGACGAAGCGCCGGCGATGACTTGGGCGAGTGCTGCGCTTTCGCGGGCACGGAAGCCAGCCTCACCCTCGCTCGCGAAGATGTCGCGGATCTTCTGTTTGGCCACGGCTTCGATGACGGCGTCGAGATCGACGAAAGGCAGGTCAAGACGCCGGGCGAGGATGCGTCCGATGGTTGATTTGCCGCTTGCGGGGGGACCGTAGAGGAAGAGGTGCATAGGAGGTGAAGTGAATCGGAGTTTACGTTTGTGGTGTGCGTTGCCGGCTGAAGATGCTGAAAGTCACAGACAGGGTAACACAGGAAAGCGCTTGCCGCTAGAGCAACTGTTCGGCGAGGTTGCGCTCGAGGGCGAGGAGCGTTTGGCAGACGGGGCAGCGTGCGGAGGCGATGTCTTCGGAACCGGGCAGACGGTTCTTTTGACCGCAGGTAAAACAAAGCACCACCGCCTCGGCGGTGGCGGGAACGAGCCGCTGTGAAGCGAGCCCTTTGGCATACCAGTCGCCGGCGGGCGCGCGTGTGCCGGTCAGGGCATCATAGGCCGCCTTGAGCTGAGCGAACTTTTCGGCAGTCAGCGCCTTGATGGCGGGATCGAGCCCTGCATGCTTGTCAGGATGGTAGGTCTGGCTCAAGGTGCGATAGGCTGTTTTGATCTGGGCGGCGTCCGCGTTGTAGGGTATTCCCAAGACGGAACAGGCCGCGCGGTGGTCGGTGTGCGTGGCGGTTGTGGACTGCCGGCTGTAGAGCAGTGAGGCGTGGCGTAATTCGTCTTCGGAAAGTCCCGCATGGCGGGCGAAGGAAACGATACACTCGGCTTCGGCGGGAGTCTCGTCGCAGTCGCTTACGGCCACGCGCCAGAGCCAGACCACAGCGGCGCGTGCGAGGTTGTGGTTTTCCCGGACGTGTGTGGCGAGCCGGGCCAGACTTCGGTCGATGCGGGAGGCGTCGTCGATAAGGTAGGCGAGCTCGTGAGGGGCTAGCGCCGTGCCGAGCGCCTGATTGATCTCAGACAGGATGGACCGGATGGCCTTGTCCTCTTTGGACGTGTAACGTCCGTCCACGCCGGCGAGTTCGTAGAGGGCTGCGGCGGTAACGGCAAGCAGGCGCAGCGCCTGCTTTTCTGGCGCGGGGGCCTTCCGATCGACCAGAAAGTGACCGGCGGCGGCACCTGCCAACGCACCCCAAGGGCCGAGGAACGAACCGATGCTGCCGCCGAGCGCTTTGCCTTGCCAACTCATTGCCGGCTCAATAGTCCTTGTCGTCCGGCTGCTCGATGGTCTTGACCAGACGCTCGACTAAGGCGGTGGTGGAGATGCCCTCTGAATCGGCCGCGAAGTTTGCGATGATGCGGTGGCGCAGAACCGGCACGGCGGCTTTGACCACGTCGCTGCAACCCACATGGATGCGGCCTTCGAGCACGGCGCGCGCCTTGGCGGCGAGCACGAGGAACTGGCCCGCGCGTGGTCCGGCACCGTTCGAGACGTATTTCTTGATGAAGTCCGGGCTCTTCTCGTCATGCGGGCGCGTGGCCCGCACCAAGCGCACAGCGTATTTGATCACGTGGTCGGAGACGGGGATTTTGCGCACCACGGTCTGAAGCTGAAGCAGCTCTTCTTTGGAGATGACCTTTTGGGGCGTCTCGGACTTGGAGACGGTGGTCGCCTTGACTACGGTTTCTTCCTCGTCCTCTTTCGGATAGTCCACCCAGAGGTTGAACATGAAACGGTCCTGCTGGGCTTCCGGCAGCGGGTAGGTGCCTTCCTGTTCGATGGGGTTCTGCGTGGCGAGCACGAAGAAAGGCGCGTCGAGCTTATAGGTCTGGTTGCCGACGGTGACGCTCTTTTCCTGCATGGCTTCGAGCAGCGAGGCTTGGGTCTTGGGCGGCGTACGGTTGATTTCGTCCGCAAGCAGCATGTTGGTGAAGATCGGGCCCTTGATGAAGCGGAAGCTTTTTTTGTCGGTCACGGGATCGTGCTCGAGGATCTCGGTGCCGGTAATGTCGGTCGGCATCAGGTCGGGCGTGAACTGCACGCGTTTGAACTCCATATCCAGCACTTTCGCAATGGTGGAG
>JAEAMG010001036.1_pt1 | contig 24452 bp, 17 predicted proteins | sample 8958741 | NCBI WGS metagenome assembly JAEAMG01 (sample SAMN16933256, study PRJNA681125) | bioreactor sludge metagenome | isolation source: anaerobic bioreactor treating anionic surfactant - SDBS | place: India: Bengaluru | collected 2019-02-28 | reverse complement strand
CGGCAAGCGCCTGCCGGAAAAGGATGATCAGTTCACCATCACTTCCCAGGTACAGGGCCGCGACGGCTGGCTGGTGCATCCGCTCAATGATGAGCTGCGCCAAGGCAAGGACGACAAGCTGCGCAGCATTCCGGTACGGCTGCTATTCAACGAGCCGGAACTAAATTTCCGCGCGGATTACACACTCTTCGACCGACAATCGGGTCGCCCCGTTTGCGTAGGCAATGGCGAGACTTGCAAGCGGGTTACCCAGGACGGCATGCAGTCGCTGCCCTGCCCCTCACCAGATGCCTGCCCGTTAGCCAAGGGCGGTGCCTGCAAACCCTATGGCCGGCTGAACGTAGTGATTGGTGATGAGGATCCGCTGGGCAGCTTTGTGTTCCGCACCACGGGCTTCAACAGCATCCGCACTCTGGCCGCCCGGCTGCATTACTTCCAGGCCATCTCCGGCAGCCGCTTGGCTTGCCTGCCGCTGGAACTGCGTCTGCGTGGCAAGTCCACCCGCCAGAGCCACGGCACTCCGATCTTTTACACCGACCTGACGATACGCAGCGGCATGGACATGACTGAGGCGCTGCGCTTGGCCAGTGAGCTTGATGAACAGCGGCAAGCGGCGGGCTTCGATCAGAACGCGCTAGACGAAGCGGCAAAGCGCGGTTTCGGCAACGGTGCCTTCGAGGACAGCGAGGAGGACGTCGGCGCCATCGTCGAGGAGTTCTTCCCCGCCGAAAGCGGCAGCGACCAACCACTTCCCAGATCCACTACGCAGCCTTCGGGCAAACCCAGCCTGGCTGAAAAGCTGGAAGCCCAGCACCAATCCCTGAATGCCTGAGTCTGGCCACCCGGCCAAAGGAGCTGTTATGAGACTGCACAAAATCAAGGCCGGTGAGACCGCTGGCACCTACCTAATCGAATCTCCGGTCACCGAAGCCGACATCCTGCTGATGGCCAAACAGCTGGCCAGCCGCCGCCTGCGTCGTGGTCGCCAACTCACAGCACCACGCGACGTCTTCAGCCATCTGCAGACGCTACTCGAGGCCTATGAGCACGAAGTTTTTGCCTTGCTGATGCTCGACAGCAAGCACCGCGTCATTGCCTTTCACGAGCTGTTCCGGGGCACTCTGGACGGCGCCAGCGTTTACCCCAGGGAGGTCGTCAAGTTTGCCCTGGAGCACAACGCCGCCGCCATGATCCTGGTGCACAACCACCCCTCCGGTAATCCCGAACCGAGCCAGGCGGACCGCACGCTGACCAACAAACTAAAGGAGGCGCTGAACTTGGTCGGCGTGCGGACACTGGATCACATCATCGTGGGCCACGAAGGCTGCGTGTCGCTGGCAGAACAGGGATACCTGTAGGAGACGAACGAGCATGAAGCTACTGCTACGGACCTTCGTTGCCGTGTTCGCGTTTGCCGGTATCCTCGCTGGTTGCCTGGCGGTGTTACTGCTGGTGGTTCTGATGGTGCGCTTTCCGCCGCTGCTGATCTCAGTGGTGTTGGCCTGCTGGATTCTCAGCCTGCTGCAACGACGCGTTTGATTGGCTGATGTTCAAGGAGAGCCGCGTGGCTCTCCTTAAACAAATCACTGGAGGTTCTTTTTTTGCCGGTGAGGCAGAATCCGCCATCTAACTGAACTCCAGCAAGCACCGATGAAACTACTCAACACATACGACGACCGCGACAAAGCTGAAGAGGCTGCAGAAAAGCTAACAGGCGGGAAGCGTCTGGCAAGCGAGCGTGATGCCACTGTTGTTATCTATAACCTGTTCGGCATACCGAGCTGGGGCAATTTCCATCGCTTAGGCATGTATAACCTGGGCGAATTGAAAAGCCTACTGGATCGCCGTGAGACCTGGCATCCAACGGATCGAGCAAGACACGCAGCAATCATCGCCACGCTGAACATCGTCGCGAAGAACTACGGAGTCGAAATTCCGGCTCACTGGCAGTAGCAGCGAGCGTCAGCTGAGACGCCCACTCTGCAGGTGCTTACTCAAACTCGTAGGTATTCACCTTCAGCACGTTGCAGTTCTCCTTAACCGAGCGCTGAAGCGAGTCATCAAAGCCACCTGAGCTGTTAGCCTGGATATCGATAGAAATAGTCACGTTCACGCCATGCTTGGCCGTGAACTGCTGGATTACCTCATCGACCAGCGTTGCAAACTGCATCTTGGCTTTGACCGGATCTAGCTCGGCGCTGGCATAGAACTGCGTCGGCAATCCCTTCACCACCGGTACATCAAACGAGCCAGACGAACTGCTCCCAGCACCGGCAACGCCAACTGATCCAGCGAAGCTGCCAGCGGGAATATCATGGATCAGCTCGCCGGCAGGTATCTGCACAGCGGACGCCGCACTGGCCGCTGCTTCCTTGGCTCGGAGCACCTCGGCATAGTCCGATGCCGCACCCGGCTCAATGAGCAGGCATGAACCATCGAGAATGACCGAAGTCGGCTTGCCATACACAAAGCCTGGATAGCGGTCGCCTTCCTTACCCTGCGCTACGGCGAAGAAGTCCTTGCTCTGCACACCCTGGTTCAACGTGCGGGCAAACACCTGATCGTCGCGCAGACGCGGCAGGTACAGGTAGCAGCAGGTCTTCTGCCATACATCGAGCGCGCCAGCTTCAGCAGCAATGCCATCCTTCCAGAACCAGCGCTTGAGCATGCTCGAGAGATGAATAGGCGCCCATTCGGTGATCAGCAGCTCGTTTTCCCGCAGAACCTTTTCAATTTCTTGGGACAAATTCGAAGCCCCTGGATTTATGGCGTAGGGCTCCCAGACAATCTCTGTCAGATTGACTGCGTGCTGCACGGGTGCCAACAGCCATTTCCAGGTTTCACGCAGGCTACGGTTCAGTGTCTCGCGGGCCTGATCCAGACTGGCCGAAGCATTCTTGGCCATCAGGTTATCGAGCGTCAGACGGTTGTCCTTATAGTCGCTGACAATGGACTCCCAGGCCAAAACTGAACGCGCATGATCTTTCAAACGGCTTACGTTGTCGGCATCCGCTGCCAGGAAAATCAGGCGATTCTGCTTCTGCCGAGGCTGCTCGCCTCGATTCTTGAGAATTTCTAACGCTTTATTAAGTGCTGGGTTCGGTCCAGTTTTGCTGTAAGGGGTATCAGGTGCCAGCACCACCAGACGTAGCGTCCAGTCATCCGGCACATCACCACTGCCGGTGAATACGTGCACACCACCAAAACAGCCGCCCAGATTATTGAGTCGCTGACGCAGGATCGGGAACAGATCCTCACGATCCTTGAAGCGCTTCTTGCGCTCTTCCATCTCGCGCCGCAGGTTCGGGCGCGTGTCGAACCAGTAACGGCTGTTGGCACTGTTCAGGTAATGCAACTTGTCACCCAAGCGACGCACTGCATCTTCATACAGGCCTAGTTGCTGCCCCGGCTGAGCACTGCCAAGCAGTACGCGCTCCAGCTCAATACCACGCACCAACTGGCTGGAAGTTGTCGGCGCGCTACCCAAGAAAATCGTACGTGCAGCTCGACGACAGGCGTGCACAGCCCCAAGGCGCGCATCGTGGTTCTCGATGGCGACGGTTTCTGCGCGCGGCCCGTCGATATCCCGGTCCACGACCGGATCCCAGCCTGCGGGCAGGTAATAGGTGAACTCGTTACGGGTATCGGTATCCGCAAACGGCAGGCTGCCGGCCATGATCAACGGATCGTTGTTTCCATCTTTCCACAGGCTGTAGATGATCTTGGCCATCATCTTCAGCACGCCACGGGTGCGCTGGAAGTTATCGAGGCTCGACCAGTCGTCATACAGCCGATCAAACACCTCAGGATGAATGGGGTAAGCCTGCTTCAGACGCTCAAAGTAATGGCTTTCCTGAGTTTCCGAGGGAAACTTACCGCTATGAGCAATGTAAAAATCCGCAAACTGACGGCACACCTGCTCGGCAGCCAGTTGGTCATTGATTCGACTGAACAGGCGACGACGAACGATCTCGAACGCCTCCTCTGTCGCCACAGGCTTCCACAGCGCCTGCACACGGCCAAAGTAATGCGACAACGCCTCCAAGGCGCGCACGCCACGCTGGCTGCCGGCCTCCTTTTCAGACTCAGGCAGCGAAGCCAGCATCACCGCCGTCGGCACCGCTTTGAGAGCCTCGGTCAGCGCCTGGACAAAAGTCAGGTTGGAATCGAAGGTTCCGCCGGCCAGCGATACACCCTCCTCGAACTGACGAATATAAGCCACCAGCTCGTCCACCAGAATGACGCACGGAGCATAACGACTCAGCAGCGTGACCAGCACATCCTTGCCCGGCGACGTGCCCGAAAGGTCAGCCTCAGCCACCAGTGCATAGCCTTCATCACCACCCAATTGCCAGGCGAGCTCGCCCCACAGCGTGCGCACTGGGCATGTGCCATGCTGCACAGGCTGGTTGGGGGAAGACTGGATGCCATCCAGCACAGCTACTCGTGCCGGTGCCAGCTCGGTCACGCCCGCGTTGGTCAGGATTGAGCCCACGCCCTGCATCTCGCTGGCCGGCACCTTACCTTGAGCCAGGTGATAGACCGCAAGCATGGTGTGGGTCTTCCCGCCACCAAAGGCTGTCTGCAGCTGAATAACCGGATCACCGCCCTTCCCGGACAAACGCTTAATCACCGAATCCAGCAACAGACGCATGCCCTCGGTAATAAAGGTGCGCTGGAAGAACAGCTTCGGATCTTGGTACTCCGCCGCTGCAGTGCCGGTGTGGACACGAGTGATATCGGCAGCGAACTCAGCCTGAACAAAGGTGCCGCTACGCACGTCTTCATGGGGTTCGGCGATCAGGCGCCAGGGCTTCAACGACATTAGATAATCCCTTCAAATATTAATCGAGGCCAAGCCCCAGCTGCCCGACAGATTCACCGGCTGTTTTTTCCGCAACAAAGTTTTTTAGCCCTACGTCTTTCATAACCTGATAGCGCACAGGTTTTGAAAGCTTTCGAACACATCCTTCGTCGACCGACTGTTTTAGCCAATCATTGATCTGTTTCTTAGGTATGTCCCATCGCTCAGCCAACTCGTCAGCAGTGACAGCGGCCTGGAAGCACGCCATTTTGCTGAGGAAGAACTGATAAAAACTCATTTCATTCACGGCTGTATTTGGTTCGGAGCTCGTTTGAGTCGCCTGATCAACCGGGCCACTGACAGAGGACGATGTTTGTGACAGTTCGTCCTCAGCGACACTCGGGCCTGGTTGCTCTTTATCGGTGATGGCAACTCCGAGATCGGCAGCAGCCGGATTGGAAGTGGCAGGCACACTCAAGCTTTGTATATCCAGATGCTCGGCAGCCCCCTCCAGCCAGCACCCACCCTCCGATACCAGTGCCTGGTTTCCAGACTGAACATCCTTGACTCGATTAACCCAAAGGGGCACCCAGGCCTTCTTCAAGTTTTCAATGGCACCGTTCCAAGTCCCGCCTTTGGTGTCAGAACGAACCACCACCGCTGCTTGGCTCAGGCAGTAGATGTACTTGTTCCGCGCCATAGCGTTTCCTGTGCTGAAACCAGCTTCAGGATAAAACGGCGAAACCAGCACGAGATTGTTACTCATCAATCCCTGTCGCCATTTGCTGGCCATTGCCGCCGACAGCAGACTATCGGCCATGACCCCGATTACAGTCCCCTCCCGCTTCAACCCGCCCAGCATTGCGACCTCATCGACACCGCGTGCGCCACCCGATACCACCGAGAAACCTGCACTAGCAATACGCTCACCCAAGGCCCTCGCATAACCGAGGTCGGCATCATCCGCCTTACGTGCACCGACCACACATATACCACTTTGGTTAAGCAACCGAGCATTGCCACACCCAAACAGCACAGCAGGCGCGCTATTACGTAACCGTTGCTTGAGTAGCTTGGGATAGTCTGCATCCGAGCGTGTCAGCACCCATATTCCGGCGCGGCTCCATTTTTCTAGGGCCAAGGCCAACGCATGTCCACGCCCCAGCAACTGCTCGATCCGTTCTAGCGAAATCTTGTCGTCTTGCCAGCCCTGCAAAACTGCACGCGGGTCTGAAGTAACCAGGTCTGCAGGCGTCTTGCCCTGCTCATTGAGCCACAGTGCGAAACGCCCCCACTCCGTTGGAGAAAGCGGTTTAGCGTCGCCAGCCGACTTTGAGAAATAAGAAGTCAGCAGCAGAATCGACTGTGTATTGGTATTCATCATGCCTTGCTTGCCGTAGAAGAAATTGCCAGCGGATAAACAGGCCCGCTACCCGCCCGTCTAAGCAGTGCAGCGATAACCGTCATCGTCCAGCCTGAATCGATCATGTCATCAACCAGCAGTACCGGACCCGATGGGATACCTTCGCGGACAGCGAACACACCATCAAGATTCCGGCACTGATGGAAACGATTGTTTTGCCACTTCTGAGGCTCATTCTGCCTGACCTTGCTTACACACTCGACAAAGGGAACCCCCAACGCAGCCGCTAGCCGTCGAGCGAAATCGGGGACCAGCGTTGGATGCCCCAAAGAAGGCACGCAGCACAGCCACGTGGGCTTGGGCTCGGGCTGCCACCGCGACTGAATCATTTCCGCCATAGCGGCAACCAGCGTGTCGTCAAAATGGCCTTGTTCCTTGCCCTCGGCTGCCATCTCCCCCCAGCCACCATCACGCCATTGCGAAAGCACCCTGCCTTCGGCGGCCTGAAGCTGCGGGGGCAGGTTCGTCGGAAAGCCATAGTGTTGAAAGCCTCCCTTGGCGACTTGTTTCTTGGGTTTGATGGGAAATTCGGCGTGCCGAATAAAGGTCGCAGCTTCATGCACCAGCTGACTGCTTACAGAGCCCGAAACCAGCGCCTTGCCCTGGCAGTTTGCACATTTACCGCACGCCTCATGCTCTGGGTCATCAAGCGCAGAGCGTAAAAACGCCATCAGGCAACCCGGCTCCTCCAGATAAGCCTGAACCTGCTGCCACTCCTGCTCGCGCAACGCTGTGAACTGCGCAATGCGCTCTTCATCAAGCTCGTAAGGAACCGGTGTGCGATACCACTTGTTATAGATCTTAATCAGCGGTGCCGGGTTCTCAACACTGAGCAGTTTGAGGATCTTCTCAATCTGCCCATGGGCGAGATTGCTATGCTCCTCTAGGTCACGAGGCGTCAGCCCATCATAATTCGCTAGCACGCCCAGCAAGTGCCGAACCTGACCTGCTGGTGGGAAGGCCGAGCGCCTGAAGAAAGCATGAATCTTCTCGTCTTCCTCCCCAGACATCAGCAGGCCCAGCGAATAATCGATCGCCCGCCCTGCGCGGCCGACCTGCTGGTAGTACGCAACGATGGAGCCAGGCGCCTGGTAGTGAATGACAAAGCCAAGATCCGGCTTGTCGTAACCCATGCCCAATGCCGAGGTAGCCACCAACACTTTCAGGCGGTTTTCCAAGAGTGCATCTTCAAGGTGCTGACGGAACTGATCACTGCTGTCGAACTGCTTATGGGTCACATCGCTGTGATAAGCCGCAGCCTTGATACCTCTGGTACGCAACCACCGTGCAACCAGATCCGCATCGCGTTGCGTCAAGGTGTAAACAATTCCCGTGCCCGGCAGGGTTGGGATTGTTTCCGTCAGCCAAGCAAGCCGGCTGGCCTGATCCGGCATTATCAGGTTTTGCAGCGCCAGGCTTTCCCGCACCAGGGTGCCGCGCAGGATAGCGATATCGCCAAACTGCTCACGGATATCATTGACCACGCGATTATTGGCCGTTGCCGTAGTACCGAGGATGGGAGTATTGGCCGGCAGAAAACGCAGAATGTTGACGATGCGTCGGTAATCCGGGCGGAAGTCATGCCCCCAATCGGAAATACAGTGCGCCTCATCAATCACCATCAGGCCGATGCGGTCAGCAATCGGCTGCAGGACATTTTCCATAAAGCCGTCGTTGGCCAAACGCTCCGGCGAGATCAGTAAACAATCCACTTGATCGGCAAGCACTGCCTGACGGGCATGCTCCCACTTGTCGGTGTTGGTCGAGTTGATGGTAACTGCACGAATCCCCAAGCGCTTGGCCGCCTCGATCTGGTTACGCATCAGCGCCAGCAGGGGCGAAACGATGATCGTCGGTCCCAATCCACGATCACGCAGAATTCGGGTGCTGATGAAATAGACCGAACTCTTACCCCACCCAGTGCGCTGCACCACCAGGATCTTCTTGCGCTGGTTCACCAGCGCATCGATAGCTTCCCACTGACCCTCTCTGAACTCAGCCGCATGATTATCGATGGCGACCTTGAGCAGCTTTTCAGCATCGTTCCGTAGCATCCTGCCAATCCTTACGGCTGTGTAATCTCAATGAATCAAATATCCAACGCAGCCTGACTGCCGATGTGCCCAGCTTCCTGGCTGGCCTGTTCGATACCGAGCCAAGCGCCTTGCAGTTCGTTATAAGCACGAGCTTCCTCGGCCCAGCCCTGGCGTTCGCAAAGGGTGTAGAGGCGATACGTCAGCGCGGTGAGGCCGGCGGTCTTGTCAGGCATGCGTGCCAGCAGTTGGCCGGCTGCGGTTTCACCGTCCTGGTTGAGGGCGCGAATCAGCTGGTGCAGGGCTTCCCACACCGGCACGCGGTTGTCGTTTTCCGGCGACCAGTCGCGGGGCATATCTCCCCACTTAAGCAGGCGTAGGTTGCCGCTGGCACTTTCCACCACACCGGCATCGCTCAGGCCGCCGACGCTGGTGCCTTTGGCACGGGCCAGCACGTCGGCATCGCCGTATTTACCCTCTGCCCAACCGTGCTGCTCGAATAAAGCGAGACAAAACTGAGTGTCGTGGTCGAAGTCGTCTTCGCCGACAAAGCGGTTGATCAGTTGAAGCGCGCTGCGCACGCTCATAGGCGAGCCGTCAGCCTCCAACACAGCGCTGTACTTACTGAACACCTCCATTCCGGGGCCAATAATCGCCTGCGACAGATCCACCGGGGCTACCGGCGAGTTAGTGCCGCCACGAGTCATGTCCAATAGTGCGTCAGGCAAGGTGGCGTTGAGTTCACGGATAAACTCGCGGCGTGAAATGCTTGGCGCATCGGTTGCACGCGGGCGGCAGACCAATACGATGCTGGAGGCCAGGGCGTTGGTACCGGAGCTGATCATGCGACTACTCATTTCAGTGCGCATCGGCCAAGTGCCAGTAAGGGCAAAGCCGGCTTTGAGTACTGCAGCGAGGAAAGTCTCCCAGCCGGTGCTGGAGGTACCGGCTTCGGCTTTGGTTTCCGCCTGTTTGAAGGCGTAATAGATCGTGACTGGGAAAGCCGGATGCGCCTGTTCGCCCAAGTTGTGCATGGCAGCGGTCATGCCATCAAGGAAGAAGGCTTCCGCCTTGTCCTTGCTGCCATGCCGATACGGACTGGCCACCAGTTCCTCGGTCTTGGGCACCGCAAGAGTGGCGTACAGGCTGGGGAAGATCAGCCGGAGTGAACGACGCAGCCAGATATAGAAGAAATCGGACAGGTCTGCGTAGCCGATATTGTCATAGTACGGCGGATCGGTGGAGATCAGCTTGTTTGCACTGATCGTCTGCGTTTGTGCGTCAGCTTGAAATACTAGTCCTTCTTTTACCCTTCCCGCTGAGCTTTTGCCAAAACTCTTGGAAATATTCTCTATTGAAGCATCAATAGAGCCCGTACTTGTGCATAGTGGATTGACCTCCGAATAGTCCCAAACCATCGGGATCGCGTGACGCCCGAAAAGTTGCTGTGGAACTTGTGCCTTTGATTCCCAACGTGATAACGAGTTACCCCAATCTGCTCCACGGCTTATCGCAAATGCCATGTACGTCCCCACAGCCTCGGCATAAGCAGTGGCGCCAGTGCCGCCGACGTTGAGACCGCAGCTATCATCGGCCATGCCAGAAGCCAATGCATCCTGGTGTACGCGAGAGATAACCTCCTTAACTAGGTCGGAGTAGGTTGTTAGTGCGACAAGTTGCCGAGGCGTGAATAGATCAAGAAATGACGTCATGCCATATTCGACGACATTGGTTCTACCAGGCCAATGACAGATTGGTGTTTCAGTGAATCGCTCGGAAGTGACACTTTTCGCCAAAGCTTCATGCTCTGTGATCGGTGAAATGTAAACACGACCACGGCTACCCTCAGCGACAATCGCCATTAGACGACTGCTGAAACGCCCGGCCCTAGCTTCTGCTCGTAAGTATTTGAAATCAATTGATGTTTTCGACAAAAGGCAGACAGCACCTTTTCTGCTCACTGTCCCATCTTTCAATCCCGCCGGCGGTGTCCCAGTTTTCACGATAAAACGATAGCTACCGCCTTCGATCACCGGCTCGACATAGCTTTCTTTCCCCGCCTTGCTGGAGAGAATGAACGTCGAAACCAGCGGAACATCGGCATGACTAAAGGCCGGGTTGGGGCTTTTCACCGTTCGAGACCACAGCCAGGCGATCACCGTGAGTTTTTCGCCCTGGTACTGGGCCAGATCCGGTCGCTCGGCGACCATCTCGGCGGTGACTTCGACCTGCGGGTACAGGTGACCAATACGCTGCTGCGCCTGCTCGCGCATCCAGGCACCGTAACGGCGCACATCCTCGGCCAGCCCCTTGGCCCCCGACCAGTCTTCGAAGGCATCGCGGGTAGCGCGCTTCTTGCTGCCCTTGTCGGCGTAGACTTCCGGACCAACCGGCGCACGACCGGCGAACTTCGGTGGAATCTCGATCATCGCCTTGTTGATGGTTACCGCTACCGGATTGAGGTCAGAGGCGTAGCTTTCCAAGCCTAGGCGCTGCGCCTCTAGTGGCAGTGCACCACCGCCAGCAAAGGGATCATGGAAGCCCGGCAGCTTGTCCGGGTTGAATAGTTCGTCGGCCTGCGGGTGATTGCGGTTCAACTCACATGTTTCGCGCCAGCTTTTCCAGATCTCCGCCCGCGCCCGCTCCAGCACTTCCTCGTTGTTGGTGTTCTCCCACTGCACCAGCTCTTCGATGATCTTGAACAGCCGCTCGCGCTCGGCAGCAGCCTTTTCTTTGTTCACCCCACGCCCCAGATGCCGCTCGTAACCGGGATCGTTGACCATCTGCGCAAAGATCACCGCCCGCGCCGCCGCCAACGGCCGCCGCGCCCACCATAGGTGGATACTCTGTGGCTTACCCACTTTGACGAGTTTTTCATATGTTGCAGCCGCATTGATGACATCTAACGGCAGGGCGACTTCGATGAGTTTTTTCGGGGTTTTGATGTTCATTTAATCGTCATTCTCCCAGCCTGCTCTGCCATCGCAATGGTTGCAGCCTGTTAAGTAACTGCCATCCATATCCCCGGTATTTGGGGTATTGCACCATTCACATTGCTCAAGGTGTTCCGAGAACTCGAAGCAGTTGGCGCAAAAATACATATCGTCTAGCCGGACAACTGTCTGATACCCCTCGCAGGTACCGCAGTTGGCCAGCCCCCAGCTATCGTCACCATCCTTGATGGCGCTGTGTATTGCGTCATGATCGGCCAGTGCATCTACCAGGTGCTCAGGCTCAATTGAGCCATGACAGTGATCGCAGGTCGCATACCCTTCATTTGCGACAACGATAGGTTTATCGCAGTGCGGGCAGTCGATCTCAACTTGCGTCCCGGCGTAATCACATACGCGACAAGACACCATTTTGATCTGATCGTGAATTTCATCCTCAGGGATAGCGGCTTTGAAGCCGCACACACTGCAACTCGTAGGTTTTCGGCCAGCCTTGCGCGCAGCATCCAGTTCGGGTTTGAGCGTCTTGAACTTGGTGCTCAGATATTTTCGGTGCTTTTTCATCGAGCGATCAGCTCGGGAAATTTCTGGCCGAAAGTCGCTGAAATAATTGCCCCACCGTAGCAACAGGCCATGCAAATGAAACCAAGACCGGCAGTGCTCCGCGACGATGAGCTCTTTGGCTTGAGCATCTTCTTCCATGTCAGCATGGAAGAAGTGGATCATCTTGTTGCGGTGATTGGCCAGTGCTCTAAAGCTAGTGAACGCATCGCTACCGATGTCTTCGCCCGCGACATCACGAATCCGTGCACGCGCCTCATCCATCGTGACTGATGCAAAATCTCCAGCCATGAATTTAGCGAGATTGGCTTGCTCTGGTTTGGCAACAATCAGCGACCAGTGCTCCCTCATCAGGCGCGCCTTGAGCAGCATCTCCACAGCCGCGCAGAAGTGGATCACCGAATATTTGGGGGATTTGTCGAACTCATCTATCCCCCGCTCCAGGAAGTCGAAGGCGTTTCTGGCGAGTGAGTCGAATATCTCGTGCTGCTTCATCTGCCGCAGCCCTCCAGAAGGGCCAGGCCGTGAGGCGCTTTCGATTTAGTTTGAGCGGTCATAGCAACTCAGCCCCCTGACGCAGTAAATCTTCGGCAATCCGCCTCGAAGCCTTCAAAGCAGCGGTAGTTGCTCAAGTGCAGCCTGGAGTATTTCACAGGCTTTGCTCCGGCTGGATCGCACGGCCTAGTAGCTCCTGGAGGTCATAGTTGACACTGGCCACGCCGAACTCCGGCTCGCTCTTGAACGGGTGCTTGATGTAGTACGGGCCGTCTGTCTGATCGCCATCCACCAGCACGATGGCGAGAATGTATTTCTCACCCTGGTTGTAGCTGGAGAAGATCTCGTTCTTGGTGACGGTGACCGTGGTCGCGCCCTTGACGCGCCCCTTGACCTCAATATGGCGGTCATCCTTGATGCTGCCATCGGCGGCTACCGGTGGGCGCGCAGTGATGTCCCAGCCGCACTTCTCGGCAGACACATCCTTGACGCTGTGACCCAATGCCTGCTCGGCAGCGATTACGGCATGCATGGCAGCCCATTCGATACGCGAGCGCGCCTCTGCATCTGCACAGAAAGCTGTATCGCCCTGGCGCTGAGCCAATAGCCCCGCAGGAATCACCAGAGCCCCACCAATCACTACTGGCGTTGCAGAGCTGACCTGTTGCATGGCTTGCAGCTCACGGGTGCGCTGCTCCAGTCGGGCAGTCAGCTCTTCATAGCGGCGGCGGGCATTCTCCGGCTGCATACGTGGCTGCTTGCCAGCAGCCACGTCGTCACTGAGCTTAAGATAACGATCAGACCAGTAGTTGATTTCCTTGACCAAGCGCTCATGCACGGCGGCCAGCACGCGCTCGGCCTGGCGCTGAATGCGGGTCTTCACTTCACTGAAGTGCTCCGGCACCAGTTGTTGCGAGGCATGCTGTAGCGCAAGGTTTTCCAAGTTTTGTTGCAGCCAAGAGGCACTCAGCACGTCCTGCACCAGGGCAAGCTCGTCCGGCTTGATCGGCAATAGATCCAGGTGCGGCGCCCAGCCCGCGTTACTGCTTTGGCCCTGCGGGTCGATTTCCACAAACTGCAGACGGCGCGAGACGATTTTGGGCTGGTCAGCAGCACTCTCACGCACGCTGTGATCGAGCATGAACAGCACTTTGGGGATCAGACTGTCATCATTGGGATCAACCAGCACTGAGCCTTGTTTGAGCTTGCCGCGATGGGCACTGAGGGTGATATCGGTCAGCGCCTGCATCAGTGGATGGCCAGGGTGGATCAGGTCAGCCATAGGCTTGCCCGGCACCCTTACCTGCTGTTTCTCGAAACAGATACGCTCGTACTGCTTGAGCACAGGGGTACGGGTTTCACCGATTACGCGGTCACGCTCGCGCAATGCGGCCGGTACGTGACGAATCTCATAGCGCGCAGGTTCGCGATTTCGCAGCTCGCCGCCAACGCTGGTAAATGCCTCATTGAAGAAGGCCCGGATGAAATAGGGCTGCAGCTTGCGGGCTTCGGCCTTCTCCATTTCTTCTTTGACGGCATACAGCTGGTCAAGACTCATATGCTGCTCGACCAGCGCATTGCGACGAAGGATTTCACGCAGGTGCTCGGTGTCCAGCGCCCCTTCGATGACCTGGTTTTGCCGTGCTCGTACTTCGGGCGAGTCGCCATAGCGAATGGCTTCGATCAGCAGATCCTTGAGCGATACGTTGTCGAACGCCTCGCCCAGGATGTCGAACACTTTGCCGCCCAGCGCCTGCTTTTCGATTTCCAGCTTCTCGAACAGCTTCTGGAACACTTCACCTTCACGGGTTTCATTGGCGACAATGTTCCATAGGTGGCAGACCTGATCTTGGCCGATACGGTGAATACGGCCAAAACGCTGTTCCAGGCGGTTGGGGTTCCACGGTAAATCGTAATTGACCATCAGGTTGGCGTTCTGCAGGTTGACGCCCTCACCCGCCGCATCGGTGGCGATCAGCACCAGCACGCGCGGGTTGTGGCGAAACTCTTCCTGCACCTTGCGCCGCTCGTCACGGTTCGTGCCGCCATGGATGGTAACGATGGCCTGCGGATCACCCAGCATGTCAGCAATGCGTTTGATCAAGTAGTCCAACGTGGCGCGATGCTCGGTGAAGATGATCAGCTTGCGGCGACTTTCGCCGTTGTACATCTGCGGTGAGTCCTGCAGCAGGCAGGACAGCTCTTCCCACTTACGGTCACTTCCGGAAGCCACCAAGCGCTGGGCCTGCTGTTCCAGGCCCTGGAGCAGGCAGATTTCAGTTTCCATCTCTGCGATGGTTTCAGCAGCACTGGCCTGGTCAACTAATTGGTCGGCGTACAGCTCGTACTCGTCTGCGCTGAGTTCGTCCTCCATGTCGTCGAGGTTGTCTGGCACCTCGATACGTTTTTTTACCAGGTACTCACCCAGCACACTGGCGACACCGCCACCGCGCAGGTGCAGCTTCTCTTCCTCGACGCGGTTTTCCAGACGCTTACGACGATTGCGCAGGGACTGGTAGATCGCCTCAGGGCTGGAAGCAAGACGGCGCTGCAGTTGTGTGAGGGCAAAGCCGACGTTGTTTTTACGCTGACCATCGAGACGATCCGCCAGGTTCATCTGGTTGCGCACGTAGTCAGTCACATCGTGATAGAGCGCGGCCTCCAGGTCAGACAGCGAGTAATTAGCCGTGTAGGCGCGCCGCTCAGGGAACAGCTTGGTGCCGTCGAACTTGAGCAGTTCTTCCTTGACCATGCGCCGCATCAGGTCGGATACGTCGACCTTGTGCGCACCCTCGCGGAACTTGCCATAGAAGCGGTCGCCATCGAGCAGCGACAGCCAGATCTGGAAATCTTCTTCCTTGCCGTTATGCGGGGTCGCTGTCATCAGCAGGAAGTGACGGGTGATCGAGCCAAGCAGCTCGCCCAGCTCGAAGCGTTTTGTCTTGTTGACCTTGTTGCCGAAGTAGTTGGCCGACAGCTTGTGGGCTTCGTCGACGATGATCAGGTCCCAATCGGTATTCTTCAGCTTGAGCTGGTAGTCCTCGTTGCGCGACAGTTGGTCGAGTCGGCATATCAGCAGGTTCTGCTCTTCGAAGTAGTTACCAGTGGCGCATTGCTCCTGCTTCTCACGGCTGAACACTTCGAACTTGATGCCGAATTTCTCCAGCAGCTCATCCTGCCACTGCTCAGTCAGTGAGCCGGGAGATACCACGAGGATGCGTCGAGCATCCGCACGCATCAGCAACTCGCGGATCAGCAGGCCAGCCATGATGGTCTTGCCTGCGCCGGGGTCATCAGCCAGCACAAAGCGCAGCGGCTGGCGCGGCAACATGGACTCGTAGACGGCGGATATCTGGTGCGGGAGCGGATCGACGTTGGAGGTGTGAACCGCCATCATCGGATCGAACAGGTGAGCCAACTGGATGCGCCAGGCCTCCAGAGCCAGCTTAAAGTCGCTGCCTGGTGCATCGAAAGCCCAGGCTTTGCCACCCTGAGCAAGTTCAAGACGCGACTCATCGCTACGAAACAGCATCTGATCGCCGTAGCCGCCCGCACTTTTCTGGTAGACGACGCTGATTGCCGAGTCACCGACCTTGTCGACGCTTACGATCTTCACCACCTCGTCGCCATGCAGGCCACGAATCTGGGCGTCTTTTGTGATGTCTTCCAGCTTGACCATTAAAGCTTCCGGATATGCGCGAAAAGGCTGAGTTTACTTGGATAAGGCGAGTGCTGACACTCAACGTAGCCTGACAAGCTGGAAACCTTTAGCCCTTCACCGACACAGACGCTTTAGCTGTCCCGTGTGCAGGCATCGAGTTCCCTCAGGCCTCAAGCGCAGATGCTGAGCATCTTTGACGAGATACTTCACTGCTTTGTGGACATGGCGCCGGATCGTTCGATCTGCCCTCTGTATGCGGCCGATGCCGCACTCGTCACGCTATCGCTCTTTATCGTGACTGCAGCTGTGTATGTAGCCCTGACCATGCGTAATGTTCTTCCATAGCTCATCGAGCTGAATGGCCTTGAAGACGTCTCCAGGCACCTCGTTGCCATTGAAAGGCAGCGTGGATGTCTAAGCACCGCCAATACTGCGTTTCACCATCCGCCAAGCACATGAAGCGACTACGCCCAAAGGCCTAACCAGCGCCCATCCTCGCTATATTTGGTGGTCGTACCGGGCGATCTTCATCATGTAGTAGACGTAGTCCAGCTTCTCTTCGGTCGGCTCATCATCACGCAGCCAGCGCACCTTAATGTCCAGGTACTGTGCCCATTCAATGCCCTTCTTGAAGGCACGGCGGTCGTCATTTTTTGCCGCGATCTCGACGTATTGGTTCACCAACTTGTATTGGTTTTTGCCTGCCCGGTACTTGGCATTTTCAAAGGCCGCCTGGAAGTGCGGCATTGCAGCCTCGAACTCTTCTTTACGGTAGTGGTAGACCCCGCGTAACCAGGGCACCATCCAGCACAGTTGCTCATCCAGTCCGTAGTGCCCTATCTGGGAGGCATACTCGTCAATCTGGCCCAAGCGAGTGCCCACATCATCCTTGAGCCAAAACCCCTGATTCAGCAGCTCAGCAAAACCCTGAGGAGGAGAAAATTTTGAGTGCCGCTGATTTAGATCTTGAAGGGAGCACACGGCAAAAAGGCCGTACTTACTCTTGAGCGCAGCGAGCACATCGTCTCGTATTGGCGCCCCTGGACGAGCATTCTTAAGCCGCTGCACAGTGTCAGCGACGGCAGCCAATTTGCTGTCGAAGAATGCCCAGTAGTGGCTGCAGGCGTTAAGCCACAAACGCTGGGCCGACTCAGGGGATTCTTGACGCTGCATCATCGGTGCAAGCTCAGCCTTGAACTCGTTGACGTCATCGGCGATCCAGAGTGCGTACTCGCGAAATTGTTGGCAGATATCTGCGAGGTACTGATGATCGTAGGCGTCAGTAATTTCCCTTGCGAGGCAGGTCGACACCCGCGCCACCATCAATGCCAGAAGGATGCTGACCTGAAGCTCTTTGGGTATCTTTCGCCCGCTTTGAGCCAGCGCGGCGAAGGATTCTTCGAAATTTTTAAACAGGGCAGGAAGCGCCGGAAGCCTTGCGCCTCGAGTCCACTTGATGGCGTTGTCGAGGTTCTGCTGAAGCGTGTTGTTGTCGCTTTGCGGGTTCTTGCCTGGGTAGTGGAACTGTGTCTGCGAGAGATCACAGCGCACATAGACCCAACGCATGACCTTTTCCAGAGGCATTACCAGGCTGCCATTTTCAGCGACTGACGGCAGGTACCAGAATTTGTCTTCCGGCGTGTCGAGCGCCAGGTCTGCAATTCTGTGTTTGAGCAAGCTCTGATTCAGCGACACGACCAGCAACGGGATTGCCTTGGTTGAGATGAAGTATCGAAGAGTTTCCGCCTTGCTGAGGTAGGTGCCTTCTTCGCGAACCAACCGGCTGTATGCCTCCAGCAGATCGTCGAGCGGATCACCTATGGCACTCATGACCTGGATGCTGGGCAAATACGCCGTCAGGATGCTGCTGAGCGTTTGAATCACCTGTCCGAAATTCGACAGCAGCCCGCCTTCTTCTTTGGCCAGTCTTGCCAGTTGCTTTTGAATGGCCTTCTTCTGTGTCTCGTCGATGTCGTCATGGCTGGCTTCCTTGCGTGGAAGCACACCGAATGCATCGTAGGCCAGCTTGATTAGCTCGCCCTGGGTGGCAAAGCAAGTCTCTCTATTCATCTGAAATCCTTGATGTCCCCGGCCAGTGACGACCGGGGGGCGCATTCCTAGCGCTGGTTGGGGTTTAGCTGTTTGCCGCGATTGCCATGAACATGAGCATTGGTCGGATTGGTGCCCGACGTGCCGCGATTATTGTTCAGCGCATCCGATCGGTGACTATGCTGCTGGCGCTGTTGGCTGGTGGAGTTGGGTTGCTTGGACATGGTTGTCTCCAGCTGGGCGGTTAGGAAGTCGCATCCTAGCCGCCCGGCTTGACGCAGTATCTGGGCTTTTTGGAGACGAACTTTTTAGCAGCTCTGCAGCAACACAAGCATGCCGATCTATTGCCGACCGAGCTCTAGCAGATGCCGCGCCACAGCTCATCCGTCTCAACAATGGCGACAAATCGACCAGCGGTGAAACCGTCAGGAAACAACGAATACCGACCCTGCTCGTCAAGCTGATCTATGGGCCTGAGGAGCGGCTTCTCATCGCGCAGAACGACTTCCAGTGCCTCACGCGATACCACCCTTAATCCATCGATCGATTGCCCATCAAGCTCAATGCAGGTATCGATTATCCAGGCATGCATATCCGCCCCAGGCTCCTGGCCTTGATAGCCCAACCTGGAGCGCAACTCTTGATCAGCCTTCAGCGCACTAAGCACAGCTACCTGCTTGCGCCGTAACTGCCAGGCAGCCTTGCGCAACGTGTTGGTGCGATGCAACCAGACCTCATGCTTGGTCGAGCGGATATAGCCTGACTTGACCTCAAGGAGCAGTAGCACACCATCTTGATGGCAGATCAGATCCACCTCGCCGGCATCGTCCTCTTCGGTCGCCAGTGGCCGATAACCCACCTCAACAGTAAAGCCACGCTGCCTAAGGCTCTCGGCCAGTGCGAGTTCTACGCGCTGGGTTTCAGTCTGCATGTCGACCCGGCGGGCATTTACCCGCCGAAGGTTATTGATGGCCGCTGTCAGGTTGTTCTGCTGCGCGCCAACCCAAGGGAACTGAAAGCTGTAGCGTCCGATTTTGTAATAGGGCTGTTCGTACAGGCGTGGCGCTGGCATCCCGGGCTGCATTTTCAATTGCTGAGATAGCACCTTGAAGTCGCTGGTCCAGAACTTGAGGATTGCCTTGGCCGAGCTGGCGCAGCCTTTCGGGTGTTCTTCACAGACAGTCCAGCCAGTGATCCTGCGGATCTTTTCTGGCTCTTCGGACCAGGTCATCGGGAACCGGTTTTCACCGGTAAGCATGCCATTCATGGCTAAGCGCCCCAGTGCCTGAGCAAGCACACCCGATTCGCGCAAGTGACGCTGGAATGGCTGGATAAACTCTTTCTGAAAGAAAACCGAGCTCAGCTCGCTCGCCAGCAGCAAGTGGTGAAGCTGAACCTGGGAGCCATCACTGAGCCAGAGCCGGTCACCCAAGCCGTAGATTTGCTGCAGCTGCAGCTTGCTGCGAACCGCCTTGATAAAGGCCAACTGGTTCAGCTCATGATTCTCAGGTGAACCGATGATTTGTTCAGCCATGCCGGAGAGAGCGAAGGCATGCACGGCGCGATTCATCCAGTAGTGCCAAAGCAAATCACTCTTACGCCCGGTACGCCGCCACCGCTCTGTTCCCGCCTCCGACTGGTTGTAGATAACCGGCTCACCGGGTTTTAGCTGGTAACGGCATTCAGGATCAAAGCAGAACCAGTCGATGGAGCCTTCGTAGTCGATCCGCTCTTGAGTGGCCCCAATTAGAAGGGCAAGAGATTCGAGATTTTGACGACATCTCACCCCGTCAGAATTGCTGGATCCGGGAAAGATAATCGGTGACAGGTGCCGTTTCAGCGATTGCCCGAGCCGTGACTCGCTAAGGCGGAAATCCTCTTCCGAGCAAGCGCAAAGCTTGTTCAAAATAATGCGGTTGTAGACCTTCCACTGCTGACCTGAAGGATCATAGGAACCGTCTTCGGTAAATGCCTGGTAGGCCAGCACACTTAGGTAGGAAAACAGCTCCAGCAGCGACAAGTGCTTTAGCTGTTTTTCGGCGTGAGCAATAAGCTCATCAAAGGGCTTGAGCTGATCCAGCAACCGATCACAGACACCGAAGAATACTTGCCAGTCCTCCCCTGTGAGCGCCACACGCAGCGCAAGCCAGAGGGGCGACTCGATACGCTCAAACAGCTTCGAGTAGCGAATCGCCCATCTGAGGGTTTCCGGGTTATGGCTGGCAAGGTGCAACAGCAGCTCGATGCTGACTGCATTATCGAAATGCAGCACCCGGCTGAGTGCCAGGCTAGCGAGCTCGGATTGAGCAACCGCATCCGCATCAAGCCAAAACGATGCTGTTGCCAGGCCTTGCGCACGCTCAAGTGCTGACTGGTTCTTACCAGCCGGGCGCTGGTCGAGGAAATGATGCAGGCTCTCATCAAGAGCACGGCCCTTGCTGATCTCTGACTGATTCCGTTCGTATACCGACTGGTAATGCCGCCGGCAGCGCTCTCCATTTTCCGTCATCCCGCAGCGCTCTCGTCAGCATTCTATTCCTGGCCGGAGCCTAAACCATCGGCCGGCCAGGATTCCATGGGCATGACGCTATTGCGCAGTAGGTAGCCACTACCCTCGGCTAGTGCCGAATCCCCGCTGACGATTCCCGTAGGACTTGGTCGCTTTCTTACACAGGTAGCTGGCTCGGTAGAACAGATCAGCAAGCTCATCGCCCTTGCCTTGACGCTTTACTCGATCGATCAGGTACTCAGCATTCTTCGGGATGTGCACCAGCCCCGTCATCAGGTCGACTGGTAGCCCCAGAGCACCTGCCCAGGACTCCTCGATACGGCTGATCATGTTCACCCGGTCTGACCCCAGACGCCCAATGGTGTAGTAGGCATCGCGGTTCAACAGGATCAGCAGGTGATAATGCTGGCGGCCTCCCTGACCGATCTCTCTCGACCAGACATACCGTACTTTGCAACCGCGTGAGTAGCCACGCTCAGCCACCCGCTCCTGGTGGTACTGGATCTTCTTCGTAAACGATTCGAAGAACCGGCTGATGACCTGGTTCGTATAGGCGAAGTCGGGTAGCTCGACACCCTGAGGCAGGCGGAGATCCACCCTGTAGGCCAAGACCCTCGGATACTCAGCCAATGCCAGGTCGATAGTGCGCTGGAGATCAGACAGGTACTCCCGAATAAAGGGGCCTACTTCGCTCTGTATGGGAAAGCCCTCGAAGGTATCCCCGTAGTGCAAATGGAGGTTGGGATTGTCAGGGTGACGGAGTGGGTAGCGCTGGGTGGTGTCGGTATCGTTGAGCATGGTTATGACCTCTCGTTGGTTGAGTTTCATAACCAGTGCCTGCTGTGTACTTTTTAACCGTTACCTGTCCTCGCCTGATCAGTGGATTGGTCTCTCTGGATACGCTGCAGTGTTGGCCTCTCAGGTGGTGGCTCAGTATCCGACTCCCTGTATAGGTCAGTGAAGGTTGCTACTCGGTTAGGCGTGAACCCTTCGGGTGGTAATAGCTAGTAAAAGCATAATACCCGCACCGCAATTTCCTTCGCCGAGCTGCTCGGGCAAAGCCACCTCAATCGCCCCGCCATAGCGGCAATTTTTGCCGAGTTCGGATTTCGGAAATAAATCAAGCCGAAGAGGCCTGAGCCAGATCGGAACTGAGGCTGTCGGGGCGGTGGGAGCGACACCGCCACGACTTACCATGCCGAGCCGAACAGCCAGGGACTGAAAAGCGGCATAATCGCCATGACCAGCCGTAGCCGGTCATGGCGCTGCTGGTTCTAGCTGGCCATGCTCAGGTGGCCGATGGGACGTGTGGAAGCGCCCTCAGCTTGGTCACGCTCCTCGATTCGGGCGAGGATCCAATCGTGCACCTCGCTATCAACCCAGCCGACGCAGCGGTCGCCAAGTGACACCGGCTTCGGGAAGGCGCCTTCCGCGATGTATTTGTAGATGGTCGACCTTGCCAGGCCAGTCGAGTCGATGACTTCTTTCAGACGGATGATTCGCATGAGCAGGCTCCTCTGTGGCTCAGAGGATCTGCGAAGGCTGTATAAAAAAACTGCCCATTACCCAGCAGCTCGTGCTGGCGTGAGCAATCCCGACTGCTCACGCAGTTCCAGAGGAATATCCGTCTCTCTTGCAACGCTTACCACTATCGGCTCATCGATCCCCTTGGTGACCATCCAATGCTTGGCCAGTGCTTGGCCCGAAGTTTTTTCAGTCAAGAGAGCGATGCAACGATGCCCAATCGACACATGCGCTGGCACCAAGGTGTAACTAGCCCTGGAAAAATCAACGATGGATAGCTGCGAAAAACGCTGGACAACCTCTTCGGCCAGCTCAAAGACTTGGTGCTGGATAAAGCTAATAACCTCCAGGCGGCCCAGGCACGCATTATCCCTTGGACCAAGCTTCGGCCGGCGAAAAAATTTGGCCACTTGCTTCTTCACTTTCAAATCCACACCGCGCACCTTTCGCCATGCAGCAGAATCCCCCACCCAATGGCGCGCCAGAAAGCCCGACACACAATCACAAATGAAAAGCTCAAGCTGATCAAACGCATGATCGGGCACTCGCCTGAGAAGACGAACCACGCTGCGAGGCGTCAAGTACTCCCCACCTTTTAGGGAAGAGTTGCGATCAAACCTGACGCCTGCCATAAACTTGTAGTCGATATCTGGCTCAGCAACTTTCTGGTGTAGCAATACGGAAACCACATCGTCAGCAGGTGAAAGCTGAAGATGGTTCAGGTTCAACCAATAAACGCTCTTGAGCTTCTCGGCGAAAACCGGGCTCGCGATCCCTGGTATGTGCCTTCGGATAAACCCCAGCTCCGTAAGCCTGCGCAAGCGCTGCTTGAGAGAGGCCGCATCCATTCCCGTCAGCAAGCAGAGCTCCTTGCTACTCAGCCCCCTGGCAACCCCAAACGGATCTGCATGGCTTAGCAAGATCATGAGCAGCAAACGATTCGCCAAGCTGAGCTTCCCCTGCCGCACTGGAGCAACTCGCTTCTCGTCTCGCGAGCGTGTGTTGAGCTCCTTCGCAGTCGGCGCATCGTCCTTCCAGCCAGACCAGATGGCCCTGATGCGCTCGCCACCCAAGACATGCTTGACCAAACCGGGGTGGTTCAGCGTCCTTTCCTCGACATCCCGCAGAGCCGACTGGATAGCTTTGCTCATCTCGTAGGTACACCTTGGCCGCCCCTTCCCTTCGGGCTGAGTAACGACTCGCAGTACCCCCACATCAACCAGTTGGGCAACCGCTTTTGAAACGGCTTGCACCGGAAGCCGCAGGTCTTCGGCCAATTGCTTCTGCGAACGAGGCTTAGGCGTCACGGAGCCATAGTGCTTCCAGAATGCAATGAGCAGAAATTTAGCATCTGGACCACCCGGCCTTAGCTTCGCATCAAGAAGCCTAGTAAGCATATAACCTCCAATTTTTAACTCGCAAATATACCCTATATATACGATACCTTAGTTACAGTAACGGCTCACATAACAACACGTAACGTTTTGCTAACATGTCGGTGGCAAAGCTAATAACGGTTGCGTAACGAAACAGTAACGGTATAAATCTCTCCCGAAGGCTTGGCTTTGGCTCATAGCCCAAATGGCCCGCCTGGAGGATGAGATGTCAGAAAATGAGAAACCACTGAAGTGGCTGCGCAAGCAGGATGGTGAGTGGGAATGGGCAGCCGATTACCTCAGGCACCGGCTCGATGCCGAGTACATGAGGAGGCTCAAGGGCGATGCGTTTACCCGGTTTGCGACCTACGAGAACGTCGTTGCTGCTATCAGGCAGATCCAAGAGGACAGGCTGGACCTGGTCATAAGACTGCAGGGAGCTATACGACAGCGTCGCTACCGCTCTGACAGCAATGGCCGAAAACCTCGAACATTCACCCTCAGCAAACAAACCCTTTCCAAGCTGGACTCAATCGCAAAGCGAAATAACGCTGACGAGACAGCTGTAATCACAGCGCTCATAGAAAGAGAAGGACTGGCCGCCGAGGCAGAAAGGGATTATGAAAAGCTGCTCAAAGAATCAATTTCAAGGGAGCGCAAAGCTGCTCAGCAGGTAGCTGCATGCTTGAAGGAGCAACGGGACGAAGCGTTGAAGCACGCAGAGCGGTATCTGCAGCTACTTGCGCGCTGGGAATTGATGTTTCCAGAGGAGAAACCAGCCGCCGCTAGCGACGAAGAAATTTCCAAGCTTGTCGAACCCAGAATTCAGGATCTCAAAAACGCTCTTGACTACATTGCCTTCATGGGCGACCTGACCACCGAACGCCACAAGTAACGCACTGCGCCAGCCTACTCCTGCGCAGGCGCCCACCAAAGTGAGGGTCAAAGTGTGGGTCCTAGCAAAGATCAATAATAAAATCATTAAATATCAGCAAGATAGAAAATAAAAATACCGGCCACAAGCCGGCTTTTTTATTGCCTGCGAAACGCCGTGCCCCACGGGCGG
>JAEAMG010001034.1_pt1 | contig 24540 bp, 17 predicted proteins | sample 8958741 | NCBI WGS metagenome assembly JAEAMG01 (sample SAMN16933256, study PRJNA681125) | bioreactor sludge metagenome | isolation source: anaerobic bioreactor treating anionic surfactant - SDBS | place: India: Bengaluru | collected 2019-02-28 | reverse complement strand
AGATGAAGGCTGAGCGGTGGCTCAGTGTCGTTGTGGCGTACCAGGGATTTGCGCCTGTCGGACGTCAGCTAAATGGAGAATTTAAGTCACTGGAGAATCAATGACTTACTCAGCTAGCGTGAGATTTTCCTTGCCCGAAAGCGTCAGCTATCGCGAGATTTTCATTGCGAAAATCGTCTAAGAGGAGAATTTGCTAGGCGCCGCTTTTACACGACCACGAGACAACGCGCCGAATGGCTTCCTGGACGCCAAGAGTGGTCGCGCATTGACAACTTGTCAATACGAGCCAATTGGGGGAGCGGGTCGATCTGGGGGGTGCTTTCAGTGATGGTCAGACAGGCAGCGTGACCAAATTGACACGAGAGAACCTGAAGCTACGTAGCTGACCTCAGCGTCCGGCAAGGCTATTGAGGTGGGACTCTAGCTCTTTTGTGCGCGTGTAAAGCACGCCATCAATGGTTGCATCGAAGTCTGATGCCTGGAGATCAGCTCGTAGCTGTCGAATGGGGATTCCGGCGATCTTCGACCACCGTTTGATAGAGGTATGGCCGGCGAGCAGCCGACTGATATCGCCACCCAGGAAGTAAAGCTCGCGCTTCCACCCCAAAGGCTTGAGCAGCCCCAACGAGCACGCCTGAGTGATTTCTTGCTTGTTCATCCCAATGATGGCGATGGTCTGCAAAAGGGGGCATTGAGCATTCTCTAAGGAAGTGAGATGCCTCTCCATCCAAGCAAGCAGGGCAGCGGTGCCCACGCGAGCCCTATCAAGTAGAGAATTTCGCTCTGGATTGGGTTTGAATGGAACTTCGTTCAGCAGGATGCCTGCCAGCACATGCCCCAGATTGCCACCATGAGCTGCTGCGATGCGGGCTGCATGCTCCATATCGGTGAACGAACCCGAAGCATCTGAATCCAACTGCTCAATCTGCTTGGCCAATTCAACGAGATCAAAACGAGCATCCCGGACAGATTTGTGGCCGATAAGCCCCTGAATGGCAGCTGACTCAAGCAGCGGCAGGATCTCGGTTGCCTCACACCCCAGAACTTGTGACAGCAACCGATGATCAACTAGCGCCATTGGATTTGCGTTGTCCTCTACGGGCTCATTGACCGAATGTCGCCACTCAAGGCAATCGAAATCTCGTAGAGGCCAGGGCAGTGCCAACTTTTCTTTCAGCGCATAAATCGGCAGATAAATGGCTGACGCTCCAATTGAACCAGTAGCTGATCTATGCCTCCGACAAGCTTCGGCCCATGACTCCATCGCCGTTGAATCATTGAGCAAGGTGTACGCCTGACCCAGAAGCAGGGGCCAGCGAGCGACTTCTGTGGGCGGCCTCTCACGAGCAGACAGATCACTGCTCAAAGGTTCAAGGACGCACTGAAGAGCTTGTAGTAGATCCCGAATAAAATTGTTGAGCCCGGTCGTGTCGAATAAACGTGCACGAAGGTCTGAAGCATATGCTGGTAGTTGCACCGGCCCAGTAGCGTCTTTGAGGTCGGCCTCGCACGAAGGGCATTTGCAATCGAACAGCTCTTCCGACCAGGTGAATGGGGCATTGCAGTACGGGCACGCATGGATCAATTCATGGTCATGCTCATTGCAATGGGTGAAAGGCAGCTGGCCAAAGTACGACGGGATCCTCTTTTCTTCATGCAGGCAGGCCGTACAGACTCTGGGGATGCGGAGCTCAAGGTTGCGGTAAATCCGCGTGGAGTCATGCGGTATGACCTTCGCCAGAGTCTCGTCTCGCACGATCAGGCTTTCCAGTTGGCCGGCGCTCAGCCCCAGCCACTGGGCCACGGTTATGATGGTGTCCGAGGATTGATGGTTTTGTGCCCTGGTGCCCTTGATATTGAGCGTCGAGAAGAGATCTCGTACTGATCCCCGGCCATTCGCGATGGCTAGTCGCAGCAGATAAGCTGAGAAGTGCTCACCAGCATTTGGCCTAAGACGGACAGGCAGTAGTTTCTGATTAGACATTTGTCCGTAGCGCCAGTGCGCGCTCTACCTGGGCCATAGGCAGTAGGAACGGGTTGCCCACTTTACTCAAGCTTCCAGTGGTGAACTCAAAGGCATGCGCAAGGTGCTTCATGTAGACCTGCTCCTTGCCATCGGTTTCTTCGAGTGCATGCTCCAATAGGTTCGCAACGAAACCATGAAGGCCGCCGGTGGCAAGGTAAATGCGTTTCAGCATCTCTTCATCTGTCAGATTAATGCATGGCACTCCGATGATCTGCTGGTAGCCAACCATCAAATTTTTCCAGGCCTTTGATCCTAGAGCGGCAGGCATGATCTCAACAGATGCATTGAAACGGCGAAGGAGCTGATCCTCTTCATGCTTGCCCTTAATCGTATCCGTCAAAAGACGGCTACCATGCGGCAATCCGACCAGCACGAATGGAATCTGCGTATCCGTAGTAATGCTTTTGATTGTGTCAGCGGCCTCTTGGGTGCGTCCATGCGTATGCTCGGGGAGCACATGCTGAATTTCATCGATGATAATCAACTGCACGCTGAGCGATCTTGCAAGGCGATTAAAGCGGCGAATCAGAGCGCGTGTAGCGCCTTTGTCAGGCTCAGGATCGCCGCATGCATCCAGCAAAGCCGAGAGGATGTCGTTGACCCGAACACGAGCATGGAGCGACACATACAGAATCGGGCGCTCAATGCGATCCTCCCGTGCTACGTCGGGAAAAATTGCCGGTAGGTGTTAACGATGGTTGATTTACCGGCACCGCTTGGGCCCAGCAACATCAGGCTTTTCGGGTTTTTCCCTTGGGTTGTCTTGTGGCTGCGCCTGATTGCCTCTGTAGCCTCATCGAATTGTTTGTTCCGAAACGTCCGCTGCAAGAATGCAACCGTATGGGGTTTACGCTGCAAGGGGTCAGTCAATAGTGACGACATAGTCATCATCCTCATCATCCTCATCAGTCTGTGGCCGGCTCTCGTATCCAGTCGTGCTGGCCGCAATCGGTTTACTGGGGGTACTCAGGATGAAGTCCAGGTCGACTGGACTATCGAAATCATCAAGTGGAACATCAGGGCCTTTACGCCGTTTGCTGCTATAGCCCTCACGAACACCGCCATCTATGACAGGGGCAGCCTGGGCAGTTGTCCGGGCAGTACGCTTTGAACGCAACTCAGCGAAAGAGAGACCTTCGGCCTCAGCAGCAAGAATGTTCGGCACCTCGAACAAACGATTAGTTTGGGGGTTAACCACGCTAATTGCAGATGCATCAAGCGGATCACGATAGATAGTGACTTTAATATCAGATCTGTCCCCCGGCTTTTTTGAGGGCTCCAGGTCGTGATAAAGGCGCTGCAATTCATCAGAATTAAATAACTGGTAGTCGCAAGTAATCCCTGTCGCGTGTTTGAGTTGTTTCTCTTCGCGCATTCCACGCAATAGCTGGGTATAGGGAATATCTTCGAGAATGATCGGCGGATACGATTTGGCGCTTTCAGCCCAAACCTGGGCAGGGGTTTTCCCATTCAGACCACTGTGGGGAGTGTTGTGATAGTCAATAATGAACTCACTAAAAGCTTGGCGAAACTCAGCAACGGTGTGAACCGCTGCCTGTTTGACGGTTTCATCAGACTGAAATCTTCTATCACGCTTACCGAGGTAGCCATCAAAGCCACTGAAAAATCTCGTTCGGCATGTTCCAATGAAGCGCTCAATCATCGGCTTTCCCCAACCCATCCGTGTCGCCGTCTTAGCGATATTTACTTGGAGCCCTCCAAAAAATCTCACAGCATCTTCTGAGACATATGCTACGCCTTGATCCACTACGACAGTGCATGGCAGGCCGAAGAATGGGTAAAGAGGGTCATGTTTTTTAGAAATCGCATATCGAAGCGTGTGGATTACACAACCTGATGATTCGCTATGCTTTCCGATATGAATCCCATAGCCCAGAACAGCACGCGAGTAGTCATCCATTACAAAATAGATACTTGGCATCCCAACGTATTGGCCAAGCATATTTTTCAGGCCGTAATTGAAGTGGGCTGTATCCATCGAAGCCAATTCAAGAATATGCCTGAGCTTTGTCTTTGCAGTGGCCGAGCGGCCCTCTTCACGCGCAGCGCTTTCTCCGTACCTTTTTCTTATGGCAGTCAATCGATCTAGTTTTTGGATTCTGCGTTCGAAGCTAGAGAGGGATGGGCATGGGCCCAAATATTGCCTATTAAAATAGGCTCTCGTAAATTCTATATAAGCCTTATAGATCGTGCATCTCGACTTCCTTAGGTATACAGACTGAATAACCTCGTCCATCAGATTAAAAATCTCATCTGGGATGACAGGGCGTCTGTGCCTTTGCTTTCCAAAAAGAACATTTGGCATGTTCTTTCCGCTGTCAATCCACCTCCTGTAAATTTTATGGATTTTCGATTTACTTGGTGGGTTGGCATCGCCAATATCCGCAGCTACTTTTGAAATTACGCGCTCTCTAACACCTTTAGCACAAGGCCTTTTCTCACTACTCAGTTCAATGCAGTACTTTTCGAGGCGAATAACCTCTTTCTTCTGTTCACTATCCAGCTGGATATGACAGGGATTATATGCTGCCCGCCTGACTAGGCTCATTTCTCCATCTCTATAGGCATCAGCCAAAGCCACATGGGAAATTGAGAGCGCTGAGCCATCTATGAATTTAATGACAGCAATACTGTTGTCATAGTAGTCAATTTCCCCAGATTTCCCACGAAAAGAAATGGGGTCGCCGACAGTGAGATATTGAAGGCTCATTATTTTATAATCCTTGTGCTGCTTACCAGCGGCGACGTTGTATCAAAGGAAAGGTAGCCGTGGGCCAGAAGAGCGAGTGGCGTGACGTCCCTAGCCCCAAGTCGCTTTGCACAATCGATAAGGTCGCCATAACATAGCTCTTGAGGCAGGGCTTTCATTACTTCCATGGCGTCAGGCTGATTAACATCTACTCGCCTATACGAGTATAGAAGCTTCAAATTATCGATCCGCTTTCCAGCTCGAATTTCACCATCAGTAATGATCTCTAGGCGCGATTCGTAAGACCTCATTATTTGCCTATTAATTAGCGCAATTTTTACCTTGAGATCTTCGTTAACGCGATTACTCATCTTGACTTCACGAAAAACAAATTCACCGGAGGATTTTCGCTTGAATAAAGAGTCTGGCGTATATCGACAGACCTTCCCTAGGGCATTTTTGTACTGCATTGAAATAGGCTGTGTTTTATAGCGCTCAATGTCGTCATCAAACTCCATGACAAGCAGGGCATCGCGCTCAAGCATGCTTTCACACCAGCAATAACTCTGGTTTTTAAGCGAGTAGAAGTAATGGATCGATTTCGACCACATGCCTTTTGGCAGCACCTTCGACTTCACAAGCAACCTACCTAAAGCATCAACGCGATGATGCTAATGCTATGGGATCTCGGATGTCTGTCAAGAGAAAAATAGCATCATCGTGTTGATGTTATACTGCCTGGCGGCTAGGATAAGTGATACGCACAAGAAGGAAGCGAGATGGTGACCCTCTCAGAAATCGCTGAAATCCGCGCAGGGCATGCGTTCCGCGGCGCTATCACGCCTGACTTTGAAGCGCACAGCCGGGTGATCCAGATCCGCGATGCTGATCAACAGAGTGGGGTGGATTGGGCAGGTTTGGAGCGCTGTACCATCACTGCTCGCAAAGAGCCGGACTGGTTACAAGCTGGAGACATCCTTTTCCAAGCACGTGGGCGCAAGAATTTCGCTGTGTGCCTGACTGCGGTGCCTTTCAGCAAGGTCGTCTGCACGCAACACTTCTTCGTTATCCGTGTACATGACGAGCGGTTCAGTCCTGCTTTCATCGAGTGGCAACTGAACCAATCAGGTGCTCAACGTCACTTCGAGCTGAACACGCCGGACGTCAACACCCGACACATCACCCTGACAACCCTATGCGCGACTCCAGTCGTGTTCGCTGATCAAGCTACGCAGCAACAGCTGCATCAACTCGCCACCCTAGCTCGAAAAGAGCGGCTTCTCTTCGAGGCCATAATGAGAACGAGGCAGCAGCAGATCTCGGCTGTAGCCGGCCAAATCCTTGGGGACGGCTTCGTATGAGCCAGATGTGTCTGCTGGATTTAGTCACAGCCAATCCGGCCTACCGAAAGCTGACGGCCCACATATTCCTTGTGATCCTGTGGCACCCTCAATCTGAGAAAGAGTTGCCTGAATCGTTTGACGAAGGATTCTTTGAGCGCGCTGCTTGGAAAATCAGTGAAACCTCACCATCGCTTGCCGATGCGCTCCGAAGAAGATTGAGTATCTACAACTTGGAGACAGGCTCGCTGGCCAATCACCACGAGTATTTCTGTGCGATTGCACATGGCTTGCCCGAGGACGACTCTCTAAGGTCAGGCCTGCTGGAGGCGCTCCTTCAAATTGTTGAAGCGGATGGCTCTTATGACGGAGTACGGTCATGCCCTGATGGACTTATCCACTTGATCACAGGCATCTGTCAGCAGATTGGTGGCCGCTCATTCTACGACCCCCTGAGTGCTACAGGACGACTGCTTGCTGAACTGGTCTCCAAATCAGCTCCATCGTCTTTCGGGCTGGGCCAATCCGCTGCTGATGAAGACATCCTGCATGGGCTGCTGCGTGCTTACTTCATGCAGGGCTCTTTAGCGTTCGAAAAGGCAGATGCCTTGAGGTCGCCACCCATTGATGGGGGAATCCTTCAATCTTTTGATGTGGTGGTTTCTGACCTGTCTGCTGGTGCGGATACATGGGATCCAGAGCTTGGCGTTAGAGATTCATTGAGGCGATTCAGATACGGCACAGCACCGAAAGGCAAAGGGGAGTGGCCCTTCATACAGCACATGCTCGCGTGCATGCGTCCAGGCCACGGTATGGCAGTCGCTGTCGTAGATCTTGCAGCATTACTGAGGGAGGGAAAGGAAGCTGAAATCAGACGGGCAATAATCCAGGCCAATTTGTTGGACGCAGTGATTTATCTTCCACCAAAACTCTATCGCAGTGACGCGCGCGCACTGGCAATTTTGGTCTTCAAGTCTTCACGTCATAGCCGTTCGGTACTGCTCATAGATGGCAGCAAGCAGTACACATCCGAAAAAAGCCTGAACACGCTCACGCCACTAGGTATTCAACAGATCCAAGAGCAGTACTCGCGACGTGGGCCTGTTTACGGCACTGCTGTGCTTCTGAGTATCACCGAGCTTGAAAGCAATGGCTTCGCGCTGAACCCAGGGCGATATTTCTCAGCCCGTGCTGATGAAGGGCTCCATGATCTCGAAGCCCTGTGCCGTGAGCATGAACATCTCAAACGTGAGCTGTGGGATGTCGGGGCGCAGATAGATGAGTTGCTCGGCAGACTAACTGGGTAGGTCGCCCTATGCGGAACCAGAGAAAAATGGCCTTGCTGGCCGCTGCGATGCTCGAAGACTTCCCTGAGATCATCTCTGGTTATGTTATCGATGCTCGCATCGAGTCACTCTGCCTGACGGGCGCTGCGTTCAAAGCATTTGGGTATCCCAATGGGGCACACCTAGTAACCACCGAAATAATGCAGGTCACGCATTTTTCGCCGAACCGCTGGATGATCAAAACACGGGACGATGACTGTTTTGTAATCGCATCCTTTGCTCATGGTGGTCGCCAGTCCATGCAGATCCTGGCAGACAAGTTTGAAGCCGCACATCTCTCGCAATCCAACTGGTGCCTGCACTAAATATGAGGAGGACATATGGACGAGTTAGGTGCTGTGACGAACATGCTCTACGGCCCCGGAGAACCTATGCCGGGCGCCCCAATGAGCGATGACCAGGCACTGGGCTACATACGTGGACTACGCCCGTATTCTGAATTCTGTCTGGTCAGAGACTGGATCTGGATTGACATAAATGTCACGTCTGCACAGCTTGCAGAGCTGGAAAAAACACGCCGCCAGCCTGTGATCATCTTTTCTCACAGAGTGGTATACGACTCCATGAGGCGCTGGGACGTTGGTGACCTTGTCCGAACCTCTCTGCTGCATGAGTTCCGTGATGGCTTCCTGTTTCAGACGTTGAACACGGATTATGTGCTCTTGGGTGAGGGCATGAGGAAAAGGGTCGCACTCGAAACGGTTGGCCGCATTGTCTTTTGATCTCGGTGACGCCTATGACTGATCGGATACAGAACGACTCATGGTGCGGAGTTTGCGGTAGCAGTACGCAGGTGCCTGGTTATGGTGAGCAATTCGGTACACTTTCTGCGCGCTGGGGCTATGGCTCGCGCCATGATGGCGAGCATTATCGCGTGACGCTCTGCGAAGGATGCTTTTTTAGAGCATTGTTGTATCTCCGCGAGCAGAGGCTGATTCAAACGATGTTTGACGAAGCGCAGCCCAAGGATGATGGCGGCTTTGGCCTGATTGCGCGTGACGATTACTTTGGTGAGTCATAACAGGCTCAAGACTTTATTTCGGAGCAGGTATGATCTCGGCCAGTTCATCCCCCTTGCTGATCGGATGGGACGTGGGTGCCTGGAACTGCGACAAGAACCCCAGCAGCCGCGATGCTCTGGTCGTTCTCGATAGCCAGCGGAAGCTCATGGGGAGGCCCTGGCGCGGAAGCCTTCGCCGTGTGATCAATCAGTCAGTGGGTACAGATGATTTTCTCCGCCGCATCCTCGGACTTTGCGGGCTAGAAGACCATGACCAATCTGCACCAGTGGTCTTGGCAATCGATACACCGCTGGGCTTTTCTCAGGGGTTCATCGAGCTGCTGGTAAACGGCCAGGCGGCTGAAACGATTGATCGATCATCTGAGAACCCATACCTGTTCCGCCGAACTGAGCGCCTTCTCTTTGAGCGTGGACTGAGTCCGCTGTCCGCGTTGAAAGACATGATTGGTAGCCAGGCGACCAAGGGCATGCATGTGCTGGCTCGCTTCGCCCCACGAGTAGAGACCTGCGGGATATGGACTGACGGTGCGCGACTGCGTGCTATTGAGGCATATCCCGGTGCCTGCAAGCGCTCGGCCACCATGGCTGAATTGCCCCAGGAATACGGTATCAGGGGACAAACCGGTGGTGAGCTGCCAGAGGGTTTCCAACATGGCGATCAGATCGACGCACTGACCTGCGCCTTGATCGCCTGGCTATTTCACTTTCAGCCGGAAATGCTGCTCCAGCCGGAGCCAAATGTACCCGTCAAGGAAGGCTGGATCTTCGCTCCAGTCGATGGCTTGGGCGACTCGACGTAATGAATGCGAACTCTTCGACATATGAAGACAGCATACTGCTCAGCCAGGATGAAGTATCAGAGTACCTGGCAGAATTTGGCGACAAGGAGGTTTACCTCCGCGAAGCGGTGCTGTTGCCTCCAGTGGAGAAGGTCTTTGCCTTGCTGGATATCAACCTCCGCTCTGTCTGGGAGGCAAGCAGGTCGATTCGCAAAGGGCTTCCAACGAGCAAAACTGCGCTGAAGTACCTTTCCCAAGCAGCATCAGATATTTCCATCAAAACGCAACACAGGTTCATACGGGCTGTGCCTATACCCAGACAGTCAACAGAACTCTCCATAGCTCAATTAGAAAATGGGTTTACCGTTCCCACAATCACGAACTGGCTTGGCTTTCTAGAGCTGTCTCGCCTTAACCCGGCAGTACTGAACTACTGGAAGGACAAGCTGTACTCACTCTCCGAGCTCAGTGGGCGAGTGATTCGCTCATTCCCAAATATGCGAGGTCGTTTTCTTGCCTACACCTCATCAGAGGTGGTTGATCTGCTCGGATGTCCGGCAAGCCGTCAGCCGATGCTTGATCTGCTGCATGACCTCAAAGAGGGCGAGCTCGCGCAGAGCAGGGCACTTGCTCAGCTGATGTCTGCCGATAGTTGGGCGGCACTACTCAGGTTGGCCGCATGGTTCATGGCGGATTCGCAGGTAGCTAACTGGGAGTTCGAAGTAGAGGAAGGGACACAGAATGTCATCCGTGCAAGCTGGGTCATACCGAAGTGGTGCGCATCAACCCAGTCATGGTCAATACCTATGGAGGCAGCACTCGAAAAACTCGCGTCCCTTGCAGGTTCAACTAAGAAAAGGCCTGGGCCTGTCACTTATCTCGGAAAGCTCTGGGCTGCACACGATGGCATGGGGCCGGAATCAAGAATTCGCCTGCTTCGGAACTGGGTACAACTCAAAGGAGGGCGTCCGTCTTTCCAGATGCTTCTGGATTTGATCAAAGTCAGTTATGACCTACACATTAAGCAAAGAGGTGATCTGCCACTCGATGCGAAAGCAGATTACTGGGAGGGGGCATGCGTGTTTCGTTTTGCCGAGACCATGTCCATAGTCATTCGAGATTTGCAGCGCGCTGGTTGGCCGACTGAGTTACTGATTTCGCTCATGGGCGTGTATGAAGCCGAGTACCGGAAAGCTCGCTGCTTGTTGGGCAAGCCCATAGAAAACTGAAGGCGCCGTAAAGGCGCCTTCAATTCGGGTGATCAGATTCGATCCTCCCAGTCCTCAGGACGCTCATCGTACCCACGTGACTCCCAGTAGGAGTCATGGTTGGGGTTCAGTTGGTTAGCATGGTTGTCTTGATCACTTTTCTGGCTCATGGCCGTCTCCCTCAGTTGAAGCCCGCAGGAATTTGCGTGCGGGGTCAGTATCGGAAACAGCCTGGTTCCGAAATAGGGAATTGAAATGGAAATTTTCTGCTGGAAAATTCTAGCGGGGCAGGTGTAGTGGTCAGCCGTCAGTCTCGAATCCAGGTAATGCTTCATGGCATCAGGGTTCGTTGCGATTTTCTTAACAAATTTGATAATGCTTTCTTTACCAATAACCTGCCTCGATTGATGCCTGGTCGGCTTTTTCAAGCCACGGTGGCCGCAGCTCGACGCTTGTAGCGAACCAGTGGATGGTTGTTGATCCTCTTCATCTCGAACAAGTCGATGGCCGCGAACAGATCTACCAGCCGTGGATATCCATAGTTGCGTGAGTCAAAGGATGCTTGGTTCCCAATGCGACTACCTACCACGCTCAGGTGAGCCCAGCCGTCTTCGCTCTCGGCGTATGCCACTGCATTTCTCAGTAGGTTCAGTAGTTTGGTATCACCCTTGAGTTCCTTACCCGACTTCCTGCTCGGAGACATCGCGTGACCAGTGTCTTCAGCGGCCAGGCTTTTCTCTAGGTGAGTGATCAACGCAGTGGATTGGTCATCTGTTAAGGCAGGTTGGTCGAAGTACAGAAACCTAGAGCAAGCGTTGACGAAGGGTTCTGGCGCCTTGCGCTCACCGAAGCCAACGACTTGTTTACCTTCAGCTCTGAGACGCATGACCAAAGGGGTGAAATCGCAATCAGAGGATACTAGGCAGAAGACATCGACTGGCTTGTTGAACAGTACATCCATTGCGTCAACAGCCATGGCCATGTCAGTGGCGTTCTTACCCTTCACCAGATCGAATTGCTGCATCGGCTGGATCGCATGCTCGTGAAGTACCTTGCCCCAGGGCTCCAATGAAGCATTCTTCCAGTTGCCATAGGCGCGACGGATCGAGACCGAGCCAAAGGAAGCAAGCTCCGCTAGAACGTCGCCGATCTTGCGGCTGGGCGCGTTGTCTGCGTCGATAAACATTGCGACGTTCAAATTCTGTAGCTGACCACCCATACAAACTCCCTAGAGCCTGGAAGGGAAAGCTCTTCCAGGCTTTATTTCTATAAGGCAAAGATCAAAGATCACTAGCCCTAAACAGGCCTCTCATTGCCAGCTCCAAGCGTCCTTTGGACTGCGCTGACACTTTTTGAAGGCCAATCTCTTTCGCCATACCTTGAACCAACCCGTCACTGGAAGTTCCCGAATCAACCATGTGCCGGGCCAGAGATTCCAACTCGGGCAGACAGATTTCATCTACGGTGCGGAAACTATCCGCATCATCTGGACGCCGGAATCGCACTTGCCCATCCGTTTCGTAATGACTTGGCCAATAGAAGGCGCTATCTGCCTCCAAAGTGAGTCGATGATCGCGCCCCGCAATCTCAGTTACTCGGGCCAGAATTCGAGCGCCAGTGCGAACCCAGCCATGAGCCCTGGCGATCCTTTGGGCCAAGATGCTATCCAGTACAGGGCCCTCCTGATGAATAACATGGGCGATCATGGCCGAGAGAACTTCGTCATACTCGGGATTGAAGAATGCATCCGGGTCAGCTACTGCTGCTTCAAGAGGGTTCGATTTCCGGTAGGAGACTGGGGCTAATACAGGCGCATTGACAGGTTCGATTGAGACCTTACGTGCATACTGACCCGCACGCTCACTATCAGTCTCGGTTTCGCAAGCTGGCGGCAACTCAATGGTCTCCTCCATAGGGTTGACGACATTGCCTTCGGTTTCGACGACAGTCGAGATCAGCTCCTCGCTTAATTCCATCTTGGCTCGTTTGGCTCGACTTTCTGCAAGAATCTCTTCCAAACGAGCATGGACTTTCTCAGCTGTGCCGATGGGATTGATCCACCAGTCCGTCGACCAGATCCGCACAATTTCCCACCCCAGTCCACGAAGAACTTGTTCGCGGAGCATGTCACGGTCTCGGGCCGTTGCACTACGGTGATAGGTCGCACCATCACACTCAACCCCAGCCAGGTACCTACCAGGCGCATCAGGATCAATGACTCCGAGGTCGATACGGAAGGAGGAAACTCCGACCTGGGTCACAACATGCCAGCCTTTCTTGCTCAAGGCTCGCGCCACTTGCTCTTCGAAGGGGCTGTCGAAGCCACCTAGGCTGCCCACGTTCGCCTCTGCGATAGCGATAGCACCGCGCTCAGCAAATTCGAGGAAGTGCTTCATGTCACGGACGCCGATTGAAGATGTCCGGGCAAGGTCAATATCTTCAGGCTTAAAGGAAGCGAATACGCGCATCTCATGGCGTGCCCGAGTGACAGCTACGTTGAGCCGACGCTCACCGCCTGCGAGCGTCATTGGGCCGAAGTGCATGGTCAAATGCCCAGCAGCGTTTTTACCGAAAGTCGTCGAGAAGTAGATAACGTCGCGCTCATCACCCTGAACGCTTTCCAGATTTTTAACGAATATTTTCTCGTGCAGATTGTCGGCGAGGAAGCAATCAAGCCGTGGGTCTTTGCGGATTTCAGCCTCAAGTAGGTCTTCAATCAATCGACGCTGCTCACCGTTGAACGTCACAACGCCAAAGGACATTTTGTCTTCTTGGCCGGCCTCAACACGCAAGCGGGCAACAAGATCGTCAACCAGAGCTTGTGCCTCGATCCGGTTGGTGCGGGAGCCCCCCCGGTCGTAAACACCTTTGACGTGGTGCAGGGATACCGCTCGGTCATTGGTAACCGGTGAGGGAAAGGTCACCAGATCGCCGTTGTAGTAACGGCTGTTCGAAAACGCGATGAGACTTTCATGACGGCTGCGGTAGTGCCAGTTGAGGTTCATCGTTGGCATGTTCGCACTGAGACATTCGTCCAGAATGCTTTCCAAATCGGGCTCTACGTCTTCGTTGTCCTCGGCTGATTCAGCGCGGTCGAAGAACGAGGTTGGGGGCATCTGTTTCGGGTCGCCGACCATGATTACCTGACGGCCACGGGCGATAGCACCAATAGCGTCCCATACGGTGATCTGGGATGCTTCGTCGAAGATCACGATGTCGAACTGCTCGGCGTTCGCCGGCAAATACTGAGCAATCGATAGAGGGCTCATCAGCATGCAGGGAGTAAGCTTTGTCAGTGCCTGCGGAATAGAGGACATCAGTTCGCGCAGCGGCTTGTGCCGGGTCTTCTTCGAAATCTCGTGACGCAGAATCCCCCACTCAGAGGATTTGGTGACTTCATCCTGACCAGGCAGACCTGAGCAAATGCGTGCTCGCAGCAGATTGCGAGTCAGCTCATTGAAGCGCTTATCTAGTGCGCGGAAATCACGAATACGCTGCTCATGTTCAGCACTTACAAAACCTCGAATGACTGGATTGTGATCGACCGTGGTGTTGAGCCACCAGCGTGCATAATTGGTTTCAAAGACTTTACGGACGGTACCTGGATCAAGCAGGTTGACCTCCATAGCATCAACCAGATTTTTTAGGCCGGCAGCGACAGCCTCCTCGCGGATTTTCCGCCAGGCACTCCAGTCACGCATGTTGTGCTCTTGAGCAATTATTGCTTCACATGCCTGACGTTGCTCAGTCAGATCGAGCGCATCAGTGTTGTTTATACCTTCTTGCGAGAAGACCGCCACAGAGGACAGTTTGTCTTTAGCGGATTTAAGGGCCGTCAGCGCAGAGAGGTACTGAGTGCAGCTCTGACTCAGGACACCCTGAGGCTCTAGCATTGCATTGGCATCGCCCAGCAACTTGCTGAGCGCGTCCTTGATAGCCACCATGGCCTCAGGAGTTGTGGCCACATTCGACAATGCTGCTGCAAGCATTTCCTGAAAGCGGACGGCAGCCATGGCAATCGGCACTTTAGTAGACAAACCAGCCCACATGTTGCCGGTCAGATCACGCAGGTCTTCGTATTCCTTTAGCGATGATTCCACCTGGGCCCGCTGTGTAAGCAGCTTGTGCTGCTCCTGAAGTTTGGTTCCACAACCGCCAGCACCAACGCGATCATGGGTTTCTTCTAAGGCGCCCTTGTCGATGATGTTGCGACGCTCTTGTTGGAAGGCAATAGCCGCAGCCATGGCGTCTGTGCGTGTAGACAAACCATTCCATAAGCCATCGGTCGCACCAGACAGGTGTTGGCCCAAATCAGCGATTTCTACCTTGAGCTTGGCCAGCTCGCGCAGCGCAAGCAAGGCTTGTTGCATTACATCTCCGGCCTCACCAGCAGCGATCCGCTTGAATCCTTCGTCGACCCATCGTCCATCAGTCTGGAAGTTGGCGATAGCCTTCTGAAAGCGCACTAGCTCTTCAGCTGCACCAGACGGGTCGGTGTTCGCACCTTTCCAGCAGGTAACAGTTTCGACCGGGATCGCCAGTGAGTTGACTTGCTGGCGCAGAGAGCGAATAGACGACCAGCGTTGAAGGTCTTCAAGAACAGCGGGCTTGTCATCGCTTTCAGAAACTTGCGCCAATTGCTTGGTAATCGCTCGCTTACGTAATGCAGACTTCGGCCAGAATGTTTCCTCAGCTTTGAGCCACTCCGAGAGCAGCTCATCCACATTGAGCACCTCAATAGCCTCGGTATAGGGCACTGACATAGCACCCTTCATCGATTGAATTTCGGCGATCAAATGCAGGCCTTGATTCAAAGCCACGATGACTTGGATCGGCCAGAGAATAGGGAGCGACTCCATCAGTTGTATGTGACGGCTGAGCAGTTTGAGACAGCGCTGAGTTGCCGTCATGGTTGCAGCTGACCACGGGGCTGGCAGGGTCGCAGTAAGGAGTTGGTGCTGCTGAACAAGGTCACAGCCTTGCTTAAGTCGCGAGGCTACCTGTCGAGCATCTGGACGAAGAGCAAAGCGCCAATCCTGGCCAGCAGCAGTGGGGAGTGCCTGAGCCAGCAGGGAAAGTCCATTGCGACCTTTGGCATCCTGGGTAATTTCCGGAAGACTGGCGGACTGAATGAGCCTTGTCGCTGCTGATTCAACCGCATCAATAACCGGGAGCATCTCGCGTGACGCTTGAATGACTTGTTGCTGCCACGTCGGTGACCAGTCAACCTGGCAGATGGCTGCCAATGGGTGTGTGGTCAGTGCTTTGAACCCAACGCTTTGAGCATTCACTTCAAGGCGGTCGCAGAGTTCCAAAAGTACCTGCATAGTGGCCTGGTTGTGCATCAGGTGCGTTGGCCACGAAAGATCTACCAGCGGCAGGCCTTCACCTGAAATCGTTGAGCCAATGGCTTTGTAGATGCTCAGGCCATTGGGATAAACCTCATGGAGTTGCTCAACGTATACGTTAAGGCCCTTTCGCAAATTTTCTAGGCGCTCTGCCTCGATGGCCCACGCCTGTGGGTCAGCCTCTGCACTGGCTTTCCAGGCTTGGTTTAGCTTGGAAAGTACATCAACCTTGCTCGCTTTGTTGGAGTGAACTTCTAAGCAGAAATCGCCAAGACCGACCTCATGAAGTCGGCGATGTACCACGTTAAGTGCGGCGATCTTCTCTGACACAAACAGCACACGCCGATTGTTCGCAATAGATTGGGCAATGATGTTAACGATGGTCTGGCTCTTGCCGGTACCTGGCGGGCCAATCAACACCATGTCCTGCCCCTGACTGCCGGCCAATACCGCCGACAGTTGGGATGAGTCGTAAGGGAGCGGGCAGAAGATCTGTTTAGGACTGAACTCGCTGTCGAGTCGTTTCTGATCAGGGAAGCGACCGGACTCAGCATTGCCTGTATAGACATCGCGCGGAGTATCCAGCAAATGCCGCACGACCCGGTTGTCACGCAGCTTGTCGCTGCGGTCGACTAGATCCTTCCACATCAGGTATTTGGCGAAGGAGAACATCGAAAGCACCACGTCGCCGACGACTTCCCAACCTTTAATATCGCGGATGGCGTGAGATACCTTGCGCCAAATCTCGACAATATCCAGGCCAGCCTCATCACGCGGCAGCTCGCTGTCAGACACCCCAAGGTGTAATCCGAAGTCCTGGCGCAGCATTTCGATCAGGGTCGGGTTGAAGCGCGGCTCGTCCGTATGCAAGGACATAGAGAAACCGGTGCGAATGCTTTTACGTTCGAGCTGAACCGGAATCAGGATCAGTGGTGCTCGGTATTTGACGTCTTCCCGATCTGTCGGTGACCAGGAAAGGAACCCAACAGCCAGAAATAAGGTATTGGATCCACCTTCTTCCATATTGGTTCTAGCACCCCGATAAAGCTCGACGAGACGGCTGTCGAGTTCGGTTTGCGCCACGGCGATGTATACCTCGTTGCGCTTGAGAGCATCGGAAGCATGCTGTACTCGAACATTTGCATGCTCTCGCGTTTCATAAAGTTCCTTGTCGCGAGGGTCGGCTCCATCCATCAAGTCCGGACGAGGCATCAGCTTGATCGGCTTGCCGCTTGAAAGAACATCTTCAAGGGCACCTGGGTCAGGTGCCTCCATCTTCAGGGACTTTTTCCCCGCACGGAAATTCAGCAGGCTGTTGCGTAACGACAGATCGAGCAACTTCCGCTGCCAGCGTGCCAAGCGGTCTTCTGGATTAAGACTCGCAGCATCTAATTCAACAGGTGCCTCAGTGGGCAGCGCGATAGGCGCTTCGATCATCAGGCCAGTGAACTCTTGCTCTTCGTCCGCTGATTGCTCGTCTGGAGTAGTTGTAGGAACAGGTGCTGTGACTTGTTCGCCGCTAGCCAGTGGCTTGATACGCTGCATGCGAGAACGGCGAATATCGAGAGCCATCTCGAATTTGTCTTCCAGGCCTTCGGCAAGGTGCTGGGTTCCGCGATCAATCGCATAGCGCAGGGATACCTTCTGCTGCTGCGCAACGAGTGTGGTTTCAAAGACGGCCAGCTCATTGAGCTTGATGCGCTTGCGAAGTGCGGTGATGTCAGTAACCGTAGCCGTCGTAAACTCTTCGTTCTTCAGCCAGACACCGACAAATGCATGACCTTCCGTGAAGATGGCCATGGGGTTAAGGCCCGCCTGTTCAAGCGCTGCACAGAACAGCATGGTGGTGTCCATGCAGGTGGCTAGACCATTAGCTGCAATGTGGCTGGGGCTTCGTACCTTCTGACCGTTCAACTCGAAACTTGCCGGGGGCAGGGTGTAGTCGAGCCCCATTGCAAGAACGGCGTTCCAGATAGCCGACATGATTTCCCACGCATGTTCGGAGCCACTGCCGTAACCATCGAGAGATGAGCTCTTGCCCGCTTTGGTCAGTAGTTCACAGGCCTTTTTGAGCAGAGTTTCAATGGCCGGATCGTTAGGCTGGACAAATGCTGCGGTCATCTCTGGGATGTGCGAGAGCCCACCCCAGTGATTGCGGGGAAGCATCTCCAGAGAGAGCTCGCGCCTGGCCACTTCAACACGCGGGGAAGTATCGCTCGCGCCTGCGGCAGTCAGCTCAAACCTGAGTTTGGAGTACTCAGACTCGACCAGTCTCGTCAGGAGCGAGCTGTCGACCTCAACGTCCAAACCTGGGATTTGCAGAAACGCATTTGCGCTGAGGTAATCGATGTTCCAAGTCTTAGGCTTGAAGATGGCGGGGTCTGCTGAGAGTGACAATGTCAGCGACCGGTAGTGCTGGGCAGTCTCGTTGCGAATTCGGAGCTCACGAATCACCGGAACGGCATTCATGTAGTCAGCCAGGTTAAGCTTGGCGACCAAGGTAGTGTCGATTATGACGGTCTTGGCTGGCTCTTGGAGGGCCTCCTCGATGATGGCCGCGCCTTTTGCGATATCCACCGGTTCAGGAGCAGCCAACTCGACAATTCGCTCGTCACCAGAGGTACCGCCCAAAACTTCACTCATTTCTGACTCCCTGTAATTCGAATTCTCAACCGGCTCAATCCCAGTCGGTTTCCTCAGAGGTGCTGATCTGTATCAGGCATTAAATCCCGATGGCCGCCCCAGATATGTCAGCCACCGTCTGACACGGTGGCACTCAACTTACCATAGCCCACTGCCAGCAGTGTCAGGTGTGGAGCACCATCAGCTCCAGGTCGAACATGCTGGCGCTACATGAGCCCATTCATCGACGGCGTTTTGACTGCGTATTACAAGCACTCCAGTCTTGACTACCCCCGCTCCGGTAGACATCCCCGGCCCATTGGCAGGCTAGAGCTAGCCGGTTGTAAAGCGCCTGTTCACGTTCTGGAGTGTTCGCCTCATCGTTAAAGGCAATGTCCAGGTAGCGGTTATGCCCGTTGTGGACGTAGTAGATAATCCACTCACCGGTTAACTGCTGCCGATTGGCACGACGCTGTTAACCGTCCAAGGCGGCAAAGTGTGCGATTTACCCTGCCTTTTTCCATGCATCACTCTCGTCTTCAACCATATACCCGATGGGGACGATGTTGGCGATTTCAGCTGCCAGCAGCTTGTGCTTTCTGCCGTAGCCCTCAAACCACTGATTTTGGATATTCCTGGCCAGGACTCGTAACCGCCAGCCTTTATTCGATAGCAGGATTGGCCTGCGTCTCTTCACCTTCAGACGCTATGAGCGGCGGGGTAGCAGCGTTCTGGATGAGCTCGGCCGCGAGTGTGGACGGCGTGGTGGTCAAGTAGAAAGGCACTATCCGGCCGTAGATGATCTGAGCAGTCAAGGAGATCGCCTTGCCAGGGCGGGCGGCACGTTCCTTCGCGAGAGATATCTTGATACGGATAGCCTCGTAGGTCAGCTCCCGGAGTCGGGCAGGCGTCAGCTTAATCAATAGCAATTGAAAACCGTGGACATCCCAGTCCTCGGGGCACTCCGGGTGCCGGAACATGGCTTCAAAGCAGTAGTCGATTAATTGCAGCATTACACCGACGTCACAGCGGCCGGACAGGTACATGTGGCATATAAAATCAGTAATAACCGGGACTGCTGTCTGGAAGGTCAGTTGAGGAGCCGCCAGATAGCTACGAAGGCTGTTAAGTCCTAGGTTTGCGAGTACTGGGCCCTGATCCATCATGACAACGAGGTCAGTTGCATCGATGCTGATGAAATTACGCCGGGTGATGATCATCCTGATGATTGCGCGGGAATACTCAGCGCGGGCAAGGTGCCCGCTTTGAAGCATATGGCTGAGCAGCATCTGGGGCGATGCTGTTGTGATTTCCATCGTGTGCGCCAGGTGCCGCAACCGGCCATCTAGGGACAGTAGCCCACTGCCGTACTCCAAGCATACCAGCAGGGTCGCATATTCGTCATCGGCCAGAATATCTTGCAGCATAGGCAGCTGCGTTGATGACCTTGGGCCATAGGCAGGAACGACTTGGCAATAGGTATCAATAGCTAGGTTTATCGCATCCAAGAGGGCGCACTCTTGTACCCAGTTATCCTCTGTTCGTTGCTGAATGCCCAGTTTCCCTTCATGTGAAAACATCGTGCCTCCCGCATGGTAGCGGGAGGCCTTTTCGATTTTCACCGCCAATGACAGCTTGGTAGCACTGCTGACATAGACCTTTGGCAAGTGTTCCAGCGCGTCCAGCAATCCTAGGTTCGCCAACTCGGTGAGCATTGACAGGTCGAGTGCCCACGCAAAGACATTCGTAACAGCTTCAAATGGGTTATTCGGGACATCACGTTCAAACGTGACTTCCAGTAAAGGCCCATCTTCAGGCCAGCCCCGGAGCAGGTCTATGAGATCGACCCCAATCATCCGGGCAATCAGACCAATGGTCGCTACGTGCTGCTGGTAAAGGCTCAGTACCTGCTGACCATGAACTCTTCGTTCCTCCAGTTGCTTGATGAAAAAAGACAGGTCAATGTCGCCCTTAAAATCGCGAGGAATCTTCATGGAAGTGAGCGTCTCGCTCTGGATCACAGAGGTAGACACCCGCTGGCTGGATAGCTCAAGAAGTCGGTGATGGATGGTGATGATCCGTTTAACCTCCAAGATCTGTTCACCAATTAAATTGGGAAAGGACACAGTCTGCCCCACCTTCAGCCCCATTAGCGCAGCCGCTTTCGGCGAGCTAGGTGGGATAAACTCTGAGGCAGCTGGAAGAGGTGTCTCAGTTTCCAAGTCGATACTTATGTAGCCACTGGTGCCGCTGGCATCTTCAAGCTCCACCGACGTTCCAGGGCCGATCTCTTCAGGAATCTGGTGTGCTCTATCCGTCGCCTCAGTTGTCATGATCATGAGCGCCATATGCAACGCTGCGGCCTCAAGATCACCAGCACTACAGCGCATCGCTCGGTAGATACGCTCAATCCCTTTGTTGAAGTGTCCATTCGTGATCTCGATGTTGCCGAGGCGCAGATGGTTTTCTGTCGAGCCGTGGAGCGAGTAGGGAAGTCTCGTAACGCAAGCTTGCATCTCGTGGGCGCTCACGTTGGCGCTTGCTTGGACAAGTAGCAACCATGCTGCGGCGTCACTGGGGTTCTCTGCTACAGCTTGCTCGGCCAACTCCTGCATCCTTGGCCAGTCACCTGCGTTGCCGTACAAGTGCAGGGCTGCCTGGCGCGCATCCGGGGACATGCGCCATTCCCCCGGCAGCGACTGGAGTAGATCACGCAATTGCGCACGTTGCTCCAAGGCCGCATAACACTGGATGAGGTCGACATGGAGGGGAGTAAAAACGTCAGGAGGCAGTAAGCGCTCAAGAATTCCAATCACAGCATCGTAGCGATGCGAGGCAAGCATCAATTGAGAGGCAAGGGCCAAGTCCGGCGCCGCCGAGGCGACCAGTGCTAGCTCAGCCACCCGGTCTTCATATCGCTTGCGCACTTCCACATCACCGGAGTATGCACGAGCAGCGAAAACCAAGTGTGAGATGTTGTCACTACTTGTCGTGACGCCTAACCCCGCGAGTTCTTCGCGGACGCGCTCGGCCTGGTCAATTCGAAGCAGTAGCTCCCAGTGCAAGTGATGCAGAATCCTGTCGACCTGTTGAACCAACTCATACTGGGGGGTTGCGGACGACTCGGCACGACGGAGCAATTCGGCGATGGATGCTTGCAAGAGGTCGTCGCGCTTCATGTGCAAGCACGCCTGGCCAAACGGCACCAGCGCGTCAGGAGGAAGACTCTCAATTCGTTCTGCGAATCGGGTGACGGCCTCTGCTTGGCGATTGAGGTCATTCAGTGCTTCGAGCTCAACCCTGAACGTTCCTTCGTGGTCGGGAACACCTCTCTGCCTACCTTGCTCAATCAGGCTTAAGGCCTGCGCCGGCTCGGCCAATAACAGGTAGCTATACGCGAGGTGGTATACGATATCGGTCTTAACTTTCACGCTCTGTTCAGACCAGAGGACTTTCTCGCGATCATCGAAGCGCGAGATGGCATCGGCAAGCGAATCACGACGATTGCTGGGCTGCCAACGGTTCTGCACATGGAGCGCATTTTGAGTCGCGATGCGCAGCGCCATGCGCAGGTAGTTTTCAAGAATGAATATCGATGCATCAGGCTGCTCCAGCGCGGTCTTGATCGCCCGGATCGCTCCTTCGTCATCATCTGCAATGGCCAAGGAGCTGGCGAGCATTTGCCACGCCCCCGACTTATCCTGAAAAGCAGTGGGAATATCCCCCTGAGTCAGTTTTTCCTGATTCATGACTCGCGCATTGGTCACGATCTGCCAGACTGCGAACGAGTCAGGAAAACGCACCATCAATGCCTGACCAACCTCAAGTGCAGCCTGAACCTGGTTTCTGAGCAGGTGAGCCCGAACACCGCCTGCTGCGATCAGATCGTCCTCGATGTAGTAGGTGAAGGCTGTTTCAAGGTCAGAGGCCGCCGTGGCATCGTCCGCCAGATACCAGTAGCACATCCCTCTGAGAAAGTACCACCGTGCTTTCTGGTGACTATCAAAGGACTCAAGGTCTTCCTGAAGAGTCTCTAGCTGTACCAGCGCTTCCCGATACTGGCGCTCATTGTGCAGTTGTTTGACCCGATCTAACTGACGCGAAAAAAGTGAATTGGCGGAGTTCGCTTGGGAGGCCGGTAGATCGTGTGTGACTACGGGTGCGTTGGATACCAACCGGCGGTCGGTGAGAAGGGGAGAGAGGGTTTCCGCTAATGGTTTGAGATGCTGATGCACCTCGGGGTTGCTGATGAGGGTGCCGGCCCGGGCCGCTGCAAAACTGGTGCGCAGGAGCCTCACAAGCTGAAACTCTTCCGCCAGTCCATCAAGGTAGCGAGCAGCAGTCGATAGATCTATCTCGCCGGCAAGACCATTTAGCTCCGCACACGCCGCCATCAGCTGCGCCCAGACGGCACCAGCATCGTGCCTGGGCAAGGCTTGGCTGATCAGCTGCTTCTGGCCTGCGACTTCTGTCGTGCGTTCGGAGTCCAGGTCATGCGACATGAAGCTCAGGTGCACAGCGAATTGGTGCAAGTCATCGGGTTCAACAGGCTTTTTGTTGTACTGCTCGGCTGCCGACTTTATAGCGGTGTAAGCAATCCGATTGCTGGAATTGCTGAAATCTTCAGCATGTACTTTGGTGTACCAGGTTTCGGCGCTCGTCGATGACTTCGCGAAGTTAACAACCTCGACCGCACCTTTCATGGATGAAGCGCTCGCTGCATCGTAAACGATCAGATTCTCATCCAGTCCTAGATTGAATTCAGCACGCTTGAAATCGAGCCAGGCAAGGCCCACCGACTCAATGAAGGTGTCATTGGAGGTCGCCTTGAGAGAACGTTTCATCTGCAAATTGTGTCGTGCTTTCTGCCCCGTGCTTGGTCGTGAAGTGAAGACGACAAGATCGTCGGTATTGTGCTCCAGCACTCGTCCTTGGAACAGCAGACTGGAAATAGTGAAATTATCCCGGACGCCCGCACATGGGATACCTAGGCACATCGCCAGGAGGCGCATGGCCTGTACGCGACGCTCGAAGTTCCCCCCACGGCCACCAGTTGAGGCGGGGTTTGATACTTTCTTCTGACGAGCTTTCTGCTTTGGTTTCGGGGCTTTTTCAGTCGGCTTCTTCGGCGTCCTTGGCATAACCACTTCGCAAATCCGGGGGGTACGAGCATTCTAGCGGCGAGTGTCCTGCATGCGTAGGTAAGGTTAGCGTCGCAGATGCCTGCCGAAGACATCTAGAGCTTCAACGGCTTGGCCGCGGAGATCGAGCGAGCGACTGTGGTGGGCAAACTAGGCTGGATCAAACGCCAGCGCGTTCAGGCCAAGCCACGACAAACGCAGCGGCTGATGGTCAGTGGCGAAAGCCATTACTTCCTGGGCTCGCGTAATCGGCTCAGGGTAATAGAGGAGGGCGGTGCACCACGGCTTGCGCTCATAGGCAAGACCTCGTTGGATCTGTTCGTGCGCCCTGGCATCGGGCTGGAGAAAAAGCAGGCAATCCTGCATGCCTTTTACCGTGCCGAGCTGATAAAGCTCATTCCCGATCTGCTAGAACAAGTTGTAGCCGATCCTCGCGTCACGGCTAGCGCCTGGGGCATCAATGGAAACCAATTAGGGCACGTGCAGCATCAGGGCCCGGCGCATCTGGCTGAACGTAGAGCTCGCGACGAAACCTGTGCAGTGCCTGGAGTACATCCTGGTGCACAAGCTCACGCATCTGCTCGAACGTCACCATAATGATCGGTTCACCAGATTGCTTGACGCATCTGCCGCAGCGGTGTGCTCTGGGATCTGTGCTGGCAGAGCTTTAGGCTGTACCCAGCAGCGGTGCTTACAACGGCTGTCAATAATGCGCAATCGGCTCAGCGGGTCGTCCTGCACGCGCCAGATGCGAAACCGAAGAAAACACGCCCAAACGCACAGAGGTGGAGATGACGGGTATCCCAATCATCTGATTTCGCTGGGTTTCCGGAATTCTCACGCTTGACGCAATTCTCCAGTTAGCTGACGTACGACACCAGGCAACCACATGATGCAACGTCGATTAAATATCGTATTTAACATAATATAGATTATGAGAACTTACAGATTGCAGCTGAGGGTAGGCACTGCCATCCGATGCGTTCTCTGCATCGCTTT
>JAEAMG010001033.1_pt1 | contig 24551 bp, 18 predicted proteins | sample 8958741 | NCBI WGS metagenome assembly JAEAMG01 (sample SAMN16933256, study PRJNA681125) | bioreactor sludge metagenome | isolation source: anaerobic bioreactor treating anionic surfactant - SDBS | place: India: Bengaluru | collected 2019-02-28 | reverse complement strand
CCTGCAGCCGCATGTGACGGTGGACGGCTCCGTGGACGAGGGACTGGTCAACGTGCTGTACGACGCCCAGACGTCCGGCGGGCTGCTCCTGGCGGTCGCGCCCGCCAGTGTTGCGCCACTGCTCGCGGAGCTACTTCCTGACTATCCGTGGAGCCGCCGCGTCGGCGAGATCACCGCCGGCGGAGCCATCGTCATTCGGCCGTAGCGCCGCCGGCGTCACCGGCCGCCATCATCCGGAGCGACCATGAAACCGATGCTGGTGCTGACTGTCGCCCTGATCCTGTCTGCGGCCGCTGCAGGCGCCGGCCCGGACTACCCCATCGTGCCGGTCCCGTTCACCGCGGTGCAGTTGGCGCCGGGTTTCTGGCAACCGCGCCTGGAAACCAACCGTACGGTCACCGTCCCGTTCGCCCTGCAGAAGTGCCAGGACACCGGCCGGATCGACAATTTCGCCGTGGCCGGCAAGCTCCAGGACGGCACCTTCAAGGGACTGCGCTACGACGACTCCGACGTTTACAAGACCATCGAGGCCGCAGCCTACACCCTGGCCCAGCACCCCGATCCGGCGCTGGCGGCCCGGCTCGACGGCATCATCACCAAGATCGCCTCGGCGCAGGAGCCGGACGGCTATCTGTACACCCTGCGGACCATTCTCGGCGCCGCCGTCCCCGCAAACGCCGGTGCCGAACGGTGGTCCAACCTGCGCGACAGCCACGAGCTGTACAACGTCGGCCATATGTACGAGGCCGCCGTCGCCCACCACCAGGCCACGGGCCAGCGCACCCTGCTCGACGTCGCCCTCAGGAACGCGGACTTCCTGGTGGCCACGTTCGGCGAAGGGAAGCGAATCGCCGTGCCCGGCCACCAGGAGATCGAGCTCGGCCTGGTGAAGCTTTATCGGACCACCGGCCGGCGCGCCTATCTTGACCTGGCCCGCTTCTTCCTGGACATGCGCGGCCGGGCGGATAAGCGGCCGCTCTATGTCTATGACTGGCTCCAGCCGCCGTACAACCGGTACTACGCCCAGGATTTCGCTCCGGTGACCGAGCAGACCGAGGCGGTGGGGCACTCCGTCCGGGCCGGCTACATGTACGCCGGCATGACCGACATCACCGCCCTGACCGGCGATGCCGGGTATCGGCGGGCCGTCGACGCGCTCTGGCAGAACGTCGTGGGTCGGAAGATGTACCTCACGGGGGGCGTGGGCGCCTCCGAGTCGGGCGAGGACTTCGGGGAAAATTTTGAACTGCCCAACGCCACGGCCTACAATGAAACCTGCGCCGCCATTGCCCAGATTCTGTGGCACCAGCGGCTCTTCCTCCTATCCGGCGACGGCCGTTACCTCGACGTGCTGGAGCGAATCCTGTACAACGGCTTCCTGTCGGGCATCAGCCTGTCCGGCGACCGGTTCTTCTACCCGAACCCCCTGGCCAGCGACGGACGGACGGCTTTCAACGAAGGCGGCGCCACCCGCGTCCCCTGGTTCCAGTGCGCCTGCTGCCCGCCGAACATTGCCCGTCTCATGGCGTCCCTGCCAGGATACGTGTACGCCCAAACCGGCCGCGACGTTTACGTGAACCAGTTCGTCAACGGAACGGCCCGCCTGAAACTCGACGGCATCGAGCTGCGCCTGACCCAGCAGTCCGGCTATCCGTGGCAGGAGGACATCCGGATCAGGATCGAGCCGGCCGCCGCAGCCCGCTTCACCCTGCGCCTGCGCATCCCCGGCTGGGCTCGCCATGAAGCGCTTCCCGGCGGCCTCTACCGCTTTCTCGACCGGCGGATGGAGCCGGTGACGCTGGCCGTCAACGGCCAACCGGTGACGCCGCGGATGGACCGCGGCTTCGCCGTCATCGAGCGGGAGTGGCACCCGGGAGATGCGGTGACGCTGCACCTGCCGATGCCGGTGCGGACCGTCGAAGCCCGCAACGAGGTGGCGGCTGACCGGGGCCGGGTGGCGTTCCAGCGCGGGCCGGTGGTGTTCTGCGCCGAAGGTGCCGACAACGGTGGCCGGGTGCTCGACATGGCCGTTCCGATCGGCCCCGAGTCCCGGGTCGACTTCCGCTTCGAGTTCCGGGACGACCTCCTGGGCGGCATCGGGCTGCTCACGGGGCATGGCCGGCGCCGCGGCGCCGAGAACCGCGAACGCCTCACCCTGGTACCGTACTACGCCTGGTCCCACCGCGGGCCCGGCGAGATGACCGTCTGGTTCCCGATGGAGGTCGCGCGGCGGTCGCAACCGGTCCGCGTCGATTGAACCGCCGCGCCCGCCGCTTCACCGGGCGGCGGGCGCTGGATCCGGCCTCCGCCGCCGGGTCCCGCCCGTTCACACGCCCGATGGTGGATTTCCCGCAAATCGGATACAATGGGGGCAGCGAAAGGCCGACGGCAGGAGTCAAAAACATGAAACGGCTGATGTGGTGCGTGTGTCTCGGGGCCCTGTTGCTGGCCCCGGTGGGGGCGCAGAAGATCAAGATCGAATATGACCGGGACGCGGACTTCGCCAAGGTGCGGGCGTACGCCTGGCGCATCCTGGCCGAAGGGCAAGGCCCCATCCCGGGGACCAGCGCGGAAGTCCTGGACGGTCGCATCAAAGCCGCAGTGAACAAGGAGCTCGGTAAAAAGGGGCTGGCGCTCCGGGCCACTCCGGCCGAAGCGGACGTTTTCCTGGCCTACTACGTGACGGTGGACTTCAAATCCAGCGGCCAGTCCGTGGATCCGGGCGGCCCCACTAGCAACACCAAATTCGAGCAAGTCTGGGTGACCGACGAGCTCCGGGGCACCCTGGTGGTGGAGATGTTCGAGGCCAAGAGCGGCCACCGGATCTGGCACGCCGCGGGCGGCGTCAAGGTCAATCCGAAGAACCAGGAAAAGAACGTGAACAACCTCGTGGGCAAGATGTTCAAGAAATATCCGCCGACCGGCAAATGAGCGTTCGGTCGATCCCGATAAAACGAAACGCCCGGCTCGAAGCCGGGCGTTGTCATTTTCCAGAGCGGGTCGTCAGGATTCAAAACGCCCGGCGGGCCATGCCCGCCGGGCGAAACGCGTCGGGCGGCGCGGCCCGGATCAGAAGCGCAGGATCAGGCCGGCGCTGAGCTCGAACTGGTGCACGTACTTGGCGTCGCCGTACTCCCAGCAGCCCCAGTACGGGTGGCACCAGATCCCCTCGGACTCCGAATAGATGTAGGTGGGCGTCCAGCGGGCCATGAGCCGGGTGCCGATGTGCTCGCTGAAGAACACCTTCACGCCGCCGCCCCAGGTGGTGGAGAACTTGGTTTCGCCTTCGATGTCCGTGCCCTGGTATTCGCCCGGGGCGAACTGGGTGGCGCCGATGCCGCCGAAGACGAACGGACGGACCTTGCTGTCGTTGTCCAGGAACTGGGCGGTAAAGGTGGCGTGGTAGTTGCGCACCTGCATGCTGGCGATCTCCTCCTTGCCGCCGCCGGCGAAGTTGAGCTCCAGCCCGCTGTCCTGCTGGGCGTACTGGAAGCCGATGCCGAAGTTCCGGTTCCGGCCGAGGAACACGTCGCCGGCGACGCCCCAGCTGTAACCGCTGACGGGATTGACTTCCTCGACGAACAGCTCGCCGAAATCGTTGGCGACATCGATGCCGCTGCTGAACGAGTAGCCGAAGAACGGAGTGATTTCAAGGGCACCGGCCGTGCTCGACTGGCCGTAGCGCTGGGCCGCGGCGTCAGTGGCGATTGCCGGCAGGAGGATCAGGCTGGCCGCCATCAACAGGATCAATCGGTTCATGTCTCTTCTCCTCATTTGGATTTGAACTATTGATTCAGTGCTGATTGATTTCAATTCGAATCGTTGCGCGTTCCCCGCATTTACTGATCGACAGCTGGTAGACCCAAACTTCACACGCAGGATCTTAATAATAACATACGAGCCTTAAGTTATTGCATGATCGATGCCATTCAGGTAGTGGACCGATCAACCGATCCTAAATTCTGAATTATCTTTAATTAAAGCCTTCACCCTCCGGAAATGTGCCGGCCAGCAGACGGCAAAGAAGTACGATATTTCATACCGTTTCAAATATTTCGTACTTGTTGAATATTGTGTTGAAACCAGGTCGACCATAAGTTCTTTCATTAAAAGCTAACAAAATATTGAACAAAACACAAGACTCTGAATATGCGGAAGCGGAAATGGTTCAAAGGTGCAGCCACTTCGCGGATTGCCTGCCTGCATCGATTCTGGCACAATAGCTGCGCCAGCGGACGGGAAACGGACGCGGGAGGTTTCCGGGATGAAAGACTTGGAGGTGATGGAACCGGCCGAACGGCTGTGGGATTTCTTCGTCACGTCTTTCCACGCCGCCGACATCGCCGACCCCCTGCCGTCCTTTGACGCGCAGGCCGACCTGACGGCCGTCCGGGAGGTGATGAACCGCCGTGGATACGTCATCGCCGGAATCCGCGAGGACGGCCTTGTGACGCGACACTTGCACCGCCCCGACGCCACGGCGGAAGATATCACCGGGCCCGATCCCATCCGTTCCGAGCAGACGGTCCACGGCGAGATGCCGTTGCACCTGGCGCTCGCCCGGCTGGCCGACGAGCCGTTCCTGCTCGTGCGCACCCTGGGCGAATTCAACGGCCTCATCCGCCCGGCGGGGATCCAGAAGGCGCCCGGCCGGATGTGGCTATTCGGCATGGTCACCCTGATGGAAATGCGCGCCGCCGCCGCCCTCGACCTGGTCTATCCCGACGGTTCGTGGCGCACCCGGATCGCCCCCGGCCGGCTGGAGAAGGCCCAGGCGCTGCAGGATGAGCGGACGCGGCGGGGGCAGCCGTGCCGGCTCGAGGATTGTCTGCAGTTGTCCGACAAAGTGGAAGTTCTGCTGCGCGACGACCATTTCTGCCTCTTCACCGGCATCGAATCCCGTCGCCAGTTCAAGATCAAGGTCAAGGAGATGGAGGTGCTTCGCAACAACCTGGCTCACGCCCAGGACCTGGTCCCCCACAGCTGGCCCATGATCGTGACCATCGCCCGGGACCTGGACCGCTTTCTCCTCCGCCCGCGGCTGCACCAGCTGGTCCAGAAAGCGGCGCCGGATCCTCCCGGCGTCACCACCCCGTAATCTCGTTCTCCCCCAGCAGCCAGACGCCCCGCCAGGCGGGATCGTAGCCGGCGGCCTCCCGGAGCTGCGCCTTCTCCGCCGGCGTGGCCGGACGCACCGGCCAATGCCCCAACCGGCCGCAGATCCCTTCCTCGATCAGCACGCCATCAACCAGGAAGAATCCGCGGCCCAGCCAGTTGATCCGCGGACTGTCCGGCCGCCGTGCCTGGCACCAAGCCGCCAGGCGGCTCGCCGCGTCGCCGGCGGTCCGGCCCTTGGATCGCTCCGCCTCGTTCAGCCCGAGTCGTCCCCCCCCCGTGACCGCTCCGCCCTCCGCCTGAGGTGCGCTGGCCGCCTTGGCGGCCGGGGCGTCGTGGGCGATTTCTGTCCGCGCATAGTCCGCTTCCTCGCGAGTGACGGCTTCCTTCGCCGCTCTCTTATCAACGACGTCCTTTCGTTCCTGCAGCTCGACAGCGGCGGGAGGCGCCGGCGCCACACCCAGCGTCAACTCGGGGGCATAGCCAGGCTCCGGAGCCGCCGGGGCGGGTGACGGCGGCGGTTCCGCCGGCACGCCGATCCGCTCCGCCTTGCGGCGGGAGGGCTCCGGCTGGACCGATTGCTTCTCCTCGTCCTTCACGGTTGCGGACGAGGCCGCCTGGCGCTCCAACTGTGCCGGCGGCGGCGTCACCGGAACAGGAGGAATTTCGACCTGATCCGGCCGCCGCAGTCCGCCGATGCCGCCCAGGTAGAGCAGGCCGGCCAGCGCCAGCGCCGCCGCCACCGTAGCAGCCGGACGCCATGCCGCCGACCAGACGTCTGCCCCCGTGCGATGAAACAGGGGGTGCGTTGCGCCGGACAGCCGGCGGAGCACGAGCGTCTGTTCCAGGCAGGCCGGGCAGCGGGCCACGTGCCGCGCCACCCGGCGGCGCGCCCCGCCATCCATCGGCTCGCCGGCGGCGAATATGGCCAGCTCCTCGTCGCCGACGCAGCCGTCGCCGCCGCGGCGGCCGAAGCCGCCGAGCACCAGACGCCAAAACTGTTCGGACGTTCGTTTACTCATACACCCTATAGACGCACCCCGGGCGTCGGACTTGCACGCCGGATCTCAATCCGGCAGCAGCGACCGGCGCAGTTTTTCCAGTCGCCCCGCCAGGTAGCCGAGGCAGCGCTCCATGAAATCAGCCACATCAGCCGCCGTCCAGCCCTTGTCGCGGCGCAGGAACCGGTCCCTGCGCCGCTGCAGCTCATCGACAAGGGCGGCGTTCCACCGGCTGGCGGTGGACTCGTGCACCGCCAGCTCGGCCGCCGCCTCAGCCAGGGTCAGACCCTGGAAGTAGTACATGTTCAGAAAGGCCGCCCTGACGCGTGGCAGCGCCCGCAGTGCGCTCGCCAGGCCGTCGGCCAGCTCGTTCAAGAACACCGGATGAAAGTATTGCTCGCATTCGTTGTCCGGCACGACCTCGGTCGCGGTGCGATCCGCCTCGTTCTCCAGCGGTTCCCACCGCATGTGCCGGCGGCGCCGCTGCCCGTCCAGAAACAGGTGGGCGGTCACGGCCCGCAACCAGCCGCGGAACGACCCGCGACCCGAATAGCGGGCCATCTTGCCGCCGGCCATCAATCCCTCGATCACCTGGGACGCCAGATCATCGGCATCGGCCGGCTGGCCGGCGAGCCGCCCGGCCACATGCCGCAGGAACGGACGGTACTCCCGGAAGAACGCCTCCCAGGCCGCCGGGTCTCCGGCCGCGCAACCCGCCGCCACGTGCAGCTCCTGCAATCGCTCCGGTGACAGCTCCCGGAGTCGGAGCCCGCGAGCGCGCAGGTAGTCGCCGAACGCCGCTTCGGGGAAACGGTAGGCGGACGGGCAGGTACCGGGTGCGGCGTCGGACATCACGCGAGCGCCTCTCCGTCGAAGTGCAGGTCCACCGGGATTCGCCGGTCGAGCGCCATCCCGTCCAGCGAGACGCGGCACGTGTAGGCGAGGATCTCCAGCCCCTGCCGGAACCCGCGCGTCAAGGCCCGGGCGAACACCGGGTCCATCGCCCGATGGGGACTCAGCACGATGGCGTCGGGCCGCTGCACGAGGAACAGCACCGTGCCGACAAAACCGTCCCGGGCGGCCGCGGCCAGCTCCTCGAGATGACGCGCCCCCCGGCGGGTCGGCGCGTCGGGAAACAACGCGCGTCCGTCCCGGACCAGCGTGACCGATTTCACCTCCAGGAGCATGTCCACGCCCGCGGCCATGAGATGAAAGTCAAACCGGCTGCGGCCGTACGGCGCCTCCCGGCGGGCCACGATGTAATCGCGAAACTCGTACAGGGCCCCCGCCCGGAGGCAGCGGTCGAGAAAGCGGTTGGGTAGCGAGGTGTCCACCGAGACCAGGACGTTGTCCGTCCGGGCCAGCGCCACCGTGAACGGTGTTCGGCGGCGGGTGTCCTCAGTGGGGCGCAGAAAGATGTCCGCACCGGGCGTCAGGATCTCCGTCAGCCGGCCCGGATCATGAAGGTGGGCCGACACGGTACGGCCGTCCAGCTCCGCCTCCACCACGAACCGGTTGAGCCGGCGCAGAAAGCGGGCCGGCCGGCAGGTGAAGGGAAAAGGATCGACGAAGCCCATCGCCGGATCAGATCAGCGACCCGGCGGTGGCGCCCAACCGGACGAGTTCGATGCGGTCCATGGTGCTGGGGCCCAGGCCGAACTTGGTGTCGGCGGCGGCGATGTGCAGGGGCGGCGGGCTGATGGGTCGCTCCTCCTTGAAATACTCCAGCCGCCTGGCTTGGATGATCCTGGCGCCGACGCTGTCCACGGAGACCGGGTCGCGGCCCACCACCAGCCCGGCGTACGGCCAGGTGTAGGTGGCGCTGAAGTGGTGCGGCCCGATGCCGTGGAAGAGCGGAGTGAGCATCACCAGGATGTTCAGGCGGGTCTTCCCCTTGACCTGCGGCAGCTGCCAGAGGGCGCCGAGGTTCTCACAGGCATTGGGGTGGTATGACCACGGGTCCGGGACGAACATGATGTAGTTCTTCAGGCATGTGCCCAACCCGGACCAGTGGTGCGTGCGCGCCGTGCGGATGTTGACCAGGACCGTCGCCCGCCGGAACACGTTGTTCTTCAGCACGCCCCGATCGTCCACGGCGATGTCTTCCGGGGCCACGCCCGTCGCCTCCAGGCGGCGGCGGATGGCGCTCTCCAGCTCCTTCGGCGTGGGCAGGAACTGCCAGACGTTGCTCTTGATCCCCACAACGTCCTTCGGCCCGGCGACCTGCCGCCAGGCAGCCGGCGCGTCCTGGATGTTCCGCACGCCGAACAGGCTGCAGACGGCCTGGTCAAGCATGGATTCCAGTCGTTCGGCGACGATCCTGCCGGCCGCGTCGAACACCGCCGGGTCCCGCGCCAACACCACCCGGCTCCGGGCCGTCGCGGTGGCAGGCGCTCCCGGCAGCGGCATACCCAGCGCCCCAACGGCGGCCGCCAGTGTGCCGGTCCGGATCAGGTCGCGCCGGGTGATGGTCCAGGAAGATGGAGTCATTATCCGCCTCCGGAAAGAGATTCATGCAGCAGGGCTTCGGCTGTGCCGGCGTCACCCGCTTCGAGCACCACCGCCAATCGCCGGTCCGCCCGTTGCACCCCGGCCCACCGGCCGTTCTCCAGCCGAGTCGCCGCGCCGGCCTGCCCTTCGGGCAGATAGGCGGCCAAAAAATCGGCCTCGGCGCGCTCCGCCTCGGTGACGGCGGCGTACTCCACCATCAGGAGCTTGGCGTCGCTCCCGCCGCGCCGGTAATCGGCCAGTACAGCCGCCGTCCCCGGGCCCAGCCGCAGCAGGTTCACGTTGGCCAGAAAGTGGTGGGCGCTCAGAATGACGGGGTGGTGGAAATAGCGGATGCGCCCCGCGTCCAGCCCGTGCGCCGGCAGCGCGGCGAGAATGGGCGGTCGGGTTCCGGCCGGGGGGACGAGGGCGGCGGTCGCCGTCCCCAACTGGCGCACCGCCTCCGGGACGCCGTCGGCCTCGGCCTCCGCGTAGATCGATGCGTAGAGCCGGCCCTGCCAGAAACACAGCCAGCCCGGGCGGTAGCGGGAATCCTCGCCGATCCCCGCCGGCTCGCCGTCGAGGTCGTGGGTGAACACGCCGAAGGCATCGGCCGGCGTGGCCATGACGAACAGGTCCAACACCAGCGCCGGTCCGCCCGGCCGGTTGTAACGGCGCGAGAGGCAGCGCTGCATGTCAAAGGCCCGGTACACCTCACCCGCCCCGTCAATGTAGCTGAAGATCGAGTCGGGGTTGAACTCCCGGTCGGGCGTCTCGGCCTGCCAGACGCCCACGGCTTGGGGCAGACGGTCCCGCACACCGGCCAGCGGGTCGTCGACACCGCCGCCGTCGGCCGGTGGTCGGCCGCGGCCCCGCCAGACCATCAGCACGGCGGCCAGAACGAGGATGAGGGCAACGGCACCCGCGGCTTGTTTGAAGGACAGATGCATACACCCACCCACCCGCAGGATTGGACGGATCGCCGGCGCGGAAACGACAGGAGTCGGGCGGACTCATTATATCACGCGGCTACAGCCGGCTGGTTCACTCGTCCGCGACACTCATTTGCATCGCCAAAACGTAACGGTCGTAACGGGGTTGCCAGAGGATGTCCCGCCGGTAAGCGTAGCCGTCCCGGAGAAAGTAGAGCGGGATCCAGACCATTTCCTCTACGCACTTGCCCATGATCTGCTGGAGCACCGCCAGGCGTTGTTCGCGATCGGCGGTCTGGGTGCTGCGTTCGATGAGCAGATCCATCTCCGGATTGTTGTAGCCGACCGGATTGTAGAAACCGAAATTGGGATTCCCCCGACCCGAGTGGAAGCAATTCTCGCAAAAATCGGAGCTGTCGCCGGAGATGGCCAGCCACCCGGAGACGAAGCAGTCGTATTCCCGATTGGGCAGACTCGACAGGAAGGAGTCGAACGGAATGGGCATCGGCCGGGTGCGGATCCCCACCGCCGCGAGGTGCCGGCTGCATTCCTCCACCGTCTCCCGAATCCGGAAGTACTTGTGGGCGGGGTAGTACAAGGGGAACTCGTGGTCAAATGGGAACCGATTCCGCTTCAGGATTTCCAGCGCTCCGGACGGATTGTACGGCGGGATGGACACCTTGTCGGCATAACCGAACACCAGCGGCGACACGAGCTGTCGCGCCGGCTCGGCCATGTCGCTCATGATCTGACGACAGAGCAGGTCCCGGTTGACGGCCATTGATACCGCCCGGCGAACTTCCGGATTGGTAAACGGGTTGGGCTCGCCGCCGGTCAGTGCGGATTTGAAGGTTAGGCCGATGTAGATGAGCCGGATGCCGGTCACGATATCGGTCCGGTAATCGGCTGCCGCCTTGATCTCCGGCATGACTGAGGGATCTGGATCCTTGACGAAATCGACCTGCCCGGCCAGCAATTGGCGCGTGCGCCGGACGTTGTCGCCGATGATCCGGAAGCGGACCGTCTCGAACAGCCGCGTGTGCCGCCAGTGCCGGCGGGTGGCCCGCAACGTGATTTCGCGGTTGCGTTCGTAGCGTTCCAGCCGATAGGGTCCCGAGCCCATGGGGTTGAACTGCAGGAATTCGGCGCTCTTGCCGCGGTAGAACCGCTCGGGAACGATCAGGATCTGCGCCAGCTTCGACATGAGCGGCATGTAGGGTTGGTGCGTCACCACGCGGATGGTAGTGTCGTCCAGCACCTGGAACGACTGGATGTTGACGAGGAACGGCTTGCGCGGCGAGCCGGGCAGGCTCAGGATGCGCTCGAAGCTGTACACCACGTCGCGGGCGGTGAGCCGGCTGCCGTCGTGAAACACGATGTCGGGGCGGAGACTGATGATCCAGGTGACGGGATCCGGGTTGCGCCAGGACGCGGCCACCCAGGGGATCACCTTGAAGTTTCGGTCGAGGAAAACCAGCGGATCAAAGAGGTGAAAGCAGATCGTATTGGTGATCTCCTCGGAGTTGCCGTGCGGATCCAGATCCACCGGCCCCGTGGCCGTGGCGATGATCACCTCGGAACGGCCGTCGAGGGTCAGCCGGGTGTCGTCGTGGGTGCATCCGGAGAGGAGCACGACGATCAACAGGACGGCGGCACGCGCACAGTGGCTGCAACTCATGGACACCTCGCTAGCATCCTGATCGTCACGCCGGAGATCGGCCTTTCGCCGGCTGTCATGGCCCGATCGACGGAAGCGAAACGTACCAGTCGATCACGGCTTGGCCGACGAACGCCCAGGCAAGGCCCGCCAGCACCAGCAGCGGCGTGAACGGAATCTCACCCAGACGCTTGCCGCGACGCAGCGACATGATGCCGAGCCCGATCAGCGAGCCGGCGCATGAGGCGATGAACGTGCAGATGCAGCCGCCCACCACGCCCCAGAACGCGCCGGTCATCATCATGGCCTTGACGGCGCCGAAGCCCAGGCCCTCGCTTCCCCGACGTCGTTTGTACAACCAACCGATCAGCCAGCCACCACCACCCAGCACGACGGCACCGGCCAGGGCGTCGAGAGGCGCCTCCAGCGATCCGGCGGGCAGTCCCCGCGATGGCGAGGCGCAGGCGGCGGCGAATCCGGCGATGGTCCCGCCGAAGGTGAAGATATCCGGAGAGATGCAGTTCTCCGCGTCCTGCCAGGACACCCACCCCAGTGGCCAGGCGCAGGTCAGGAACAGCAGTGCGTGCCGGAAGGTTTCGCTCCATCCGTGCGCGCCCAACAGTCCCGCAGTCAAAGCCACAAACAGCAGCTCGAACAGCGGCCAAAAAGGCGCCACCCGGCAAGCCGCCGCCAGACCGGGCACTTGCAGGCAAATCCGGCGCACAGCCAGCAGCGTGTCGAGCGGGATTGACGGACGCATGGCCAGCGCCAGCAGCAGCATCAGCGGTTCCGGTGTGCCGGACACGGTCACGGTCCGGCCGGCGATCCGCCGGTCGCCGGCGGGCACGTCCTTCATTCGATCAGCCGGCCCGGCGGGATCCAGCTCCCGGCGCAGATGCCCCCGCAGGCGGGACGCGATGAGCAGGTCCAGCAGGAACGCCAGGACCAGCGCGGCAGCGAACACCCCGAGCATGAGCACGGGCGGAACGGGCATATCCGGATTATAACACGGACCGGAGATCGGCGACGGGTGGCAGGGCCTGCCGCAGCGTGCGGCCAGCCGGTCCGCCGCCTCCGCGTCAGGCGATGTACTGGACGGCGCCCGGGTACGTCAGAGCTTCGATCTGGAGTTTGAGTTCCGCCGACCACCGGACCTTGAAAAACTCGTTCGCTTCCAGCCAGGCGACGCCGGCCCCCGGCCGCCGCAGGAGGATCTCCACACCGCAGTCGCCCCGCTGGGTGGCCAGCAAATCGGCGAGTTCCACGGCGTTCGGTTCCGAAATCCGCTCCAGATCCAGCTCAAGCCGGATCAGGCTGACTTGCCGGTCCTTGGCGTCCTCCAGCGGATACAACTCCCGGACCACCACCTTCAGGTTGCCGTTCTCCTCCTGGTCCACCACGCCGACGGCCAGCAGCGGCCGGTCCGGCTGGATCAGCTTCTCGTGCGTTTCAAACACCTTCGGGAACACCACGAAATCGATGGTGCCGGTGAGGTCTTCAAGCAAGCCCACGCACATCTGCTCCCGGTTCTTCATGGTCTTCTTGTACCGCAATTCGCTGAGGACGCACCCGACCCGCACCCGCTTGTCAATCAGGCTCTCGGTGATCTGGTCCAGGGTGAAATCGGTGTACTTGCCGATAAACTCGGCGTACGCGTTCAGGGGGTGGCCCGAGATGTAGAAGCCCATGATCTCCTTCTCGAACGAGAGAATCGTCTTCTCGTCCCACTCGGGCACGTCCGCCTCCGATTCCGGCCCCGCCATGACGGCGTCGTCGCCGCCGTCCATCCCGCCGAAGAGGCTCTTCTGGCCGAGGCTCCGGTCCCGCTGGCGGTTCTGGGCGAACGCCATGGTCCGCTCCAGCCCCTGCATGAGCTGCGCCCGGCTGCGGCCCACCTCGTCGAACACGCCGGCCTTGATCATGCTCTCCAGCACGCGCGAGTTGACCTGGCGCAGGTCCACCCGGCAGCAGAAGTCGCTCAGTGACCGGAACGGCCCGCCGGTGCGCCGGGCGCCGAGGATCTGCAGAATGGCCGTCTCGCCCACGTTCTTGAGCGCGCCGAGGCCGAACCGGATCCCCTCGCGGGTGGGCAGGAAATCCAGCTCGCTCTGGTTGACCGACGGCGGCAGGATCCGGATGCCCATCTGCTTGCACTCGGAGATGTACTTCACGACCTTCTTGGTGTCGTTTTTTTCACTGGTGAGCAGTGCCGCCATGAACTCGTTCGGGTAGTGGGCCTTGAGATAAGCGGTCTGATAGGCGACCCAGGCGTAGGCGGCCGAGTGCGACTTGTTGAACCCGTACTCGCCAAAGCCGCGCATCAGCTCGTAAAGCTCCTTGGCCTTGTTGGGCTTGATGCCCCGCTCGATCGAGCCGGTCACGAACTTCCCCTCCATCTTGTTCATCACATCCTGCTGCTTCTTGCCCATGGCCTTGCGCAGCGTGTCCGCTTCGCCCGGAGTGAAGCCGGCCAGGCGGGACACGATCTGCATGACCTGTTCCTGGTAGGCGATGACGCCATAGGTGTCCTTCAGAATGGGCTCCAGCTCCGGCACGGTGTACTGGCTGACGCTCTCGCCGTTCTTGCGCCGGATGAAATCGTCCACCATCTTCCCCTTGATGGGACCGGGACGGTAGAGGGCGTTCATGGCGATCAGATCCTCGATGCGGCTGGGCTTGAGCTGCCGCAAGTAGTTGCGCATGCCCGAGCTTTCAAACTGGAAAATGCCGGCGGTGCGGCCCTCGCAGAAGATCTGGTAGGTGGGCGCATCGTCGAGCGGGATGTGGTCGATGTCGAGGGCGAGCCCGTGGTTGATCTGGATCATCCGCAGGGTGTCCTGAATCACCGTCAGGGTGATGAGCCCCAGGAAGTCCATCTTCAGGAAGCCGAGCTTCTCGATGTCCTTCATGTTGTACTGGGTCAGGACCTCGCCCTCGCCGCGGGTGGCGATGGGGATGATGTCCAGCAGCGGCTGCGGGGCGATAACCACGCCGGCGGCGTGGATGGAGCTGTGCCGGCTCAATCCCTCGAGGCGGCGGGAAATGTCGATGAGCCGCAGCACCTCGGGGTTCCGCTCGGCCATCGCGTCGATGGCCTCCTGGAGGCGCGGCTCCTCCTGGAGCGCCCGCTCCAGGGTGATGTTCAACTCCATGGGGATGAGTTTGGCGATGCGGTCCACGTCGGTGTAGGACATGCCCAACACGCGCCCCACGTCGCGGACCACCGCCCGGGCTTTCATGGTGCCGAAGGTGACGATCTGGCAGACGCAGTCCTTGCCGTACTTCTCGGTGACGTAGCGGATGACCTCCTCGCGGCGCCGGGCGCAGAAGTCGATATCGATGTCGGGGGGCGAGATGCGCTCGGGGTTGAGGAAGCGTTCGAACAGCAAGTCGTATCGCAGCGGGTCCAGATCCGTGATGCGGAGCGAGTAGGCGACCAGGCTGCCGGCCGCGGAACCGCGGCCCGGTCCGACGGCGATGCCCCGTTCGCGGGCCTGGCGGATGAAATCCCACACGATGAGAAAGTAGCCCGGAAACTCCTGGCGCTTGATGACGCCGATCTCGAACTCCAGCCGCTGGTGGTACTCGTCGAGGGTGTGGCGGGTTCGGCCGGTGGCGATGTCCGCCTCGATGCTCTTGAGCCGCTCGGCAAAGCCGGCGCGGGTGACCGCCTCGAAATACTCATCGATGGTGGAGCCGGTGGGGATATCGAAGCGCGGATAATAGCGGGACTGCAGGTCGAATTCGAACTGGCACCGCTCGGCCACCTGCAACGTGTTGGCCAGCGCGTCCGGCACATGGCCGAAGCGGGCGGCCATCTCGTCGGCGGTCTTGACGTAGAATTCCTTCGACTGGAACTCCATCCGGTTTTCGTCGGCCAGGAGCTTGCCGGTTTGGATGCACACGAGCACTTCATGGGCCAGGGCGTCGGCGGGTTCGAGATAGTGGCAGTCGTTCGTCGCAACGAGGGGGATGCCGGTCCGGCGGGACAGCGCGACGAGCGCTTCATTGACCGGCGCCTGGTTGGGCAGGCCGTGGTCCTGGAGTTCCAGGTAGAAGTTGCCCTCGCCGAAGATCTCCACATAGCGGCGGGCGGCGGCTTCGGCCCCGGCTTCGTTGCCGGCCATGATGCACGTGGGGATCTCCCCGGCCAGGCAGGCGGACAGGCCGATCAGGCCGCGGGCGTGCCGGCGGAGGAGCTCGAAGTCGATGCGGGGGCGGTAGTAGAACCCCTCCAGGTAACTCAGGGAGATCAGTCGGCACAGGTTGTGATAGCCGTCCCGGTCCTTCACCAGCAGGATGAGGTGGAAGCTGTCCTCGCTGGCGCGGGTCTTCTCGTGCCGGCTGCCCGAAACGATGTACACCTCGCTGCCGATGATGGGTTTGATGCCGGCCTTCTTCGCCTTCTCGTAGAACTGCACGGCGCCGTACAGGTTGCCGTGGTCGGTGATGGCCAGGGCCGGCATCCCGCTGGCGGCGGCCTTGGCCACCAGCCGGTCGATGGCGCAGGCGCCGTCGAGCAGCGAGTAATCGGTGTGCACGTGCAGATGGACGAACGGTTGGCTCATGGGATTCGCGACTCCGCCGGATGTCTCAGTCCACAGTGATCGACTTGCTGACGTTTTTCGGCACGTCGGGGTGCACGCCGTGCATCGGGATTCTTAGCCGGTTCAGATACTTCATCTTCAGGACGCTCATCTCGAGCGCCAGCATCTGCAGGGCGACGACGGCCGAGAACGGATAGAGCAGCTCGCTGCCGGTGCGCGGCAGCGTCAGATAGTAGCTCCGGTAACCGGGCGCGTCGGCCGGGGGCCGGACCGCCGCCTGGCGCAGCTCCTCGTTCTCCTCGGCGATGACATAGATGGCGGCGCCCCGGATTTTGTGAGTGTTGATCTGGGAGATGGTGAGTTCCACGTCACGCTGGGTGGGCGGGGTGAGGAACAGGAGCGGGTACGGCGCAAAGAGCGGAGAGTAGAAATCGCGCTGCAGGAGCGGCTGGAGCGCCCGCTCCTCCTCCGGGCGCAGGTGGAACGGCCGGCTGTGGTGCACCAGGTAATCGGCCAGCGCCGCGGCCAGCGGCCCGAGCGCCGCCGGCGGGAGCCCACCCGCCTGGACCCGCTCGGCCAGCTCCGCGTACAGGCCGGTGAATCCGGTCAGTCCCTGCTGGACCTGCTCCAGGCCGAAGGTGAAGTTTTTGCCCAGGATGGTGTTGGGACCGTGCTTGAACTCCGATGCCTCCATCCCCTCGCTGTGGTTCAAAACCACCTCGCGGATCTTCAGCGCTCCCTCCCGGGCCAATCCCACGTTGGCGGCCGAGAGGATGTGGGCCGAAGGGCTCAGGTAGATCTCCTCGGCCAGTTCCCGGACGCGGAGTCGCACCTGGCGGTGGGTCTCGTCGAGGAGCTGGGGGATCCGGAGAAACTGCTGGCGCCCCGACTCGTAGGCGGCGCCCGTCTCGCCGCGCAGCTCGAGGCACTTGAGCGCCAGCCCGAAGAGCAGCACCAGCTGGTTGGTGAAGCTCTTGGTGGCGGGTACCGCGATCTCCGGGCCGCACAGGATCGGGAGATAGAAGTCGCACTTCTCCTGGGCCAGCGTGGAATTGACGTTGTTGACGATCATCAGCCGCCGGACCGGCACGCGGGCCGCCAGGGCGTTGCAGATGTCTACCAGGTCCTTGGTTTCGCCGCTCTGCGAAATTCCGATGAACAAATCGTCGGCGGTGACGGACTCGTGGGCTTCGGCGCGGAACTCGCCCGGGAGCATGCAGGCGACCGGGATGCCGGCCAGCCGGTTCAGGATGGCCGCCCCGGCCCGCGCGGCGTTGTAGGAGGAGCCGCAGGCCACCATGTAGATCCGCCGCGCCCGGTGCGCCTCCAGCTCCCGGGCGAACTTCTCCACCCAGCCGCGCAATGAATAGCGGTGCTTGTACTGGAAGAGGGTGTCGGTGATCATCAGCCGTTCCCGCCACTCGCCGCCGGTGAGGCGGTGCATCTCCTGCAGGAAGCCCTCCTCGACGGAGGCGAACGGCCGGGTTTCAGGCACCGCCTCGGCGTAGCGGCGGAAGAGCCCATCGCCGCCCACCGCCGCCTCCAGCCGGCCGAAGTCCTCGCCGCCGAAAATCGCCGCGAGGTCGTCGAGGAGATGGCGGGTATCGGTCTGAAAGCTGGCCTGGCGGACCGACTGACGGACGCGGAAGGCCAGCTCCCGCATGCCGTCGTACCGGGCGAACAGCTCCTCCCGGACGCCGTTGCCGGGCTGAAACAGGTCGATCAGCTCCGCGGCGGCCTCACCCTGGGCGGCGATCTCCTGTTCCATGAAGAACTGAAACGGCGGACGCAGCGCCATGTCGCGGACGCGCAGCTTGGACCGCTTGGGGAGCCGCCGCTCGGCCACCCGCGGATCCGTCAGCGAATACACCGTCCAGTTCGCATTGTCGAAGTGGATGAACTCCCCTTCGGACAGCGGGATGAGGATGCGCGTCAGGCTCAGCACCGCCGACAGGTCGCTGGAAGTGAGAATGAAGTCACCGTTGTCGTCAGAGCCCTTGCCCACATACAGCGAACTGCCGCTCTTGATGGCGTAGGCTTCTTCCAGCACCGGGTCCACGATCACCGCGGCGTACGAGCCGCGGATCTTCCGGCTCCCCTGGCGGATGGCCTCGATCATACAGGCGCGCCGCACCGCCCGCTCCTCGCGCCGGTCGGCGGGGTGCTTCTCCAGGTTGAGGAAGAAGAAATGCTCCATGGTGTGGACCAGCATTTCGCCGTCGTTGTCGCTGAGGACGACATGCCCCTCCAGCCGCAGGTCGTCCTTGAGCGCCTCGCAGTTGGTGAGGTTGCCGTTGTGCGCCCCGTAGATGCGGGTCTTGCAGGCGACCAGGTGCGGCTGGGCGTTGAGGTCGTCCACCGCGCCGAAGGTGGCCCAGCGGACCTGGCCGCAGAACAGGCGGCCCGGCAGGGTTTCCAGCTCCAGCGCCTTGACCACGTTGGACGGGGCGCCCACCGATTTCTTGAGCACGATCCGCTCGTCGTCCTGGACGCACAGGCCGGTCGAGTCGTACCCCCGGTATTCCAGTTTTTCCAGCAGACGCGACGCAATTTCACCCAGGCGGATGGTGCGTCTGGCGCAGACCATGCCCAGCACCCCGCAGCCGACGGCGGGCACGGGCACCGGCAGGGCGAACTGCCAGCCGGCAATCCGGCGGCGGATCGTGCCGGCCAGGCGCGACCGGCGGCGCGGTCCGGAATGCGCCCGGTGCAAACAGACGGTGACGGTCATGCGCATATCTCCAGAGGGGGCTTGGCGACCGGTCACGCCGGCCGGAGTGCTAGTCTAGCGGATGCCCTCCCGCCATGCAATCGGCTTTTCGTCGACTCCGGACGACAACCTCCGGCAACCTTTACATCGCCGGCTTTTTCGGCTATATTGGGCGGCTTTGAAACCGGACGCACGCACGAGCGTATGTACTCGTTTCAGACCAACGCCAGGAGGGCCTGTGATCGAAGTATCTGGACTGACCAAGTATTACGGCACATTCAAAGCCATCGAGGACGTCAGCTTCACGGTCCAGCGCGGCGAGATCCTGGGGTTCCTCGGGCCCAACGGCGCCGGCAAGACCACGACCATGCGCATCCTGACCGGTTACATGCCCGCCACGACGGGCGCCTGCCGGGTGGGCGGTCTCGACGTGTTCGAGCAGCCGGTGGCGGTGAAGCGCCAGATCGGCTACCTGCCCGAGAACGTCCCGCTCTACCCCGAATTCACCGTGTGCGAATATCTGCAGTTCGTGGCCCGGATCAAGGGCGTGCCCAAAGCCGACCTGCCGGTCGTGCTGGAACGGATCATCGGCCGCTGCGGGCTGGAGAGCGTCCGCCACCGCCTCATCGCCCAGCTGTCGAAGGGCTACCGCCAGCGGGTGGGCCTGGCCCAGGCGTTGGTGCACGACCCCGAGGTCATCGTGCTGGACGAGCCCACCATCGGGCTCGACCCGGCCCAGATCCGTGAGGTGCGCGAGTTGATCAAGGGTCTGGGCCGCGATCACACCATCATCCTCTCCTCGCACATTCTGCCCGAAGTGAGCCAGGTGTGCGACCGCGTGGTCATCATCAACAAGGGGCGCATCGTGGCCGAGGACACGCCCGAGAACCTGACGGTCTCCGCCGCCGGCCGGGCGTCGCTCGTGCTGCGCGTGGGCGGAGATGAGGCGGCGCTCAACGCGGTGCTCGAAACCGAAGCCCTCCTGCCCGCCGCGGTCACCCAGCCCGAGGACGGCGGTCTGTGGCGGGTGGCGGTGCCGCTGGACGACCCCGGCCGTCCACCGCGGCTCGCCCGCCGCATCGTGGAGGCGGGCCTGGAGCTGCACGAGCTGACGCCGCGCCGGGCCACGCTGGAGGACGTATTCCTGGAACTGATCACCGACGAGCACCGCGAGACTCCCGCGGAGGCCGAAGCGGCGCCCGCCGATTCCGCCCCCGCGTCCCCCGCTCCGGAGGAGGCCGGCCAATGAAAAACACCATCCACATGTTCGTCAAAGAACTGAAAAGTTACTTTTTCTCGCCCATCGCCTACGTCACGCTGACCCTGTTCCTGCTCATCTCGGGATTCGTGTTCTACCTGATCTTCTCCGACCTCGCCCGCGAGACCGCCGTGGGCATGGGCTATCAACCGGTGAACGTTCCCCAGATGGCGGTCCGCTACTATTTCGGCTGGCTCAGCACGGTGCTGCTGTTTCTCGTGCCGCTTATCACCATGGGCGTGTACGCCGAGGAGAAGAAGAAGGGGACTTACGAGCTGCTCTTCACCTCGCCGCTCACCAACCTGCAGATCATCCTTGGCAAATTTCTGGCCAACCTCGTCTTCGGCCTGATCCTCTTCGCCGGTTCCGCCCTGGTGATGCTGCCGCTGTTCCTGAGCGAACCGCCCGATCTGGTCCCACTGCTGGTGGGGTACCTGGGCCTGGTGCTGTTCCTGGCGGCGGTGCTGAGCCTCGGCAACTTCCTGTCGTCGCTCACCGAGAACCAGATCATCGCGGCCATCCTGACCTTCGTGCTGGTGCTACTGCTCTGGTTCATGAACGTGTTCACCCAGACGGGCACCGAGGGCGTCCAGGGCGTGCTGGCCTACCTGTCGCCCCTGCGCCATCTCGAAGATTTTCAGAAGGGCGTGCTGGACCTGGCCCACGGAGTGTACTTCCTCAGCGTGACCGTCCTCGGGATCTTTCTGACGTACCGGTCACTGGAATCTCTGCGGTGGAGGGGTTGAGATGCTGGACTACCTGAAACGAACCTGCCCCTGGGTCGGCCTGGCGCTCCTGGTGGCGGCGCCCGTTCACTACAGCGTGGTGGGCGAATGGTTCCCCTTCCACCTCTACGTGCTCATCGCCGGCGGCGTCCTGCTGCTGGCCGGGGCGGTGCTGAACCAGGCGGAGCTCGTGCACGCCCTCCGCACCCGGAAGGCGCTGCACGGCGGCAATTTCCTCATCTCAGTGGCCGTCCTGCTGGCGGTGCTCGGTCTGATTAACGTGCTGGTGGTCCGGCACAATCAGCGGCTGGACACGACGCCCGACAAGCTGTATTCGCTCTCCGACCAGACCCGCAAGATCGTCGGCGGCCTGAAGGCGCCGATCCAGGCCTATGTGTTCGCCGATCGGGCCTCAGAGCCGGTCACCGACCTCCTGAAGGAATACCAGTCGGCTACGGACAAGCTGCGGTGGCAGGTGCTCGATCCCGATCGCAACCTGGACAAGGCTCAGAAGTACGGTGTCCGCAGCTACAACACCATCGTGCTGGAAAGCGGCGACCGGTTCGAGCTCGTGGAAGCCGCCGACGAAGCCAAGCTGACCTCGGCCATCCTGAAGCTCACCCAGAACCGCACGCGGAAGGTCTATTTCGTCGAGGGGCACGGAGAAAAATCCATCACCGACACCCAGGAGCGCGGCTACACCACTCTGACCGAAGCGCTCAAGAAGGACGGTTACGAGATCGCCGCCGTCAACCTGGTGCAGAAACAGGGCGTGCCCGCCGACTGCACCGTGCTCGTTATCGCCGGCGCCCAGAAGGAGCCGTTCCCGCAGGAGCTTGACTGGATCCGGGACTACACCCGCAAGGGCGGAGCCCTGCTGGTGCTCACCGATCCCATGGCGGCGACCCTGGATCCGCTGGTGGCGGGATGGGGTATCCGGCCGCGCAACGACCTCGTGCTGGACACAAGCAATATCAACCGCCTGCTCGGCTCGAGCCCGGGCATTCCGCTGGTGACGCGCTATCCGGATCACCCCGTCACCCGGGGCATGCGCGGGATGTCCGTGTTCCCCCTCGTCCGCTCCCTGGAGGAGATCGCGCCCGCGCCCGCCGGCGTCACCATTCAACGGTTGCTCGAGACCGATCCGGAAAGCTGGGCGGAAACCGATTTCTCGGCTCTGGACAAGACCGGCCAGGCGGAATTCAACGAAGGGCAGGACACCCGCGGCCCGGTGACCATCGGGCTGGCCGCGGAGCGGGAATTCAAGTCCGGCGACGGGCCCGATGCCGCGAAAACGATGTCGCGCCTGGTGGTCATCGGCGATTCCGAGTTCGCCGCCAACGCCTACTTCGGCGCGCAATTCAACGGCGACATCTTCCTGAACTGCGTCAACTGGCTGGCAGTGGACGAGAACCTCATCTCGATCCGCCCCAAGAATCCCGCGGACAAGCGGGTGATGCTCACCGCGGCGCACGAGAAGCTGATGTTCTATTTCTCCGTGGTGCTGCTGCCGCTGATCCCCCTGGTGATCGGCGTCGTGGTGCGGGTCATCCGGAGAAGGAAGCGATGAAGTTCAAGGGTACGCTCGTCCTGGTCGTCCTCTGCGCCCTGCTCCTGGCCGTCGTTTTGCTGCTCGACAAGAACGGCGGCAAGTCCGACGGGGCTGGTGAGAGCAAGCAGCTCTTCAAAGTGGAGGAAGGCAAGATCCGCCGGATTGCCATGGTCCGGGACGGCGCCACCGTGGCCGCCATCCGCGGAGACAAGCAATGGACCATCGAGCAGCCGGTCCGGGCTGAGGGCAACAAAGACGAGTGGAACGGGCTGGCGCTGGCGCTCTCCGCCTTCGACTACGAGCGGGTGGTGGAAGAAAAGCCCCAAGACACCGGCCGGTACGGGCTCAGCAACCCCGAACTGGTGATCACGTTCGAGCTGGACAAGGGGGAGGTGCACAAGCTGGAGCTGGGAGCGCCCAATTTCTCCGGTGGTTCGTACTTCGCCCGGCGCGGCAATGATCCGAATGTTTATCTGGTGTCGGGGTACTCCCGGGACAAGTTCACCGCCGGGCTCGACCGCCTGCGCGAAGCCGCCGCCATGAAGTTCGACATGTACGCGACCACCGCCCTTCATCTGGACCGCCCCGACGGGGCCGTCCAGTTCCGCAAGAAGGACTGGAACTGGTTCCTCGAGACGCCCGTCGCCGGACCCGCCGACGACAACGAGTTGGAGACCATCCTGCGCCAGTGCAGCGAGCTGCGCGTGCAGGACCATCTGGACGGCGCCGATCCGGCTCTGTTGAAAAAGACCTTCGGTCCGGTTCGCTACCGCGTGGCTGCCACCCTGGACAAAGGCGAGCAGCAGGTCTTGGAAATCGGCGCGGCGGATCCCTTCCCGGCCAACTCCGGCCAGGTGCTGGCTCTGAACGTCGCCCGGACGGACTATTTCACATTGCCCCAATCCGCCGTCGCCGCCCTCGACACGCCGCTGGACAAACTGCGCAGTCACGACGTGGCGCGCTTCTACCCGTTTGAGGTGAAGGGCGTCACCTGGGAAACGGGCGGCACCAAAACCGTGCTGACAAAGAACCAGGAAGGCAAGTGGACCTGGAAGCGCAAGGAGGGGGCTGTGTCGCTCGACACCGCCCCGATAGACGAGTTCCTCGGCCGTCTGCGGGACCTGAAAGTGGCGGCGTTCGTGGACACACCCGATCCCGCCCGTCTGGGATTCAATCCGCCCGCCGCGCGCGTCATCCTCGACGTGGAAAGCAAGGCCGGCATCACGCTCCTGTTCGGATCCGCGGCCGACGGGCAGCGGAGTGCCCGTAACAGCGAATACGCCTACGCGGTGCGCGTCGATGATACCGCCTGGCAGAACCTGAAATTTGAACCGGCGGCGTGGCGAGCCACATCCAAGAAGCCATAGTCAGACACACCTCCGGCTGTGGAGGTTCCCATGGATGAGTTGTTGCACAATCACGCACGCGACCAGCTGCTGCAGCGCCGCCGGCGGTTGGAAGCCGTCCGGGCCGGAGAGCCCGATCAGGTGTTCCACCTGATCGGCCAAGTGGACGCGGCGCTCGAACGGATCGAGGCCGGCACCTACGGCCTATGCCGGGAATGCCACGAACCCATCGAGCCGGAGCGGCTCCTCGCCGACCCCCTGATCGAATTCTGCCTGGACCACCTGACCCCGCGCCAACAGCGCGCACTGCAGGAAGACATCGAGCTGGCCGGCCGCATCCAGGGTGCGTTGCTGCCGCCCCCGGAGCTGACGCTGCCGGGCTGGTTCGCCACCTATCACTACGAGGGATTCGGACCGGTCAGCGGCGACTTCTGCGACCTGGTGCCGGCCGGCGATGGCGGATTCTATTTTTTCCTCGGGGATGTCGCCGGCAAGGGCATCGCCGCGTCCATTCTGGTGGCCCACCTGCACGCAACCCTCCGGGCCCTGGTCACCATGGGGCTGCCGCTGCCGCACCTCGTGGAGCGGGCCAGCCGGTCCCTCTGCGAACACACCCTGCCCAGCCACTTCGCCACGCTGGTCAGCGGACGCGCCCACGCCGACGGCTCCGTCATCTTGTGCAACGCCGGCCAGGTGCCGCCGTTGTTCCACCGGAATGGCACGGTGACGCCGCTTCCGGCCAACGGCCTGCCGCTGGGCGTGTTCTGCGACGAGCAGTTCACGGAACATCGGCTGGACCTCCGATCCGGTGATGCGCTGCTGCTGTGTTCCGACGGACTGGTGGAAGCCCGCAACGCCGGCGGTCACGAATACGGTCTCGACCGCCTCAGCCGACTGGCCGCTACCCTGCACCCGCTGCCACCGGCCGAATGGCTGGAAACCTGCCGCCGGGACTGGCTGGTATTCCGCGCCGGCGCGCCCAAGACCGACGACGTCAGCCTGATGGTGATCGGACGTCTGGCCGATCCCGTCTGACCGCATCGCGCCTCAACAAAATGCCCCCGCTGGAATTGCCGGGTCACGCCCCGGCCGGCGGATTGCTATAAATCCGTGGCCGCTCGCATCCGGCTGGCGACGGGCACCATCCCGTAACGATTGCCTGCATCGCCATCCACGGCTATAATGTCCCCAATGACAGGTCCATTTTCTCCGAACCGCATG
>JAEAMG010001032.1_pt1 | contig 24573 bp, 22 predicted proteins | sample 8958741 | NCBI WGS metagenome assembly JAEAMG01 (sample SAMN16933256, study PRJNA681125) | bioreactor sludge metagenome | isolation source: anaerobic bioreactor treating anionic surfactant - SDBS | place: India: Bengaluru | collected 2019-02-28 | reverse complement strand
TTGCGCAGCCACATCTCATCGCTGCCCTTGAAGCGGTGAAGAACAGTTTTAACTCCTACCCGATCGATCGTTTTGCAATTGCGGCGGCTGTGGCTTCTTTTGAAGATCAGGAATATTTTGAGGCACAAAATGAGAAAGTAATTGCCAGCCGTGAAAAGTTGGTTACTCAATTGGCTGAGCTTGGCTTTAAAGTCTTGCCATCGAGTGCAAACTTTATTTTTGCCTCACTGCCATCAAAAGATGCAGGTGAATTGGCTGCTGAATTACGTGAACGTGGCATCATTGTACGTTATTTCAATAAGCCGCGTATCAACCAGTTCCTGCGTATTACTATCGGTACGGACGAGCAAAACCAGCGTTTAGTGGATACATTGAAAAACGATATTCTGGCTTAATCTCCCTAATCCCCCCATTTTGTAAAGAGGGGATTTCCTCCCTTTACTAAAGGGAGCTTAGGAGGGATTTTAAAAAAGCGATTCAATAGAATCGCTTTTTTTTAATTATGCAGGTGTGTACCAAGTGTTGAGCAAATTCAGCATGGCTTCGACTTTATCAAAACATTCCTGATACTCAGCATCGCAATCTGATGCAATGGTGATACCGCCGCCCCCCCAGACAGAAACATCATCCTGATATTTTTGAATCGAGCGAATCAGAATATTCCATGAACCTGTGCCATCAAAATTAAAATAACCCATCGAACCGCAGTAGGCTCCACGTGGAGTACCTTCAAGCTCCTCTATAATTTGCATGGCACGAATTTTGGGTGCGCCAGTGATCGAACCACCCGGCAGGGCAGACATGAGCACATGAAAAGGATTGATATCTTCCCTTAAAGTGGCAGTGACTTCACTGACCATATGGTGAACTTGATTAAACGACTCAATTTCAAAAAGTTTTGGTGTTTTCACCGATCCTGTTTCAGCGTATACACTCAAATCATTACGCAGTAAATCTACAATCATTACATTTTCGGCTTGGTCTTTTTTAGAGTGAATTAGGCTTTGCTTGGATTGTTCATCGAGTGCAGCATCTTGATATCGAGGCATGGTGCCTTTAATTGGTTTTGTGGTGATTTTCCGGTTTGCTTCAAACTCGATAAACAGTTCTGGAGAACAGCTGAGTAATTCAAAATCATCAATTTTGACATAACCCGAATAAGGTGCATCCGTCAGTTGCCAAAATGCGTCTGCTGTATCGAGTAATAACCCTTGTGCTTTGGCGGTAAATTCTTGAGTCAAATTAATCTGATAACAGTCACCTGCCCGAATGTAATCTTGAACCTGTTTAAAGACATTCACATACTGTTTTTTATTCCAGCGTGGAGTACAAGGTTGTGTAAGCGTAAATGAGTGATTTTCTTTAATGAAGCTATTTTTGTTTTGCCAGACATCTTGAAGTATTTGAAATATCGCTTCAGCATCATGCTCATGGCTAAAAAAAGTCCAGCCCTGATCGGTCAGTTTAATATAGCTGCAATAAATGCCTAAAAATAAAGAAGGCTGATTTTTGGATTGAATGTTGACATGTTGCTGGGCAGCTTCATCATAACTGATAAAGCCGATTAAACCACCATTGAAGTCGGAACAATGGTTTTGCAAACCTTGTTTAAAAAAATGATTGAAATCAATCGGTTCATTTTTTTGCTGATATTGGTTTAACGATATTCTGGTAAATTTCTGAATTTTTTTATTGTGCACGAGCATATATTCAGAGGCTAAAAAAGCAATGACAGGTTGCTTTACATTTTTTAAGTAAACCACATGGTTAAGATGTGATAGGCATAAAAGAATTTCAGTAGGATTAAGCTTTTGTTTGGTCAGCAATTTTTGAAAAAAAACAGGCTTATTCATACGGTGTGACTTTAAAAATTCGATACATAGAAGGACTATTCTATAACATTGTTGGTGCATAAAAACTGTAAATACCGTTTATCGGTAACATGCAGATTGCGACCAACAGCAGTTGAACAAAAAATGACAGCCATATAATTTAACTAGGGCAAACCAGCTGCTCAAGGAAAGCCTCACTATTGTCAAAAAATAAAAAACAATCAGTGAAATCGAGTAGTTAACAATCAAAAAAAATAATACTCTTGGGAGAGTACGAAATGAAAAAATTTACTAAACTTGCTTTAGTTTCTTCATTAGCAATCAGCGCAAACGCGATGGCAATGCAAGCAATGGATGATGCTTCATTGGGTGCTACTACTGGTCAAGATGGTATTAACATCGGGATTGGTATTTCTAAAATCACTATCGATAAATTATATGTTCATGATAATGACGGTTTATCAACAACTGCAAAAAATACTATAACTGGTACTAAGGTAGTAATCGATACTACTACTACTCCACCTACACCTGGTTTTGCAGCAAACGCACTTGTTTCTGAGACAGCAATTGCAGGTGGTACAGGGAATGCTGGTGCAATTGTTATCAAAGGTAATGGTAAAGCTGGTCATATCAATGAAACTCAAGGTCTTGTAATTACAGCGAACAGTGATGCATTACTTGCTTCACATAATTTGGCCGATTTACAAATTGATTCTGATGCTGGTACTGGCACAAATGGTGCATTTATCAATATTGCGGCTCAAGTGTCTGGTTTGAGCATTAATATTGGTGAAATTGGTGTAACAGCATCTAATACTGTTCCAGCATCTACTGCTTCATCAATCCGTCGTGGTGGTCAAGAGACGACAAATTATAATGCTATTTTATCTGGTCTTACTTTGAAAACTGGACAAATGGCAGCGAATATCCAACTGGGTGCAGCGCCTCAAGGTGCAATGGTTAAATTAAATACCGTGATGAAAGGTGGTCTTGAAATTCTTGATCTAGGTATTTTGGATAACTCAACTAAAACGGGTTCAGGTGATGGGACTGCGGGTAACCGTGCAGCTGGTGAAATCTTTGTTGAGAGCATTAAGGTTGCAGATGCAAACTCTACTGATTTGACTATCAACCAAAATATTAGCGTAATTGGTAAAGAAGGTACGAATAATGGTTATATCCGCATGGTAAGTTCTTCTGGTCCAATTGATAACTATGTAAAAGGTATTCATTTAGGTAGCCGTACTGCTGGCTCTATTGGTGATATTGAAGTACAAGGTCTTCAAACTTACTATAGTACAGCCATTGGTTCTTATACCCAAGGTTCTATGATTACGATTGCTGGTCGTTAATTCTGGATTGAAAAAAGCGCGTGTTTACACGCGCTTTTTTTTACAAAAATAATGTGAAATTTTTCAAAAAGACTAAAAAAAAGCTGTCTTTTTTTATAAAAAAGGTTATCTTTCTTTTACATGGATGTAGAGTATAAGCTCTAAAAAAATAATGAACAAAGGCACGTCATGCCGATAACTAGAAAAGTTAAAAGATATGTTAGAGATCGCGTTAGGCTCGGCATTGATGTATTACGCTGCCAAAGAAGCCTTTGAAATTAAGAAAAAGCCAGCGGAAGCTGTGTATTACACTGAAACCTTAGATTCTCGCCACGATTCATTCACTCGAATGCATAGAGAGGCAGTCCTCATTAAACCTGCTGTAGAAGATCAATTTAAGGGCATTGTCCGTCAAGCCTATGACTATAGTTGTGGATCAGCTGCATTAACGACCTTGTTGAATGGTTATGTTGATGTTGGCGTAAACATGACCGAACAACAAGTCATGAATGGTTTACTTAAATTTGGTGAAACCGAAAAAATTGTTGAACGCCGCAGTTTTTCTCTTTTAGATATGAAGCGCTTTGTTGGGGCAATCGGTTTTGAAAGCGGGGGATACAAAGGCGAATTTTCCGATTTGGTTCAGCAAGGTCAACCGGCGATTGTTCCGATTTCCTATGCAGGTTTTAAGCATTTTGTAGTGTTTAAAGCATATAAAAATGGGCGTGTGTATGTGGCTGACCCTGCATTGGGTAATATCAGTTTTGATGAAACACGTTTTAAAGATATCTGGGAAAACAACACCCTATTTTTAATTAATGTTGCTCCTGAAAAAAGAAAAAATTTATTGGCACTTCAGGATACAGACTTACGACACGTCGAAGATGCAACGGTGAATCGCTATGCATTCGTTGACATTCAATATCCGCAGTTCTATATGGATAAAATTGCAGATAAAGCCTCAACAATTCGTTTAGACAAGAATTTAAATGAAGACTCAGAAAAATTCGGTGAATCTACATATAATTTTTTACGTCTTTATTACAAAAGCAAATAAAGTATAAAAGTAGCAGATTAAAAAAATAAAAATGGTGGGATGGAATATGAATCGTAAATGGATGAACAAAACTTTATTGGCTTTGAGTGTTCAAATGGCAATAGGGGTGGCATATGCCGCAGAGGAACCTGCACTTGGAGAATATGAGGTTGTAGATCAACAGGAAACAGAAGTTCAATCTACAGCATCACAGTCTGCAAATGTACAACCTGAAGTAACCGCAAATGTTCAAGTGGAAGAGTCAGCACTCGGTGAATATGAAGTGGTTGATGAACAGGTTGAAGAGCCAGCAGCAACCTCATCTGCCGATAGTGCTCCAGCGGCACAGCCACAACCTGTTAATGCAAATGAGCAAGCTTCTTCTGCTTTACAGCAGCAAGAAGGGGATGCAAGTAAAGAAGCTAACTTACAAGAAGTCTTTACCTCAAATGAAAGACAATATTCTTTAATTAAAAAAGGTGAGATTTCATCTTATTACGATATTGATTATACCTATTATCGTGATACACAGATTGATGCTGAAATGGCGAGTGGACAACTGTATCAACTCCGTGTTCAAGAAAATGCGACCCATTCTGTTACCAATACATTTACTGCGCAGTATGGCATTCTAGATAATTTAACCTTTACGGCTTCAGTACCTTTAGTCGCTAAAACAGATTTATTAAAAGATACTTCTACAGCAGGTCTAGGTGATATTTCTTTTGGTACGCGTTGGGAGCCTTTCCCTCTAAAAGCTGGCAGACTACCCCTGATCTTATTCGGTAATATTTCTACTAAAACTGGTGATAGTCCTTATGAAATTAATGCGACTAATGATCTAGCAACCGGTAAAGGTTATTACTCTGCAGGGATTGGTGCAAGTACGCGTAAATATATCGATCCAGTGGTATTGTTTGCTTCCGTATCTGCAAACTATGGCTTTAAAGAAACGGGTTTAAATCAGCGCCGTGGTATACGGGTACTGGAGGAGTTTGAACCTGGGATTAGTGGCGGTTTTGCCTTAGGTTTTGCTTATTCATTTAACTATGATGTGTCTATGACCATGTCATACCAGCAAAGCTTTAATACCGGTTCAGAATTTACCTATAGTTCGGGTGAAAGCTATTCTCCGGCTGATCAGACCAGTTCTACTTTAGCAATTTCACTCGGTGTGCGTGTTTCACCAGAGACCATTGTTAACGGAACTGTAGGCATAGGCTTAACAGAAGATGCGCCAGATGTATCGTTAGGTTTGTCATTCCCACTTGATATTTTAGGTTTCGGTAAGAAACTTCGCTAAGAGGGCAGTCGTATGTACAAGATTCGACTTCGCCCGTTAGCCGCAGCAATTATCGTCTCGGGCTGTTCAAGTGCAACTTTTGCTCAATTAGGTACCAACTTATCGGTTGATGTCAGATCATTGAGTATGGGGAATGCAGTTACTGCAGACCCTCCTGGCATTAGTGCTATTCATTTTAACCCGGCAGCCTTGACAAAAATTGAAGGTCTGCAAACCGATGTTCAGGGTATTCTGGCTAACTTTGATATCAAAAGAGAGTTCGAAGTCCCTGCAGGATATAACGTATTTGGCTATTCAGATGACCCGATGGTGTGTAATGACGGACCAGAGGTTTCTTCCGATTTATGTACAGATTTTAAAGGCACCATAAATGGGGATGTCGAATACGTCAGTCTATACGTCCCGGTACTAAAAAAAATGGTGGATTTGGGTGAAGGTCTTCCCATGGCTGCACCTACAGCCGGGATTGCTTACAATCCACCCGGTTCAAAAACAACTTTTGCAACGGCAATGTATGCACCTTTGGTTGCCGGTTTTGGTGCGGAAAATGGCAATCCTGCGAATTACATGGGGCAACAGGTTGCTCTAGAAAGGATTACCTATTTATCTCCATCTATTGCCTATCAAGTGAATGATGAGTTATCCGTGGGTGCTTCTATAGGTATGTCATACCAAGCCATTGGTTTAAAAACGGATTTGCGTTTTCCCAATGAATTAATTGGTATGTTACGAATGATTGATGAGGTCGTTTGTACACCTTTTAAAGAAAACTCGGACATTATTACTGACATTCTGTTGTTAGGTATATGTAATGCCCAAGAAGGTATGAACCCATTTGGCAGGTTCGGGCAAATGCAGCTTGCTCTGGAACAATCACTTAGCCCAAGTTATAACCTGGGCGTATTGTGGGAACCGACTGAGGATTTTAGCTTTGGTATGGTATATCAAAGTGCGGCAAAAATGCGTTTGAAAGGTAAATATCACATTGATAACGCAAAGGCACCACGTGAGTTGATCAATGGTTTAATGTCATCTCCTACAGGTCAAATTCTTGCGGCAATTTTGGGGTTTCCTAATAATATTCCTGCAAGTGAGTCAGGTCTGGTTTCAATGGATTTTGAATATCCAGCCCATTTTCAAGCAGGAATAAAATATAAGCTTTTACCTGATTTACAAGTCAATTTTGATGTGGGCTGGACAGACTATAAAGCGTGGGACAAGTTTAAATTTGAATTTGACCGACAAATTTCAGCATTAAAAATTGCCAAATTACTTTCTGAAAATATTGGTGATTCTTCTCTGGCACTTCCACTGCAATTTACTTCACCTTGGAATTATGGGATAGGTCTGGAATATTCTGCAACAGATCGTCTGAAATTACGTGCCGGATATGAACCGCGTACTAGTGCAATTCCTGATAATAAGCGAAATACAATGGTTCCGATTAACAATGCACAATTGTTCGGCTTGGGGGTAGGTTATCGTTTCGATGCAGATACCGATCTGGATTTATCGATTGGTTTCTTACGCAGTAAAGATAACATTCCAGCAAATACCAGTAGTTTAGCAAACCAAACGGGTGTGAATAATATTCTACTAAATCCATATGCAGGTTTAAATGTTAAAACGAATACCAAAGTCACAATTTTAGGCTTGAACTATAGAACACGATGGTAGAGAAATTGAAAATAATGAAAGGGAATTTATGGGTGAAATCGATACTTACGCTATGTGTGGTGCAGGTATCTTTTTCTCATGCGGGAGAATTTTACACCATTATTGGGCCAGATGGTAGGCCTATGGTCGTGCAACAAAAATCTGCGCCCAAAAATAAAGAAACTGAAGGAAGTAAATCTTCCTCAGTAGAGGTGAGAGTTCAAGAAACTCACTCGGTCACTCATTCCGCCAATAATCAGCCAGACATCAAGGTTATTGCAACTCAAACTACACCATTATCGCAATTACCGGTGAAAAATAAAGTAGCAGTCCAAAGCCCTACAAAAAAAGCTTCTACCCAAGTGAATACCGCTAAAATAACGCAAGCGACCTATGTAGAACCTGAAACTGAGAAAAAGCAAAAAGTTTTAGCGCAGCCTCAACCCCTGCCTAAAAAGGTGGAAGAAATCGTACCTCTCGCTACCAGTACGCCTAAAGAACTGAAAGAAGCTAAAGATGCAGAAAACTATGTCACGGTTGATGGTACGCAATATATAAAAAATGAATACCTGGAAGACAAGGAATTTAATCTGGAAGGGAAAAAACGTTTTTATGCTATGCCTGAAGGCATCATTGATACCAAACATGGAGCGACACGCTTACAAATGGTCGAGCGTGAAAAAGGGGTGAGTAAATCCCTACTGCAATCATTTTTTAAAAAGAATCAAAAACAGGATAGTGGTCCTATTACCTTGTCATCGACTTATTACCGGGTTTCTCAGGCTGATGCCGTGAATAGTTTAGGTCAACAATGTATTCAGGACAAAAAAATTAAAAATGCGAAAACAGTCAGTCTGGATAAGGAAGTCAATGTCTGGCCACGTGCACCATTAAAAGAGCATTTTGATTTTGAAATTGTGAAGATTTCCAATGCAATTCAGAATGTGCAGATTAACTCTTATGCTTCGCGACAACAGAATCCGACCTTTTATTGGCCATTTGTGGTTTTTCTAGATACCAATGGCTGTGTACTTGAGGGAGCAGGAGGCTTTAAAAATCATGAAACTGCCGAGTCATTTACTAGCCATGAAAAAATTGAAGGAATCATTCATATTCCTTCTCAAAGCCGATATATGTTGTTGACTCCTTTAGCCAGTGCGATAGATCTAGAAAACAAAGCACTCACCAATCAGGGTCAATTAAAATTAATAGCAATTCGCTAAGGATATAAGAAGAGAACTCGGATGAAAAATAAATATTTACTCCCTTTTGCCCTCACCACATTGATGGCAGCTTTAACGGGGTGTGGTGGTGAAAGTGCCAATGTTATTCCTGAAGTTTATGAAGGTAGTACAACGAATGGAACGTGTACGATAGGTGCTAGTGGATGTCTTGGATTTGCCTTGGATTATCCATTAAATGGATTAAATTTTACTTGTAGTAGTGATACTAAAAATAGCTTTGTAACCACTTTAGATTTGAAAGATGGGGCAGCAACCGGGGCATGTAAAGTCGGTGACAAAATTACTTTCTTCCTGAAGGGGGAAAAAGATAAGCAAATTAATTTGGGAACGCTAGACCTAAATAAGATTGCCAAGGTAAGTACCTCACAATTGCCTCGTTTGACTATTTTGGACATTGCCTCCGGAATTGCCGGTACACCAGCTAAGTCTCTGGATACCAGTGATAGCACAGTGAAGGTCGCTATGCGGTTGGCAAAAATATTACAGGCACTTGCGCTACAAAATGGGGGGATTGCTGATCCAGCCGATATTCAAGCCTTATATATTACGGATCAAATGCGTGTAGATTTGGAGAGAATCAGTCAGTCAATTCCTCAAGAAACCTTTGCAAATACCACAGATTCCGATTTTGAATTATTGATCCAACCTTGGATTAATATTTCAAATATAACCAATGAGCAGGCATTTTCTACGGTCAGTATGTTGATGAATATTGCGAATGCCGGGGTATATCAACCGGAATTTTCATTATTTTCAACCTCTGGAGTGATTAGTAGTTTAAGTGGTTCAGATGGTTTAGTTGGTTGTAATAAAGATACGTGTAATCCTCAGGACAGCTCAACGCAGCATCTGTTAGGACATTTCATGTTGATTACCGATCGTGACGGTTATACTTTTGGTAGTGGCATACAATGGCGTGGTCCAGGCATTAGCGATACTTCGACGATAGGTGGATTAAATACCAAATTGCTGACCACCACCCGACCGATTCGAATGACTGCAAATGCACAAGAGCATTGGATTAATCCGGTAACCAAGAAAATTGATCAAAATTTTGATTTTCAGGTCGATCAAGTCACTACACCTTTAAGTATTTATCAGGGCACTTTATATAATGATTATATGATTGCTGGCAAAGAAGCATTCTATAAGTTGCTTACTAGGAAAACAGAAGTCACTGCAGCTGATAAGCTGGATTTTGGTCTATGGAGGCAGACCATTGGCAGCGAAAATTTTAATGGTACACTCGATTTATATAAAACCTTTCCTATCACTTATCTAGATAAAAGGGTTTTTAAATCCATTAATAATGTGAAATCTGGCGAAGCTTATATATTCCCGATGTACGCAAATTTGACCTTTAAATTTACCGATACCAGCGTGAAAGACGTTGTATTGGGAATAGTGATTGATGAAAAAGGCAACATTCGAACCAATATGAAACCTGGTTATACTGAAGATGATATGAGTACTGCTTTGGATCAGGAGTTGGCTTCAGGAAAAAGCGCTTGTGATACCACAGGCTTTAATTCATCCACTTATATAGACCAGTATGGAGTTCAACAATACCGGATTGGTACAGTTTCTCGTGCTTTCACCAATGATAAGAATATTTCCTTGCGTATGGTATTGGCAAATGCAAACTTGAAAAAAATTGACGGTGCTTTAGTGGGAATGAATACCAATATTAAGACTTCAACGTCTGGTGATAGTATTCTGGTGGGTGGTGCTTTACTTAATGTAGCTAACTTATTAAATCTTACTTCGGGTGCGGCTGATATTACATTTAAAGACTCTGCTGTTGGTACGGTAAAATGGGCAAACTCATTATCAAGTTTCCAGAAAGTTTATAATACCAATAATACATCGCACACTTCTCAAGATGCAGATCTTGCGAAGTTAAGTGGAGGCAGTTTAACTTTTGCTTTGGCTCCGTGTTATACAGTCAAAAAGAAGTAAGCAAAAAATAAAGCCCATCATATGATGGGCTTTTTATTAAATTGCAAATGTATCGCATCTTTAACCAGTATGATCTAAGCGGGTACCTAAAGTTTCTAAATGCATGCTGAATGAAGCAGTTTTACGATCCTCAAAATAATGTCTTAAGGTCCGTTCTACGCTGGGAAAAGCCAGTTCAGACCAAGGAATTTCATGTTCATCAAATAAACGCGACTCAATGGTTTCTTCACCAGCACCGAATATGCCTTTGACGAGATTGGCCTTGAACAGAACGTAAATTTGTCCAATTCGGGGAATATTGTACATACAGTACAGCTGTTCGATTTCGACTTCAGCTTCAGCCTCTTCGCGGGTTTCTCTGGCAGCGCCCTGTTCCATGGTTTCAAACAGTTCCATATAACCTGCGGGCAGGGTCCATAGCCCATAACGCGGTTCAATGGCACGGCGGCACAGCAAAACCTTATTTTCCCACAGCACCAGTGCCCCGCAAATGACTTTGGGATTGACGTAATGAATATTGCCACAATTTGTACAAACACGGCGTAATTGATGGTCGCCGAGTGGAATTTTTTCCGTTGTTTTATGTCCGCAAATTACACAGAAATTCATATTCATCGTCAATGATAAAGGTGTTGATCAGCATAACTGAAAAATGCAACTTTGGCATCATTTCTATCCTTTGGAATAAAAATTCAGCTATGATGAAATAAAGCATGAGGCAGGAGCAGTAGCGCATGGATGACTACTCATTAATACAATTATTACAGCACAGGTTACGCTTTTCTACACGTATCAAGCCTGCTCATGCAGCTGTACTGATTGCCATTACTGATGAGTCTGATCCCAAAGTTTTGCTCACGCGCCGTTCTTTATATTTATCCAATCATGCCGGGGAAGTTTCTTTTCCGGGGGGGAAAAGAGATCCGCAAGATACCAGTAATATTGTGGTGGCTTTGCGCGAAGCCTATGAAGAGACCGCACTGAATCCATTTGATGTGCAACTGATTGGCGATTTGCCCATGCAAAAAGCCCGCAACGGGATGCTGGTCAAACCTGTGGTCGGGCTGATTCCGCCTGAAGTGGAACTTATTCCTCAACCAGCTGAAATTGATCGAATCTTTTTTGCATCACTGAGTAGCTTAATGAATGCACCGCCCATTCCCTATGAGGTGCGTTATGCTCATCAGTCTTTGTATTTTCCCAGCATGCGTGTGGAAAATGAGGTGGTTTGGGGATTGACGGCACGAATGTTGGTTTCACTGTTTCAGTATGGTTTGGATTATCAAAAGGAATGGCCATTTTTATTAAATTCGCCCACTTTTCATAGCAATAAGATTAAATACGGTAAATAAGGAATTTCACCTCATGATTTATAAATTTAAAGGATATACACCTCAAGCAACGCATCAACCTTGGGATGGCTGGGTGGCAGATAATGCGACCGTTATCGGCCAGGTAGAAATGGGCAAGCAGGTCAGTGTCTGGTTTGGCGCCGTGATTCGGGGCGATAACAGTAAAATCACGTTAGGGGATTTTACCAATGTGCAGGAAAATGCCGTTTTACATACCGATGCAGGTATTGAAATGCATATTGGAAGCTATGTCACGATTGGCCATCAGGCCATGTTGCATGGCTGCACCGTCGGAGATAACACGCTGATCGGCATTAACAGCGTGATTTTAAATCATGCCGTGATTGGTAGAAATTGTATTATTGGTGCTAATGCCTTAATTCCAGAAGGTAAGGTGATTCCGGACAATTCTGTGGTCATGGGTTCGCCAGGTAAAATCGTCAAAACGCTGGATGAGGCGGCTGAAGCCAAATTAAAAATGAGTGCCATGCACTATGCCGAGCATTTCAAAAATTTTCAGCATTTAGAGTCGGTTGAACTGTAATTTGAAACGAGATATTCAGCCAAGCAAATGCTTGGCTTTTTTGTATCCTGTGGATGGAAAATCTCGCCTCGCACGCATGAGTGGAGTATGATATCCGACGTTTTTTATATTTAAATAAATTAAGGTTGTGCATGAAGTTGCTGGCATTGGAAACTGCCAATGAGCAGTGTTCCGTTTCTATTGTAGATGACACTCAAGAATTATTTTTTCAATTAGATGCGCGAGCAAAAGCACAAACGCAAACGATTCTCCCAATGATCGAACAGGCTTTTACCCAGCTTGGATTGTCTGCTGCTGACTTAACTGCAATTGCATTTAGCCGTGGTCCCGGTTCTTTTAGTGGGGTACGTATTAATGCTGCCGTGACTCAGGCCTTGGCATGGGCCAATGATCTACCTGTTGTTCCTGTTTCAACCTTGCAAGCTCTGGCACAGGCAGCATACCGTGTAGCAGGTTTAACCGCAGTGACTGCAGTACTGGATGCGCGTATGAATGAAGTCTATATTGCGAGTTTTCAGCTGGATCAGCAGGGTATTATGCAGGCTGTGGATACAGAGCAACTGTTGAATTATAGTGCTGCCAGTCAGGCCGTCAGATTTGAACTTGTCGGTTCAGGTTCAGCTTTAATTCAGCCTGAAGCTATAGAATTTAAAGAGCTTGTTGCCACAGCACAAGATATTGCACAAATTGCACGTATTGCTGCATTACAGCAGCATTGGGTTGCAGCTGAAGAAGCACTACCAGTGTATTTACGTGATAATGCGTGGAAAAAAATTCCAGAACAAATTAAAGCAACTTAAGGTTAGATATGGATCTTTTATTATTATTTAAAGCGGCCATCATGGGCTTGGTAGAGGGGATTACTGAATTTCTACCGATTTCAAGTACCGGGCATTTAATCTTAGCAGGTCAGCTTTTAGATTTCTGGACCATTGAAAAAAGAGATATGTTTGCGGTTGCAGTGCAGATTGGTGCAATTGCAGCGGTGATTTACGAGTACTGGGGCAAACTTTGGGGCGCTTTAATTGGTGGCTTAAAAGGTCAAGAACAGGGCCGTCGTTTAAGTATTAACTTAATTATTGCTTCAATTCCAATCATTATTATCGGCTTAACGTTTGGCGATATCATCAAGGCGTACCTGTTTAATGCAATTACTGTCGCGATTGCCTTAATTGTGGGTGGTTTTATTATTTTATGGGCTGAACGCCGTCCGCATAGCATTGAAACTCAAGAAGTGGATGACTTGACATACAAGCAAGCGACTTTAATTGGTTTGATTCAATGTTTAGCCTTATTCCCAGGGACTTCACGTTCAGGCTCAACCATTATCGGGTCTTTATTTTTAGGTGTATCACGTAAAGCAGCAGCAGAATTTTCCTTCTTTCTGGGTATTCCTGTATTAATGGGTGCTGGTTTACTCGATATGTATAAAATGAGGGCTGATTTGCATAGCAATGATATGGCTGTTCTAGCAGTGGGTATTATTGTGGCATTTATTTCTGCACTTATCGTGATTCGTGCATTAATTCGCTATGTATCGAAACATGATTTCACTGCATTTGCATACTACCGCATAGGTTTCGGTCTGTTTATTTTGGCAACTTGGTGGACAGGTTGGGTTTCTTGGTAATGCATTTGTTTACAGAAGCTCAGTTTCAAGCACAAGCACGGCAGTATTCTGCTGTGCTTTCTTCACGTGGTGTCAGTATAAATGTTGAGATCATTGAAAAGCTGAATGCCCGATTTTTACGTTTAAATCCGGAACTGGCTTTATGTGTAGATGAATCGGGACTGTGGTTGTGTGCCAATGGCATGAAGATGCAGCCCGACTGGAAAGCTGAAGTGCCGCGTTTAAAACGCTCATCGTTAAAATCTGAAATGATTGCACGCGCCTGTAATCTGGGTGAAAAGCCTACATTAATTGATGCGACTGCCGGTTTAGGTCATGACAGTTTGTTAATGGCACATTTGGGGGCTGATGTTACCTTGGTTGAACGGCATCCGGTCTTGTTTACCTTACTGGAAGACAGCAAAAACCATGCGCAAAAAGATGCTTTTCTCAGTTCAGTAGTGTCACGAATTCATCTGGTTTTCTCTGATTCTGCCGACTATTTAGTGCAGCAGGCTGAACAGAAGCGAGTGGTGGATGTGGTTTACCTTGATCCGATGTTTCCGCAGCGTGACCAGAATCAACAAGCCATTAAAAAACAGGCACAAGTGAAAAAACAGATGCAATTATTACATCTGTTATTGCCCGAACATGGGGAAATGGATCTGGGTGATAATCTGTTAACTTTGGCAAAAAAAGTGGCAAAACGTGTGGTGGTGAAGCGGCCACGTCTGGCTGTCTATTTGGCTAACCTGGAACCGGATCATCAATGGCAGGGAGATGCCTGTCGTTTTGATGCCTACTTTCAGCATCATTTTCCCGAGTAGTTTGGTAATTGTTTCAATAATGTACATTAATTTGTTATATAGTCCCAAAGCAGCATTGATAAAAATTCCATCAAGCATAAACTTAGAGTGTAAACTCGCGAGCTAAAGCCCCCCGAAAATCTTATGATCGACTTTAAACCCTCCATCAATTTTTGGCATGATTTTAAGAGCAACCAAACTGCCGGGATGTGGCTTTTTCTGGGTTCACGCCGATCTTTGCAAATTGTACGTCCCTCGATTCTGCAACTGATTTTTTGGGGAATTTTAGGTGGCAGTGCCAACAGCTTATTCAGTTGGCTCAGTGCGGAGGAGATGGGGGAGTTTAACCCGCAAGGCCTGATCAGTTATGCTTTATGGCCTTTTATTGCACTCATCGTCGGTATTTTTCTTTCCCAGCGGATCAATAATCCACGTTTGATGCTGGTACCTGCCTTGTTGTGGCTGGTACTGGATACCCATATAGCCTTATTGCAAAGTCTGATCCAGTATCTGGGCCTTATTGATGTATTGCCTTATATATTGTATGACTATTTGCCGACTATCTTTATGGTGCTGTTCGTCTGGCAGAGCCTGGCGGTGGTATGGGTCTTTTCCCGTGAGCTGAAATGGCCATGGTGGGAGCGGGCACTGATTGTCGCTGCGACACTGTTCACCCTTGTGGTGTGGCAAATGTCGGTGAAAAGCCAACCGATCTGGAAAGTTGAAGAAAGCCCGCCGACATTTGCCGAAGATGCTTTTTATGCCCAAAACCGGATCTTGAACAAGTCGCTGGAATCGATCCAGTATGGGGAGTTTGCCCAGTCGCACTGGTACTTTTTAGGCGTTGCCGGGGCAGGTTATCAGGATGTTTTTAAGTCGGAAGTTGAACGGATTAAAGAGCAGTTTGATACCCGTTTTGGGACTTTTGGCCGTTCACTGGCCCTGATTAATAATCCTGAAACACGAACTCAAATGCCGATTGCCTCACGCACCAGTATGGAAATGGCTTTACGCCGTATCGGGCAGCAAATGAATAAAGAAAGTGATGTGTTATTTTTATACATGACTTCACATGGTTTGCCGAATCAGTTTGAAATGGAAAATGACCCGATTGATTTAAATGATGTCGATCCTAAATGGCTTAAAGATACTCTGGATAAATCCGGCATCCGTTGGCGAGTAATCGTAATTTCAGCTTGTTATTCGGGGAGTTTTGTTCCCGCTTTGCAGGATGATAATACCTTGATTATTACCGCATCTGCGGCTGATCGGGCATCGTTTGGCTGTTCGAGTGAAGCGGATTATACTTATTTTGGACGAGCTTTCTTTGATCAGGCCATGCGCGAGCAGATGTCTATAGAAAGTGCTTTTGAGCAGACCAAAAAAACAGTGGCACAATGGGAAACAGCACAAGGATTTGAAGCCTCTGAACCGCAATGGTCGATTGGCAAGAATATGGAATTTATGTTGCCGCAACTTGAGCAACGCTTATTTCCAGCTACAACTCAGACAGATATGAAAATAGAAAGCCCACAATTAAGTGTGGCAGCACAATAAGGAAAATAACGATGGAATTAACGCAAGTTAATCGATGCTTTGATGGGGAACAGCGAATTTATGCCTTTAATTCCAAGAGCTTAAAAGGGCAGGCGAAATTTGGAATTTTCTTGCCCCATCAGGCCTTAACAGGTCAGCTTTGTCCAGCCCTGTTTTACCTGGCGGGTCTGACCTGTACTGAAGAAACTTTTGCAATTAAAGCCCATGCGCAACGTTTAGCAGCACAGCTGGGGTTGATCCTGATCAGTCCGGATACCTCACCCCGAGGTGAGCAAGTTGCAGCAGGGGATTCTTGGGATATCGGCCAAGGTGCCGGATTTTATATCAATGCCACCCAGGCACCGTGGGCTGAGCATTATCAAATGGAAAGCTTTATTGCCGATGAACTTTATGCTGTCGTGACGCAAAACTTTCCACTGCAAGCGGATGCGATAGGCATCTTCGGGCATTCCATGGGAGGACATGGTGCACTGACACTGGCCTTTAAATATCCGGAAAAATTTAAATCTGTATCTGCTTTTGCTCCGATTTGCGCGCCGAGCCAATGTCCTTGGGGTGAAAAGGCATTTTCAAATTATTTAGGTGCAGATCAGGCCGAATGGAAAAAGCATGATGCAACGGCTCTGGTTCAGTCCAAAGGTGCCTTGTTTCAGGAGATTCTGATTGATCAGGGGGCTAAGGACCAGTTCTATAGCCAACTGAATCCAGCATTATTTAAACAGGCCTGTGCCGAAGCAGGTCAGTCACTGACCTTGCGTGAACATGCAGGTTATGATCATGGTTATTACTTTATTCAGACCTTTATGGATGACCATCTGCAGTTTCATGCGGTACAACTTGATGTATAACCTCTGATTGAGCAGCAAATTTACTCAGAACATAAGGAGCACAACAGCTCCTTATTTTTTTTGCTGTCATCAATGCCTGAATAAACAGGATTGAATCACAGCACTAAGATGCAATTTGTTATAATGTGAAAAATCAATTCAAATGCATAGCCAGGTTCTCTCCATGTCCAAGCCATATTTAATTGCACCTTCCATTTTATCTGCCGACTTTGCCCGTTTAGGTGAAGAAGTTGAAAATGTGCTTGCAGCAGGTGCCGATGTCGTACACTTTGATGTCATGGATAACCATTACGTACCTAACCTGACTTTTGGTGCAGGGGTATGTAAAGCATTAAAAAAATACGGGATTCAGGCACCGATTGATGTGCATCTGATGGTGTCGCCTGTAGACCATATGATTGGCGATTTCCTGGAAGCGGGTGCTGACATTATTACTTTTCACCCGGAAGCGACGGATCATATTGACCGTTCTTTACAGTTAATTAAATCGGGTGGTGCCAAAGCTGGTCTGGTGTTTAATCCGGCCACACCATTGCATTACCTGGACTATGTGCTGGACAAAGTTGATCAAATTTTGTTGATGAGTGTTAACCCGGGCTTTGGCGGTCAGAAATTTATTCCCATGACTTTGGATAAACTTCGTCAGGCACGCAAGATCATTGATGCCTCTGGCCGTGACATCCGTTTAGAAGTTGATGGTGGGGTGACTCCAGCCAATATTCGCGAAATTGCAGAAGCAGGCGCAGATATGTTTGTTGCCGGTTCGGCTATTTTTGGCAAGCCAGATTATCAAGCTGTCATTGATGAAATGCGTTCAGAACTGGCAAAAGTAGGCTCAGTTAATCTCTAATAATCTACAATTAATGATCGCTAAGTTGTGGATAACTTTATGGATAACCATATGGATATCTGTGTAGATAACTGTATGGATAACTTGATTAGTTTATAAACAATTGTAGATCAATAGTTTAATAATTAGACATTAAATGTATAAAAAGGACTCAAATGAGTCCTTTTTTAGCTTGTTAAGGCATTAAAAAATATGATGCTTTATTCATCTATGCTTAAAAATAATACTGTTTAAAAAATAACTTTATTGTTTAAGTTGGCATTATTCAACCTGACTTGACACTGTTTAGCATAAATTTAAAAATTGTGTATAACTTATATCTTGATTATGCTGGTAGACTGAAATCAAAAGAACATGATTTATCTTTTATTGTGCATCGGCTAAGGACAATACTGTGCCCACTTCATTACGCAAACAGGCTTGGTTTGTGTTCCTGATGGTTTTTGCCATTGGGTGGAGCAATGCTGTCTTGGCATTTGAACAGCCGATGCATCAGCAAATGATGAGTGAATTGACGGCTCAACATGAAGATAAAATGTCCATGATGACCATGTCGGGTTGCCATGATTCAGTCAATACTCAACCGCACATGCAGCAGCATCCTGTCGAACAGGTAGACGTGTCCCATGATCTGGATTGTAATCAGGGCATGAGCGATCAACAGCAACATTTCAGTTGTAATGATTGCCTACAGTTGCATTGTCAGAGTCTCAGTCTCTGGCTGGATTCTCAAGCACACCCTCTGGTACATGTGCAAGCCATTCAAGAACATCCACAGCTGAATTTTACTTATTCCGCCCAGCATTTAAGCGGTTTCTGGCAGCAGATTTTACGTCCCCCAAAAGCTTGACCGTGATTTAAAAAACTTTTTATTTTTAAATTATAGGTTTAGTCATGTCTATACAATTAAGTCAAAGCCTCGTGATTGGGGTCTGTTTAGTGTCATCGTCGTGGTCGTTTGCTGCGGTCAAAGAATATCATCTCAACATTGATGAACAGAACGTAAATATCACCGGAAAGCCCTTAAAACGGATTACCGTGAATGGTCAATTTCCAGCACCCCTTCTCGAATTTGAAGAAGGCGATGATGCCGTTATTCATGTGCATAACAATCTGAAAAACAAGGATAGCTCCATTCACTGGCATGGTTTATTGCTGCCGGGACTGATGGATGGGGTGCCGGGTTTTAACCAGTTTCAAGGGATTAAACCACAGGCGGATTTTGTCTATCGTTTCAAGGTGCGGCAAAACGGTACCTACTGGTATCACGCGCATTCCAAAGGACAGGAACAGGACGGTTTATATGGTGCATTGGTGATTTATCCCAAAGGGAAAAAGCCGCTAGCAGCGCATGAACAGGCTGATCGTGATTATGTGGTGATGCTGTCCGATTTTCATCAGTCCAGCAGTGACCAGATTCAGAAGAACCTGAAAAAGTCGGCTGAATACTATCAAAATCGGCGTGAAACTGTGGCCGACGTGTTGAAGCAAGTTAAGCGTGATGGTCTAAAAAGTACTTGGCAAGACCGTTCCATGTGGAATCAGATGCGCATGCTGAAAACCGATTTGTCCGATGTCACCGGTTATACTTTCCTGATCAATGGCAAAACGCCAGAGCAAAACTGGACGGGCATGTTCAAGCCAAATGAAAAAGTCCGTTTACGTTTTATCAATGCTTCAGCCATGTCTTTTTATGATGTGCGTATTCCAGACTTGAAGATGACCGTGATCAGTGCTGATGGCCAGCCCGTGCAACCGGTACCTGTCGATGAGTTTCGTATAGGCACTGCAGAAACTTATGATGTGATGGTTGAAACGAAAGATAATCATTATCAGATTGAAGCTGAATCTATTGACCGCAGCGGGTTTGCGATTGGTTCATTGCATAATGAAAATTCTCCAGGGACACATGTGATTCACATGCCTAAGCCGCGTCCACGTGCATTACTTACGATGGAAGATATGGGGCATGGTTCTGCATCCAGTGATCATGCGAACCATGCTGAGATGAATGATGGTCAGAGTAGTACAAATCAAAGCCGTGCCAGCGCAATGAAACATCAAGTGATGGATCATTCGTCAATGGATCATTCATCCATGCTACATGACATGGATGCAATGAATCATTCATCCATGCCACATGATATGGCTGCAATGGATCATCAAGCCATGGAGCATACTCAAATGAGTCATGCTGCCATGCACGACCATTCGCAAGATGCGACTCAACAATACGCTATACCACCAGCAGCAAAACCTGAGTCTGATCAACAGCATGAGCAAAGCCATACAACGCATCTTATAGAACAACCATCTTCAGATAATAAGGCGCCTGTAGTTTATGGCTGGGCCAATGCATCTACACCCACAGGGCATAAGGCACTGCAATATAGTGATTTGAAATCACTTACTCCACAGCCTGATACCCGTCCGGCAGAGAGAGAGCTGGAAGTGCGTTTGGGCGGCAACATGGAGCGTTATATCTGGACCATCAATGGCAAGAAATTTACTGAAGTTGAACCGCTACAGGTGAAATATGGCGAACGTATCCGGCTGAAATTTATTAATGACAGCATGATGGCGCATCCGATGCATCTGCATGGCATGTTTATGCAGCTGGAAAATGGGCAAAGTAGCGCCAATATGCCGAATAAACACACCCTGATTGTGCCACCGGGTAAAACGGTAACTGCATTACTGACCGCTGATGAATTGGGAGAATGGGCGATTCATTGTCATCTGCTCTATCACATGTCGTCGGGCATGATGAGTAAACTAGTGGTGGCCAATGTGGATGGAAATAAAACGCTAGCTTCACTTGTTACGCCGGCTCAAGTTCAGCAAGGAGACTCACATGCGCATCATTAATCACTTTGCAATGAGTACATTGAGTGTCTCATTCCTGTTGCTCTCTGGACCAAGTTTTGCACAACCAAGTCATCAAACCATGTTGATGGCGGAAGTGCAGACGTCACCACAGGATGAAATGCCAGCTGACCATTCACAGCATCATGTCGTGTCAACTACAGCTCAAACACCTGTTGAAGCAAAACAGACACCCTCTGTACAGGATGAAAATACGAACGCAAACGATGCTGCATTTGCCGAGCATATCAAGGAACATGGTGGGCAGATGTATCAGCAAACCACGGTTGAAAGTCGCTGGTTACGCAATAATGATGGAAACGGGGTTCTAAAATCGGAACTGGAAACCAGTATCGGCACAGATGAAAACAAGGTTTTTATCAAAGTGCATGCCGATGATGCTGAATCACAGCAAGCGGAATATGATGTCAAAATGTTATACAGTCGCAATGTTACCGATTTTTGGGATGTGCAGGCCGGTCTACGTTATCGCAATGACCAGAATCGGGAAGTCGATCAGGATCAGGTCGATGCCGTGATTGGGGTACATGGGTTGGCACCGTATTTCTTTGAAACCAATGCTTATTTATATGTGGGTCAGGATAATCAAACGTCTTTGAGCCTGGAAACCGAACGCGATGTGCTACTGACGCAAAAGCTGATTGTTAAGCCTTATCTGGATTTGAATGTGATATTGAGTGATGCCTCCAGCTATGCTCAAAAAACCGGTTTAAGCAGCGCACAATTAGGCCTGGAAATGCGTTATGAAATCAATAAAAAAGTCATGCCTTTTATTGATGTGGCCTATGGATATAAACAGGGGCATGAACAGACGGATTGGCAAGCAGAATCAGCATCTGATCAGGAATGGTTGTATGGTGCCGGGATACGTTTTAAATTTTAGTTTGATGTGATGATTCAGAAAATCCGACTGGTTTAGGCCAGTCGGATTTTATTCGCACTTTTAAGGTGAGTAATTGGTCAAAAAATGTAAAACAAGCACCTGTTTAGCTCAATTATTTATATAATTATCTAATAAGTTATAGGAGGAACGACCTCCCTTGGTGCAATCAGATTGATTGTTGCACTGAGAAAATTCGTCAGGACGACCTGACTCGCATCTAATGGAGCATCGTCGTCATGGCTTGGGTAATTCTGGTTTTAGCCGGTCTTTTTGAAATTGTCTGGGCCTATGCCATGAAACTTTCTGAAGGTTTCACCCGTCTCACACCGAGTATTATTACCCTGGTTTTCATGATTTTAAGTTTTGCTTTACTGGCCCATGCTATGCGCACTTTGCCACTGGGTACAGCCTATACCATCTGGACCGGAATTGGTGCAGTGGGTTCTTTTCTGGTCGGGGTGTTTATTTTGGGTGAGCCTGCATCGGCGATGCGGATGCTCGCTGCGGTACTGATTATTTCTGGATTAGTGCTGATGAAACTGTCATCATCATAAAATCCTAAGCAATGCTTTTATTACAGGAGAAGATGATGAAACTGGCATTTATGGAAATGACTTCTCCTGTCGGTACTTTAAAACTGGTGGCCAATGACACAGCTTTGGTGGCGGTACTTTGGGAAAATGAAAATCCTAAACGGGTGCGTTTAGCCGAACTGATTGAACAGGTTCATCATCCAATTTTATTGGAAACCCAAAAGCAGTTAACAGAATATTTCGCGGGAAAACGGCAGCAGTTTGATTTGCCTCTAGATTTTGAAGGTACTGAATTTCAGAAGAAAGTCTGGCAAGCTTTGCTGACCATTCCCTTTGGAGAGACCCGTAGTTATCGCGATATTGCCGAGCAAATTGGCAATGTCAAAGCGGTTCGTGCTGTGGGTGCAGCCAATGGTAAAAACCCCATCTCCATTATTGCGCCGTGTCATCGTGTGGTCGGAGCAAATGGTAAACTGGTGGGTTTTGCCGGTGGGCTGGAAAATAAAGAGATTTTGTTAAAAATTGAACAAAGTTAATAATACTAGATTTCTTTTATAAATCATTTTTTGATGACTGAAAATTATTTGTAGTGTCAAAATTAAAAAATAGAATTTTGCAGGTACTGGATTTATGAGTATGGCATGGATGCCATACGTTTCCCATCACGACAGGGAAGTTGTGTATGGGAAACAAAAGGTTTTTGTCTACTTTTGACCTTTCAAAAGTAGAAAGATTGCCTACGCAAAGGCATTAAAATGAATCCAATTAAATGAGGCCGTGCTGATTTTAAAAAATTGAATTTTTGGAAAAATCATGGAAAATCAATCGAGTGCATGTGGAAAATTTAAAACAGTGTAAAGAAAGTAGCTAAATAAAAAAGCCTTTGAATATTCAAAGGTTTTTGACTTTAATGCTTGGAAACATTTAATTTTTCAATGATTTCAGCCAAGCCTTTAATCCGTTTGACCTCGTTCCACAATTCTTTAGCTTCAGGATAATGTTTGGACATCATGCCGAGCCACTGTTTATAGCGTCCCACCATATTCACTTCTTTTTTATAGGGACCATTCAGGAAACGAATTTGCAAAGCCAATAATTCATTCCAGGTGATCAAGGCTTCGTCAGTATTCTGACGGATACATTGGGTGATATCCGGTGTGGTTACAGCAGCTCGGCCAATCATCAAATCTTCACAGCCAGATTCAAGTTGGCATTGTTTGGCATCTGCATTGGTCCAAATTTCACCATTGGCAATGACATTGATGTTTAAGGCTTCACGAATCGGTTGCAACTGATCCCAAAATGCAGGAGGGGTATAGCCTTCCGCCTTGGTACGTGCATGCACTGTGACCCAGGCAGCACCAGCATCCTCAATGGCATGAGCATTTTCCAGGGTAAATTTTCTGTCCATATAGCCTAAGCGCATTTTGGCAGAAACCGGAATATGTTTAGGTACTGCATCACGCACAGCCTTGACAAGCAGATGTACCACGTCGGGTTCATCCAGCAGCACTGAACCGCCACGGTGACGATTAACCGTTTTTGCAGGGCAACCGAAATTCATATCAATGGCAGGAGCACCCAGCTCCACGGCACGAATGGCATTGGCTGCCAGCATTTCAGGATTATTTCCTAAAAACTGTACATGCACAGGTGTGCCAGCAGCGGTTTTACCCTCATTGAGGAGTTCCGGGCAGTAATTATGATAGACATGATCGGGAAGCACTGAATCGGTGACACGAATGAACTCGGTTACACACCAGTCAAAGCTGCCCACAGACGTGAGTACATCACGCATAATGGGGTCTGTTAAGCCTTCCATGGGTGCAAGGATGAGTTTCACAGTGATGTCTACCCGTTAAATTTGAAAAACGGTGTTATACGTTTTTTTATGCATGCTGTCTAGGAAAAGGTCTTTGAAATATTGTAGTGTGAGATAGGTCTTAACCCTTATATTTCGTATTGTTATTCCTAAGTAGAAATATCCTGTTTTTAACTGCAAGAGTCAAAAACAGGATTTAAATCTCTTTGTTAGACATAGTGATCAACATATCAAATGCATATTCAATCCATGATTTTGATGTATACCATAGACTAGACATTTTAATTAATAAGAATACAGATACTTTAAATGTAAGCATCCGGCTAACACAGCCTTACCAAGCGATCCTATAAGCCTTAATTTAGTTCCCACCTAAAAACAAGTGGGGACTTAATCCATGAACATGGATATATATTCAGCAACACCTCCTGTTGCTAAAAAACGCAGAAAATACAGCAAAGAATGGCTTTGTTGCACAAAGATTTGAAATGCAAAGCGCCCCTAATTGAGCCAAATTTA